>Ga0172373_10000107_pt1 | contig 119461 bp, 94 predicted proteins | sample Lak10m_2_FD_114546 | JGI IMG/M metagenome (GOLD analysis project Ga0172373, IMG submission 114546) | Freshwater microbial communities from Kabuno Bay, South-Kivu, Congo - kab_092012_10m | ecosystem: Environmental > Aquatic > Freshwater > Lake | place: Democratic Republic of the Congo...
AGCTGACTCCAGCCGCCTACCGACGCCATTTGACGACGACGTAGACCTCCAGCGACTCGCTCACCGAGCGCCATGGTCTCACGGATTCACGCGCCGCGATCCCGGCGTCGCTGATCGGTCACCTCAGCATGCAGTGACCCCGGACCGACCGAGTGCATCGTCGACGACGACGCCAGTGCGGCTGCCGCATCGTCTGACCGCTGCGAACTGGTACGGGTCACGGGGGGGCCGTTCACGGATCTCACCGCGTTGGCCGGTCTCAATCGGAATATCACGTTGCGGATCGAGCGAGCCGATTCGCTCACCACGACATCTGGATTGCCAACCATTCGCAATGTCCAGGTGGGAGACGGCCTGCCGTCTCTGCGTGAAATCGTATTGACGGTCGATGAGGTGATCGAGGTGGCGGCGACCCCCGCGACGACGATTTCCCTTCACTACCCCGCATTCGCTCCGCCCCCCGAGGGCGGCCAACGGGGCCTGGCTCTCCGTGGGCTCGCGACCAGGAATGCGATGATCACCTTCGACGACAAAGAACCGCTCTACCTCGTCGCCGTCGATGACGTGCCAGGGGATTTCACCATCGTGGCGACCCCGGGCTTGCCACCGGTGGAGCGCCTGCAATGGACCCGCACCGTGCCGGCCAGTTTGTCGGTGCTTCAGCAGTTCGGGCGGCCGAGCGTCTACGCCAACTTCCTCCTGTTGAGCGAAGAGGCGAGACCCATTGTCGCTGACTACGTGCGCTGGTTGCATGAGGAGTCGCCGGGCACCAGCGTGGGGCTGACCGACGAAAACAGCGAACCCCTCGAGCTGTCCGAGATCGGCGTGACGGAATAGGCCGTGTGTGGGAGTGACGACGACGTGTACGTCTGGTGAACACCTTTCATGGGTCTTGCCAGCGGCGGCGGGCGTGCGACGGTCCGCGCCCCATGACCCACGCGATCACCTCCGTCCTCCGCCTCTCGTTCATCGTCTCGGGCGCGCTGCTGCTGGGCGCCGGCAACTGCGGCGGCGGCGACGACGACAGCAGCGGCGGTGACGGCGGCGGCAGCGTCGACCCCTGCGCGGTGGCGGGTGCCTGCGGTGGTGGCACTGGCGGCGGCAGCACGGGCGGCGGCGGCACCGGCGGCGGCGGCGACATCGACATCATCGACGACGGCCTGCGCGACAGCGCCTGGGTCGCGTTTGAGAACGAGGTCGTGCAGCGCGTGAACGCGCTGCGCGCGCAGGGAGGCACCTGCGGCACCGGCGCGAGCGCGCGGACCTTCCCGGCCTCGGGCGCGCTGCGCATCGACAGCAAGCTCGTCGACGCGGCCCGCGGTCACGCCGACGACATGGCGGCGCGCAACTACTTCAGCCACGACAGCCTCGACGGCCGCTCGCCCTTCGACCGCATGATCGACGCGGGCTACACGGGCTTCGCCGCCGCCGAGAACATCGCCGCCGGGCAGACGACGCCGGCCGCCGTCGTCGAGGGCTGGCGTCTGTCGCCCGGGCACTGCGTGAACATGTACGAGCCGTCGCTCAACGAGATCGGCGTCGGCTACACGTTCGAGGCCAACGACCAGTACCGCCACTACTGGGTGCAGAACTTCGGCCAGCGCTGACGTCGACGGCGCCGACGACGGCGCCCTGATCAGGCGTGTTGGCGGGATCGGGGCTGCGTGCCAGCCTCCCGCGCATGCGCATCGTTCCGTCCCGCCTCGCCCTCCTCGTGCTCCTGTGCGGCACCGCCACCGCCCTGCTCGGCTGCCCGCCCGACGACGTCGCCGAGGGCGAGGGCGAGGGCGAAGGGGAAGGCGAGGGCGAAGGGGAAGGTGAGGGCGAAGGGGAAGGCGAGGGGGAGCCCGACCCCGACGTTGTTGGCCTCGACGCGCGCCCCGCCAACCCCGACTGCGTGGCGCCCGATCGCCCCGTGGAGAACACGGACTTCACGCTCGTCGAGCCCTGGCCGAACGTGGTGCTGTCGAACCCGCTGTTCATGACCGAGCGCCCCGGCGACGACGAAAACGTCTACGTGATGGAGCGCAGCGGTCGCATCGTGCGCTTCGCGAAGGACAACGCCGGCGTGACGAACCCGGAGGTCTTCTGCGACCTGCGCGACCGCGTCGAGACGAGCGACAGCGGCAACAGCGAGCAGGGCCTGCTCGGCATGGCCTTCCACCCCGACCACGCCGAAAACGGTGAGCTCTACGTGAGCTACACCGCCATCAACAACAACGCCGACTGCCCCTTCGACGGCTTCAACTGCTTCTTCGAGTCGCGCGTGAGCCGCCTGCAGACGACGGCGACGGGCTGCACGCCGGCCAGCGAAGAGGTCCTCCTCGACATCGACGACTTCGCCGGCAACCACAACGGCGGGCACATCCTGTTCGACCGCGACGGCATGTTGATCCTCGGCATGGGCGACGGCGGCAACGCCAACGACCCCATCCGCGCCGGCCAGGATCCGCAGACGCTGCTCGGCAAGATGATCCGCATCGACGTCGACACGACGACGGCCGGCCTCCCCTACGGCATCCCCGCCGACAACCCCTTCATCGGCGACTTCGATCCCAACGACGACGTGCGCGATGAGATCTGGGCCCTCGGTATGCGCAACCCCTGGCGCTTCTCGATCGATCGCGAGACCGGCGAGCTGTGGGTCGGCGACGTCGGCCAGAACCGCATCGAGGAGATCGACCTCGTGCGCCCCGGCGACAACCACGGCTGGAGCGTGTTCGAGGGCAACGACTGCTTCAGGAACGACGCGGCCTGCCTGCAGGGTGGCTTCCAGGCTCCCGTCGTCACCTACGCCCACGCCAACGGCCGCGTCAGCGTCACCGGCGGCTACGTCTACCGCGGCACGGCCCTGCCCGACCTGCGCGGCACCTATCTGTTCGCCGACTTCCTCAGCAAGGAGATCTTCGCGCTGACGACGACGCCGCAGGGCGGCAATGACTTCGAGCGCAAGATCACGATGGCCGGCCGCGGTGTGGGCTCCTTCGCCGAAGACGCCGACGGCGAGCTGTACGTCATCGACCTCGGCGGCGCGATCTTCCGCATCGACCCCGCCGGCCCGCCCGCGGTCGACACCTTCCCGCGCCTGCTCAGTCAGACGGGCTGCGTCGACGACGCCGACGCCTTTGCCATCGGTGACGGCGTCATCCCGTATCAGCTCAACCAGCCGTTCTACAGCGACGGCGCCGAGAAGGCCCGCGGCGTCGCCCTCCCCGACGGCACGACGGCCACCATCGAGGCCGACGGTGACATCACGCTGCCGGTCGGCTCGGTGCTCGTGAAGACATTCAAGTTCGGCGACGAGAAGGTCGAGACCCGCACCCTCGTGCGCCACGACGACGGCGAGTGGGCCGGCTACTCCTACGAGTGGGGCGTCGTCGACGGCGATGCCGTTCTCGTCGACACCGGTGGCAAGACGAAGGTGCTGCAGAACGGCCAGACGTGGGTGTACCCGTCGCGCGCGGGCTGCATGGCCTGTCACACCGCCGCCGCCGGCCGGGTGCTCGGCCTCGAGGTGGGCCAGCTCAACGGTGGCCTCGTCTATGCGCAGACCGGTCGCTTCGCGAACCAGCTGTTCACGTGGGCCGAGATCGGGCTCTTCTCGAACCCACCGGCCAACGTCGCCGACGAGGTGGCCTATCCGCCCCTCAACCGCGAGAGTGTCGACGTCGTCGAGCGCGGCCGTACCTATCTGCACGTGAACTGTTCGATGTGTCACCGCCCCGACGGCGGCGGCCAGAGCGACGCCGACCTGCGGCTGTCGACGCCCCTTTCGCAGCAGAAGATCTGCGACGAGGTCCCCGAAGAGGGCGACCTCGGCGTCGCCGATGCGCGGGTGTTGGCGCCGGGGGATCCGGCCCGCTCGTTGATCAGCGTGCGCATGAAGCGCCTGCAGGCCGGCCGGATGCCGCTGCTCGGCAGCACCGTCGTCGACGCCGCCGGCGTCGCGATCGTCGACCGCATGATCACCGCGACGACGAGCTGCCCGGCCCCATGAGCGCGCGGCGGCGGCTCGTTCTCTTCGACATCGACGGCACCCTCCTCGATGTGAAGGGGGCCGGCCGCCGCGCCTTCGCCGAGGCCCTCACGCTCACGTGGGGTGTCGTCGACGACCTCGCCGACGTGCGCTTCGCCGGCGCCACCGACACCGGCGTGCTGCAGCAGCTGCGGGCCCGCCACGCCCTGCCCGCCGAGCACGAGCCCGCGTTCTTCCAGCACATGGAAAAGACGTTGGCGAAGGCCCTGCTCGTCGACACACCCCATGTGTACCCGGGCGTGCGCGAGTGCCTGTTCTCGTGGTCACGCACCGACGCGATGCTGGGCCTGCTCACCGGCAACGGGCTGCGCACGGCCCACGTGAAGCTCGAGCTCGCGGGCCTCGACCGCTCCCGCTTCGACGTCGGCGGCTACGGCGACGAGCACCCCGACCGCGACGAGCTGGCGCGCCTCGCCGTGCGCCGCGCCGAGGAGGGCAGCGGCCAGCGCTTCGACGTCATCGTCGTCGGCGACACGCCGAGCGACATCAAGGCGGCACGCGCCATCGCGGCCCGCGCCGTCGCCGTCACCACCGGCCACTACACCCGCGCCCAGCTGGAGGAGGCGGGCGCCGACGTCGTCGTCGACACCCTGGCGGATGTGCTGCCGGACCCGGTGTGATGGAGCCCCTCGCCACGAAGCTGGAGAGGGGCGGCGCGGCAGCGCGGGGTGAGGTCGCCTCGCGACCACCTCGACGTCGAAAAAAGCCCCCTCCACGAAGCTGGAGAGGGGCGGTGAGGTCGCCTCGCGACCACGTCGACGACGACCTCACCCCCCGACCCCCTCTCCAGCTTCGTGGAGAGGGGGAGGCCGGACCGACGCTCAGAGCACGCCGCTGACGACGAGGTGGCGATCGCTGACGGCACAGACGTCGAGGGCGAGGCCGGCCGCCTGCAGCTGCTCCCGCACCTCGGCGACGGTGAACGCCGCGTGCAGCGAGGCGCCGAAGTCGTGCTTGAGGATGGCAGGCTCGCCGCCGCAGTAGTGCTCGACGAAGTGGTCGGCGAGCGCGGCGCTCGTGGGGCGCATGAGGTCCATGATGAAGACCTTCGTGCCGGGGCGGGCCGCCTTGCGCACCGTCGTCCACAGCGCCTGCGGATCGTGCAGGTGGTGCAGGATGCTGTTGGAGGAGATGACGTCGACGCCGGTGCGCGGCAGCGGATCGCCGGGCAGGAACGCGCGGTAGAGGCGCACGCGGTTCTCGAGGCCCTCGCGGGCGATGCGCTCGCGGCCCAGCTTCAGCATGGCCTCGGCGCCGTCGATGCCGTCGATGACGAGGCGCGGGCAGCGGCGGGCGAGGCGGACGACGACGTCGGCGGGGCCGCAACCGATGTCGAGACAGATGCCCTCGACGTGGCCGAAGCGGGCGACGAAGCGGTCGACGAAGGCCTCGTGGGGGGCGGCGAAGTCGGCGTTGGCGTAGGCGAGGGCCTGGACGGCGTCGTCCATCAGCTCGGGCTCGGGCGTGCGGGGCAGCGTCATGCGCCGGGTGTCCGACGACGGCGACGCTTCGGCAACCCCGTCGTCGAGCGCCGGGATCGCGGGGCGGCGCGCCGCGTCATGAGCGGCTATGGTGGCGACGTGAGCCGCCTCCTCGACCCCGCCCTCGTCGACCTGTTCCTCTCGACCCTCGCCGGCGGCACCCGCGCGGCGCTGCTCGTGCGTCACGCCGAGCGGGGGCCGGTGACGGACCTCGCCCGCCACCACGAGGTGCTGTTGACCCCCGCCGGCATCGAGGCCGCGCGGCAGAGCGGGCTGCAGCTCGCCTCGTGCACGCGCCATGGGCCGCCGGCATTCGCCCACAGCCCCGTCGAGCGCTGCGGGCAGACCGCGCGGGCCCTGCACGCGGGCGCCGCCGTCGGCGACGTCGTCGGCGTCGTCGACGACCTCGGCAGCAACTACCTGCGGGATCCGGCCCGGGTGGCGCAGGCCTACCTCGAAGGGGGCCGTGACTTCGTGCGGGCCTGGTTCGACGGCCGCGTCGACGGCGACATCATCGCGCCCTGCGACGTCGTCGCCCGCCTGCAGATCGACGCCATGACCGGACTGCTGCAGCGCCACCCGCTCGTCGTCGCCGTGAGCCATGACTGGAACATCGCCGCGCTGCGCGAGCACGCGCTTGGCGCCCGCTTCGAGGACGTCGGCTGGCCGGAGTTCCTCGACGGCGTCGTCGTCACCGCCGACGGGGACGTGCGCTGCCTGAAGGCCCCGCGCGGCCCGGGGCACCCGACGCGCTGAAGGCCGTGTGCAACGCTACGGGGCGACCAGCACCTGCAGTGTCGTCGTGATGGGGTCGTTGCAGGCGTCGGCCGGCACGTCGACGACGCTTTGCTCCGGCGCAAAGCCCGCCACGGTGACGTCGACGGTATAGCTGCCGGGGACGCCGAAGCCGCCCTGGTGGCGACAGCCGTCGTCCTCGACGGGGACGACGTCGGCGACGCTGCGGGTGCCGTTGACGGTGAGGGCCACCGTTCCCGCCTCGCAGTAGACAAAGCCGTCGCCGTCGGCGACGCGCACGCTGACGGCGGGCGGGTTGGCGTCGCAGGGCTCTCCCTCTCCCTCGCCCTCGCCTTCGCCCTCACCCTCACCGACGTCGGGGCCGGCGTCGACGCGGACGTCCTCGACGATGGTGTTGCGGCAGCCGACGACGGCGAGCAGGGCGACGAGGAGGGCGACGGACGGGCGGCGCATGGGGGAGTTCTACCAGCGCCGGGCGTGGGCCACCATCCGCTCAGGGGTCGAGGCCGCCGGGGACGATGGCGACGCCGGCGTCTTCGAGGACGATGACGGCGTCGTCGATGGCGCGGACGGCGACGACGACGCGGCCGGCGCGGATCTCCTGCACCTCGACGTGGAAGCGGCGCGGGGCCTGACCCTCGTCGCCCTCGAGGCTGAGCTGCAGGTCCTGCAGGCGGTCGGCGACATCGGCGCCGACGTCGCCGGGCACGACGAGCTCGGCGTGGCCGGCGCGGTAGAGGTGCAGCGTGTGCCCCGGCAGGCGCTCGCGCACCTGGCGCAGGGCGAGGAAGGCCGGCACGCCGTCGACGACGACCTCGGTGGCCACGACCGGCGGCGCCACCGGCGGGGCGATGGGCTCGTCGTCGATGACGACGGCCGGCGCCTTCTCGACGAGGCGAAGGGCGACGACGCCGGCGATGGTGCCGAGCACGCTGGCCCCGACGAGGCCGGCGAAGAGGCGCTGCCGCAGCGAGAAGCGACGACGCCGGCGACCGCTGTCGGTCGGCGAGGCTGCGGGCGTTGGCGCCGACGACGACGGCAGCGTCAACGATGAGGGTGGCGGTGGCGTGGGCGTCGACGAGGGGCGACGACGGCCCTGCACCGTCGGCAGCTCCCCCGGCGCCGAGGCCACGGTGGGGATCGACGAGGGCGACGCCGGCGGTGCCGAAGACGGTGGCGCCAGCGACGACGGGGCGTGCAGCGGCAACGAGCGGCGCGTGCCGGCGACGGTGTCGGCGTTGCTGTCGATGAGGGCGGGCGGTGCCCCGATGAGGGAGGCGGTGTCCTTGAGGGCGTCGAGGCGGGCGAGCACGTCGCTGCCGTCGCGCGGGCGGCGGGCCGGATCGCGGGCCATCAGCGTCGTCACGAGGGCGGCGCCCTCGTCGGGAACGCCGGCCTGCTGGCGGAGGGCGGGCTCGAGCGGTGGCGGCTCCTCGTGCATCTGCCGCACGAGGGTCTTCATCGGCGTCTCGGCAGGGAACGGATGGCGACCGCTCAAGAGCTCCCACCAGATGACGCCGAGGGCGTAGACATCCTGGCGGGGGTCTTCGCTGGCGCCGTCGATGACCTCGGGGCTGATGTAGCCGGGCGTGCCGACGAAGCCGCCGGAGCGCGTGAGGTTCCGGCCGGCCTCGACGAGGGCGGCGGCGCCGGTGCTCTTGGCGAGGCCGAAGTCGAGGACCTTGCAGCGCTCGCTGCCGCCGTCGCTCTTGCCGAGCATGATGTTTTCGGGCTTGAGGTCGCGGTGCACGACGCCGCGGGCGTGGGCGGCGGCGAGGGCCTGGGCCACCTGGCGCACGAGGACGACGCTCTGCCCCCACGACAGGGGGGCACCGGCGAGGCGCTGCCGCAGGGTCTCGCCCTCGAGCAGCTCCATGGCGAGAAACAGGCCGCCGTGGGCGGCGCCGCCCTCGATGACGCCGAAGTCGTGGACGACGACGACGTGGGGGTCTTGCAGCGACGACGCCGCGCGGGCCTCGCGCTCGAAGCGCTGTTGGGCGACGGGGTCGCTGGCGTCGCCGCGGATGACCTTGAGGGCCACCCGCCGGCCGAGGGGCTCCTGGCGGGCGATGTAGACGACCCCCATGCCGCCGGCGGCGAGGCGACGCTCGACGTGGTAGCGGCCGGCGACGACAGCGCCGAGCAGGGGGTCGAGCACGGCCTCGGACATGCCCTGTCGTCTACCACAGGAGTCCGGCCGTCAACGACGAGGCCGACGACTCCTCCGCGGAGACGTCGGCCCCATGCTGTGTCGTCGGTGCGACGGCGCTCAGCGCTTGTCGCCGAGCCAGGCGTCGATGGTCTTGAACTTCTTCTTCGCCATCGCGAGCAGCTGCGGCTCGGTCGGATGGTCGATGCTCTCGACAGCGACGACATGGGCCGCGATGTTCTTGTGGTGGTGCTCGAGATGGTGCTTGAACTCATCCTTGGCGGTGCCATTGCCGACGATGAGGATCTCCTTCGCCGACGTCAGCGCCCTGGCCACATCCTCGAAGAAGTGCTTGTGATCAGCCTTCTTGCCGTCATTGGCGTGGCGGTTGTCGGTCTCGCGGACCGCCGACTCCTTGAGGCTGAGGTCGCCGGCCGTCTGACCATCGAGGTGGTAGATGTGGGCCTTGTGGTGGGTGAGGGCGACGACGCAGTGCTGGGACATGGGAACCTCCGGTAGGAGGTCACTTCGCATCCGCCGTGCCAGCAGATGATCGCGTTGGAGCGGGTTCTGGCACGCCCCGGCCGCCTCGGGCTGCGCCGTTGGACCCACATCCGGGTGAAATCACACAGCTGCGGGGACGGTGGAAGCGCTGCCTATGCTGCGCCCCATGTCGCTCCCCCAGCCCGTGTCTGCCGCCGAAGCCGTCGCCCACATCAAGAGCGGAGACCGCGTCTTCATCCACGGCGCTTCGGCGACACCGACGCCGCTCGTCGAGGCCATGTGCGCCCGCACGGACCTCGAGAATGTCACGGTCTACCACCTGCACACGACGGGGCCGGCGCCGTTTCTCGAGCCGCAGCACGCGGGTCGTTTCTTCTCCGTGTCGCTGTTCTCGGGTGGATCGGCGCGCAGGCCGATCGCCGAGGGCCGCGCCGACTTCATCCCGGTCTTCCTGTCGGAGATCCCGGGCCTGTTCACGTCGGGAGCCATCCCCCTCGACGTCGCTCTCATCCAGCTGTCGCCGCCGGACCGCCACGGGGACTGCACGCTCGGCACCTCTGTCGACACCGCTCTCGCCGCCGCGCGCCGCGCGAAGCTCGTCATCGCAGAGGTGAACGAAGGCATGCCCCGCACGCTGGGCCACTCGGTCTTTCCCCTCGCGCGCGTCGCCACGCACATTCGGACAAACCGCCCGCTGCACCAGCACGAGAAGTCCGAGCCGACGGCGGAGGAGAAGCGCATCGGTGAGCTCATCGCCGACCTCGTCGACGACGGCGCCTGCCTGCAGATGGGCATCGGCGCCATCCCCGACGCCGTGCTCTCGTGCCTCGGCCACAAGGTCGACCTCGGCATCCACACCGAGATGTTCTCCGACGGGCTCATCCCCCTGATGGAGGGCGGCGTCGTCACCAACCGCCACAAGAAGGTCCACGCCGGGCGCACGGTGACGTCGTTCGTGACGGGCTCGCAGCGCCTCTTCGACTTCGTCGATGACAACCAGCGCATCGAGTTCCACCCCTGTGACCGCACGAACGACCCGTCGCTCATCTCGAAGAACGACCGAGTCGTCGCCATCAACTCGGCCATCGAGGTGGACCTCTCGGGCCAGGTCTGCGCCGACTCGATGGGCTTTTCGATCTACTCGGGCATCGGCGGCCAGATGGACTTCATCCGCGCCGCCGCGCGGTCCGAAGGAGGCAAGCCCATCATCGCGCTGCCGTCGACAGCGAAGAGTGGTCAGCTCTCGCGCATCGTGATGGGGCTGAAGGAGGGCGCTGGCGTCGTCACCACCCGCGGCCATGTCCATTGGGTCGTCACCGAGTACGGCGCCGTGAACCTGCACGGCAAGACGCTTCGGGAGCGGGCCGACCTCCTGATCGGGATCGCCCACCCCGACTTCCGGTCCGAGCTGCGACGCCAGTACGCCGGCGTGCGCCACGTCGTGTTGCCCGGCGACGGCTGAGCGGCGTGACCGGCCGCACCATGAGGCGCTGCGCGACAACACACACCCCCCGACACCGGCGGAGGATGGCGTTTCACGTCGGGAGCGCTATCACCGGCTGGTGAACGGCAAGAACGGAAAGAACGGCAAGCGCCGCATCGTCCTCACCGGCGGCCCCGGAGGCGGCAAGACCACCGCCGCCGATCTCTTCCGACGCGAGATGGGCGACCACATCATCATCGTCCCCGAGGCGGCGACGCTGCTGTTCTCCGGCGGCTTTCCGCGCAGCGACGAGCCCCACGCCATGCGCGCCGCCCAGCGCGCCATGTTCCATGTGCAGCGCAACCTCGAGGACGTGCAGTCGGCGCGCTTCCCCGAGCGCATCCTGCTCTGCGATCGCGGCACCGTCGACGGCGCCGCCTACTGGCCCGACGGCGGCGAGGACTTCTTCTCCGCCCTCGGCACCACCCGTGAGGCCGAATACACGCGTTACGACGCCGTGCTCTTCTTCGAGAGCGCTGCCGTCGGCGGTCTCGAGGTCGTCGAGGGCGGCAACCCGGTGCGCACCGAGAGCATCAGCTCGGCGGCGGCCCTCGACGCACAGCTGCGCGAGTGCTGGGCCGACCACCCGAACTTCGTCCTCATCCCCCACGAGGCGTCGTTCTTCCACAAGATGACCCGCGCGCTGCAGTCGCTGCAGGACATCCTTGTGCGCCTCGAGCAGCAGCGAAACGGCAACGGCAACGGCCACCACGACGACGGCGGCAGCAGCGGCGGCGGACCGACGCCCGTCTGAGCCCCCTGTCGACTCAGGGCCCGACGCGCTCGAGGGCGATGAGACTCCCGGCGCAGGTGTCGACGACGAAGGTCAGGCTCGTGTCACCGGCGCGCTGGGCCACGCCACCGATGCAGCGGGTGCTGCGCTCGAGTTCCCCGATGCGCGGCGAGCGACCGTAGATGGTGAGGACGGACCCGCCGCCGTCGATGACGCCGGTGTCACCGGCCCCGAGCAGGCGCACGGTGGTGGGGCTGCTGACGAGCAGGTTGCCCGAGGCATCGACGAAGAGGGCGCGGGGCGCTTCGACGGGGAACGCAAAAGACGGCGTGCCCTCGCCCGCCGACGACGGCGAGCCATCGCCAAGGACGGTATCGATGACGCCATCGAAGACCCGGCGCACCCGGTGGTTGCCGGTGTCGGCGACGTAGAGGGCGCCGTCGGTGCCGACGGCCACGGCCTCCGGCCCACGCAGCAGCGCGGCTCGCGCGGCGTCGCCATCACCGCCGAAGCCGAGAAAGCGCGGCACGCCCACCACCGTCGTGACGGCCCGCGTTTCGAGGTCGACGCGACGGACGACGTGGTTGTCGCGGTCGGCGACGAGCAGTCCGCCCTGCCCGTCGAGCGCGAGACCCATCGGGCTCGAGAATCGCGCCGCGGTGCCGCGGGCGTCGGCGTGGCCCGCGACGTCGGTGCCGCCGGCGATGTGGGTGATGCGCCAGTCGGCGACGTCGTCGGCGAGGGTGACCTCCAGCAGCCGGTGTCGGCCCGTCTCGGCGATCCACAGATGCACGCCGTCGCTGGCGACGCCGCCGACATCGTCGAGCAACCCGGCCTGGCGGGCCACGGTGTCGGTCGTGATGGCGACCCCGTCGTCGACGCCGAGGACGACCTCGACCTGCTCCTGCACGAGGTCGGCGTGGAAGAGGCGGCCCACGCCGCCCGCCACGATGAGGCCGTCGCCACGGGCGACGATGGCCCTCCCCAGCGGCAGCGCCGCCTGCGCGAAGGCCCCGACGTCGAGGCGGGTGGCGTCGCCGGCGATGGTGTCGATGATGCCGGCGGCGTCGATGTGGCGCAGCCGGTCGTGACCCCGATCCACGATCAAGAGCCCATCGGGCGTCGTCACGATCTCGCCCGCGAAACCGATGTCGGCGAGGGTGGCTGGTCCGCCGTCGCCGAGGGGCCCGCCGGCGTCACCGGCAATGGCGCGCAGGCGTCCGGCCTCAACGCGGTAGATGGTGGGCTCGGAGGCGATGAGGAGTCGATCCTGCGCGTCGAAGGCAAGGCCCCGCACGACAAACCTCCCGAGCTGGGCGAGGGCGACGCCGTCGGCAACAAACGTGCTGCCCTGGCCCGCGATGGTGCGGATGATGCCGTCGGTGCCGATCTCGCGAATCACGTCGCTGCCCAGGACGATGCGACCATCGGAGGCCACCGCGAGTCGCTCCAGGGTCTCGAACCCGGCCAGACGGGCCGGCCCGCCATCGCCGGTGTTGGAGAGCCCGCCGAGCCCGGCGATGACGCGGATGCGGCCGTCGTGATCGATGCGCCAGAGCAGGCAGTTGAAGGCGTCGAGGATCAGCAGGCGGCCCTCGGGGTCGAGCGCCAACGTGCGCACCGCCGCAAGTTCGACCCCGGTCGGATCGCCGCCGTCGCCGGCGGCGCGCGGTTGATCGGGCAGATCGTAGGCGCCGACGACGACGACAGCGTCGCCGGTCGCGTCGACGTGGTAGACGACGCCATCGTTGATGTCGGCGGCAAAGAAGCCACCGGCACCGTCGGCGACGACGGCATTGGGGGTGTCGAGCGAGAGCTCGAGCGCGGGCGCCGGCGCGAGGCGGGTGCCGCCGCCCATCACCCGCACGAGGAGCCCATCAGGTCCAACGCGGTAGACGGCCGCGCTGTCGGTGTCGGGAAACAGGACGCTGTCGCCGTCGGGCGAGGGCAGCCCGAGACCATCGAGGCGCGCGTGGCGCGCGAGCCCACCGGCGCCCACCGAGCCGGCAGCACCCGTCCCTGCAAAGGGCGCGAGGGTGCCGTCGGCGAGGCGCCAGGCCCGATGAGTCTCGTCGGACAGCAGCATGAGGTCGCCGCCGGGGGTGGAGGTCATGCGGAAGATGTCGTCGAAGGAGGCGGCGCGCGGATCGGCGGTGGTGTCTGGATCGAGTGGGCCATCGCCACCGACGAGGCGGAGGCGCCCGTCGATGACGCGCCAGAGGCGACCGCCGTTCTCCAGGAGCAGCAGCCCCTCGGTATCGGCGGCGATCGCGTCCACCCGCGTCGAGACCAGGGTGGCCACCGCGCCGTCGGATGCGGGCTGCTCGCCCAGGCCGACCACGTAGGTGATCACGCCGTCGGCAATCCGGAAGACCCGCCCCGAGAACGGCTCGGTGACGTAGAGGGTGCCATCCGGCGCCACCGCAAGGCGCAGCGGCGTCGAGAGGCGGATATCGATCGCGGTGTCCCCCTCCACCGGCAGGAAGCTGCCGCCGCCGACGGTGCGCCGGATGATGCCGTCGACGCCAACACTGCGGACGACGTCGAAAGCCAGATCGAGGAGATGGACGACGCCGACGCCATCGACTGCGATATCCACGATCGTGCCGAACCCCGCCGCCACCGCCGCGCCGCCATTGCCGCTGTTGGAGACCGCGCGCCGGTCCCCGGCGAAGAGCCGGATCGTGCCGTCGAGGTCCACCACCTGCACCCGCTCGCCGTCATCGTCGACGATGTAGACGCGGCCGATGCCATCGACCGCGATGGGCCCCGGCAGGGTGAGCTGTGCGCGCACCGCCGGTCCGCCGCTGCCGGCGATGCCGGCCGTCCCCGTGCCGGCAAACACCGTGACGGCGCCAGCGCCATCGATCCGCAGCACGCGATGCTGGGCGGTGTCGGCGATGAAGATGGTCCCGTCGGACCCGATGGCGATGCCGTCGGGCTCCCGCAGCGCCGTGGTGCGCGCGAGACCGCCCTCGAGACCCCGACCGGTCAGCAACGTCGCGCGCCAGGCGATCGGCACGCAGGCGTCGCAGCCGTCGTCGGGGTTCTCGTTGCCGTCGTCGCAGGCCTCGCCGTCGTCGACGACGCCATCGCCACAGGACTCGACCTTGAGGCAGTCGGCGCGGCAGCCATCACCGCTGCGCTGGTTGCCGTCGTCGCAGGCCTCCGGCGGCGTGGTGGTGCCGTCGCCGCAGATGACCTCCCGGCAGTCTGATGGGCAGTCGTCGCCGTCGAGGCGGTTGCCGTCGTCACAGGTCTCATCGCTGTCGACGACGCCGTCGCCGCAGTCGGCGGGCCGGCACGTGCTTCGACAGGCGTCGGGCCTGACATCGCTGTTGGCCGTTCCGTCGTCACAGCGCTCATCGCCGCCGACGAAGCCATCGCCGCAGTCGAGGCCGAGGAGCTGATCGCGGGAGAAGCAGGCGCCGCGCTCGACGACGCAGGTGAGGCCCACGGGACACTCGTCCTGGCCCGTGCACGCAATGGGCGCAGCGCCCGTGCCGGCGTCGAAGCACGCAGCGACGGCGAGCACGGTCAGACAGGCAGGGACGACGAAGCCCGCGGTGCAGTGGCGCATGGACCGACGATACGCGATCCTGTGGGCATGGCTCCCGTCGACGGCCCGACCCCTGCGCCCCACCCGGCGGCCTCGCTCGTCCGCACGGTCCTCACGGATCCGGCCCACCTGCTGTCCGTCGTGCGACTGCCGCTCGCGGCGCTCGTCTGGTGGCGGCCGCACGATCCCGTCTTCCTCCTCGTGGTCCTTGCCGTCGCCGCCATCACCGACGTCCTCGACGGCCTCGTCGGGCGACGCCTGCACCCGCCGGCGGCGGGGACGGCCAACATCGGCGCCTGGCTGGATCCCGTCTGCGACAAGGCCTTCATGGTGAGCGCAGCGGCCGCCATCGCCGTGGCGTGGCACGTCGAGCCGGCCGTGATCGGGCTGCTGCTGGTTCGCGACCTCGCCATGCCGCCACTGACGCTGCTCTTCCGCCTCGTCGTCGGCCCCGGCCTCTTCCACGGCCACGACTTCCGCGCCAGGTGGAGCGGCAAGCTCACGACGGGCGCCCAGGTCTTCACCCTCGGCGCCGTCGTCGTCGCTCCTGCGGCCGTGTGGCCGATGGCCGTCGTCACGGCCGCTCTCGGCGTCGTCGCCGTGGGCGAGCGCGTGTGGCTCGCATTCCAGGATCGCCGTCGACCACGCTGATGGGCGAACCTCGTCGGTGATGGAGACCACGGGGCCACTGCATTGGCGGGAAGGGCAACCTGCTAGCGTCCGCGACCATGTCGATCGACCGTCTCCCCTCATGGCGCCGTCTGTCCGCCGTCACGACCGCGCTGGCAGCCCTCGCCGGATGTCTGTCGGACCTCAGTGTTCCGCCCGATGCCGTCATCGCCTGCACGTCGACGGCGGACTGCCCGACCGCGACCGTCTGCGAAGACCGGCGCTGCGAGCCGGTGGCCGGCAACCGCGCCCCGCGCCTCGTGCTGCAGGCGCCGGGCCGCAGCGTCGGCAGCCTGGGCATCGACGTCATCGTCTTCGACGCCAATGACGAAGACACCACGCTGCAGGCCACTGTCGTCGACGGCGACACCCGTATCCCGGTGGGCATCGCCCCGACCACGGTGCGGGGGAGCGTGAACGGAACCGCGGCCACGCTCACCGTCGACGTCTCCGCCATCCCCACCGCGCCGCCGCGCACCCTTGGGCTCGAGCTCGTCGCCAGCGACGGCCTGCGCGAGGCCCGGGCGACGGTGGATGTCCCCTGGGGCAACAGCGCCCCGAGGATCCTGGCGCTGGACGTCGACGCCTCCGCCGCCGATGGCACCGGTCTCGTCTCGCTCACCTTTGTCGCCGTCGACGACTCGAGCGATCCCGTGAGCGTCACGGCCTTCGGCGTCCGCGACAGCGGCGACAACGCGATCGAGGCCTTCGCGCCGGTGGAGGCCTTCCCCGAGAGCGACGTGCTCGGCCTCGACAGCTCGCCGTTGGGCGAGGTCCAGACCCTCGTCTGGCGGGCGGCCGTCCCGATCGCAGATGAGATCACCGTCGAGCTCACGGTGCAGGATGCCTTCGGCGCCACCGCGACGGCGACCTCGGCGCCGTTCTTCCTCGACAGCCGCCCCCGCGTCGCGCTCAACACCGTGACCGTCGCCGGCCTCCGTCCCCTCGACCGACTGCCGCTCGTCATCGACGTGCGCGACCCCAACGGTGACGTCGTCGACGTCGTGCTTGAGGCGAGCCACGCCGGCGGCCCCTTCTTCCCGGTCGCCCTCGTGGCCGGTGGCGACGACGTCACCGGCATCACGCCGCCGACCATTCTCGCCGCCAGCTGGGATCTCGGCGCCGCCGTGGAGGCCGGTCACCTGCCGGCGTCGACGGCCGATCCCACCATCCCGGCCTTCCTGACGGGCGTGACCTTGCGGGCCAGGGCCACCGACAGCACCGCCCTCGCGTCGGAGCCGGCCACCGCGGCCGCCGTCGACCTCGGCAATGACCCGCCCACCGTGAGCCTGGCCCCCGTCGCCGACGGCAGCGGCGGCGCCATCCCGCTCTCGCTCGATGTCGCCGACTCCAGCGGCGATGCCACGTCGCTCGACCTCGAATTCCGCGTCGATGACGGGGTGTGGCGGCGGATGGCCATCGTCGTCGGCGTCACCGAAGAGCTCGGCGTCGGCCCGCAACCGGGTCGGGTCGTCGTGCTGTGGAACAGCCTCGCCGACCTCGACATCGACCCCACCGTCCCCCAGGGTATCGGCCGCCGACGCCTGCAGGACGTCGAGCTGCGGGCCACGCCGCGAGACCAGCCCGCCACCGGCGTCGTCCACCGTGGCACCCCCGCCACCGTCATCGTCGACCTCGACAACCAGAGCCCGCCCTCCCTCGAGGCGGTGCTCGTCGGCGAGCAGGGTGGCTTCCGCGTTGGTCAGGTGCCGATCGTCTACCGCCTCTTCGACGAGGAGGAGGATCCTGTCCACGTCATCTTCGAGTTCTCCCTCGACGGCGTCACCTTCCGCCGCTGCACCGAGGCGCCGGTCCGTCAGAGCGAGGGCACGCTGCAGCTCGCCAGCGCGCCGCGCGCCCGGGGCGGCTTGACGCATACCTTCGTCTGGGACAGCGCCAGTGACGTCGTCGCGAAGAACCCCGCGGTGCAGCTGCGGGCCCGCCTCGTGGACCCGTTCACGACGGCCGACGACGCCGTCGTCGTGGGCCTGCTGCAGCCGACGCCGTTTGATCCCCTCCCGGACGCGAGCAGCCCCTTCACCGGGCCGACCTCGACGGCCAACGCCGACCTGCAGTTCGCCGGTTTCGGCGTGGGCGACCTCGACCGCGACGGGCGCCCGGACCTCGTCGCTTCGTCGAGCACCATCACGCGCGTCTTTCTCGGCGATGGCGTCGGACCGGGCACCATCCGCACCTTCAGCCCGGGCGTGGGGGGGGGCGCGGTCACCGTCGACGACTTCACCGGCGACGGCATCCTCGACCTGCTGTTCGAGAATGGCGGTGGGCTCGTCGTCGGTAGCGGCCGGCGCTCGACGAACAACTGGACGCTCACCGGCGCCGGGCGGGTCGACCCCTCCTGTGGCGCCTTCTGCATCGTCTTTGCCGGCGTCCTCGACAGCGAGCGCATCATCGCCGTCCGCGATCAGGCTGCGACCTCGCGGCTGCTCCGGGTCACGTCGACGGGCGGCTCGTTCTCGACGTCGCCGCTCGCGACGTTGCCGGTCCGACTCGATCGCGCCCCGGCCTTCAGCGACGTCGATGGCGACGGTGACGACGACCTCCTCGCGCTGCAGGGCACGGACGTCGTCGTGCTCGACAACGCCGACGACGGCGCGGGTGGCAGGGCCTTCTCCGAGGTCGCGCGCTTCACGGTGGGCGTCATCCCATCGACGCTCCTCGCCGCCGAGCTCACCGGTGACGGGCTCGACGACCTCGTGGTGAGCGACGACCGCGTCGGCCTCATCTCGATCCACGAGGCGGTGGGTGACGGGACCTTCACGCTCTTCCAGCAGATCGAGGGGGCGACCTTCGCCGGGCGCTACGCCGTCGGCGACCTCAACGGCGACGGCCTCATCGACCTCGTCAGCGGCAGCGCCACCGAGACCAGCGGCACGGTGACGCTGTCACGACGGGAGGCCGGACGAGCGGCCGGCTTCGGCGGCAGCTTCCGCCTGCCGCTCGGCGAGGTGTCCTTCGCGGCGGCGATGATCGACTTCAACGCCGACGGCCGCAGCGACCTCGCCTTCGGCAGCGGCCTGTCCTCGACGACGCTGCGCAGCTTCATCGCGACGGCGCCGGCGCTGACGGGGGCGACGTTCTCCGACGCCCGGCTGCAGACGCCCCAGTTCTTCAGCCGCGCTCGCGCCGAGCCCGTCGACCTCGACCTCGACGGCGCCGTCGACCTGCTCATCACCGTCAACGATGAGGAGGTGGTCGCCGCCCGCGGTCGCCCGCTCGGCGCCATCACCGCCGGCTTCCAGGCCAGCCGCACCACCGACAACGCCGGCGATCGCCTCGCCGTCGTCGCCGACGTCAACGGCGACGCAGTCGCCGACGTCCTCACGTTCGGCCAGAACGCCGCCTTCAACGCCGAGCTGCAGGTCTTCGTCGCCGACGTCGTCGGAGGGCTGCCGCTCAGGACGTCCACCCGCACCGACACCCACGCCTTTGGCAACGGCGTCGGCCCCGCACCGGTGGTCGGCGATGTCACCGGCGACGGCCTCGTCGACGTCGTCGCCCTCGCCACCGACGCCGCCAACGGGACCCTCGCGATCCTCCTCGGCGACGGGACCGGGCGCTTCACCCGCACGAACCAGGCCAGTGGCCTCGGCGGCGTGACCGGCTTCGGCATCGTCGACGTCAACGCCGATGGTGCCCTCGACATCGTCGCCACCGCCGATACCGGCAGCCCCTCGGTGGCGGTGCTGACCGGGCCACGCGGGGCGGGAGCGGCGGCGCCGCGCACTTTCAGTGTCACCGGCGGCGGCGGCGGTCTCGCCTTCGCCGACCTCGACGAGGATGGCTTCCTCGACATCATGGCGGCCCCGCTGTTCAGCGCGAGCCAGCCCTTCGCGATCCTGCGGGGTCAGGGCACCGGGGTCGGCTTCACCTTCGCCGCGGTGGCCGGCCCGACCCTGTCGATCGCGGGGCGGCAGCCGGTGCTCGCCGACGTGAACCTCGATGGTCGCCTCGACTGGGCCACCGTCGCCCTCGCGCCGTCGCCCACGAGCGTGTTCATCACCTCGCAGACCGCACCGGGCGCGCTGACGTTCGGACCCGCCGTCGAGGTCCCCGCGCCGCGCAACCTGCTGGGCGTCACCGCGCTCGACCTCGGCGGCGACGGTGTCCCCGAGCTGGTCGGGTCCGATGAACGCCACGGGGCGGTCACGACGTTCTCCGGGCGCCCGGGCCTCACCGGCGTTGCCCGCATCGTCGACGCCGACGACGGCGTGGGCGACGAGATCGACTGGCGCGAAGAGCCCGTCGACGGCTTCAGCGACTTCGCCGCCCTCGCGATCCGCCCGCTGAGTGGCGCCGGCGACGTCTTCGACGGCCTGCCGTCGGCCGGGAACCGATCGGGCAGCGGTGACTTCGCGACGCTGCTGCGGCAGGAGGGCCGCCTCATCGGGCGCCGGCGTCCGCTCACGGCGGCGATCTTCGCGAGCGGCGATGTCCGCCATGTACGCGTCGCCGATGACATCGTCGGCAGCCGTCTTGAGCGCGTGGCCCGCTTTGGCCCACGCCTGTCGCCGGATGATCCGCGCGATCTCCGCCGGGCTGGCCTCGACCTCGCTCAACGCGACGGCGAGCGCGGCGTCATCCTCACGCTGCCGATCCCGGGCGGCCGGACCCGCACGGGCCAGGTGCAGGTCTTCTTGCGGGTGGCGCGCTTCCTGACGGCCGCCGATGTCGACGACGACCCGCTCGCCGGCACCGCAGAGGGGCGGCGCTTCCTGCCCCGCGTCGACGACGGCGCTGGCGGCTTCCGCGATGTCGTCGCCGTCCGCTACGACACCCTCAGCATCCCCGAGAACGACGCCGCCGATCTCCGTGGCGGCACCGTCGTGGGCAAGCGCTTCGTCGTCGACGCCGCAGCCGGCGTCGTGCGGGTGCTCACCGACGAGCTGGGGGCCGTGCAGGCCTTCGACAGCCCCTGACCAGAGGACAAGGACATGCACGCCACCACCCTGCTCATTGCCCTCTCGCTCGGGTCCACCATCGGCGACACACCGACGGTGCCGACGTCGACGTCGACGTCGACGTCGTCAGGATCACCGTCTTCGACATCATCACCCTCCCCGCCCTCGACGCCGCCCACGGCGACGCCCGCGCCGGCCACCGATGAGCGACGCGTCTTGCGGGTGGCGCTCGCCGACCTCGGCGTCACCGGGGTGCCGGACACGGTGGTGTCGGTGTTCACCGACAGTCTCCTCGCCGAGGTGCGCAAGCTGCAGCGCACGAGCGTGATCGGGATGGCCGAGGTGCGGGCCATGCTCGACATGGAGGCGGCCCGCCAGATCGCGGGCTGCGCCGACGAGGAGAGCTGCCTCGCCGAGCTCGCCGGCTCCCTCGGGGCCGACGTGCTGCTCGTGGGAACCCTCGCCGACCTCGGCGACGCGACGGCCCTGTCGTTGAAGCGGATCGATCAGCGCAGCGGCACGGTGGTCGGTCAGGTCAACCAACGCCTCAAAAAGGCCCGCGGCGAGGAACTGCTCGCCGCCATCGGTCCGGCTGTCGCCGAGCTCTTCGTCGACATGCCGCTGCGGCCGGGGCAGACCCGCGGCGTCGCGAAGGAGGCCGCGCTGCGGCTCAACCCGCCGCCCCTGCCCGTCTGGACCTTCTGGACCGGGGTCGGCGTCACCGCCGGTGGCGCGCTGGCGTCGGCGACGGCGGGCGGGCTGTGGCTGTCGTCGCACGGCGCGTGGCGCGCGGCTCTCGAGGACGCGCGCACCGTGCCGACCGAGGGGCGCACGCTCAAGGCCCAGGAGGGCAACGTCGTCACCGCCGAGGTGGTGATGTGGTCGCTCACCGGGACGACGGTGGCGGCGGCGCTCGGCACCGCCATCCTCGTGCCCTTTGTCGACTGGGATGGCGCGGCGCCCTGACCTTCAGCGGTTCGTGCGCGTTGACCACACAGCGCGCGGCCCCGGGGCGTAGACGACGACGTTGCCGTCATCCTGCACGGCGAGGGCGGCGCCGGCACGACCGGCGGTGCCGCTCGACCACAGGGCCCGGCTGCCGTTGTAGAGAACGACGTTGCCATCGCCCTGCATGACGAGGCCCGTCGTGGCCTGCCCGTGCGTGCCCGTCGACCACACCGCACGACCACCGCGGGCGGCGTCGTAGACGACGACGTTGCCGTCGGTCTGGTGGGCGAGGGTCACGCGACCATCGCAGGAGGTACGGGCCTCACCGCGCGCAAGCACCGTGTTCGCGGTGAGGGTGCCGCAGCCGCTCGGGGTCGGGCCTGCCGCCGGCGACGGCGATGACGGCGACGACGGCGCGGTGGCACCGAGGATGGCGCGGGCGCGGCTGCGGATCTGCTCGAGGCGCGGGTGCAGGTGCGCGCCGGGGCAGGCGGTCTGGGCGCCGCTGTGGTCGCGATGACCGCGGACGCGATCGCCGTCGACGGGGATGCCGTGCAGGCGCGACAGCATCGCGACGATGCCAGCGCCCTTCTCGAGGAGCTGCGGCGAGGGCTGGTCGTTGCCGCAGGCGGGATCGAAGCAGCCCATGAAGACGACGCCGATGTTGCCGGTGTTGTTGTTGAGGGTGTGACCGCCGCGGAACGGCAGCTCGCGCAGCTCGAGGATGCGGCCGTCCTGGCTCACGGCGAAGTGGTAGGCGGCGTCGCAGTAGCCGCGGCCATCCATGTGGTAGCTCTGGATCTGACGGGCCATGGCGACGACGTTGCCGGTGTTGCGGCTCGCGGTGTGGTGCAGGGCCATGCGGGTGAAGGCGCCGTCGCGGCTGCTGCAGCGGGCCGGCCGCGCGCCCCAGCTCGAGCGGGGCTCCACGCCGACAAAGGCGAGGGCGGGCGCCAGCGGCTGCGCGTCGGATGCGTCGACAGCGTCGAGCTCCACGTCGACGGTGTCGTCGATGAAGACGCCGGAGAAGGTGAGCTGCTGCAGCGGCGTTGCCGATGCCGCCGGCACCGCGATCTGCACGGCCGCCCACACCTCGCCCAGCTCGGCCCGGCCGCTCATCAGGCCCTCCTCGGCGAAGGTCCACTCCACGTCGACCCACGGCCCCCGATCGTCGCCGTCGACGCCGCGCGCCGAGATGGTGGGGGCCTCGGCACCGCTCGTCTCGAGCATGAGGGCCACGCGGTTGGCGCCTTCGGCCACGGTGAGGATCGGACTCGTCTTCAGGTCATCCTCGCTGGCGAAGGCGTCGATGGCGTCGCGCCCCAGGCGGAGCTCGCTGTCGAGGTCGTCGTCTTCGTGGGCGGGCTCGGGCCGGACGTCGAGGCTGTTCTCACAGCCCGCGATGGCGAAGGTGGCGGCGATCAAGGCGGCTGGCGCACAACGAACCCACATGGTGACCCTCCAGGGAAGGCGACCAGAAGTACGCACAGACGGTCACGTTTTCTTCAGACAGATGACCGACAGGTCACGATTCTTGCGGTGACGACGTCGGTCGGTCGCCCTCCGTCGATCGACCGAGGGTGGTGGGAGGGGAGATCGCACGGTCGTCGTCAGCCGCCGCGTGCCGCCCGGGCCTCGCGGGCCAGCGCCGCTGCCCGATACGACGAGCGCACGAGGGGCCCCGACGCCACCGTGAAGCCGAGGGAGCGGGCGTCGTCGGCGAGGGCCGCGAAGGCTTCGGGATCGACGTGGCGGGCCACCGGCAGGTGGCGGCGCGACGGCCGCAGGTACTGCCCCAGCGTGAGGATGCCGACCCCCACCTCGCGCAGCGCCAGCATCGCGTCGAGGACCTCGTCGTCGTCCTCGCCGAGGCCGAGCATCAGGCCCGACTTCGTGAGCACATCGGGTCTACGACGTCGCGCGACCTGCAGGGTCGCCAACGACTGCGCGAACGTCGCGCGACGGTCCCGCACCTGCCGCGACAGTCGCGGCACCGTCTCGACGTTGTGGGCGAAGACATCGACGCCGCTGTCGACGACGATGGCGATGGCGTCGGCGTCGCCGCTGAAGTCCGGCGCGAGCAACTCGACGTGCAGGCCGACGTCCTTCAGCGTCGACACACAGCGGGCGAGATGGCGGGCGCCGCCGTCGTCGAGGTCGTCGCGATCGACGCTGGTGAGGACGACATCGCGCAGCCCGAGGGCGAGCACGGCGTCGCGCAGGCGCGCCGGCTCGTCGTCGTCGAGCGGGGCCGGCCGGCCCGAGTCCACGGCGCAGAAGCGGCAGGCGCGGGTGCAGACGTCGCCCATCAGCAGGAACGTGGCGGTGCCGTCGGCCCAGCACTCGCCCTGGTTCGGGCAGCGCGCCTCCTCACAGACCGTGGGCAGGCGCTGCAGGTGCTGGCGCACGCCGTCAGTGCGCTCCGCCGACGGCGCGGGGGCCCGCAGCCAGCGCGGGTGCGGACCCGACCCGAGCACCGGCAGGCCGGCCACTCAGCCAAGCCTCGCCTTGAGGGCGGCGACGGCGCCGGCGATCGTGAAGAACTTCGGCGTGTCGGCCTCGGGCACCTCCACACCGGTGCGCTCCTTCACGCCGACGAGCACGCGCAGCATGTCCATCGAGTCGAGCTCGAGGGCGTCGCGGAGATCCTCGTCGTCGGCGGGCGTGGCGCCGCGGGCGTCGGGGGCGACGGCGCAGACGGCGTCGAGAAAGGCGCGGCGGATCTCGTCATCGGTCATGGGTGCTCCGGTGGGGTGCTGAGGGTCTTTTCGAGAGCGAGGAGGAAGCGGGCACCGCGGGCGCCGTCGGAGACGCGGTGGTCGGCGGCGAGGCTCATCGTGATCACGGAGCGGGCCACGACCTGCCCCTGCCGGACGACGGCCCGCTCGGTGACGCGGCCGGCGCCCACGATGGCCACCTGCGGCCACTGGATGACGGGCAGGATGCCGTCGACGCCGGTGTCGCCGAGCGACGACAGCGTGATGGTGCCCGCCGTCATCTCCCGCCCCCGCAGCCCGCTGCTGCGCACGCGGGCGACGAGGTCCGTGATGCCGGCCATCATCGCCGTGACGTCCTTGTCGCCGGCGTCGAGGATCGCCGGCGCGATGAGGCCGCCGCCCCGCAGCGAGGTAGCGAAGCCGAGGTGCACCGCCGCGCTCGACGAGAACACGCCGTCGTCGAAGGTGCCGTTGAGCTCGGGGAAGGCCTTCGCCGTCTGCGCCACCGCGCGGGCCAGCACCGCCGCGAACAACAGGCGGTCCGCGAGCGAGCGCCGCGCGTTCTCGGCGACGAGCCACGCCAGCGTGTCGGTGACGTCGACGTCGTGCCACAGGTAGTAGTGCGGGATCTCGCGCTTGCTCTTGCCGACGCTCAGCGCGATGGCCCGGCGCATTGCCTCGCGCGGATCCTTCGGTGCCGCTGCCGGTGCCGGTGGCGCCGCGGCCGGCGCCGACGCGGCGCGGGCCACGTCCTCGGCGGTGATGCGACCGGCAGGGCCGGGCGCCACCCGGCCGAGGTCGACGCCGAGCTCCTTCGCGCGCCGGCGCGCCAGCGGGGTCGCCACGACCCGTCCCCCCGTCGGGGCCACGGGCGCCACCGACGGCGACAGCGACGGCGATGGCGATGGTGACGGGGACGGCGTTGCCGGTGACGGCGGCGGCGGCGACGACGACGGCGCAGCCGCGACTGTCGTCCCGGTGGCGGCGCCGGCGACCTCGATGCGGGCGATGACGGCGCCGACCGGGACCTCGCGGCCCTCGGGGACCAGGATCTCGCGCAGGACGCCGTCGTGGAAGCACTCGACGTCGATCAGGCCCTTGTCGGTGTCGACGTCGACGATCACCTGCCCGCGCGTGATGGGGGCGCCGACGGCGAGGCGCCACTGCCCGACCCGGCCCCGCTCCATGTCGGCGCCGAGGGAGGGCATCACGAAGTCGATGGTGTGTGTCTCAGCCACGGCCACACACCCGGCGCGCCGCGGCGGCGATGGTCTCGGGCTGCGGCAGGGCGGCGTCCTCGAGGTGCTTCGGGTAGGGGATCGGCACCTCGGCGGTGCACACCCGCGCCGGCGCCGCGTCGAGCTCATCGAAGGCCAGCTCGCAGACCCTGGCAAACAGCTCCGCCGAGATGCCGCCGCTCCGCCAGCCCTCGTCGACGACGAGGACGCGGTGGGTCTTCTTCACGGTGCGGACGATGGCCTCGTCGTCGAGGGGACGCAGCACCCGCAGGTCGACGACCTCGACGTCGAGGCCCTCCTTCGCGAGGGTCTCGGCGGCGGCCAGCGACTTCCACAGGCAGGCGCCCGAGGTGAGGATCGAGAGGTCGCGCCCGGGGCGACGCACGGCGGCCTTCTCGATGTCGACGCGGGCCACGTCGTCGAGGGTGCCCTCCATGTTGTAGAGGAAGACGTGCTCGAAGAGCAGGACCGGATCGGGCTCCTGCAGCGCCGCCACGAGCATGTGGCGGGCGTCGGTGATCGTCGCCGGCACGAGGATGCGCATCCCCGGGATGTGGGCAAACCAGCCCTCGAAGGAGTGGCTGTGCTGGGCCGCGAGCTGACGTCCCCCGCCGGTCGCCATGCGCACGACGAGGGGGCAGCCGATCCGACCGCCCGACATATGCCGGATGGTGGCCGCGGTGTTCACGAGCTGGTCGAGAGCCAGCAGCGCGAAGTTGCAGGTCATGATCTCGACGATGGGGCGCATGCCGCCGATGGCCGCGCCGATGCCCGCGCCGACGAAGCCGCTCTCGGCGAGGGGCGTGTCGCGGATGCGCTCGGGACCGAACTCGGCGAGCAGCCCCTTCGAGACGGCGTAGCAGCCGCCGTAGTCACCGATGTCCTCTCCCATCATGAAGGCCCGCGGCTCGTCCCGCAGGCACTGCCGCACCGCCTGCTTGCAGGCCTCGCGATAGGTCATCGTCATTGCGGTCGTCGTCTGCGTCGTCGTCGTCGTCATCATGCGGCACGCCCCGATCCGTCGCGCGCGGCGACCACACCCTTCAGCAGGTCGGCGACGGGCTCCAGCGTGCCCGCCTCGGCGAAGGCCACCGCCTCGTCGACCACCCGCTTCACCCGCACCTCGGCGGCCGCCACGTCGGCCTCGTCGAGGATCCCCTGCCCCTTCGCGAAGGCGAAGAAGACGGTGAGGGGATCGCGGGCCTTGAAGCGCTCGACCTCGGCCTTGTCGCGGTATCCCTGGGCATCGAACATCGAGTGGGCGCGGAAGCGATAGGTGCGCAGCTCGAGGAGCACCGGCGCGCCGCCGCGCGCCATGTGGATCGCGCGCCGACCGGCGTCGAGGACGGCCATGAGGTCCATGCCGTCGACCTGCTCACCCGCCATCGCGTAGCCCCTCGCCTTGTCGGCGATCGTCGTCGCCGCCTCGTCGTGGTGCAGGGCCGAGCCCATCGCGTAGAGGTTGTTCTCGCAGACGAACACCACCGGCAGCCGCCACAGCGACGCGAGGTTCAGGCTCTCGTGGAACTCTCCCTCGGCGACGGCGCCCTCGCCGAAGAAGCACAGGGTCACGCGCTTGCGGCCGAGCATCTTGTCGGCGAGCGCGAGGCCCACCGCCATCGGGATGCCGCCGGCGACGATGGCGTTGCCGCCCCAGAAGCCGCGGGTCGCGTCGAAGATGTGCATCGAGCCGCCGCGACCACCGCTGCTGCCCTGCTGCACGCCGTAGAGCTCGGCCATGATCTCCGTCGCCGGCACGCCCTTCGCGAGCGCCTGGCCGTGCTCGCGGTAGGTGGCGACGATGCCGTCTTCGGGGATGAGGGACTCACACAGTCCGACGGCGATGGCCTCCTCCCCGTCGTAGAGGTGCATGAAGCCGCGGATCTTCCCGGTCCCGTAGAGCTCGACGCAGCGCTCCTCGAAGCGACGGATGAGCAGCATCCGCTCGTAGAGGCGGACGGCGTCATCGCGCGACAGCGGCGTGGCGTTCTCGGCGCTCATGAGGCACTCCCTTCCAGCGTCGACACATCACCCTCGGGCAGCCCGAGCTCGCGGGCCTTCAGCAGACGCCGCATGATCTTGCCGCTGCGGGTCTTCGGCAGGTCGGGCACGATCGCGATCTCGCGCGGCGCCACCGCCGGTCCAAGGCGCGTGCGGGCAAAGCCCAGCAGCTCCTCGAGCAGGGCCGGCGTCGACGTCGCGCCCGGCTTCAAGACGACGAAGGCCTTGATGACGTTGCCGGCGACGGGGTCGGGCTTGCCGATCACGCCGGCCTCGGCCACCGCCGCGTGCTCCATCAGTGCGCTCTCCACCTCGAAGGGCCCGATGAGGTGGCCGGCGCTCTTGATGACGTCGTCGGCGCGGCCGACGAACCAGTAGTAGCCGTCGGCGTCACGCTTCGCGAGGTCGCCGCTGAGGTACCAACCACCCTTGAAGCACTTCTCGTAGCGGGCCGGCTCGTGCAGGTAGGTCCGCATCATCGACGGCCAGCCCGGACGCAGCGCGAGCTCGCCCTCGGTGTCGGGGGTGTCGATGACGGTGACGGTGCCGTCCTCCTTCACGTCGACGATGGCGGCCTCGATGCCGGGGATCGGCAGGCCCATCGACCCGGGCTTGATGGGCATCGCCGCCGTGTTGGCGATCATGATGCCGCCCGTCTCCGTCTGCCACCAGTTGTCATGGAACGGCAGGCCGAGGACCTCCTCGCCCCACCACACCGCCTCGGGGTTGAGCGGCTCGCCGACGCTGCCGGCGAAGCGGAGCGCCGAGAGGTCGAACTGCCGGGGCAGCTCGGCCCCGGCCTTCATGAGCATCCGCACCGCCGTCGGCGCCGTGTACCAGACGCTGACCTTCTGCTCGGCGAGGATGCGGTACCAGCGCTCGGCCTCGAAGTCGGCCTCGTCGACGATCGACGTCACGCCGCAGACGAGGGGGGCGATGATGCCGTAGGAGGTGCCCGTGACCCAGCCCGGATCGGCGGTGCACCAGTAGATGTCGTCGTCGTGGAGGTCGAGGACGTAGCGACCGGTGGTGACGTGGACGACAACGGCGCCGTGGACGTGCTGCGCGCCCTTGGGCTTGCCGGTCGTGCCCGAGGTGAAGTGCATGACGCTCGGCGTGTCCTTCGTCGTGCTCGCCGTCGGCGCCTGCGGGTCGGCCGCCGCCATCAGCGCGTCCCAGGCGTGGACGCCGTGGGCCTCGTCGACGGCGGTGACCGGCGCGCCCCCCTCGGACACGAGGATGATGTGGGCCAGCTTCGGCAGCTGATCGCGGATGCCCTTCACCTTGCGCTCGTAGTGCCGCTGCGTCGTCACGAGGACGCGGCCGTCGCCGATGCCGAGGCGGGTCGCGATGGGCTCGGGGCCGAACGCCGAAAACAGCGGGCAGAACACGCGCCCGGCCTTCAGTGTGCCAAGGACGGCGACGTAGAGCTCCTGCTGTCGCCCGAGCAGCGAGAACACCGCCTCGCCGGGGGCCACGCCGAGGGTGGCGAGCACCGACGCGAAGCGGCCGGCGCGGTCGGCGAGGTCCCGGTAGCTGACGTCGTCGGCGCCGCCGCGCTTGCGCAGGAAGCGGAGCGCGACCTTGTCGCCGCGGCCGTGGGCCACATGGCGCCCGACCGCCTCGTGGAAGATGTTGAGCCCACCGTCGGGCAGTCCGTCGAGGGCGCGGGCGGCCTCGGCCCACGAAAACGACGGCCGCTCGCGCGGAAGGTTCGGGGTGTGCCGGAGCCGGCGGGGATCCTTCTCGATGCGTGGGGCGCGCGACATGCCGCCGGCAAAGCACGGATCGGACCAACGCTCCGATCGACGCCCCGGCGGCGCGCGACGTCGACGCGGGGATCACGGCCTCGTCCGGCAGGCCACAGCCTCTGTGCCAGCTCACGTCGTTCGTGTGTGTGAACACCCATGATGCAGCGCAGCACCGGGCCTGGTGATCACGCGCTGCGCACCGCAGGCACGGTGGATCTGCAGGTTTCTGGCGGGTCGCCGACGCGGCTTCACACTGGCCGCTCCACCCAGGAGGTCCCCATGCCGATGTGGCGCCGCATCCTCACCCGCTCTGTCACCACCCGGGAGTCCGACGCCTGGCTCGCCGAGGTCGCCAGCGGCGTCGTCGGGCTCTCGATCATGGGGATCGGCGCCCAGCGCGTCTTTGCGCTGGAGCTCGACGAGCCGTCCCGGCTGCTGGGGCTCGCGGTCGCCATCCTCCTCGGGCTCGGGATCATCGCCATCGGTCTGCTCGGCGGCATCAAGGCGCGGCTGGCGACGACGGCGCCGCCGCAGACCTGACGTCGTGACCTCGCCAGACCGCAGGGGCCCGCCGCGGCCGCTCTTCAGCAACCTGCTAGGGTCCGGCGCATGACGGCGAAAGGGTCGACGTGAACGAGGTGGTTGGAGCCCGCGCCGCGCGCGGGACGAGCCTCGCCCTCGTCGGTCAGCTGGTGTCGCAGCTGCTGCGCTTCTCGTCGTCGATCGTCCTCGCCCGCTTCCTCCCCGAGAGCGCCTTCGGCGTGAACGCCATCCTGTCGTCGGTGACGCTGGGGCTGTGGATGGTCACCGACGTCGGCATCCCCGCCGGGATCATCCGCAGCGGGCGCAGCGACGACGCCTTCGTCCACACCGCCTGGACGCTGAGCCTTGTGCGCGGCGCCGTACTGCTGGGCCTTGGCCTGGTGCTCGGCCCACCCCTGGCGGCCCTCTACGATGAGCCGGGGCTCCTGTGGCTGCTGCCGCTGTCGTCGCTCATGATCTTCTTCGTCGCGGCGGAGTCGACGCGCATCTACAGCGCCCAGCGCGACCTGCAGCCGGGTCGCGTCATCCTCCTCGAGGTGCTCGCGCAGGCCATCTCGCTGGGCGTGTCGATCCCCATCGCGATCGCCACCGGCCACGTCGTTGCCTTTGTCGCCGGCGCGGTCGTCTCCGGCTTCATCAAGTTCCTGTTGTCGCACCTCATTCTCGGGGCGCGCATGCGCATCGTGTGGGAGCGCGAGAGCCTTCGCGAGATCTTCTCGTTCGGTCGCTGGGTCTTTCTGTCGACGTTGTTCGCCTACGTCGCCATCCGCTGGGACATCTTCGCCCTCGGCCGCCTCGAGGGCATGACCCTTCTCGGCGTCTACGGCGTCGCCAACCAGATCACGAGCGTGCCGCACCAGATGACCGTGCATGCCACCAGCCTCGTCCTCACCCCCGTCCTCGCCGACGCCTGGCGCCACGCCGGCGGCGACCGCAGCGGCGACGTCACCGCCTTCGCCACCCGCCTGCGCGAAGCCCGCCGCGGCTACCTGCCTGTCGCCCTGCTCCTCTTCCTCGGGGCCGCGACGACGGCGCCGGCCTTCTTCGTCGTCGCGTACAAGGCCGGCTTCCACGCCGCCGGCGTCATGGCCCAGGCCCTCATGATCCAGGCCTTCCTCGACTTCCAGCAGGAGGCGTCGTCGCGCGCCCTCGTCGCTCAGGGAGACGGCCGCGGGCTCGCGCTGAGCAACGCCCTGCGCCTCGTGGCCACCATCACGGGGACCTTCGTCGGCCTGTCGCTGTTCGGCTTCTGGGGCTTCGTCCAGGGCAACGTCGTGGGCGGCCTCGTCGGCGTCATCATCGTGGGCCTGCGCCTGCGCGCCCAGGGCATGGTCGGGGCCCTCGCCGACGACCTCAAGGCCTTCGCCCTGTTCCTGCTGCTGCTCGGCGTCGGCGCCGGCATCCCACTGCTGCTCGAAGACGCGCTGGGCTGGCCCGCCGCCTGGACGACGCTCGTCGGCTGCGTCGTCGTCTGCGGCCCCCTCGGTGTCATCGTCCTGCGACAGTTCCTCGCGCTGCGTCGGGCCCGCGCGGAGCAGACGGCGTGAGCCGCAGCGTCGTCGTGGCCTTCACGCCGGCGCAGTGGGCGACCGCGTGGGCGACGCGGCCCGACCTCGGGCCATTCGTCCCGCTGCTCGAGCGCCTCACCGGCGAGCAGGGCTGGCCCGACGTGTCGCGCTACCGCGCGCTGCTCGGCACCGACGTCGACTTCGCCTGCCCGACCACGCGACTGCCGGCGGGGCTCGACGCGAGCGACGTCGACGACAGCTACATCGGCCGCTGCGTACGCGGCGCGGTGCCGACCCGCGCGCAGAACCTGCACGACCTCATGAACGCCCTGACCTGGGCGGCGTTTCCGCGGGCGAAGCTGGCGCTGTGTCGTCGTCAGGTCGACGTGGCGCGGGCCCGCGGGCCCCGCACGAACCGGCTGCGGACGAGGGCCCAGGACCGGCTCGCGATGCTCGACGAGGGCGGCGTCCTCGCCCTGCCCGGCGGCGACGAGCGCGTGTTCGGCCACGGTCTTCTCGAGGACCTCATCCTCGGGCGCAGCTCGCGGGGCCTTCCGCTGGCGGTCGACGACGTCGACGACGACACGGTCGCGACCGCCATCACGGCGCTGCCGCTCCCGGCCACAGCCTGACCTGCCGCGGCCGTTCAACCCTGCTGGACGCTGACAGCGACGTCGATGCCCTGGCGGATGCTCGCCGTGACGGTGCAGAAGTCCTCGAAGAGGGGCAGGCACTTCTGCAGGGCGACGGCGTCGATGCCCGGCGGCGTCTGCAGGGCGACCGAGACCTTGCCGATGCGCAGGCGCTTGTGCTCGTTGCGCGTGATCTCGACGTGGACCTTCGCCCCGACGCCCGTCGTCACCTTCGCGCCGTTCTTCTGCAGGCAGAACACCAGGCTCGCCGACAGGCAGTTGCCGATCGCCGTCGCGAGGATGCGGGCTGCGTTCGGCGCCTCGTCCCGCCCCAGCGGCGCCGGCTCGTCGAGAAACACGGGATCGTGGTCCGGGTTGTCGAAGGTGGTCTCGAAGAGGAAGCCGTCCTTCTGGGTGAGGGTGATGTCGAAGGCGGAGACGACGTCGCTGCTCATTTCGGCGTTGTAGCGCCGCCGGCCCGGGCCCCGCGACGAGCCCCCGCGGTCACCTGCCACGTCCTGACGGCCGGCCCGCTGCGGTTGACGGCGACAATCGCGGCGGGTGACACCCGAGGTCCATGCGCGTTCCGCTCACCGCCCTGCCCCTGCTGGTCGCCGTCGCCTGCGTCTCGACGCCGGCGCCGACCCCACCGCCCACCACGGCGACGACCGATGCGCCCGCCGCCCCGCGGCGGCCGCCACCGCCGCCGCTGCCCGAGGCGGCGCGGCCCACCCTCGCCGACACGCCCTCGTCGACGGCGCCGGCGCACCAGCCGACCCTGATTCGCGGCGCGAAGGTGATGACGGCGGCGGGCGCCATCTACGAGCGCGGCTTCGTCCTGCTCGAGGGCGGCCGCATCACGGCGGTCGGCGACGGCGACGGCACGCTGCCGGCAGGAGGCGTCGTCGTCGACGCCCGCGGCAAGGTCGTGACGCCGGGCCTCATCGACACCCACTCGCACATGGGCGTCTATGCGACGCCGTCGACGGCGGGCAACAGCGACGGCAACGAGGTGAACTCGCCGCGCACCGCCGACGTCTGGAGCGAGCACGGCTTCTGGCCGCAGGACGCCTCGCTGCCGCGCGCCCTGCAGAAGGGCATCACGACGATCCAGGTGTTGCCCGGCTCGGCCAACCTCATCGGCGGGCGCGCCACGACCTTCAAGCTCGGCCTCGTGGGCGCCGCGTCGTCGACGTCGGCGCGGGCGCTGCGCTTCCCGGGCGCGCCCCAGGGGCTGAAGATGGCCTGCGGGCAGAACCCCAAGCGCGTCTACGGCCTCAGCGGGCGTCCCTCGACGCGCATGGGCAACATCGCCCTGCAGCGCGCCGCCTTCCAGGAGGCCGTCGAGTACCAGCGACGCTGGCAACGCTACGAGCGCGACCTCGCGGCCTGGCGCCAGAAGCAGGCCGCCGGCGTCACCGCCGACGCAGGCAGTGGCGACAAGAACAAGGACGACGGCGAGGGCAAGGCCGACGATCCCCCCGATCCGCCGGGCCGCGACCTCGCCCTCGAGACCCTCGTCGGCGTCCTCGAAGGACGGCTGCTGGTGCACAACCACTGCTACCGCGCCGACGAGATGCACCTCATGCTCGACGTCGCGAAGGAGTTCGGCTTCAAGATCCGCTCCTTCCACCACGCCGTCGAGGCCTACAAGCTCGCCGACCGGCTCGCCGCCGAGGACGTCTCGGTGTCGACGTGGGTCGACTGGTGGGGCTTCAAGATGGAGAGCCTTGACGGCGTGCGCGGCAATGTCGCCATCCTGCAGGCGGCCGGGGCCCGCCCGATCCTGCACAGCGACAGCGACATCGAGATCCGCCAGCTCAACCAGGAGGCCGGCAAGGCCCTCGCCGCCGCCCGCCAGCTGGGCTTGAGCTTCTCCGACGACGAGGCCCTGCGCTGGATCACGGCGAACCCAGCCTGGGCCCTCGGGGTGCTCGACCAGACCGGCACCCTCGAGAAGGGCAAGATGGCCGACGTCGTCATCTGGAGCGGGTCGCCGTTTTCCGTCTACAGCCGCCCCGAGCAGGTCTTCGTCGACGGCGTCCTCGTCGTCGACGCCGCGCGACCGCTCCAGCAGACCGACATCGAGATCGGCACCGCGCCACTGGCGCCGCCGCCGCCGTCGCCCCGCATCGAGCTCCTCAAGCCCGGCGCCGCGCCGACCACCCCGGAGGTGCGCTGATGCTGTCCCCCTTCTGCCTCGCGGCGGCCCTCATCGCCGCTCCCGTGGCCATCGTCGACGCCACCATCGAGCCCGGCGACGGCACCCGCGTCGAGCGCGGCACCGTGGTCTTTGACGGCGACCGGATCGTGGCCGTCGGCGCCGGCGTCGCCGTCCCCGTCGGTGCGACCCGCATCGATGGACGCGGCCGCGTTGTGACCCCGGGGCTCGTCGCCCCGCAGAGCCAGGTGGGCCTCTTCGAGGTCGGGATGGAAGACGACTACGTCGACATCAGCGTCGGCGGCCTCATGGCCCCCGGCTTTCGCGCTGTCGACGGCTTCAATCCCCTGTCGTTCCACGTCGGCATCGATCGCGAGGAGGGCGTCACGACGGCGATCCTCACGCCGACCGGCGGGCAGCTGATCGGCGGTCAGGCCGCCGCGGTCGAGCTGGGCGTCGCCGACGCCACCGCGCTGCGTGTCGATGGCCGCCCGGTCGCGATGGTCGGCAGCTTCGACGGCCACGTCGCCGAGCGGCACGGCGGCGCCCGCGGAGCCCTGCTGCTGGCGCTGCGCGGCCTCGTCGACGACGTGCGCTTCTATCGCCAGAACCGCGCGGCCTTCGACCGGGCGCAGACGCGGGCCCTGCCGCTCGAGCGGGTGCACCTCGAAGCCATGATCCCCGTCGTCGACGGCGCCCTGCCCCTCATCGTGCAGGTGGACCGCGCCGCCGACATCGCCGCGCTGCTCGACTTCGCCGAGCGGGAGAAGCTGAAGCTCATCATCGCGTCGGGGCGGGAGAGCTGGCTGCTTGCCGATCGCCTCAAGGCCCGCGGCGTGCCGGTCATCGTGACGCCGTCGACGGCCGGGCAGCGCTCCTTCGACGCCCAGCACGCCCGCGATGACCTCGCCACCGTGCTTCACGGGGCCGGCGTCGAGGTGCTGCTGTCGTCGTGGGAGACCGACAACGGCACGACCCGCCTGCGCCAGGAGGCGGGGCTCGCGGTGCAAAACGGCCTGCCCCGTGAGGCAGCGCTCGCCGCCATCACGTCGGTGCCGGCGCGGCGCTTCAAGGTCCAGCACGACGGCCGCGACGTCGGCGTGCTCAAGGCCGGCGCGCGCGCGAACCTCGTGCTCTGGTCGGGAGACCCCCTCGAGACGACGACGGTGGCCGAGCGGCTGTGGGTCGCTGGCAAGGCGCCGCCGCCGACGCGGCAACGACAGCTGGCCGACAAGTACCTGCGGCCGCTGCGCCGCCCGGCGGGGGCGCGATGAGCGAGGAGCAGGTCCATCAACGTGCGCTGCGCGGCACGGTCATCTCGCTCATCGGCCAGCTGCTCACGCAGGTGTTGCGCTTCGGCAGCAACATCGTGCTGACGCGCCTGCTGCCCGAGAGCGCCTTTGGCATCAACGCCATGATCTTCGCCGTGACGACGGGGCTGTTCCTCATCTCCGACGTCGGCATCGGCGCGAGCATCATCCGCAGCCACCGCGAGGACAAGGCGTTCCTCGACACGGCGTGGACGCTGTCGGTCATCCGCGGTGTGACGCTGGCGGCCTTCGCGGCCGCCCTCGGCGTGCCGGCGGCGGCCTTCTACAAGGAGCCCGAGCTCGTCTGGTTGCTGCCGGTGTGCAGCATCATGGTGCTCGTCCTCGCGTCGGAGTCGACCGGCTACTACGTCGCCCAGCGCAAGCTGCTCGTCGGGCGCACGATGGCGCTCGAGATCATCGCCCAGGTGGTGGCGCTGGCGGTGTCGATCCCCGTGGCACTCGCCACCGGCCACGTCATCGCCCTCGTGCTCGCCGCGACGGTCTCGGCGATCGTGAAGTTCATCGGGTCCTTCCTCGTGATGCCGTCGATCCGGCCGTGGTTCGCGTGGGACAGAAGCGCCGTGAAGGAGATCTTCTCCTTCGGCCAGTGGATCTTCCTGTCGACGTTGTTCTCGTTCTTCGCGATGCGCTGGGACGTCTTCTCCCTCGGTCGCCTCGAGGGCTTCACGCTGCTGGGCGTCTACGGCATCGCCATGCAGATCACGAGCGTGCCCAACCAGATGTCGCTGCAGGTCACCAACACCGTGCTCACGCCGGTGCTGTCGGCGGCCTTCCGCGGCACGAAGGACGGCCTTGGCGCCGCCATCGACAAGGCCCGACGCGCCTACGTCCCCGCCGCCATGCTGCTGTTCCTCGGGGCGGCGACGACGGCGCCGGCCTTCTTCGTCCTCGTCTATCCCGCGGCGTTTCATGGCGCCGGACCGATGGCCCAGGTGCTCATGGTGACGGTGTGGCTCGCCTTCGTACAGGAGGCCTCGTCACGAGCGCTGGTCGCCTCCGGTGACGGCCCCGGCCTCGCGGTGAGCAACGGTCTCAAGGTGGCGGCCACCGTCGTCGCCACGCTCATGGGCTTCCAGGTGGCGGGCTTCTGGGGCTTCGTCGTCGCCAACAGCGTCGGCGCCTTCTTCGGCGTCGTCATCACCGGCATCCGCCTGCGCCGCCTCGGCGCCGGGCACGTGCTGCGCGATGACCTCGTCGCCACCGGCGTCTTCGTCGGCCTGCTGCTGCTCGCCGGCGGCGTGCCCGTTCTGCTCGGTCCCGTCGTCGGCGTCGCCGCCCACTGGCTGACGCTCATCTCCTGTGTCCTCGTCTGCGGTCCCCTCGCGCTGCTCACCCGCACGCGCGTGAAGGAAGCCCGCGCCGCTGCCCGGTCATGAACGTCGTCGAGCTCCTGCTCCTGGCGGTCGGCCTCGCGATGGACGCGGCGGCGGTGTCGGCGGCGCGCGGCCTCGCCGTCGGCGGCGTCCGCGCCCGCCACCTCATGCTCGTCGCCGTATTCTTCGGCGGCGCCCAGGCCGTGATGCCCCTGCTGGGATTCCTGCTCGGCCAGCAGCTCGGCCCCCTCATCGCCGCCATCCACCACTGGGTCGCCTTCGGCCTGCTGGTGTTTCTCGGCGTCCGCATGATCAAGGAGTCGTTCGACGACGACGACGACGACGAGGCCGTGGCCGCCGATGACCCCTTCTCCCTGCCGACGATGGCGGCGCTGGCGGTGGCCACGAGCATCGACGCCTTCGCCGTGGGGGTGGTGCTACCTGCACTGGGGGCCTCGCTGCTCGTCGCCGTCATCGTCATCGGCGTCGTCACCGCGCTGCTGTCGATGCTGGGCCTGGCGCTGGGCGCCCGGCTCGGTCGGCACCTGGGCTCGCGGCTCGACCTCCTCGGCGGCGTCGTGCTGATCGGCCTCGGGGTGCGCTTCCTGGTCGAGGGCCTCATGGGCGGCTGACGGTTCCAGTCGGCGTCGTTCCCCACTGGCTCGACGAGCACCGTTCGCTACAACGGCGTCGCATGTCTTCGCAGTCGACCACCCCCGCCGCCGATGAGACCACCCTGCCCACCCTGCGGGTGTCGCCCCGTGCCCTGAAGGACCTCGGCTTCGACGACGTCCTCGGGATCATCGCCGGCCTGTGTCGCACGCCCTTCGGCCGGGACGCCGTCGCCGACGACGTCTTCACGACCGACCGCGACGAGCTGCGCACGCGGCTGCGGGCGGCGATGGAGGGCAAGGCCGCCGTCCTGCGCCTCGTCGCCCCCGACTTCGGCGGGCTGCGCGAGGTGCGCCACATCCTCGAAGCGAGCGGCAAGGGCGTCGTGCTTGCCGCCCTCGACATCGTCGATGTCGCCCGCACCATCGACGCGCTGGGCCGGCTCAAGGACGTCATCGAGGCCCAGGAGGATGAGGCGCGGACCCTCGTGGCCCTCGCCGATCGCCTCGCCGACGAGCGCCGCTTCGCGCGGCGGGTGCTGCGCTCGTTCGACGAAAGCGGCGGCCTCGTCGACGACGCGAGCCCCGAGCTGGCGAGCCGCCGGGCCCGTGTGCGTGCCATCCACGCCGAGGCCCAGGAGAAGCTGCAGCAGCTCGTGCGCGACCACGACGAGCTGGGCGTGCTGCGCGACCGCAACTTCACGATCCGCAACGACCGCTACGTGCTGCCGGTGAAGAGCGAGTACCAGGGCAAGGTCGACGGCATCGTCCACGACGCCAGCCAGACCCATCAGACGGTCTTCATCGAGCCCCGGGTGCTGATGGCGCTCGGCAACCGCATCAAGATCGCGCGCGCCGAGGTCATCGAGGAGGAGCAGCGCATCCTGCGCGAGATGAGCGAAGAAATCAGCGAGCTGCAGGAGCGGCTCGCGATGGACCTCAAGGTGGCCGGCATCATCGAGGCGGCCTTCGCCCGCGGCGCCTTCGCGGCCGGCATCGAGGGCGAGGCCATCGACGTCGACGCCCGCGCCGCGACCATCTCCTTGAAGCGCGCCCGCCACCCGCTGCTCGCCTGGCTCTCGGCCCAGGCGAAGAAGGAGGGGCGGCCGGCGTCGCGCATCGTGCCCAACGAGCTGCGGCTCGACGGCGCCCGCTGCCTCGTCATCTCCGGCCCCAACGCCGGCGGCAAGACGGTGGCCCTCAAGACCATGGGCCTCATCGCGCTGCTGGCCCGCGCCGGCCTGCCCGTCCCCGTCGACGCTGGCTCGATCATCCCGTCGTTCGCCGGCGTCAGCGTCTCCATCGGCGACGAGCAGAGCCTGCAGGGCGGCTTCTCGTCGTTCTCGGGTCACCTGTCGGCCATCAAGGGCATCGTCGACGACGTTGACGCCGACGCCGCCCGCGGCCCGGTGCTCGTGCTGCTCGACGAGCTCATGAGTGGCACCGACCCGGCCCAGGGCGCCGCCCTCGCCCAGGCCGTGCTTGAAGACCTCGTCGAAGACAAGAGCGGCGGCACCGTCTCCGTCGTCGTCACGACCCACTACGACCGCCTCAAGGCCCTCGCCCTCGTCGAGGGCAAGCACGAAGGCAGGCGCCACTTCCGGAACGCCAGCGTCGGCACCGACAAGGATGGCCGCCCCACCTTCGTGCTGGTGCTCGACGAGGTCGGCACGTCGAACGCCTTCGACGCCGCCCGCCGCTTCGGCATGAAGGACGCCACCATCGAGCGCGCCCTCGCCCTGCTCGCCCCCGAGCAGAAGGAGCTGCACGCGCTGTTGCGCTCGCTCGCCGAGCAGCGGCAGGTGCTGCAGGCCCGCGTCGACGAAGCCCTCGCCGAGCAGCAGCGTTTCCAGCACGAGAGCGAGCGTCTCGAGAAGAAGCTCGTCGAGGTCGACAACGAGCGGTCGCGCCTGCGCCGCGAGGGAAAGCGCGCCTTCCTCGACGAACTCAAGGAGGCCCGCGCCGTCGTCAAGGAGGCCATCGCGCAGAGCCAGAGCAAGGATGCGAAGGTCATCAACCAGGCGGCCCAGACCCTGAAGAAGCTGGAGGACGACACCCACAAGGCCCTCGCCGAGAAGGCCGAGCTGGGGTCATCGGCCCTCGCCCCGGCGACCGTGAAGGTCGGCGACACCGTCGAGCTGGCGTCGATGCCCGGTGTGCGCCTTGTCGTCGAGGCCATCGACGGCGATGACGTCACCCTCGCCCGTGGCCCGATGCGGACCCGGGCGGTGCGGGGCAACCTGCGCCTGCCGACGGAGACGAAGGCCGAGCGCCTCGAGAAGTCCGCCGGTGACAAGGGTCGCGGTCGGAAGTCGGGCAGCCGCTCGATCCCGTCGGGGGCGCCGGTGGCGGCCGGCCCCGAGCCGCGCACGAGCGACAACTCCCTCGATGTGCGGGGCCAGCGCGCCGACGAGGCCCTCGAGCTGCTCGAGGCCTTCCTCGACAAGCTGCTGCGCAGCCAGCACCAGACGGGTCACGTGCTGCACGGCCACGGCGGCGGCAGCCTGAAGAAGGCCATCCGCGACTTCCTGCGACAGAGCCGCTACGTGCGCAGCCATGGCCCCGGCGGCGAGCACGACGGCGGCGACGCCTGGACGGTCATCGAGCTGAACCCCGACGCCCGGCTCTGATCCCACCGCCCGGGAGCCCCTGCCGAGACGGGCTCTCGCCACGCTGACGAGGTCGCGCTAACGCGAGGGCATGTCCCTCCGCCTCGGCGTCTCCTGTCTCCTCGCCCTCGCCATCGCCTCCATCGCCCGCGCCGAGGCGCCCGCACCTTGTGGCACCGCGCCGTCTGGCATGCGCTGCGTCGCCGGCGGCGCTGCCGTCGTCGGCGACGACGCCGACCCCTTCGCGAAGCCGAAGCGCGAGCTGGAGCTGTCGACCTTCTACGTCGACACCGCGCCGGTGACCCGCGCCAGCTACGACGCCTGCGTGAAGGACGGGGCCTGCAAGGCCGTGATGCCGACACTGAAGGGCGAGGAGGGCGGTGCGGCCCTCGTGCCGTATGCAGCGGCAGCCCAGTTCTGTGCGTCGATGGGCAAGCGGCTGCCGACGGAGTGGGAGTGGGAGCACGCGGCGACGACGGACGCGGCGATGCTCGGCGCGCCGGAGTGGACGGCGACGTGGTTCTCGCTCTCGATCAAGGCCTGCGGTCCGCGCTGCAGCGGCCTCGATCCCCGCGGCCCCTGCGACGGCGCCACGCCGTGCCCCGGCCAGGCCGGGGCCCGCGTCGTGAAGGGCGCCGGTCGGGGCGGCAAGGTGCCGGTGGCGGCGACGCCAGCGACCCGCAAGTCCGGGCCGGAGGGGCTGCGCCATGCCTTCCGTTGCGCGTCGTCGTCGTCGACGCTGGCAACGTGGCCGCCGCTGCAGGTGGCGAAGCCGCTGCCGGCGCCGCCGACGCCGCAGCCGCCGACGCCGGAGCAGGTCCAGATCGCGAAGGACATCCAGGAAGACGCCCTCGAGAAGCAGGTCTGCGAACAGAAGGGCCGCTCGTTCGTCGATTGCCGCGATCCGAACCACTACATCAAGACCAACGAGCCGCGCCTGCACCTGTGGCGCCCCTACATCGAGAACCTCGGCGGCGGCTACGCCGGCGTCGGCATCGACCAGAACTACAGCTTCATCGCGACGGCGAAGAGCGAGTGGGTGTGGCTCTTCGACTACGACCCCACCGTCGTGCGCCTGCACCACGTGCTGCGCGCCGTCATCCTCGAGAGCCCCGACCGCGCGACGTTCCTCTCGCACTTCGAGGCGGGCGCCAAGGAAAAGGTGCTCGCGCTGCTCTCCGAGACGTACAAGAAAACGCCCGAGCGTGCGGCCTATCGCGAGATCTACGCCATCGCCCGCAGTGGCCTCCACAAGTATTATGAACTCCAGATCAACCACAAGGTCTCGGTGCCCGACATCGTCAAGGCGCCGACCGCCGAGGCCGACGCCCCGACCCGCAAGGCCGGCGTCAAGGTGGGCGACGACGTGGAGGATCCGACCTTCGGCTGGCTCGCCACCGAGGAGGCCTACCAGTACATCCGGTTGCTCCATCAGCAGGATCGCATCCATCTCATGAAGGGCGATATGCTGAAGGAAAAGACCATGCAGGGAATCGGCGCTGCGGCGAAGAAGCTCGGCGTCACGATCCGCATCTACTACCCGTCGAACGCGCCGGAGTGCTGGCCCCACACGAGCCAGTACAAGAAGAACGTCCTCGGCCTGCCCTTCGACGACAAGACCGTCGTGCTGACGTCGCTGTCGGGCATCAAGCAGGGCTTCGGGCGCCAGCGTGGCTACTGGCACTACAACGTGCAGTCGGGCCTGCAGCAGCAGGAGCTCATGCGTCGTCGGGGCTATGGCTCGCTGAAGCAGCTCATCTGGCACCGTCGACCGGGCCAGGACAACGACGTGAGCGTCTGCGGCCTGCCGGGGGCGGGATCGTGAGGGGCGTCGGCGTCGTCGGCGTCGTCGTCGGCAGCGTCGTCTTCGGCGCTGGCGCCGACTGCGTGCCCGAGGTGCCGCTCGCCGAGGCGGCCGACTGCTGCACCTGTCTGGCCGACACCCGCATCGACGGCGAGGGGGCCGGCCTCGGCGACGGCAACTGCCTGCCCGACGACCCCGACACCACCAACGGCATCGCGTCGGCGGAGGAGCAGGCCTGCGCGGCCGGCGCCGGCGAAGCCATCAACGGTGCGAACCAGATCTTCGTCGAGGCTCCGTGCCTCGACGCTCCCCACCCCTGCGCCGACATCTGCGGCCGCGCCAACGTCAACGAGCCCATCTTCGTCGACGCCCCATGAGCTCCACGCCCCGCTTCCGCTCCCTCGGGTCCCTGCTGACGTCGGAGACGGCTCGCGACGAGCCGCGGGCATGGCGCTTCGACTGTCAGCGCTGCGGCGCCTGCTGCTGCAACACGACCCGCAACCGCCTGCTGCAGACGACGGAGTACGTCGAGATCACGCGCAGGGATCGCCTGTTCAAGGAGGACCGCGAGACCCTCCAGCGTGTCGCCATCGAGAACAGTGACGGCGCCTGGCACATGCGCCTCGTCGGCGAAGAGCAGCGCTGCAACGCCCTGGCCGGCACCATCGGCGAGGCGGTCCGCTGCACCATCTATCCGCTGCGCCCCGACGGCTGCCGCCGCGTCGAGTCCGGCGACGAGGCCTGCCGGGCCGCCCGCCGCCAGTTCGGCCTGCCACTCGGCCCCGAGACCGACGACGACGACGGCGACTGAGCCAGAACCGCTGACGGTCGTCACCGCGGCGGGCGCTCGCTCGCAGCGTCGGCGCGGCGGGCGCTCGCAGCCCGCGACAGCGGGGTCTTTGGGCGCTCGCGCCCAAAGACAAAAGGGCACCGTGAACTTCACCTCGGTGAAGTGCCGTCTGCACATCGGCTTTGCGATGTGCAGACGGCACTTCTCCGAGGGGAAGTTCACGCGATGGTGATCGCCTTCTCGAGGTAGACGTCCTGGATCGTGTGCAGGAGCTCCACGCCTTCCTTGCGGGGCTTCTGGAACGCCTTGCGGCCCGAGATGAGGCCCATGCCGCCGGCGCGCTTGTTGACGACGGCCGTCGTCACGGCCTCGCCGAGGTCGGTGGCACCCTTGCTCTCACCGCCGCTGTTGATGAGCGGGATGCGGCCCATGTAGCAGTTGGCCAGCTGGTACCGGCACAGGTCGATGGGGTGGTCGGTCGTGAGGTCCGAGTAGACCTTCTTGTGGGTCTTGCCGAAGGCGATGGCGTTGTAGCCGCCGTTCGTCGTCGGCAGCTTCTGCTTGATGATGTCGGCCTGGATGGTGACGCCGAGGTGGTTCGCCTGGCCGGTGAGGTCGGCGGAGAGCATGTAGTCGACGCCGTCCTTCTTGAAGGCGTCGTTGCGGACGTAGCACCACAGCACCGTGAACATGCCGAGCTCGTGGGCGCGGGAGAACGCGCTCGAGATCTCCTGCAGCTGACGGCGGCTGTCGGGGTGGCCCCAGTAGACGGTGGCGCCCACCGACGTGCAGCCCATCTCGAAGGCGCGCTCGACGGTGGTGAACATCGTCTGGTCGGGGAGCTGCGGCAGGCTCAGGAGCTCGTTGTGGTTGAGCTTGAGCATCATCGGGATCTTGTGGGCGTACTTGCGGGCGATCGAGCCGAGGACGCCGTAGGTGGAGCACACGGCGTTGCAGCCGCCGTCGATGGCGAGCTCGACGATGTTCTTCGGGTCGAAGTACTCGGGGTTCGGCGCGAACGAGGCGCCGCCGCTGTGCTCGATGCCCTGGTCGACGGGGAGGATCGACACGTAGCCGGTGCCGGCCATGCGGCCGTGGTTCATCATCGACTGGAAGTTGCGCAGCACGGCCGGGTTGCGGTCGCTCTCGCTCATCACGCGGTCGACGAAGTCGGCGCCGGGCAGGTGCAGCGACGACTTCGGGATCGTCTTGCTCGTGTGGTTGAGCAGGCTGTCAGCGTCCTTGCCCAGCAGCTCCTGGATCTTGTTCAGGCTCATCGCGCACCTCGGTGATCGGCGTTGTCGACATCGGCGCCCATGGACGGGGCCCATGCGGCCCGAGGCTTCTACGACGACCCACGCCCGGCTGACGAGCGGCAGACCCGTTCGGGTGTAGGAATTCCTCGACACGCTTCGCGTGTCGGGAATTTGGACACATGTTCATCAGCTGGCGCTGATGAATTCCTCGACACGCTTCGCGTGTCGGGAATTTGCATACATATTCATCAGCTGGCGCTGATGAATCCAACCACACGACTACCGGACGCCGCAGCCGGCTCGACAGGCCTCGAGGTCCACCGTGAACGAGCGCATCTCCGCGACACCGAGGCTCGCCCAGCGGGCCCGGCGGGCCGCGAGGTCGGCGACACAGGCGAGCTTCGGGCAACGCTGCTGCAACAGCGTCACCCGCTCGCGGGGCGGGGTGTCCTCCCAGCGCGCCGACGTCGTCGAGGCCGGCGGCGGCGGCGGCGCGGGCGACGGCGACGGCGCGGGCGACGGCGACGGCGACGGCTTCGCCTTCGGCTTCTTCGTCCCGACCGGAGGCTTGTCGTCGACGACCGCGACGACGGCCGGGGCCGGCGGCGGCGACGGCGGCGGCGCCGCGACCGGCACGGGATCGGGTGGTGGTGCCGGGTCGGGCGGGGGCGCGGCGACGGGCGGCGGCGACGGCGGCGGTGTCGTGTCGACGACGGCAGATCCGTCGGCGACGCCGTCCCCCTGCGCGAGCCCCACCACCAGGCCGACAGCGACGACGACGGCGACAGCGGCAGCGGCCAACAGCGGCCAGCGTCGGGGCGTCGTGGACGGCAGGGCCAGCGCGAGGACGGCGGCGGTCTCCTCGGCGGCGGTGTCGGGGCGCGTCGGCGGCGACACCACCCGGATCGGCGACGACGACGGCGCCCGCGCGAGGCTCTGGCTGGGGGCCGGGCTCGCCGGCGGCGCGACCTGCAGCCCCGCGACCATCTGCAGGCGCTCACGGTGGGCGGCCTCGTCGGCAGCGAAGTGGCGGTGCATCTCGGCCCGCAGCGTCGGCGCGTCGGCCCACAGGCCCATCTTCGTGCGCCAGGCGAGCAGGGCGGCGCGGAAGGCGAGGGCGTCGGGGAAGCGCTCCGATGCCGTCGCCGCGAGGGCGCGATCGAGGATCGCCCGCAGCCCGGGCTCGATGGTCGTAAACGTCGCCGGCCGGTGGTCGCCGCGGGCGGCGATGAGCCACGTCTCGTGGGTGCCGAGCTCCCCGTAGAAGCGCGCCCCCAGCAGCATCTCGGTGAGCACGACGGCGACGGCGAAGAGGTCGATGGCCTTCGTCGCCGGCTCGCCCCGCAGCTGCTCGGGCGACATGTAGGCGAGCTTGCCCATCACCGTCTGTGGCGAGGTCTTTTCGACCTTCACGGCGCTTTGGGCGAGGCCGAAGTCGATGAGCTTCACCTCCCCCTCGTACGAGACCATGATGTTCTGCGGCGACACGTCGCGATGCACGAGCTTCAGGGGCGCGCCGTGCACATCGGTGAGGCGGTGGGCGTAGTCGAGGGCCTCGAGGACCTCGGCGATGATGTGGACCGCGAGGGCGGGGTCCATCGGCCCGGTGGCGTCGGCGAGGGCCCGCAGGTCCTGCCCGGCGACGAGCTCCATCGCGAGGTAGTAGCGCTCGCCGACGAGGCCGACGTCGAAGACCTGGCAGATGTTTCTGTGGTTGAGCTGGACGACGACACGGGCTTCATCGAGGAAGCGGGTGACGTACTCGCGGTCGTCGGTGAGGTGGGGCCGCAGCGTCTTGACGACGCAGTGCTTCTGCAGGGTCTCGAGGCCGGCGCCGCCGCCGCTCCTGGCCAGGAAGACCTCGCCCATGCCGCCGCGGGCGATCGACGAGACGAGCAGGTAGGGCCCGAACGGACGCGGCAGGGGCTCGCGCTGGCTCGCCTCGAGGTCGGCGATCCGCTTCAGCTTCTGCTGCAGGTCGGCGTCGGGTGACACGGCGCTGGAGTGTGACACAGCCGGTGGCCTCCGACAGCCACCGGCCCACATGACGACGCGCCGGAGCCCGGCGCGTCGTCATCCCCCACCTTCCCCCGGCCTATGCCCCGGCGCAGGTCGTCGCTTCGACGGCGCCCGGGCGGCGCGCGGCATGGTCGGTACTCCCAACCGCTGCGCAGCCCGACCGCGCCGCAGCAGCTGGCGTGCCGAGCCGGGCCGCGCATTGGGACGCGCTCGGCTCCGGCACCCCACCCCCCAGGCCGCCGCCGCCGGAGGCGCCAGGGTGGCGACAACCGCGCCCGGACGCCGTTTTCTTTCCGACCAAATCTGGTCTGATAGTGTTCAATAATGGTCATGGAGCGTCTCGACCGGTTTCCGCTGTTCGTGCCGGTGCACAGCACGCTCTGGCTCGACGAGTGCTGGAGCGAGAACGTCTCCCTTGGCGGCATCGGGTTGCTGGGGCGGCCGGGCGCTCATGGTCCGCCGACGATGGGACAGGCCGTCTGCGTCGAGTTCGCGCTGCCCAACGGCCAGACCGTCGCGTTCGATGGACTTGTCCGCTGGGTGGCGCCTCGCGACGGCGGCGTTGTCGCCTTTGGCCTCGCGTTCGTGCGGCCGCTGCCGGGGGCCCTCGAGCAGATCGCCGGGCTCGCCACCCGCCCCGTCTTTCGCGTCGTCGTCGTCGGCGCCTACGGTCCGTGGCGGCGACGGCTTCGCGACGTCGGCGGCGTCGCCATCACGATGGAGTTCGTCGACGATGTCGCCGATGTCCCGGCCTTCGACGTGGCCGTCGTCATCAGCTGTGAAGGAGGGGTGCAGCCCGCCATCGACGAGGCGCCGCGCCTGCTGTTGGCGGGGCCCCTCGACGGCGAAGCGGTCCAGCTGTTGCGTGGAGGGATGGTCCACGGCGCCCTGACGCTCGACGACGACGATGAAGCGATCCGACACGCGCTCTACACGGCCTGCCGGGACTGGAGCGCCCGCCTCGCCCTCCGTCGCACCGCGATGCGCCTCACCCGCGACCTCGACGATGTCGTCGCCGAGGGCCCACTCCCGGGGGCCCGCCGGCGTGAGCAGCGGTCACACCAGGATCCCGTGCGGACCGACGACGAGATCGTCGCCGACAGCCCGGCCATGGCGGCGAGCCTCGCAGCCGTCGACGTCGTCGCCCCCCACAAGGTCGTCGTCCTCATCCAGGGCGAGACGGGCGCCGGCAAGGAACTCCTGGCGCGCACGATCCACCGCCGGAGCACCCGCCGCGACCGACCGTTCATCGTGCAGGACTGCGGCACGCTCACCGAGACCCTCCTCGACAGCGAGCTGTTCGGCCACGTCCGCGGCGCCTTCACCGGCGCCAACGCCGACCACCCCGGCATCTTCGTCGTTGCCGACGGCGGCACCGTGTTCCTCGACGAGATCCAGAACACGTCGGCGGCCCTGCAGGCCAAGCTGCTGCGGGTCATCGAGACCGGTGAGGTCCGCCCCGTTGGCGGAAGCCGCGCCCGTGTCGTCGACGTCCGTGTCGTCGCCGCCGCCAACGTCGACCTCGAGGCCGCCGTGCGGGAGGGGCGTTTCCGGGCCGACCTCTACTATCGCCTCGCGGCGTTCCCGATCCGGCTGCCCCCGCTGCGCGAGCGCGGGCGCGACATCGTCACCCTCGCCCGACGGCTGGCCGCCGCCGCCGCGACGACCCATGGTCTGCCGCGGCCGGTGCTGCAGGACGAGGTCGAGGACGCGCTGCTCGCATGGCCGTGGCCGGGCAACGTGCGCCAGCTGAAGAACGTGCTCGAGCGGGCCGTGATCCTCGCCGGCGGCGGCGCCATCGCGATGCGCCACCTGCCTCCGGAGCTGACCGAGGTGCCGGCGCCGACGGCGTCGCTGGAGGAGCGGGTCCGGGCGTTCGAGCGGGCCGTCATCGAGGAGGCCCTGCGGGACGCCGACGGCGTGGTGCAGCGGGCGGCAGTGGCCCTGCGGACGAACCGGGTCACGCTGGCGCGCAAGGCGCGGACCCATGGGTTGCTCCGCGGCTGAGCGGCCCGGTCGCGCCAGATCGCCGGTGGAACGCCGGCCATCCCGGCACCCGGGGCCGACGGGCGGTGCTGGCGTTGCCACGCGGCGGGTCCCCTGGCCCGGCGCGTGGATACCGGTCGGGCAGGAACGAACAGGAAGGGGAAGAACAGACACGAGGCGCGACGTCGGCGTACCGGGCGACGACGAACGCGAGGCTGCAGACATGGTGGAGGGCCAGCATCGTGCGGCGGGGTGGGACCTCGTGGGCGATGGGTCTGGCAGGGGTGTGGCCGGCGGCGGCCACGCCTGGTGGACGCCGGGACCGCGGGGACATGCCTCCGCGGGTCCTCGGGGCGTGCTCGGGGGAGGGAGCGCGCGCACACCGCTGCCTCATGGGGAGGGCCCGGCGGGCAGTGCGCGCAGCGCAGGGCAGGCTCTGGGCCACCGTGCGATCTCCCTTGAGGGGGACGCCGCCACCCGCTAGAGAGGGCGGGTCACTTTTCCCAGCCGAGAGGCTGCGCAGCGATCGGAGCGCAACATGGCCAAGAGCAACCGTGAGCTCATCAAGCTCGAGTCCACCGCCGGCACCGGCTTCTTCTACGTGACCTCCAAGAACCGCAAGACGGCCAAGGAGAAGCTCGTCCTCAAGAAGTACGACCCGAAGGTGCGCAAGCACGTCGAGTTCAAGGAGACGAAGCTCAAGTGAGCGTCGTCGTCACCGGCTCTCCGGTGCAGCGCGCGCGGCCCCCTGGCCGCGCGTTTTCGTTCAAGGCCCCACGCCGTCGGCACGACCCCACCCGGTGTGCGAGACTGTCCGGCGTGTCCCGCCGGTTGATCCTCCTCATGGCCCTCGCGTGGGCGCTGCCCCGGCCCGCCGCCGCCGCCGTCGCGGTGCTCTCCGCCGAGGCCCCCGGGCTGCTGCCCGGCGCTCGCGAAACCCTCGACGCCAGCATCCATAGGGCCCTCGCCGGCGCCGGCGTCGACGTCCTGCCCCTCGATCGGACCGCCCGGTTCATCAAGGACGCCGTCGACGCCGGCCTCTCGTGCAGCCTCACGGAAGACGACTGCGCCCTGCGCGCCGCCGTCGCCGCCGGCGCCGATGCCGTCGTCGTCCCGCGGGTCGTTCGCGTCGACAACCGCGTGGTCATGGTGCTGCGGCAGCTCGCCCTCGACGGCTCTGCCCCTCGCGGCGCTGCCGGCGTCGTCGAGGAGGGCCCCGGCGCCGACGCCAGCCTCCTGCAGCTCGCCCGACGGCTCAAGGATCCCGCCGCCTCACCCGAGACGCCCCTGCCCGTCCCCCTCACGGTCGAGCCCGCCGACGCGGTCCTCACGGTCGACGGCCGCCTGCAGGACAGCCGCGAGCTGAAGGCCGGGGTCCTGTGGCTCGGCCCGGGCGCCCACCTCGTGCGGGCCAGCGCCCCGGGCCATGAGGCCGCCGACATCGTCGTCGACGTCCGGGCCGACGCCCTGCCCGAACCCCGCACCCTCACGCTGCAGCGTGGCTTCCCGGCCCTCGCGGGCGTCGGGATCGGCGTTGCCGCCGTCTCGGGCGTGATCGCCGGAGCCGGGGCCGTCGGCGCCGGCGTCGCCGAGGCCCTGCTGTCGCAGCCCCTCGAGCCCGGCCTCCGGGAGACCACCCAGACCACCGGCCGCCTCTTCGTCGGGGCCGCCGTCGTCGGCCTCGTCGGCATCGCCGGCGGCGCCACCCTCGCTGTTGTGGGGTTCAACGAATGAGCCAGCGCCTCGCCTCCCTCGTCGTCGCCGTCGCGCTCGTCGGCCCGGGCTGCCGCGTCCTGGGCCTCGACGACACCGTCCCCTGTGACCGCGACGACCAGTGTGCCACCGGGCGCTGCGTCGATGGACTCTGTGTCGCCGGCAGTGAAGGTGAAGGCGAGGGTGAGGGTGAAGGCGAAGGCGAGGGTGAAGGCGAAGGCGAGGGTGAAGGCGAAGGCGAAGGCGAAGGCGAAGGCGAAGGTGAAGGTGAAGGTGAAGGCGAGGGTGAAGGCGAACCCGTACGCCTCGGCGGCCTGCGCGTCGGCAGCGGCGGCGTGGGCGCGATGCCCGCCTCCCTCGGCGAGCTCCCGACGGTGGTCGTGCACGACGGCGCGAGCTGCGCGGCCTGCGTGGCGCGACAGCCCCGACCGGGAACACCCATCGCGCGCACCACAGCGACCCGCGTCGGCCTCGCGGACCTCGGACCGCGCTCGGCCGTCGAGTTGGTGTTCCGGGCGCCCACCGACCCCTCTGCGCCATTGGAACTCACCGTCGGTGGCGGCGGCACCGACGCCATCGTGACCCAGCTCGGCGCCACCGGCGGCCGCGTCTTCCTCGGCCAGCGCATCTGCGCCGTCGGCCCGCTCCTTTCCGGCGCGTGGCACCACCTCCTCTGCGTCGCCGACAACGACGATGTCGACGCAAGCACCTGCGTCCTTGACGGCGTCATCGCCTGCGCGGCCAGTGACGGCGAAGACCCCGTCGGCGACGGCGGCAACGTCGACCTCACCCCGGGCTCGGCAGCGGTGGCGGCGGTCCGCATCATGTCCGGTGATGGCTTCGCCGACGTCGACCTCGAGGCCGAGGCCCGCGCCCGCCTGCACGCCTGGCTGGGCGTTGAAGGCGATCTCGCGCCGAGTGCGCCCGGCGACGCCCCGGCCTTCACCGTCTTTGACAGCGCGGCGTTTCTCGTGTCGCCGCGGTGGCCGCGGCTCGTGCAGCGCGGCACCGCCACGGGTCTGCTCCTCGAGCCGGCGACGGCGTCGCTGCACGGGGACATGTCCTGTCCCGAGCCGCGCGCCTCCCGCCAGGGCCTCGCGGTGTGCACCGTCGGCGCCGGCGCAACGATGACGGTCGACGCCGCCGAGGGCACCCTCTCCCTGCGCATCCTGCGCGGCGCCACCGAGAACCTGGCCGCCGCCGCCGACGTCGCCGTCGTCGAGCAGGGGGTCCCCGATCGGACCATCGCGCTGTCGCCGTCGCCGTGGGGCTTCCTGCGCGGCACCGTCCCCGAGAACGCGACGGTGCTGAGCGCCCACCGCGTCGGCATCCGCAACGTCACCAACGTGCCGTTGCTGGTGGTGCGCCCGGCGATCACGACCGGGACCCGCTCGACCCCCACGGCCGTCGATGGGGAGCGGGTGGCCGACGACTGGTTCGTCGATGTGCCGACCGGTGTCGCCCGCGCGGCATTCGACGTCACCCGTCTCGACGCCGGCCGCGCCGTCATCGGCGACGTCATCGCCGGCGACCTCGTCCTGCGGCTGCAGCTGCGCGCCGAGGTCGCCGAGCTCATCGACATCGACAGCGGTGACGCCGTCGCGAGCGGTCGGCTGCCCGCGGGCAGCGCCGTGCGCATCGAGGTGGGCCAGGCCGCCGGCACCTGCGGCGATACCTGCGTGGGGCTCGAGACCGCGGGCCCCGTCGAGGCCCTCTTCCTCGGTGGACCTGATCAAGACCGGGGCAGCAGCGACGGCGTGATCGTCGAGGCGGTCGATTTCTTCGACCGCTGACAAGAGCACATCACGCGGTAGGCTTTGACATGGCGAAGTTCCGATGTGGTGTGGTGATGTGTCTGGTCACATGGGTGGTCGGCGCCTGCACCCCTGAAGGTGGCTGTCGAGACAACAACGACTGTCCAGACGATTTTCTGTGTGTCCAGACAGTCTGCGTCGATGGGCGCGACACTGGTGGCGAGGGCGAGGGCGAGGGTGAGGGTGAGGGTGAGGGTGAGGGCGAGGATGAAGGCGCCCTCACGGTGCTCGAACTGGAAGTGACCGTCGCGGCCAACACGGCGTCACTTGTCGCCGCGATCGGCGCGCCGGAGCAGGCTGTCGATGCCAGCATTGACTGGGGCGATGGCGAGCGCTCGACGATCGATCTCCCACTGGCCGCTACCGTCGAATCGACCCACGCGTACGCCGCTCGTGGCCCCTACGTCGTACGCCTTGAACTCACCGACGGAAACGACGCGCCGGCAGTCGCGACCAGGTCGATTGAGATCGCCAACGGTCCTCCGCGCCCGTCACTCACTGTCAGTGGTGCAACCGGTCGTGTCGTCGAGGTGCTTCTCAGCGTGCTTGACGATGGAACGGCGGCGTCGTTGCAGATCGACTGGGGCGATGGCGTGAGCGAAGTCGTCCAACCCGGCTCCGCGCAACACGTCTACGCAGCGAGCGGCACCTTCAACATCGTTCTGACCGCGACCGATGAAGACGGCCTGTCGGGGCAGACCAGCGAACAGGTCGAGGTCGTCAACGTGCTGCCCGTCGTTGATGCCGTTGAGACCGCTGTGAGCGGCGTCAGGGTGACCGTCACCGTCGCGGCCACAGACCCCGACGGCACCGTCGAGCATGTGCTCATCGACTGGGGTGATGGCGAGACCACGCAGGAGCCGTGGCTTGAGCCGTTTTCGACATTTCATGACTACGGCATTCCGATCGCCCATGAGCTGAGCGTTCGAGCGCTCGACAACGACGGCGGAGAGAGCGCAGCGGCGGTGGTGCGAGAGGTCGTTCCGGGCCTTCCTTCCGGCGCCAACGTCGAATTGACCTTCAACGATGCGACGACAGCGCTCGGTATTCCGCTCTTGAGCACCGACCAGACGCCGGCGCTGGTGTCGGACCGGTTCAACACGAGGAATCGCGCCGCCAACTTCAATGGCAGCCAGACCACCCAGCCCTTGTACGCCGGAAGCCCAGGCCCCGGTACGTTCTCCGGAAGTGTGAGCCTCAGCGCCTGGGTCAAGGTCGTGGCGGACCTCCCGACGTCGACACAGCGCTTCGTGGGCTTCGGCGATTGGTTCGCACTCCATACCGATTCGAGCACCGGGGCGCGTATTCGCTTCGGGCGAACCTCTGGCCTCGGGATCGTCGCCGAGTCGGCGCTCGTCGAGGAGGAGGCGCCCGCCCCGGGCAGCTGGCACCACTACGTCGGCATCGTCGAGCGCATCGGTTCAACCCAGCACCAGATAAGCCTGTGGCGCGACGGTCTCGTCATCGGCGAAGTCATCGTCCCGGGCGCCATCCCCGCCCGTCCCGACTGCCGTCTCTACGTGGGAACCTTCGGCAGCGGCGACCCATGTACGACAACGACCGGTTCCGGTGCCCTGCCGGCGCACCTCGATGACGTTCGCGTCTACTCCAGGAGCTTGTCGGCGACGGAGGTGCAGGCCTTGTTTCGGGAAGGCGGCTTCGCCCCCTGATCAACCGCGCCAGCGGTTGACCATCCACACATCAAGCGCGGAGCGCTTGATCACCATCCCGTCACGGGACGTGGCGCAGCAGCACGCCCCCCGTGAGCGGCAGGCCGGTGAGGCGGCCACCGACAGCCCACGTGAAGCCCGCGTCGTCGACGACGCAGGCGTGCAGGCTCGCGAACATCGCAAAGGGCAGCGTCGCCCGCGCGAACGTCGGCGCGGCGCCGTTGGTGTCGACGTCGTAGATGGTGCCGTTGCTGCCAACCACGCAGCCGCGGCCCTCGCGACGGTGCACGCCGAGCAGCGGCGGGGTCGCGTCGCCGTCGGGGCTCACGTCGGTCCAGTCGCCGTCGGCGCCACGCACCATCGCGAGGCCACGGCCGACACCGCCCACGGCGAGGGCGCCGGCGTCGTCGACGTCGACGGTGAAGAGCGAGGTGTTCTGGCCGGTCGTGATCGCCGTGAGCGCCGTGCCGTCGAAGTGGAAGGCGAGGCCGGCGGTGCCCACGATCCACACGTCGTCGACGCCGGTGCCGTGCACCTTCCACAGCGCGTAGCTCTCGACGCCGGCGTCGGGCAGGGCCAGCTCGACGAACGGGCCGCCGCCCTCGCTGCGCCAGACGAAGCCGCCGCTCGTGCCGCCGTTTCTGCCGCCCACCGCCCAGACGTCGTCGGCGCCGGCGGCGAAGACGCCGAAGACGATGAGGTCGGCGTCGTCGGCCGGGGCCGGTGTCGGGAGCGGCGTCACGGTGACGTCGTCGCCGCTGCGCTCGAGGCGCACCACCCGGCCGAAGGAGCCGCCGGCGAGCGCCGACGTCGCCGACGTCGGCTCGACCCACCACAGGTCGCCCTGCAGGCCGGTGTCGGGAGCGACGAAGTCGACGTCGTCGAGGGGGTCGGCGTCGATCAAGAGCGTCGCCGTCTGCGGCCCGTCGACGCCGTCGGGGTCGCCGCCGACGCTCCACACGACGCCCTCCTTCGCGCGCACCGACAGCAGCGCGCCGGGAGCGTTGTCACGCAGGAGGCTCCAGCCGGCCGGCGGCCCGGGCGTGCAGCCCACGCAGCCCGCCTGGGCCATCGTGAGGAAGCCAGCGACGACGACGGCGGAACAGCGCACGGTGACCTCAGGGGTTCTCGATGACATCGGGAGCGGCGTCGAGGACGACGTCCTGGGCGATGGACAGCTCGGCGCTGTTGTCGTCGATGAGGTCGGCCTCGAGGGTCACCGTATGGCCGTCGATGGACTGCAGCGCGGCGTCGGTGCCGGGGTCGTTGCCGAAGCCGAAGCCAAAGCGTTCGCCGTCGAGACCAAAGACGATCTCGGTGGCGACGCCGCCCTCACCCTCGACGCAGGAGATGAACGAGCTCGTGAAGAACTCACCCAGCACGTCGCGCTCACCGCTCGTCTCGTCGACGACGCGGACCTGCGCATCAAGGCCCTTCGAGAGGATGCCGAAATTCAGGTGGGCCTCCAGCCCGACGGTGCGCACCGCCGTGAAGATGCCCTGCCCGCCCTGGGGCGCGAAGCCGAGCACGACGGTGGCGCCCTCAGCGAGGGGCTCGAACGTCGAGGCCCCGCTCAGCAGCCCGATCTCGGCGGCGCGCTCGCCCTCCGCGCGCGTCGCGCAGGGATCGTCACAGGCCATCGTCGTCATCGTCGTCGTTGTCACCGCCAGCGTCGCCAGCGCCCGCCACATCGCCTGCATCCTGCACCTCACGGGCACAGTGTGCGCGAGCGCCGCCCGCTCCACAACGTGAGAGGCCTCACGGCCGCCATTGCACGCCCACGGCCACACCGCCGGCGAGGGCGCCGCCGCCGGGCACGAAGCCGACGTGGGCCCGCTCGGCGCCGGCGCTCGCCGAGGCCGTCAAGGCCAGGTCCTCGCCGAAGGGGACGCGAATGGCGACGACGGCGTCGAGGACGCCGCGCCCCGGCACGGCCCCCTGCACGAGGGCGTTGCCCTGCAGGCGCGGCCCCACCAGCACGAGGACGTCGCCGACGTCGACCCCGAGCTGGACGAGCCCCTCCGCCGAGACGCCGCCGCCGGGGGCGCCGAGCGCGCTGACAAACGGCCCGATCGAGGCCGCCTCCCGCAGCGACAGCGCTCCGAACAGCCGCTGCTCCCACTGGCCACCGAAGGCGACGCCGACGATGCGGGCACCGACGTCGACGCGACCGACGACGAGCGCGCCGCCGCGGGGCGAGAAGCCCAGCCGCGCCACGGGCCCGGCGAACTGCTCGAAGCCGAGTTCGAGCGCCGGCGTGGCCGTCGGCAGCGGCACGGCCTGCGCCGACGCCGACGACGACATGAGGACGCCCGCCATGAGCGACAGGAGGATCAGGAATCGGCTCATGGGGTCTCCGGCAGGGGGGTCACGCCGTCGGGCCAGCGCGAGGGGTCGCGGGCGAGGAGGGGGTCCTCGACGGCGGCGTCCATCAGGAACAGCGCCCGCCGACGAACGAGGGCGAGGTCGTCGCCGTCGCTGTCCTCGCGGGCGAGCTCGGCATCGGTGGGGGCGTCGGTGAGCTGGTAGTGCGTGAGGCCCGCGACGACGGCGCCGATGGCCGGCGCCCGCATGGCGTCGACGCCGTCGGCGACTTCGGCGACGTCGACGAGGCCATCGCGCGCGCCGACGATCGACAGCGCGAAGCCGTCGGTGCGGGCCGGCGTGGTGCCCGGATCCGGATAGCCCGAGAGCATCACGAGCCCGGCGAGCCCCGGGTCACGCTCGAAGGCGCCGGCGGCGACGATGGCCCCGAGGCTGTGCCCCATCACGACGGCGCCCTCGTCGGCGAGGGTGCCCCCGAGGTCGGCGTCGTCGCCGTCGGCGAGGGAGCGGACGGCAGCGAGCCCACCCTCGGCGTTGTGCTCGGCGAAGAGCGCCAGGTCGAAGAGGAAGTGCGGCAGCACGACGGCGTGGCCGCGGCTGGCGAGGTGCTGCGCGACCCAGTGGTAGCGCGCCGCCGGCGCCGCGCCGCCGTGCACGAAGAGCACCGGGGTCTGCGCCGGCAACGGCGCGCCGTCGGCGTCGGCGGCGAGGACGACGTCGACGTCGATGGCGCGGTCGGCGCGGACGCGCACCGTCCGACGCACGAGCAGGGCCCCGGCCGGGCCATCCGCGCCGTCGGTGGCGACGCGGGCGGCGTCGGCCTCGAGCAGCAGCTCCGGTGTCGGTGCGCAGCCGACACCGGCGACCATGAGCCCCAGGAGGCTGAAACAGCGGACAAGCACAGCAGGCACAGGCATGGCCGCGTCATAGCATCGCCACTTTCTTCGTCGCCGCCGGGCCGATCCGCTACCTTGTCGGCAGCGCCCCGGTGCCCACGGTGGGCGGGACTGTCGCAAGAGGTGGCCACATGTCGTTGATCAAGGACGTGGTGATGTCGGCGAGCGTGGCCATCGGCAACGCCGCGAGCCGCGAGCGGGACCGTGAGATGGAGACGGTCCACGAAGACGGCCGCCCCAAGGCGCTCGGCGAGCGGGCCCGGCAGCGCTGGAACGCCATGATCGGCGAGGGCTTCGGCAAGGTCGTCGTCTCGCAGACGGCCCACCTCGGCGCCAAGGAGCTCGCGAAGCGCGTCGGCAACGAGACGGCGAAGCGCATCTTCACCGAGATCGGCAAGCGCCCCATCGTCGCCGCGTCGACGGCCCTGTTCGCCTTCGACGTCGCCCGCGACGGCGTGCGCCTCGCGAAGGGCAGCATCGACAGCCGCGAGTTCGCCGAGCGCGTCGGCGGCAACGGCGTCGGCCTCGTCGGCGCCGCCGGCGGCGCCTGGGTCGGCTCGATGCTGGGCACCTTCGCCATGCCCGTCGTCGGCACCGCCGTCGGCAGCGTGATCGGCGGCGTCATCGGCGGCATCGGCGGCGACACCTACGGGCGGGCGAAGGTCCGCAGCGTCATGGGCCTCGACGACGACGGCGACGACGACGAGATCGACGACGACGCCGAGGACTTCGACGACGACGACGAGGCCTGAGGCGGCGTTGACGACCCCCGGACGGCGCGGCACACCATGGCCATGCACCGCCCTGCCCTCGTCCTCGTCGCCGCCACCCTGTGGAGCGGCTGCGACGACGGCGTGACCCCCTCGCTGAACGACTTCCGCTTCGACGGCCAGTCCCCCGACAGCGCCACGGTGCTGCTGCTGTCGACGGGCTTTCACGACGGCGACGGCGACCTTGCGGGCGGCGTGATGGAGAGCTTCATCGATGGCCGCCCGACGAGCGCGGGCGCCCAGGACCTGCTGCCGATGTTCCTGCTGTCGGATGTTCCCGAGAACGCCACCGAGGGGCGGCTGCAGTTCGTCCTCGAACTCAGCGTGAGCAGCGGCGAGGCGCCGCCGCCGGGCACGACCTTCCGCCTCGGCATCCGCGTGACCGACGAGGCAGAGAACCCCTCGTCGACGCGCGAGATCACGATGCGCCTCGAATAGCCCTCAGGCCTTCGCCTTCGGCGCCTTCGGCAGTCGATCGCCGAGCTCCACGAGGGGACGCAGCTGGTTGCTGAGGTTCTCGTGGAAGGCCTCGATCCGCACGCGCCACGACCAGTTGCCGTCGGCCTCGCCGGGCAGGTTCATGCGGGCGCCGCCGTCGAGGGCGAGGATGTCCTGGAAGGGCACGATCGCGGTGTGGCCCACCGACAGCATCGTCAGCCGGATGAGGCCCCAGACGACGTCGTGGCCGGAGACATGGACGTCGCGGTCGAGGTAGCGGCGCACGTGCTGCCGGGTGCCCTCGCTCTCGGCCTGCCACCAGCCGAGCGTCGTGTTGTTGTCGTGGGTACCCGTGTAGACGACGCAGTTCTCGACGTGGTGGTGGGGCAGGTAGGCCTGATCGTGGCCGGCGCCGAACGCGAACTGCAGGATCTTCATGCCCGGCAGGCCGACGGTCTCGCGGAGTTCCTCGACGTCGGGCGTGATGACGCCGAGGTCTTCGGCGATGATCGGCAGGTCGTCGCCGAGGGCCCGCTGGAAGTCACGAAACAGGGCGAGGCCGGGCCCGTCGAGCCACTGGCCGGCGCGGGCGTCCTCGGCGTCGGCCGGGATGGACCAGTAGCCGGCGAAGCCACGGAAGTGGTCGATGCGAACGATGTCGCAGAGCTCGAGGTTGCGCTTGAGGCGCTGCACCCACCAGGCGTGGCCGTCCTTTGCCATCTCGTCCCAGCGATAGAGCGGCGAGCCCCACCACTGGCCGGTCTCCGAGAAGGCGTCGGGCGGACAGCCGGCGACGTGGGTCGGCTGACCATGGGCGTTGAGCTGGAAGAAGCGGCGGTTGGCCCAGACGTCGACGCTGTCGTCGCCGACGTAGATCGGGATGTCGCCGATGAAGCGGACGCCGCGGCTGCGGGCGTAGCCGGCGAGGGCGTGCCACTGGGCGTCGAAGAGGGCCTGCTCCATGATGCGCCGCTCGATGGCCTCGCGCAGCTCGACGCGGGCCTGTTCGAGGGCGGCGGGGTCACGCTCCTTGAGCGCCGACGGCCACTCCCACCACGCCCGCTGCTGTTGCGTGCCCTTGATGGCGACGAAGAGGGCGTCGTCCTCGACCCAGGGGTGCTTCGCGCGGAACGCCTCGCGCAGGGCGCGGCCGGCGTCCTGCTGGTTGAGGCGATCGCAGGCGCGCGCGATGCGCTCGCTCTTCCAGGCGACGACGGCGTCCCACTCGATGCGGTCGGGGTTGAAGTGCCGTGGTGGCGTCACCTCCTCGGGCGACAGCGCGCCGCGCGTGACAAGCTCGTCGAGATCGAGCAGCAGCGGGTTGCCGGCGAGCGACGACTGCGACGAGTACGGCGAGAAGCCGGCGCCCGGCGGCACGAGGGGGAGGATCTGCCAGCGGGTGCAGCCGGCGGCGGCGAGCCAGTCGACGAAGGCCCGGGCCCCGGCGCCGACGTCGCCGATGCCGTGGCGCGACGGCAGCGAGGTCGGGTGCAGCAGGATGCCCGCGGCGCGGGGGAAGGCAGTGGAGGCGTGGGACGGCGTCGTCATCGCCTGCGGCCATGCCACAGGCCCCGGCCCCGCGGCAGGGGGCAAGACGTTGGCCGAAAAGGCCCACAGCGGCCTTCGGCGGCGACCTGTTAGCGTGTCCCGATGCGTCGCCTGCTGCTGTTGTCTGCCGTCGCCGTCCTTGCTGCCGGCTGCGATGAGGCCCCGCCCCTCACGCTGTGGGTCGATGGCTTCGCGCCGGAGCACGTCTCCTTCGAGGTGAAGGACCTCGGGCCCCTCGACGAGCCGGCCATCGCCGCCACGCGCCGCGAGCGGGCCGCCGACGGCGTCATGCGCCTGCCGCCCGGCAGCTGCCCCGACCGCTGCCGCGTCGCCGAGGTCACCGTCTTTGTCACCAACCGCACCGCCTCACCGGAGGCGCCCCCCGTCGTGCGCCTCACGGCGCCAGCCGAGAAGCCGCGCCGCCTGCCCATCGCCTTTGGCGGCGCGCGCATCGACCCGGGTCGCACCGGCCGCGTCCGCTGGCTTGTCGAGCTGTGGCCGGGCGAGGCGCGCCTCGAGGCCACGCTGTCGTCCTCGGTGGGCTTCGATGTGACCACCACCACGTCGCCGGCGCCGCCGCCGCCGCCATCCCCGCCTGCGGACGCGCCGCCGCCGTCGACGACAACGGCACCGTAGGCGTCGCACCTACATCGGCTTCCTTGCTGGGGCGACGGCGACATGCTGGGGTCTCGGGATGCAGTGTGGTCGCTTCTGTGCGGCGGCGTGTGTGGCGCTGTCGCTGCTCTCTCCTCCCGGCGCGGTCGTGCGCGCCGCGCCCCCGGCCCCCGCCAGCCCGTCGACGACGACGACGACGGCGTCGCCCACGACGCAGGCGCTGCTCGGCGTTGCGGTGTCGGCGGCCGACGAGGCCCGCTACTGCGACGCGCTGTGGCTCTTCGAGGCCCTGCACCTGCGCAGTCCGTCACCCCGGGCCCTCTACAACGCCGCCGAGGTCGCCTTCGCCGCCGGTGACCGCGTGAAGGCACTCGACCTCTACCGCCTCACCCAGCAGCGCTACCCGACCTTCGACAAGGCGAGCCTCGTGCAGTCGCGCGCCAACAAGGTCTTCGCCGACATGACGCGCCTCGGTCCGGGCACGGCCTGCCCGGTCCGTGAGGACATCTGCGGCGACTGGATGCTGCGCCCCACCGATGGCGGCGAGCAGTGCGACGACGGCGACACCGACAGCGGCGACGGCTGCGACGCCAACTGCACCATCACCCGCTGTGGCAACGGCATCGTCACCGCCGGCGAGGCCTGCGACGATGGCAACAGCACAGATGGCGACGGCTGCGACGCCAACTGCAGCGTCACGTCCTGCGGCAATGGCGTCCTCACGGCCGGCGAGCGCTGCGACGACGGCAACACCATCGACGGCGACGGCTGCGACCACACCTGCGCGCCCACCGGCTGCGGCAACGGCGTCGTCACCGGCACCGAGCAGTGCGATGACGGCAACACCATCGACGGCGACGGCTGCGATGCCGGGTGCACCGTGAGCCGCTGCGGCAACGGCGTCGTCACCGGCTTCGAGCAATGCGATGACGGCAACACCGTCGCCGGCGACGGCTGCGAGGCCGACTGCACGCTCACGCGGGTGAAGCAGCCCCTGCCCGGCATCGTCGTGGCCGGCCTCGGCGGCGCCGCGGTCATCGGCGGAGGCGTCGCCATCTTTGGTGGCCTGCAGTCCTTCGAGGCGGCCACCGCGGCGAGAGCCCGGCTCGACAGCGCCGAGGCCGCCTTCGCGGCCGACCCGGGCGCCAGCCTCGCCGACGTCGACACCATCCGCGCCGACATCGCGACGGCAGACGAGAACGCCAGGAACCTCGGCGCTCCACTCATCGCCGGCGGCATCGGCCTCATCGCCGGCGGTGTCGTCGGCCTTGGGGTCGGCGTCTGGCTCGCCTTCACCAACACCGAGATCGCTGGAGGTGCGCTGTGAGCGCCCGCCCCCACATCGCCCTGATCGCTGTCGTGCTGACCTCTGCCGGCTGCCCCGAGCTGCCTGCCGCGTCGAGCTTCGGCGTCGGGTGCACCTCGTCGTCGGACTGTGCTGATGCGGCCCTGATGTGTCGCTCCGACCCCGTCGACCAGTCGCGGCGCTGCCTGCCCCCGCGCCTTGCCGCCGAACCGGGCGAATCCTGCGAGGCCCCACTCTCCATCGCCCGCGTCTCTGCCCCTGAAGACCCGGTCCTGCTCGACGAGACCGTCTCCTTCGGCGCCGCCGTCGACGACACCGACGTCGCCTGCGGCCCGGTGGGAGCCCCCGACCTGACGCTTCGCTTCACGGTGACGGCCCGCGCCGGTGACGCTCCCGACACGCCACAGGGCATCGCCATCGAGGCGCCCGCCGACGTCGCGGTCGAGGTGCGGACCATCGGATGTGACGGCGTTGCGGTCCGCTCCGGCTGCGCCGCTCCCGGGCAGACGTCCTTCATCGCCGAGCTTCCCCCGGGGGACTACGACCTCGTCATCGACGGCACCCCCGCTGACATCGGCACCGTCCTTGAGGGTGGGAGCCGGATCCGCGTGAGCCGGATCGACTGTCCGACCGGCGCCCTGCCCTACGACGCCCAACGTTGCCTGCGCAGCACCCCCCTGACGCCGATGCTCGCGCCCCGGGTCGAACATACGGCCCACATCCTCGACGACGGCGGCATCGTCGTCACGGGCGGCAACAACGGCCTGGAGGGGCTTGGCAACATCGAGGTCTTCGACCCGACCCTTGCCCGCTGGCAGTATGGCGACCTCGCCCGACGTCGGCAGGGCCACGCCAGCGTGGTCATTGATGACGACCTCATCGCGATCGGCGGCGTGGACGACGCCGGCAGCAAGAACTTCTCCCAGGTCTCCTTCCGACGCCTCGGCCTGCCTGAAGAGCATGTGCGCTTCGTCAGCAAGAGCACGACGGGCATCGACCGCGTCGATGACCCGACCAGGGCCCTCGCTGCGCTTGGAGAAGGTGCCCGCATGCTCGTCATCTCCTCGTCGTTCGAGGAGACCGGCGTCTATCCCCTCAACGAGCGGACGCCTCGCGCCTGCATCAGCGACCTGCAGTGCGGTGAGGGAGAGCGTTGCCTCGCCGACGTCGACGGCGACGGAACCTGCGTCTGCCTCATTGGCGACTGCGATGCCGAGCGCTCACTGCGCCGGCAGCTGATCCCCGACGGCCGACTGATCTACGCCGACGGTGCCGCGCTTCAGATGGTCGGTGGACGCATCGCGCTCGTCGCCGGCCTTGAGGAACTCGCCCTCGGCATCATCGACTTCCGCAGTGACAACGTCGTCGTCAATGACCTCGGTCAGCCCCCCCGTCGCTTCGCCGCGATCATCCCGATCGACGGGCGGCGGGCGTGGATCGTCGGTGGTGAGGATGCCGAGGGCAAGGCACTGGCCTCCGTGGTCGAGGTCGACTTCGCCCTCGGAAGTGCGACTCCCCTTCCTGATGTCGTGCTGCCCCGGCCCGTGGCACGACCGCGCGGCGCCCTCGTCGGCGATGCGATCATCATCGTCGACGACACCGATGAGCCGGTGATCATCGATCTCGAGGGTCGGGCGCGCCAGTCACCGCTGCTGCCGGCTCGTCGAGGCAGCCGGCTCATCGCCGATGACAACCGGATCATCCTCATCGGCGGCGCCGACGAAGAGGCTCCGACGAGGACCGTACAGGCCCTCGAGCTCGTCCCGCGCCGCGCGCCGCCGGCACCGGAGCCGACGCCGTGTGTGGCGACCACGCTGCCTGAAGACGGCGTGATCGCCGGCAACACCGCGATCGAAGATGACAGCTTCCAGACCGCCCGCTGCCAGGTGCCCTTTCTCACGTCGTGGAGTCGCGACCAGGCCTATACGTTCAGCGTCGACGAGCCCACCTCCGTCCGCGTCATCAATGTCGAGATCGCCGACGATGCACCGGCCGGCGCCGGCTTCGCCTTCCGACTCATCCGGGGAGACTGCCGCGCCTACGAGGAGGTCGCCTGTGGCGACTCGGGTGACCTCTCGCTGGCCATGTTCGTTCCCGAGATTCCCCCGGGCGACTACACCCTCATCATCGAGTATGTCGGCTTCACGAGCATCTTTGACGACGACGCGCCCTACGGTGGCGGAGGCTACGAGGCGCGTGTGTTGCTTGGCCCTCCCCTCGAGTGTCCCGCCGACGAACGTGATCCTGCCGACGACAGCCCGGACGGCGCGGTCTCCCTCCTGGCCGACGACGACCTCCTCCTGCTGACCGGCCGGCTCTGCCCCGACGACGTCGACCACGTCGTCGTCGAGCACCATGGCGGCTCCTCCGACCTTTCGGTCGCCGACTACCCCGGCGTGGTGCAGATCCAGCGTGCCGTCCTCGACACGGCCGCGACCATCGCGACCGGCCAGCCCGTCGTCGCGACCACCACGGGTGGACCGTTGGCGGACCTCTTCGATGCACCGGCCGGGCACTATCTCGTCACGCTGGCCGCCGAGGATGACGCCATCGACTTCGTCCAGTGGCGTTTGTTCTACGAGCCAGGCTGCGTCACCGACGTCGGCGACTCCCTCATCGAGGCCCTCGACAACCGCACCCCCGCACGGGCCCCGACGCTGTCCCCGGGCCAGAGTCTCGAGCGCCTGCTCTGCAGCAGCAGCGACATCGACGTCGTCATCCTGCAGCCGGGAAGCGGGGCCGACAGCTTCGTCACCGTCGATGACACCGTCGACGTCGCCGTGTTCGCCATCGACGGCGATGTCCTCGGCGATCCGGTCCCCTTCACCGCGTCCCCGACGGGCTTCAATGATGTTCGACTCGACCTCGGCCTGCTGGATGGTCCCGTGGCGCTTCGCCTGTCGGTGCCGGATGGCGGGCCGGACCTCGCTGACCTCGACGTCACCGTCGACTTCGCGCAGCGGCAGGTCGGCGACAGCTGCACGAACACCCTGCCCCTCGTGGAGGGTGGCGCCCGCAACGGCGCCCTCTTCGTCGACGCGACCGCCTTCAACGACGACCACAACGCCATCGAACTCGGCGACTGCACCGGCTTTCGCAGCCCGGGCAAGGACGTCGTCTTCGCCGTCGAGCTGCAGCCGGGGGAGACCCTCAACGCGAGCATCCTCGGCCGCAACGACACCGACGTGAACGTCTACCTCCTCGACCGCTGCCCGGCGCCCGACGACCTCGATCTCGATGTCTGCGTCGTCGGCGACGACGAGGCTGGACGCGGCGGCGCCGACGACATCACCTTCACCCACAGCGGCGCCGCAGCCGCGACCTACTTCCTCGTGCTCGACTCGTTCTTTGGCGAGGATTGGACGGGGGATCTCGGCTGGAGCATCGTCGGCCCGTGACGCAGACCGAGAGCTTCCTGCGGCCGACGACCGGCGTCGATGACCTCAGCGGCACGACGCTCGGGGCCCGCTTCCGTCTGCTGCGGCAGCTCGGGCGCGGCGGCATGGGCGCGGTCTACCTCGCCGACGATCTCGCCGGCCCGGCCGACGACGCCGGCGCGCTGCCGCGGGTCGCTGTGAAGGTCATCAAGGGCGGCCTCGTCGACGATCCGGCCGCCATCAAACGCTTCGAGCGCGAGGCCGTGACCATCGGCCGACTGAACCACCCCCACATCGTCGGCTACCGCGGCACCGGCGAGGTGGGCGGCGTGCACTGGCTGGCGATGGAGTTCCTCGACGGGCAGAGCCTGCGGGAACGGATCGCCACGGCGGGCCCGATCCCGTGGCGCCTCTCCCTCGACATCATCGCCCAGATCACCGACGGCCTCGCCGCCGCCCACGCCGCCGGCGTGCTGCACCGGGACCTCAAGCCCGACAACGTCATGCTCGTCGGCGACGCGCTGTCGCCCACCGTGAAGCTGCTCGACTTCGGCATCGCCAAGCAGACCGACGGCGAGGCCATGACGATGACGGGCACCGGCCTCATCGTCGGCACGCCGGGCTTCATCGCCCCCGAGGTGATCATCGGCGCCGTCAGCGACGACCCGCGCTCCGACCTCTACGCCCTCGGCGTGATGTGGTTCGAGATGGTGACGGGCGCCCGCCCCTTCGAGGCCAACACGCCCTTTGCCCTCGCGATGAAGCACGTGCAGGAGCAGGCGCCGCGCCCCAACAGCATCCGGCCGTTCTCCCCGATCCCCGGGCCCGTCGAGGACGCCATCGTCCGCCTCCTCGAGAAGTCACCGGAGAAGCGGCCCGGCAGCGCGATGGCCCTCGCCGGCGTGATCGCCCGGCTCATCGACGTCGCCGACCACCCTCCCGAACCCTCGAGCTCGCAGCTGCGCACGGTCCCGGACCTGCGCGAGAGCGACGCCACCGAGACCGGCTTCTCGCCGCTGCCCTCGCTCTCCCAGACGGGGCCGCCGGGCCCCGTCGTCGATGCCATGCCGCCGGCGCCCGCGACGACGTCGTCGGGCCGGGGCCCGGTCCTGGTCGCCGGCGTCGTCCTCCTCGCCGTCCTCGTCGCCGTCGTCGCCGTGGTGGCCACCCGGCCGCCGCCCGCGCCGCCGCCACCGCCAGTGCTGGCCGCGCCGACGCCGACGCCAACGCCGACGGCACCGCCACCGCCCGTCGCGCCGCCGCCGCCTGCGCCTGCGCCCGTCGAGACGCCGACGCCGGCGCCGGCACCGGCACCCGCACCGACGACGCCGACGAAGAAGCCGGTGACGCACAAGCCGCAGCTGCTGCTCGACTGAGCAGGCTGTCAGGGCGGGCTCTCAGGGCGGGCCGTCAGGGCGCCGCGGGCTCGTCGTCGCAGGCGCCGAGGACGACGCGCGCGAGCTCGACCAGGTTCCACGAGTTGTCGCCATGGTTGCCGACGTGGAAGCGGGCGACGCTGCCGGCGGCGTGGTCGGCGGCCACGCTCACGCGCGATGAGAGGAGGCCCGCGCGGGTGGGGATCGGCACGAGGGCCTGCAGCAGGATCTCGTCGTCGATGGCGACGGCGACCTCGGCCTCCGCGGCGGGAAAGGTCGCCTGGGCGAAGTGGAAGACGCGGAGCTGCACCTCGTCGCCGGCGACGAGGCCCTCGGCGATGGGCTGCGCGACGGTGGCCCAGCCGCAGCCGAAGCGCGTGTCGATCTCGACGGCGACGTCGTCACCGAAGGCCTGCAGCTGCAGCGCATCGGCGTCGCAGAGGGCCGCGTCGGGCGGCGTCGGCCACAGCGGGTCGTCGGCAGGCTCGACGAAGGTCCAGCCCTCGGCCTCGACGAGCGGCTGCTTCTGCTCGCAGCGGGGCGCCTCGCAGCCGACCGCACCGAGCAGGCCGACGACGACGACGACGAACGGGCCCTGGGCCCGGGCGCTCAGGGCGCCTTGCGCTTGAGGCCCCACTCGCCGAGCTTCCGCCGGATGGTGTGCTCCGAGAGGCCGGTAAACCGCGCCAGCTCCCGGTTCGACATCTCCTGGAAGTTCGCCTTGATGTAGCCGTTGGGGTCGTCGATGGGGTTGATGGCCTTGCCGCCCTTCGCGGCCGCCTTGCCCTTCGGCTCGGGGACCTTCTCGGCCTTCTCGGCCCGGGCGGCCTTGGCGGCGGCGGCCTCGACGGCGGCGCGGCCGGCGGCGGCGCGGCGGGACGGCCCTTCTCGGCCTTCTCGGCCTTCGCCGGGGCGGCAGCCTTGCCCTTCGCCGGCGGCGGCGGCGGCGCGGCCTTGCCCTTGCCCTTGCTGACGACGACGGGCTCGCCCTCGTCGCTGTCGTCGCCGGAGACCGGGAGGTCGTCGTCGCTGTCGTCGGCGGCCTCTTCGACGGCCTCTTCATCTTCGCTCTCGTCCTCGACGACGGGGGCGCGCTTGCCGCGGGCGGGCACCGGCGGGGGCACGATCTCGACGGCCTCGGCCTCGACGGCGGCCTCGGCCTCGGCCTCGGGCTCGTCGATGGGCGTGATGCCCAGGCGCTCGAGCTCGTGAGCGACGTCGCCCTCGGCCATGCCGAGCTGCTCGGCGAGCTCGGAGAGGCGCTTCTCGGCGCCGTAGTCGCGGAGGTAGCCGACGACGTCGAGGGTGCCGAACTCGCGGTCGCCGCCGGAGAGGTAGACGATCTTCAGGTAGCCCGGCACCGAGCGCTGGACGCGGGCGAAGCGGCGCGCCTCACGCTCGAACAGCATCGAGCCGATGGGGTAGGTGAGGTGGCTCTCGACGGGGCGGCCCTTGGCGCGCTTGATGTTCTCGGCGGCCTCCTCGATGAGGCCACGCCGCCAGTCCATGGCTGCTTCGCCGACCTCGTCGAAACCGCCCTCCTCGTCGCCCTCTTCCTCGAAGGCGCCGGTGGAGTCGTGGATGTTCTCGAGCTCTTCGAGCTGCTTGCTGTTGAAGATCATGATCGCGGCCCGTCGCTGGGAAGGTGGGGACGCGCGGTTGTAGCGGGACGCGGCGCCCTGTCAACGAACGCGTCCGGACGCCGACGGTCAGGGCTGTCGCTGCGTGGAGATCTGCTTCATCAGCGGGCGCTGACGAAAAAGAACACCGGGAGGACGATGGAGGGGGAGGGGGGAGCCACTCTCATCGTCCGTCCCGGCGGTGGGAAGGGGGGAAACCCACGCCAAGAGTATTTCAACGCGTGTGCCAGGTTGCCGGTGGCTTTGGGGCGACGGCGACGACGGCAGAGGCGTACAGCTGTCCGCGACGGTCCGTCCGGACCCTGTCCGGCAGGCGTCCGGCTGTCCGTCAGCGCAGGACCTCGACGAGGGTCTTGCCGGTGCGGGTGTGGGTGAAGCGGACCGCGCTCACCTCGAAGGCGACCCCGCGGACGGGCTCCTTGCCGTTGAGCTGCCAGGGCTTGCCGAACTTCCCGACGAGCTCGATGCCCACCTGCCCGGTCTGGATGGCCCGCTGCAGGTCGTCGGCCTCGATGGCGGGATCCGAGAAGCCCTCGAAGGGCTGCTTCGCGACGACGACGGAGCCGCTCGCCGAGAGCTTCTGCGGCTTGCCCAGCGTGAGGGCGAGGCCGTTGCCGAGGTCGATGATGGGCGCCCACACGAGCTTCGCGCGGTCGCCGGACTTGTCGCCGAAGGAGAGGAACTGCTCCTGGCCACCGCCGAGGTAGAGGTAGACCTTCTTGCCCTCGAAGCTCTTGCCCGCCTTGCCGATGTTGGCCTGGCACTCGGCGAACTCGTCGGCCATCAGCCCGTCGGGGCAGACGCCGACGAGGGAGGCCACCGTCGAGGCGAGGCGCTCGACGGTCGTCGCCGTCTTCTTCTGCTCCTCGAAGGAGGGCGGGGCGGCAAGGGCGACGAGGGCGAGACCGAGGGCGAGGGTGTGCATGGGGCGCTGACTGTAGCGACCCGGTGGCGTCGTCGTCGCCGTGAGGCACCGGCTGGGGCGACGGCGGTGTGACGCCCCCGCACACGCGGCCACATGGTCCTACTTCGCCTCACCCCACGAGGGGCCGATGCCCACCTCGGCGACGAGGGGCACCTTGAGGGTCACGTCGCCGATATCGCGCCGCTCCATCTCGGTCCGGCAGAGGGCGGCGACGGCGTCGGCGTCCTCGCTGTGGCACTCGATGACGAGCTCGTCGTGGATCTGCAGCAGGAGGCGCGCGCGCGGCACCTCGCGGACGAGGCGGGCGTGCAGGCGCAGCATCGCGAGCTTGCAGATGTCGGCGGCGCCGCCCTGGATGGGCGTGTTGACGGCGACGCGCTCGCCGAAGCCGCGGTCCATCGGGCTCTTGCTCGAGAGCTCGGGGATGATGCGGCGGCGACCCAGCAGGGTCTCGGCGTAGCCCTGCTCTTCGGCCAGCGCCACGGCATCGCGAACGTAGCGGGCGACGCCGCTGTAGAGGTCGAAGTAGGCGTCGATGCGGCGCTGGGCCTCCTTGCGCTCGATCTTGAGCTGCTGCGCCAACGCCGTCGCGCCCTGCCCGTAGATGGTGGCGAAGTTGATGGTCTTGCCGACGTCGCGCTCGGCCTTTGTGACGTCTTCGGGGGCCTTGCCGAAGATCTGGCCGGCGGTCTTTCGGTGGATGTCGATGCCGCGGGTGTAGGCATCGACGAGGACCTCGTCGCCGCTCACGTGCGCGAGCAGCCGCAGCTCGATCTGGGACCAGTCGGCGTCGACGAGGACGCGCGGCCGGCCGAGGGCATCCTTCGTCGCCACGAAGGCCTGGCGGATGCGCCCGCCCTCGGCGGTCTTCACCGGCGTGCGCTGCAGGTCGGGCTCGGTCGTGATGAGCCGCCCCGTCGCCCCCGTCGTCATCTGGAAGGTGGCCCGGACACGGCCGTCCGGGTGTCGGCCCGCCTCACGCGTGAGGACGTCGACGTAGGTGTTGAGGAGCTTGTCGATCTTGCGGTGCTCGAGGAGCTCCCGGCAGATCTCGTGCTGTCCGCTCAACCGCTCGAGCACCTCGGCGTCCGTCGAGTAGCCCGTCTTGGTCTTCTTGATGACCGGCAGCTTCAGCTCCTCGAAGAGCACCTCGCCGAGCTGCTTCGGCGACCCGAGGTTGAAGCTGCGTCCGGCCAGCGCATGGACGCGGGCCTCGACCTCGGCGAGGCGCGTGCGCAGCTCGCCGCCGATCTGCCCGAGGACGGCGACGTCGACGGCGATGCCGGCCTCCTCCATGTCGGCGAGCACGCGGCTCAGCGGCAGGTCGATCTCGTCGAGCTGACGGCGCTGACCGCGCTGCTCCAGCAGCTTCTCGAGCGGCCCCTGCATGTCCCGCACACACTGCGCGTGCTCGACGGCGAAGGCGGCGACGGCGGCGACGTCGACGTCGCCCAGGGCCTTCAACTCCTTGCCGCTGCCCACAAGGTCCTTCTTCGTCGGCAACGAGCGCTGCAGCCACTCCTTGCTGCACTGGGGCAGCTCATGCGGCAGCAGGCGGGTCGGGTCGACGAGGAACGAGGCCAGCCGCGTGTCGAACACGACGCCACGCAGGGTCACGCCGCGACGACGCAGCAGCCCCCGCGCGGCCTTCTCGTCGTGCAGCACCTTCGGCCGCGCCGGATCCTGCAGAAACGGCAGGAGCGCCTTGAGCCGCTCGTCGTCGAGCGGGATCCAGGTGCTCGCCCCGGCCTCGCCGGCCACCGCGAGGGCGAGGCCGAAGAGGTCGACCGCGAGAGCGTTGTCGCCGTCGAAGAGGGGCTCGATGGCGCAGACGACGCCGGCGGGGATGGCCTCGACGAAGGCGATGACGTCGGCGGCGCTGCCGCAGATGCCGGCGACGACGCCCTCGCCGCGGGCTTTGTCCCGGGCCTGCTTTGCTTCGTCGCGCGACAGCAGCGAGTAGAACTCGAGGCGCGAGAACAGCGCGTTCTTCTCGGCGACGTCGGCATCCTCGACGACGAGGTCCTGCACCGCCACCGGCAGCAGGGCCGCGGTGTCGATGGTGGCGAGGTTGTGCGACAGCAGCGCGCTCTCGCGGCCGGCAGCGAGGGCCTTCTGCAGACGGGGCTTGAGGCGGGCGGGCTCCTCGTCGAGGACGCGGAGGATCTCCTTGAGGGACGAGAACTCCTCGAGCAGCCCCTGGGCCCCCTTCTCGCCGATGCCGGCGACCCCGGGGATGTTGTCGACGCTGTCGCCGAGCAGGGCGAGGTAGTCGACCATCTGCTCCGGCCACACGCCCCACTTCTTCTTCACGAGCTCGCGGTCGTAGGCGACGTCCTTGATGGTGTCGTGCATCTTGACGCCATCACCGATGAGCTGGGCGAAGTCCTTGTCGGAGCTGACAATGGTGACCTCGGCGCCCGCCGCCTTCGCCTGCAGCGCGAGGGTGCCGATGACGTCGTCGGCCTCGTAGCCGGGGATGCGCAGGATCGGGAAGCGGTTGGCCCGCACGACGTCGGTGATGTCGGCGAGCTGCTGCCCGAGCTCGTCGGGCATCGGCGGCCGCTGGGCCTTGTAGTGCTGGTATTTCTCTTCGCGGAACGTGCGGCCGGGGGCGTCGAAGATGACGGCGCCGAAGCGCGGCCGCTTCTGGGCAAACAGCTTCTTGAACATCGAGGCGAAGCCGAAGGTGGCGTTGGTGAGCCGACCCTCCTTCGTCTTGAGGTGCGGCGGGATCGCGAAGAAGGCGCGATAGACGAGGGCGGTGCCGTCGACGAGGACGACGCGCTCGCCCTTGAGGGAGGGGGTGTCGCTCATGGCGTCACCGGCGATGGCGGCGACGACGGCGGCGATGGCGGCGACGACGGCGGCGACGACGGCGGCGCGAGTTCCTGCAGGCCGGCGGCGGCGAGGAAGCGCTCGACGTCGGCGGTGTAGGGCGACGGCAGGCCGAGGTCGAGGTTGATGTGGCCGTGGTCGAGGTCGACGGGCAGCACCTCGACCCGGCCCTGCAGGCGGGCGGCGGCGTCGGCAAAGCGCTTCGCCTGCGGGCAGGCATCGAGCCGCGTCGTCGAGCAGACCATGAGGAAGGGCGGCAGGGGCCCGGCGGCGCGGGCCTTGAGGCGGGACAGCGGCGAGACCTTCGCCCAGAACGCCGGGTCCTTCCCGAACGGCTCGTCGTAGAGCGAGAAGTGCCGACGGGTCATGGTCTCCTCGACGTCGATGCTGCCGGAGTCGAGGGAGACGACGCCCCGCACCGGCCCCGCGCCCGCCCCGGCGAGGTAGCCGGGCTCGACGGCGACGAGGCTCACGAGGTGGGCACCGGCGGAGTGCCCCATCAACACGACCCGCGCCGGGTCGGCGCCCCACGACGACGCCTGCCGCTGCACGAAGGCGACGGCGGCGGCGACGTCCTGCGCCTCGACGTGGGGGTCGGGCGGCGTCATCCGGTAGTTCACCGAGACGAACACGAGGCCGGTGGTGGCGCTGTCGGCGACCCAGGCCTCGACCTTGTGCTGCACGACGCCGCGGGCGCGCTTGTCGCCCCGACGCCAGCCACCACCGTGGGCCATGACGACGACGCCCCTCGGCGCCGTCCCGCGGGCGGTGGCGGGCAGATAGACGTCGAGCCGCTGGGCCGGGTCGGCGCCGTAGGCGAGGTCCCTGAGGGTCTTCACGCCAGCGATGTCGCCGTCGACGAGGATGACGCGGTCGTCGAGCTCGGTGGCCTCGAAGAGGGCGTCCTTGATGGCCTCCTTCGCCGCCTCCTTGCGGGCAGCGCGGCGGGCGGCGCGGTCGGGGGCGGCGTCGGCGTCGACGCAGCCGGCGAGGAGGAGACCGACAACGGCAGCGACGACGATCCGGCTCATGCGGCGGTGGCCCTCCCGGCGCGCCAGCCCTTCCACATCTCGATGGCGATGGGCAGCACGCTCACGCCGATGATGCCCAGCACCACCAGCTCGAAGTTCTTCTTCACGACCGGGATGTTGCCGAAGAAGTAGCCGGCGCCGGCGCAGACGACGACCCAGGCGAAGGCCCCGACGACGTTGAAGAGGGCGAAGGTGCGGTAGCGCATCCGGCCGATGCCGGCGACGAAGGGCGCAAAGGTCCGCACGATGGGGACGAAGCGGGCAAGAACGATCGTCTTGCTGCCGTGCTTCTCGTAGAACAGGCGGGTCTGCTCGAGGTGGCTCTTCTTGATGAAGGGGATCTTCTCCTTCTCGAGGATGCCCGGCCCGACCCGGTTGCCGATGGCGAAGTTGACGGCGTCGCCGAGGATGGCCGCCACGATGAGCAGGGGCACCATCACGAACATGTCGAGGCCGGCGCCGGTCGACGTGGCGGCCCCCGCCGTCGAGGCGGCGATGGCGCCGGCGGCGAAGAGCAGCGAGTCGCCGGGCAGAAACGGGGTCACGACGAGGCCGGTCTCGCAGAAGATGACGAGGAACAGGATCGCGTAGATCCACACGCCGTACTGCACCACGAGGTCACCGAGGTACTGGTCGAGGTGTCGGAAGACGTCGATGACGTGGAGCAGGAAATCCATGGCGGCCTTGTTCGCGGTTCCGGACCGGTGTGCAACGGGCTTGCCTGTCGATGTGCAGACCGCCATGTGATCCCGCATGTCCGTCGACACCAGCCTCGCCGAGCACACCGTGCTCATCACCGGCGCCAACTCCGGCATCGGCCTGTGGACCGCACGGGCCCTCGCCGCCCGCGGCGCCACCGTCATCTTCGCGGGCCGCTCCGAGGAGAAGAACCGCGCCGCCATCGCCGAAATCAAGGGCGCGACCGGCAACACCCGCCTCGAGTTCCTGCCCTGCGACCTCGGCTCGCTGCAGAGCGTGCGCGCCGCCGCCGACGCCTTCGCCGCCAGTGGTCGCCCGCTGCACACCCTCATCAACAACGCCGGCCTCGGTGGCGGCGGCGGCCTCACCGTCGACGGCTTCGAGCTCGCCTTCGGCACCAACCACCTCGGGCACTTCCTGCTCACCGAGCGGCTGCGCCCCCACCTCGTCGACAAGGGCCGCGTCGTCAACGTCGCGAGCACGATGCACTACCGCGTCGGCAGCATCGACTTCGGCGCGCTCAGACAGCACACCCGGGGCTTCAAGGGCATGGCCGAGTACGGCGTGAGCAAGCTCTGCAACGTGCTGCACGCGTCATCGCTGGCGGAGCAGTTCGCTGCCGCCGGCCGCGGACAGCTGGCCTTCTCGCTGCACCCCGGCGTGATCGCGAGCAACATCTGGCAGCGGCCGCTCGGGCCCTTCGCCGCCGTCGTGCGGCTGTTCATGACCTCGCCAGAAGACGGCGCCCGCACCACCGTCCACTGCGCCACTGCCCCGGGGCTCGAGGGGGAGAGCGGCGGCTACTTCGAGCGTGAGCGGCCGAAGAAGCCCAGCCGCGCCGCCCGCGATCCGGCACTGCGCCAGGCGCTGTGGGACTACAGCGTCGAAGCCGTCGCCCCGTTCCTTCGTTGAGTCGTCGCCGACCTCGGGGTAGCACCCCGCTGTGACCTCCCGGATGCGCTCCCTCCTCGTCGGCCTCGCCCTGTGTGCGGGCGTCGTCGGACCGCTCGACGCGCGGGCACAGACGGCGGGCGCCGGCTCACCCGCGCCGGCGACGGCGTCGTCCGACGCCACCACGTCGACGGCGCCGCCCGCCGACACCCCCGCCGAGGCCGGGGCCGTCGCCGTCGACGACGCTGTACCCGTCCTTGCCGGGATCGACATCGACGGCCTCGTCTACTTCCGGCGGGAGACCTTCCTCTCCTTCCTGCGCAGCCGGGTCGGCGCCCCCGTCGACCTCGACGCCATCGACGACGACGCCCTCGTCGTGACCGACCAGTACCGGGCCCGCGGCTTCCTGCAGGCGGAGGTGACGGCCAGCGTCGTCGAGGCCGGCGACGGCCTGCGGGCCCGCTTCGTCGTCGTCGCCGGCGAGCGCGCCGAGCTCAAGGAGGTCCACGTCGTCGGCAACGAGCGCGTCGACGAGGCCGCACTGAAGGAGGGCTTCTTCTCTCGGCCCCCCGAGCCTCTCGGCGTGCTCACGCGGGCCGGCCTCTATCACCGGCCCTACCTCGACCAGGACCAGCAGCGCCTCGTCTACAACTACTACAAGCGCGGCTTCCTCGAGGCCCGCGTCGCCGACACGCGGGTGACGGCGTCGTCGGACAAAAGCGGCCTGCAGGTCACCCTCGCTGTCGTCGAGGGCGACCAGTACGAGCTCGCCTCGCTGACGATCGCCGGCGAGCTGCCCGCCGGCAGTGACGCCGCCGCCCTGCGCGAGCAGATCGCCATCAAGGACGGCGCCATCGCCGACCTCGTCACGCTGCAGACCCTCGCCGATCCCCTCCTCGACCCGTGGCGCGAGCAGGGCTTCCCCTTCGCCCGCTTCGAGCAACAGCTCGCCGTGGGTCCGCCCCCGTCGGGCAAGGAGGGGCAGAAGGGCATCGCCATCACGCTCGTCATGGTGAAGGGCCCGCAGGCCACGGTCCGCGACGTCCGCATCAGCGGCAACAAGGGCACGATGCCCCACGTGTTCCTGCGCGAGCTCGAGGTGAAGACGGGCCAGCGCTACGTGCACAGCGATCTCAAGCGCTCCGAGAAGAACCTGCTGCAGACGGGCCTCTTGCTGTCGGCCCAGGGCCGCGCGATCCCCGTCACGAGCGACGCGACGCCGATGCCCGAGGGCGAGGCCCTCGTCGACGTCGAATTCGCCGTGCAGGAGACGACGACGTGGCTGCTGTCGCCGGCGTTCTTCGGCGACGCCAACGAGGGCTTCATCTTCATCGGCGTGATCGGCGATCGGAACCTGCTCGGCACGGGCCTGCAGGGCTTCGCGTCGGTGCAGTCGTCGGCGCTGCGATTCCTCTTCGACGCCTCGCTCACCGAGCCCCGCCTCTTTGGCACCCGCAGCACCGGCACCGTCGAGGCCCACCGGCGTGAGCTGCGCTATCGCGACTTCACCATCGCCTCCGTGCTCGGCGCCTCGGTGCGGGCCAACTACGCCCACGAGCTCGGCTATCGCCTCGGCGGCCCGGCGCGGCTCTTTGTCGGCGGCGGGCTCGGCGTCGAGTACGGCGGCGTGAAGCCGCTCGAGGACAAGCCCCTGCCCCCGTCGGCGCTGCTGCCGCAGGACACCTTCCGCAACACCCTCGAGCTGCGCGTCGGCTACGACACCCGCGAGGGCGGGCTGTCGCCGAGAAACGGCCTGCTCATCTCGTTCGACGCCGCCACCGCCGGCCCGTGGACGGCGTCGGGGCTCACCTTCATCGAGGGCCAGACGAACGTGCGCGCGTTCTGGTCGCCGCTGTGGAACATCACGCTCAAGAGCAACACCCAGCTCGGCGGCCTCATCAATCCCCTTGGCGGCGACGCCCCCGTCACCGATCGCTACTTCCTCGGTGGCCTCGGCAGCGTGCGCGGCTTCTTCCCGAGGAGCATCGGCCCCACGCGCCGCATCGACGGCGTCGATGCCGAGGTCGGCGGCGTCGTGAAGGTGGTGCAGAACCTCGAGCTCGAGGCCCCGCTCTGGCCCGACACGCCCTTCCGCGGCTTCATCTTCACCGACGTCGGCAACGCCTTCGGCGAAGATGAGCTCGCGCGGCTCTTCGCCGGCGACATCGATCGCGACACCGACTTCCTCGTCGGCGGCCTGCTGATGTCGGTGGGCTTCGGCGTGCTCCTCGAGACGCCGGTGCTGCCCTTCCGCTTCGAGTGGAGCGTGCCGGTCACCCGTCGCGAGTTCGACCAGCCCATCAACTTCTTCCTTGGCGTCGGCTCGGCGTTCTGAATTTCTTCGGGTATTCCGGACCTGGCGGAGGAACCGCCAGGTCCGGAATACCCGAAGAAATTCAGGCACTTATGGATTTCGAGCGCAAGCGCCCGAAATCTGTCGGCCTCCGGCCGACCTACGGCGAGGGCGCGGCTGCAGCGTTGCCGTGCGGCAGCCCTCGCGCTCCGCGCCCGCTACCAGCGCAGGTCGAAGACGCCGGGCGCGGCGGCCTCGATGGCGGCGCGCAGGCGAGCGACGTCGAGGTCCGGGGCGTGCTCGACGAGCCATGGCAGCGCCTCGTCGGGTCGGGCAAAGACACGCTCGGCGAACGGCCGCTGGATGACCCAGTTGATGGCGGTCAGGGCGCCCCGACTCAGCAGGGAGTTGGTGACGAGCGCGTGGGCGCGGACGTGGCGTGCAGAGGGCGCCTCCAGGAAGCGCCGGGTGAACCGGGCCCGGGCCTGCGCTGGCGGTGCGCCGACGTCGTGCCAGAGGTCGAGGACGACGTCACCGGGCGCGAGGCGCGGACCGACGGTGTCGATGAGGTGGTCGGCAAAGCGCTCCCAGTCGGCGCCGCTCGCCGTCCCGTACATCACCTGGAAGTGGCAGCTCCCAAGCTGCCCCGTCGCCATCGTCATGGGGCATGGTCACGCCGACGCCGGCGGCGATGCAAAGACCGGCGCCGACGTCGTACCGACCGAACGGTCGCGGACCATCGGGCGCTCAGACGGCGGCGCCCAGGACGGCCTTCGGCGCCTGCTTCACGACGAAGACCGGCCGGCTCGAGCGCTGCACGACCCGCTCGGCGACACTGCCGAGGAAGGCGTGGGCGAGGCCGGTGCGGCCGTGGGTGCCGACGGCGAGGGCGTCGACGTGGCGCTTCTCGGCCTCGTCGAGCAGGGCCTCGACGGGCGAGCCCGACAGCACGACCGTCTCGACGGTGAGGCCGGGGTGCGTCTTCGCGAGGGTGGCGCGCGCGTCCTCGAGGCGCTCCCGGGCGGTCTTGAGCATGAGGTCGATGACGGCGAGGACGTTGGTGCCCCCGACGGCGTCGGATGACATCGGCAGCGCCGGTGGCGTGACGACGTGGGCGAGCACGACGGTGGCGTCTTCGGCGCCGTCGCGACGGCAGGCGAGGGCGAGGCGGGCCGCAGCGTCGGCGGCGGCCTCGGCGCAGGGTTCGAAGTCGTGGGCGACAAGCCAGCGTCGGTACATGGATGAACCTCCGGCTCCGGTATCGCACATGGCGCGGCCGGCTGGCGACCGCGAACGACCGCCGGCGACGTCAGCGCTTGTAGTCGTCGGCGCGGAACGGCTCGAAGCCGGCCTTCTTCGGCGGGGCCTTCTCGGCGCGGACCGTCTCCCACAGCGCGAGGGTCAGGGACGAGACGCCGACGTCGGCGGCGCCCGAGAGGAAGTGCACGGGCACGCCCCGCTTCTTGAGATGGGCGAGGAGCTTCTTCACCTGCGGGTGCTTCTTCACCGCGTCGACGCCGCCCATGAGGTCGACCTTGTTGACGGCGACGACCTCGGGGCGCGCCGCGAGCTCGTCGGAGAAGCGGGCCAGCTCACCGCGCAGGACCTCGTAGCGCTCGACGAGATCGACCGGGCCGCGGGTCTGGTGGGGCGCGGCAGCGGCGGCGTCGCCGTCGATGAGCTCGAGGGGCAATTCGACCAGATGCAGGATCACGCGCACCCGCTCGAGGTGCTTGAGGAACTGGATGCCGAGGCCGGCGCCCTCAGCGGCGCCCTCGATGAGGCCGGGGATGTCGGCGATGATGAAGCTCGGCGCGTCGGGCTGGCCCGTCGGCACCTTCACGACGCCGAGCTGCGGCACGAGGGTCGTAAACGGGTAGTCGGCGATCTTCGGCCGGGCCGCGCTCACGCGCGCGACGAACGTGCTCTTGCCGGCGTTCGGGAAGCCGAGCAGGCCGACGTCGGCCATGAGCTTCAACGACAGGCGGAGGTTCTTCTCCTCGCCGGGGGTGCCGGGGTTGGCGAACTCCGGGGCCTGGCGCGACGGCGTGGCGAAGCGGGCGTTGCCGAAGCCACCGCTGCCGCCCTTGCAGATCACGACGCGTTGGCCGTGCGCGGTGACGTCGGCGAGGAGCTCGCCGGTGTCGGCGTCGAAGATCTGGGTGCCGAGCGGCACCTTCGCCGTCACTTCGGCGCCGAAGTGGCCCGCCTGCTTCTTGCCGCGGCCGGCCTCGCCCGGCTTCGCCACGAGGCGGGGCTGGAACTTGAAGTCGATGAGGGAGCCGGTGCCGTCGTCGCCGACGAAGACGACGTCGCCGCCGTCGCCGCCGTCGCCGCCGGCGGGGCCACCCTTCGCCACGTGGGCCTCGCGCCGCCACGCGACGCAGCCGTTGCCGCCGTCGCCGGCCTTTGCGTAGAGGAGGGCCTCGTCGATGAACGCTGACATGCGGCCCTCATGACCGACGCAAGCGCATCGGTCGAGGGGGCGTCAGCGGTTCCCGTCGTGCAGGCGCCAGAGCTGCAGGGCGACGACGACGAGGGCGTTGTCGAGGACGTGGTCGCCGTCGGCCGGGGCGAGCCCCGCCGCCGCCCGCGCCGCCTCGCGCATGAGCCCGTCGAGCCGGGCCCGCGGCAGCGTCGCCACCTCGACCTCCTCGGTCTCGTCGAGGCGCTGGGGCAGCGTCTGCGTCGCCCGCGGCACGAAGATCGTGTGGCAGCGGTTGTCCATGAAGGCCGGGTTCGGGCGCGTCGCGCCCAGATGCACGACGGCGGCCGGGTCGTCGGGGGTGTAGCCGGTCTCCTCGGCGAGCTCGCGCAGCCCGCCCACGACCGGGTCTTCGCCCGGATGCAGCGCCCCGGCAGGCACCTCGACGGAGAAGGCCTTCGAGCCGAAGCGCCACTGCCGCACGACGATGAGGGCGTCGTCGGCGGTGAAGGCGACGACGTTCACCCAGTCGGGACAGAACAGCCGATCCACCTGCAGCGCCTGCCCCGTCTGCTGGCTGCGCACGGTGTCCTGACGCAGCGAGAAGATGCGGCGCCGCACCACCTCACCCCGCCCCTCCTCGAGAAACGGCCGCAACACACTCATCCGTCGGCTCCCTCGTCGTCGTCGGCCGCGCACACGTCGGCCGCGCAGAATCCGGCCATGGCGTAGTCGGCGTCGCGCTGGCCACGGGCCGTGCGCTCGTCGCCGCAGGCGGGGCAGCGCGGATCGCGCTCGAAGCGCAGTGTCCGCGTGCCGCCCTCCTTGAGGTCGACGGCGACGAAGCGGCCGGCGTCGTCGGAGACGCCCAGCAGCAGGCGCAGGACGGCGGCCGCCTGCAGGCTGCCGACGACGCCGGTGACGGGGGCGAGGATGCCGGCCGTGCGACAGGTGGGGGTGCTCCCCGGCGGCGGCAGCGCGGGAAAGAGGCAGCGCAGACAGGGCCCGCGGCGGCCGGGCATGACGAGGACCTGGCCGCTCCAGGCGGTGGCGGCGCCATGCACGAGGGCGCGATCGTGCTCGACGGCCAGATCGTTCAACAGGTACTTCGTCGGAAAGCCGTCGCTCGCGTCGACGACGACGTCGTGGTCGGCGAAGAGGCGCGCGCCGGCGGCGGCGGTGATCCGCTCGACCCGGGCCTGCACGGCGATCGCCGGATCGAGTCGAGCGACGAAGGCGGCGGCGGCCTCGGCCTTGCGCCGGCCGAGCTCGGCGACGCCAAAGAGGGTCTGGCGGTTGAGATTCGAGCCCTCGACCACGTCATCGTCGCACAGGGTGAGGTGGCCCACCCCCGCGGCAGCGAGCTGGGCGATCACCGGCGCGCCGAGCCCGCCGCAGCCGACGACGGCGACGCGGGCGGCAGCGAGGCGGCGCTGGCCCGCGGCACCCACCTCGGGCAGGACGAGCTGGCGGTGGTGGCGATCCACGATGGACACCCGGCCACACGAGCATGCCGGCTCGACGAGGCCAAGGCCGTGACGCTTTTGTAGGTCGAAGTCGCACATGCATGCATCGAGCGGCAATGAACAGGCGAGCCGACGCGGCGGTGTGGTATCGGTTACGGGCTCGACGGACGTGACGTCCGCCGGGGTGCGCGAGGCGCGGACAACCGCGCGGTGGAGGCCGGACGTGGCAGAAGTCGTCGTCGATTACGGCGGCAAAGAGGTCCTGCGGGTGCCCCTGAAGGGGCCCTCGATGACCATCGGTCGTGACCCCCAGTGCGATCTCCATCTCGACAACCGGGCCCTCTCCCGACGTCACGCGATGATCGAGAAGCGCGGCGCCGCGATCTGGGTGAAGGACCTCAAGAGCCAGAACGGCACCTTCGTCAACGGCGAGCGCGTCACCGACGTCGGCCAGGCGTTGAACGGCGGCGACACCATCGAGGTGGGCCGCTACCAGGTGCGCATCGACGGCGTCGAAGAGGCCCGCAACGACACGCCGGTGCTCACGCTCGATGGTCCCGAGGGGCGGCATCGCTTCGCGATGGTCGGCGACGAGATCATCCTCGGTCGCGCCCCGTCGTGCGACATCGCCATCGGCCACAAGAGCATCAGCCGCCGGCACCTGCGCATCGCGCTCGAGGGCGGCCAGTTTCTCGCCGAGGACCTCGGCAGCCAGAACGGCACCCGCATCAACAACCGCCGCATCAACGGGCCCACGCCCTTCAAGATCGGCGACAAGGTGCAGATGAGCGAGTTCACCATCGAGGTGGGCTATCTCGAGGCGCCCAAGACGTCGGCCGGACAGCAGAAGTCCGGCAAGACGATGATGATCGACCGCTCGGAGCTCGCGAACGCCGCCTACGTCGAGGGCGACCTGCAGAAGCAGGGCGGCAACGCCGGCAACATCTCCCTCGGCCAGCAGGGTCCCGGGGGCCGCGCCACCAACGACTACGACGAGCCGCCGCAGGAGGAGATGACCCGCGGCATCCCACCGGCCAGCGTCGACGACATGCCGCCGGTGCCGCCCGCGCCCGTCCGTCCGCCGGCACCGCCGCCGCCCCAACCGCAGCCGGCGCCCCCCCAACCGCAGGCCCCGGCTGGCAAGCGCAAGCCGGCCCCGCCACAGGTGCCGCTCGTCAGCGTCACGCACCCGGATCACCCCGAGCGCAACGTCATGCTCGACGGCGACGTCACCGTCGTCGGCGAGGACGGCAGCGACGGCGACAGCTCCGAGGGACGCTCGTTCGCGAACCACGCCTACCTCATCCTCGTCCGGACGCAGCGCGGCGTCGTGGCGACGGTGGCAGGCGATCGCCGGGTCCTCGTCGTCAACGGGCAGACCCAGCTGGTGGCATGGCTGCAGGAGGGCGACACCCTCGAGCTCGGCGTTCTCACCGTCGTCTTCCACGAGCCGGACTGAGCCGTGGCCGAGCCCACCACCGCGCCCGCGGCGAGCGCCGGCCTCGACATCGTCGTCATCGGCGCCCGCGAGGCCCAGCGCCTCAAGGAGCGCTTCCTCACCCGGGCCACGGCGGTCTTCTTTGCCCGCCTGGCCTTCCTCGCCCTTGGCCTCGGCATGCTGGTGTTGCCGTCGTGGCAGCGGGCGTTTGCCATCGGCGGCGGCGTGCCGTGGGTCGTCCTCGTGGTGTCGACGGCGTCGGCGTTTGGGTGTCAGGCCCTCGCCGCCCACCCGCAGCACGGACGGCGGGTCATGTTCGTCACGCTCCTCGTCGATCTCAGCATCCTGCTGCTGATCGTGGCGAGAAGCGGCGGCATCCAGAGCCCGGCGATGCCGGCGCAGCTGCTCTTCACGATCTTCTTCGCCCTGCTCTTCCCGAATCCGATCGCGATCCTGCCACCGCTGCTCGTGCTGCCGGCGGCCATCGTGCTCGGGCAGTTCGGCTTCGGCGTCACGCGCCCGGCCTTCGCCGCCGACGTCATGAACCTCGCCTGGCTCGCCGCCATGAACGGCGTCGCCGTCTACGTCATGGTCTACCTCACGAGCCGTGAGGAGAAGCAGAACCGCGAGATCCTCGAGCTCGAGCAGAGCCTCGGCAAGATGGCCCTCGTCGAGGAGCGCAACCGCCTCGCGCGCGACATCCACGACGGCCTCGGCGCCAGCCTCTCGGGCGTGATCATCCAGGCCGAGTACCTCGTGAACCTCACGAAGAAGGACCCCGACCTGCAGGCCGAGGTCAAGGAACTCAAGGTCGGCGCGGAGGAGGCCATCGACGAGGTCCGCCGCGCCGTGAGCATGTGGCGCGACGACTTCCTGCTCGTGCCCCAGCTCGAGAACATGTGCAGCACCTACACCTCGCGGCACAAGCTCCCCATCGAGCTCGTCGTTGAGGGGACGCCATTCGAGTGCGCCGAGGAGCAGGAGCTCACGGTCTTTCGCATCCTGCAGGAGTGCCTCACCAACATCGCCAAGCACGCCGCGCCAAAGAAGGTGCAGGTCGTCGTGCGCTTCGCGCCCGATCGCATTTCGATGGACATCGTCGACGACGGCAAGGGCTTCGACGTCACGAAGACGCCGAAGAACCACTACGGCCTCATCAACATGCGCGAGCGGGCAAGGAAGGCCAACGGCGAGGTCAGCATCGAGAGCGAGCCGGGCAAGGGCACGACGGTGAAGCTGAGCGTGGCGCCGCTGCCGCGCGTCCGCGCGCCGCGCTGAATCCCGTGGGGACGGGCAGCCGGCGGAGGAACCGCCGGCTGCCCGACCCCACGGGATTCAGCGCCGTTGTGATGGAGTCATCACCTGGCGGTGATGCCTCGCCGCTGCCGCGCGGGATGCACGCCCGCCGAGTACGAATGACGGGCGCCACAAGCGCGACAGCAGGGATTCCGGTCGCTCGCGACCGGAATCAATCAAAACCTGACGTATCGCCGGGTGTTCCGGATATGGCGGTTCCTCCGCCATGTCCGGAACGCCCGGCGACGCGATCAGTTCTTTGCGAGGGCGGCGTCGAGGCTGTCGACGTCGACGCCCGAGACCCAGGCGTCGGTGACGGTGACGGCCCAGCTCACGGCGGTGACGCCGGCGAGGATGCCGGCGGCGAGGAACTGGGCGTCGGCCGCCTCGCGCACGGCCACGACGGTGGCGCTCTTCTTCTCGAGGGGCACGTCGCGGTCGGCGATCGGGTAGAGGTAGAAGGCGTTGTAGAGGCCAAGGCCGCCGACAACGGCGGTGGAGGCGGCAGCGCCGAGCGTCAGGCCGCCCAGCACGAAGGCCTTGGCGTCGTCGCCGTTGTACGACTGGCCCCAGCCGGGGAGCACCACCGAGCGGAACATCGCGCCACTCTTGCTGCGCAGGACGACGGCGTCGGCGGAGAACGCGATGAGCTCGGCCTTGGGAAGGCGGGCGTCGGCGGTCGTGAGCACGGCACCGGTCTCGACGTCGACGACGCGGGCCGACACGAGGAACTCCTCACCGGCGTCGGCGACGCGGCCGACGACGATGCCGCGGACCGCGGCGAGCTTGCCGACCTGCAGGGCCTGGGCGTCGTCGACGGCGCCGCTCTGCTGCAGGGCGAGCTCGTCCATCACGGCACCAACGCGCGAGCGCTCGGCGAGGGTGAGGCGGTGGTCGCGCACGAGGTTCGTGATCACGAGGTCGCCGACGACGACGCCGAGGGACTTCGCGGTGGCCTCGGCGCCGACGTTCTCGAAGGGCAGCACGGCGAAGCGCTGGTCACGGTGGTCGCCGGGCAGGCGCTTGAGCGGGAGGGCGAGGTCGTCGGAGAGCACCCGCACCCGGGCATCGAGGCCCTGGGCCGAGGCCTTCGCCCGCGCCGCCGCCGCCTGGGCTTCAGCGTCGAGGCGTCGCGCCTCCTCCTCGCGGGCCGCCGCCGCCGTCGCCTCGGCCTCCGCCGCCGCCTTCGCCTCGGCCTCGGCCCTGGCGCGGGCCTCGGCCTCCGCCGCCGCCGCCGCCTCGGCCGCCGGATCGGGCGTGGGGGTCGCCGGCGTCGTCGGCTTCTTCACGGGCGCCTTCACGACCGGCTTCTTCGGCGCCTGCGCCAACGCAGGAGTGGTGCAGAGCAGGGCCGCGGCGACGAGGGTCGAGAAGGGGCGCATGGTCAAGGTCTAGCACGATCGCCCCCGCCTTCGGACGTGCCCCGCAGCCACCCTCGCGGTCGGGCGCCACCCGACGTGATCGACCGCACCCGGTGGGTCGTGAATGCAACCGTCCACGTGCCCGTCGTATGCTGCAGTCGTTGTCTCAGGAGTCCTGCATGACCCGCCTCCGCGTCGCCGCCCTCGCCCTCAGTGCCTTCGTCGCCCTCGGTGCCGGCTGCCAGACCGCCCGCAGCCTCCTCAGCGGCGCCAGCGCCCGCCCCGCCGCCGCGCGCAGCCAGAAGGACATCGCCGCGTGTGAGAAGATGTGCGAGGTCGCCGGCGACGCCGAGAAGAACGCCAGCGCCGTCAACGCGTGCAAGAAGGACTGCCGCAACTGACGTCGCGCGCGCGCGCCCTGCTCTCCCTCGTCGTCGGCCGCCTCCTCCAGGCGGCCGGCTTGTTGCTTGCGCTGTCCTTCGTCCTCTTCGCGCTGCTGGCCTCGCTGCCCGGCGACCCCGTCGACCTCCTCGTCGCGAGCAACCCCGAGCTGCGCCCCGAGGACGTCGTCCGCCTCAAGAAGCTCCGCGGCCTCGACCAGCCGGTGCCGGTGCGCTGGTGGCGCTGGCTGGTCGGCTACCACGAGGCGGTCGCGCCCCCCGCGGCCCGCGCCCTGCCCCCGCTGTTCCTCGAGGCCGCCGCCGTCGACGACGGGGTCGGCGACGCCGCCGACGCGCGGCCGACGCCGGTGCGGGTCCCGCTGCCCGCCGACGGCCTTGCTGCCGACGCCACCCGCAGGGCGCTGCCGCCGGCGACCCTTGAGCGCGATGGCGACGGCGACGTCCTCACGGCCCTGCTGCCGCCGGGGGCGACCCGCCTCGTCGTCGTCGTCGCGGACCGCTTCGGCCAGGAGGCCCCCTGGACCATCGACGTCTTCGTCGCGCCGCCGCCGCGGGATCGGCCGGCGCCGCCGCCGGGTGACGCGCCGGTGATCGTCGACGAGAGCGAGCCCCAGCTGGCCGGCTCGACGGAGCAGGCCCGCCCCGAGCCGCGCAGCAACCGCGAGGTGGAGCGCGACGCCCTCGCCGTGGCCGCCCTGCCCCCGCCGATCGCGAGCGTCGACGACGACGGCGCCGCCGCCGGACAGCGCGTCGACGTCGGCAGCGACGGCAGCGTCCGCGTCGTCGTCGGCCCGGCGCTGCTCGATCAGGGGCGCTTCGTCTGTGGCGTGCTGTGCGTGCTGCGCGGCGACCTCGACGGCCTCGGCTGGTCGTGGGCCACGAAGCGCCCCGTCGCCGAGCTGCTCTTCGGGCGGGCGCCCGTGTGTGGCGACCTCGTCCGCGACCCGGGCGAGGGCTGCGACGACGGCAACGCCAGCGACGGCGACGGCTGCGACGCACGCTGCGGTGTCGAGGGCGCTGGCGTCGTCGACCGCGCCGACGTCGCCATCGCCGGCGCCCTCGTCGACATGGGCCGGATCGGCCATACCCTCGTGCTCACGCTGCCGTCGCTGCTGCTCGCGATGCTCCTGAGCCTGATCCTCGGCACGCTCGCCGGCCTGCGCGGCGGCCGCTTCGACGACGTCATCAAGGGCGGCGCGGCGCTGGTGTCGGCGATGCCGGCCTTCTTCGTCGGTCTGCTGCTCGTGACGGCCTTCGCCGAGTGGTGGCGCGTCCTTCCCTCGGGTGGGGTGTTCTCGCCGGGCATCCACGAGCAGGGGGCCGTCGCCGTCGTCGTCGATCGCGCGCGACATGCCCTGCTGCCCGTCACGGTGCTCACGCTCTTCTGGTCGGGGCGCTTCGTGCGGCAGGTGCGCTCCGCCGTCATCGCCGCCGCTGCCGGCGACTTCGTCCGCACCGCGCGCATGAAGGGCGCCACCGAGCTGCGCGTCGTCATCCGCCACATCCTGCCCAACGCCGCCGTCCCCCTCGTCACGCTTGTGGGCCTGTCGCTGCCGTCGCTGTTTGGTGGCGCGCTGCTCACCGAGACGGTCTTTGCCTGGCCCGGCATCGGCCGCCTGCAGTACGACGCCATCCTGCAGAACGACTCCTACGTCGCTGTCGTCGTCTTCCTCATCTCGGCGGCGCTCGTGCTGCTGGGTTCGCTGCTCGCCGACGTCGCCGTCGCCCTCATCGACCCGCGCACGACCCGGAGGACGTCGTGAAGGCCCGCCCGTCGACGCTGGCGGCGGCCTTCGTCCTCGCGCTCATCGCGCTGCTGGCCCTCGGCGCCGACGTCATCGAGCACCTGCTCGGGGTGTCGGCGGGCACCCCGGACCTCATGGGGCGAGGCGCCGACGCGGCCTTCCCGCACCTGCTCGGCAAGAACGAGCTCGGCCAGGACCTCTTCACCCGCCTGCTGCATGGCGCCCGGGTGAGCCTCGTCGTGGGCCTGCTGGCGGCGCTGGCCTCGACGATCGTCGGCGTCGTCGTCGGCATGACCGCGGCGGTGCGGGGCGGGATCGTCGACGCGCTGCTCATGCGCCTCACCGACGGGCTGCTCGCCCTGCCGGTGCTGCCCCTGCTGCTCGTGGCCTCGGCCCTCGACATCGGGCGGCCGACGTCGACGGTGGCGGCCGTTGCCCGCGTCGTCGTGCTGCTGTCGCTGCTGTCATGGATGCCGGTGGCGCGCCTCGCCCGCGCCCAGGCCCTCGCCGTGCTGCACCTCGACCATGTGCGGGCCGCCCGGGCCCTCGGCGCGTCGCCGCTGCGGGTGCTCGGCGTGCACGTGCTGCCGCTCGTGTGGCCGCCCGTCGTGGTGCAGGCCACCCTCGAGGTGGGCGGGAACATTCTCGCCGAGAGCGCCCTGTCGTTCCTCGGGCTCGGCGTGCAGCCGCCGGCGGCGTCGTGGGGCAACATGCTGATGGGCGCCCTCGACGTCCTCAAGAGCGATCCACCGACGGCGCTGCTGCCGGGCCTCTGCATCGTCGTCACCGTCGTCTGTGTCCAGACCCTCGGTGACGCGCTGCGCGAACGCCTGCGCGCACGGTGAGCGCGCAAGCATGAGGGCCTTTCGCGACCGAGGGCCCTTGCATCGCGGCGGCGTCGGCTGCAGCACGGCGGCATGAGCAACCTGAAGCGCATCGGCATCCTCACCGGCGGCGGCGACTGCCCCGGCCTCAACGCGGTCATCCGCGCCGTCGTCACCCGCGCCGAGCAGCTCGGCGTCTCCGTCGTCGGCATCCGCGGTGGCTGGCGCGGCTTCCTCGACAACGACACCGAGGTCCTCACGCGGCAGCGCACCCGCGGCATCCTGCACGAGGGCGGCACGATCCTCGGCACGACCCGCGTGAACCCCTTCCAGGTGAAGGGTGGCCCCGAGCGCGTCGAGGCCTGCTTCAAGGCCTGGCACCTCGACGGCCTCATCGCCGTCGGCGGCGAGGGCACCCTCAGCCTCGCGACGAAGTTCCACGAGCGCGGCCTCAAGGTCGTCGGCGTGCCCAAGACCATCGACAACGACCTCTCCGGCACCGACGTCACCTTCGGCTTCGACACCGCCATCGAGGTCGCCACCGACCTCGTCGACCGGCTGCGCACGACCGCCGAGGCCCACGAGCGCGTCATGGTCGTCGAGGTCATGGGTCGTCACGCCGGCTGGATCGCCATCCACTGTGGCCTCGCCGGCGGCGCCGACGTCGTCGTCGTGCCCGAGCGGCCCACGACCATCGAGGAGATCACGAAGGTCGTGCTGCTGCGCCGCGCCGAGGGCAAGGTCTTCTCGATCGTCGTCATCGCCGAGGGCGCCCTCATCGCCGAGAAGTCCAGCGAGGCCGCCCACCTCGTGCTCACGAACAACGCCCCCGACGCCTTCGGTCGGCCGCGCCTTGGTGGCATCGGCGCCCACGTGGCCCGCTGCATCGAGGAGGCCACCGGCATCGAGTCGCGGGTCACCGTGCTCGGGCACGTGCAGCGTGGTGGCACGCCGACGGCGCGCGATCGCGTGCTGGCGCTGCGCTTCGGGGTACGGGCGATGGATGTCCTCGCCGAGGGCAAGAGCGGCGTGATGGTCGCCCTGCACGGCGACAAGATCGTCGACGTGCCGCTGGCCGAGGCGACGAAGCAGCGAAAGACCGTCGATCAGGACTGGCTCGCCCTCGCCGACGTCTTCTGCGAGGGACCGGCCCTGGCCGCGAGTCGCTGAGGCGCGTCAGGGCGTCGCTGGCGGCGCCCCGTCGGTCGTTGTCGCCGGCCGCAACGTGAGGTCCTCGACGCGCCAGACGCGATCGGCCTTCTCCCGAAACACCACCCGCTTGAAGCCGGCCGCAGTGGCGAGCGAGCGGGTGAGTGTGATCCGCCGGGCCCGCTCATCGGCGGCAAGACCATTGACGCTCGTCGCCGCAGCCACGCAGATGAGGTCGGTGCCCTCGCTCTCGACCCGGCGGCAGTCGACGGCGTCGACGGGCAGGTGGATGGGCGGCAGGCTCACGACCTTCGCCGGTCGGCTCGCGATGGCGCCGACGACGACGATGACGGCGAGCCCCACGGCAGCGGCGATCTTGAACGGTCGGGTGTCGAGGGGCTCGGGCGGTCGCGCCGGCCCGAGGGCACTGGCCTCCGACGTCGGCACAGCGCGCGTCGGGGCCCGCGCCGGCGGCGTCGTCGGATTCGTGGTGGGCCGCGGCGCCGGTGACAGGCCGGCCCCGGAGGTGGTCGACGACGCCGACTTCAACGCCGCCAGGGCCGCCGCCGTGGTCGCGCTCGCCGCCGGACCGGTCGCTGCCGGGCCCGCTGACGGCGCCATCACCTGCAGCCCCTTCGACGTCGACACGGTCGACGGCTGCGGCGTCGATGGCGCGACGCCTGGCGGCCCCGACGCCGACGACACCGACGTGGGCGGCGCCGACGGCGTGGGCGGCGGCACCGCTGGCACGCCCGTCGGCGACGATGTCATCGATGGGTTCGCCGGCTTGAGGGCCGCGAGGGCCGCCGCGGTGGCCGCGCTCACGCCGCTCGGCGGCACGGCGACGATGCCCGGTCGGGCCACCGGCGCCAGCGGTGGCGGAGGCGCCACGGGTGACGGTGCGGCCGACGGAGCGGGCAACGGTGTCGGAGCGGGCGGGGCCGGGGGGGCGGCGGGCAGCCGGGTCTCGCCGGTGAGTTCCACGTCGAAGACGAGGCCGTCCTCGACGACGGGGGGGACGGTGGCACTGGCGGCGGCTTCGCGGGCCACGGCGAGCGAGACCGGCACGGTGGCGGCATCGTCACCGGTGGCAGCGGCGCGGGCCACGGCGAGCGAGACCGGCACGGTGGCGGCATCGTCACCGGTGGCGAGGCGGGCGTTGATCTGGCTCGCGGCGGCGACGAGCTCACGGGCGAGATCGGCCGGGATCGGCGCGGTGGTGTGGTCGTCTTCGTCGTCGGATCGACGCGGGCCGGTGGGGTCGGTCACAAGCTCAAGGGTAGGGTTTCACGGTCGTCGACCGCCAGCGGTGTCTCTGCCCGGCAGATCTCCCTCGATCACCCCCCGCTGCCGCAGCAACGCCCGGGCCCCATCGACCCCGCGCACGACCACCGCGTGGATGCCGAGGGCGCGGGCGGCTTCGACGTTGTCGGCGCGGTCGTCGAGAAAGAGCACCTCGGCAGGGGCGACGTCGAGACGGGCGAGCGCGCGCACGAAGTAGTCGGCGCGGGGCTTCATGGTGCCGATACGGAACGACGGGGCGACGTCGACGGCGATGGCCTCGAGGGCGGGGCCAAGCTCGCCCCAGTGAATGGGATCGGTGTTCGACCAGACGGCGACCTGCCGCACACGGGCCACCGCCTCGACGAGCGCGAGGCCACCGTCGCTGAAACGCACCACCGACCGCCAATGCCTCGCGACCACGTCGACGTCCCAGGCGAGGGCGGCGGCGGCGGCGCGGACGAAGGCGTCGCCGTCGAGGTCGCCGGTGGTGAGGTCATCGTGGCGACCCTCACCGAAGAGGGCGGCCTCGACGTGATGGCGCGGGCCAAGGCCGGCGAGGACGCCGTGGTCGACGTCGACGACGACGCCGCCGAGGTCGAAGGCGACGACGCGGGGGCTCATGCCTTGCGGGCGCCGGGCGTGGGCCGTGGCGCCGCAGGCTTCTGTCCCATCGGGCCGGGCTTCGTCGGCGGCCCCTTCAAGGTCGGCTGGCCCTTCGGGGCATTGGCGTCGGGGACGGCGCGGCCGGACTTCGTCGCCTTGTCGACGCGGAACTGCTCGCCGACGGCCTTGCGATCGCCGACGGCGAAGAAGGAGTCGTGGGCGCCCTGCAGCTCGGCGATCACATGGGTTGTGACCTCGCGCAGCAGGTCCTTGCCGAGATCAAGAATCTCGACGTCGCTCACGAAGTTGTGCGTCTTTCGCACCTTCGGGTCGACGGCAGCGCGCAGCACGGTGAGATAGAGGGCGATGGCCTGGGCCGATCGGTAGGAATTCTGACCGAGCTGGAACTTGAGATCCCGTTTGGCGTCGACGAAGGTCAGCCAGTTGATACCGAGATCCTGCAGGAGCTCGTTGTCGGCGATCACCTTCTGGAGCGGCCGATGCCCCAGCGCGACGTTCAACGCAGGCAAGCGCTCATCGCGCATGAGCAGGTCCAACCGGGGCCGCGGCAGCATCGCCAGCAGGTGGCCGAGGACCTGGTGGGCCTTTGGCGTCTCGCCGAGCTTGGCCTCGTACTCCTTCGTCGCCTTCTCGGTGATCGGACCCAGCGCCGCCTCGAGGACGGCCCAGCGCTCGAGGAACTCGAGGTGCGGCTTCGGCGCCTTCGGGGCGTTCTTGTCCGGCGCCTTGTTCCGGTCGCGCGGGTCGATCGGACCGAGCTTCTCGCGGGTGGCGATCTCCTCCTGCTGCCGCAGCTTTTCGGCTTTGGCCTCGTGGGTGCGGGCCTTCACGAGCACCGAGGGCTCGGGCTTCTTCAGCTTCAGGGACTCGGCCACCGACTGGGGCAGCTTCGGCGTAAACGGCGGCATGGGGGCCATCGTAGTGCGTCTGGCGGGGGTGGCGCGCTATGACCACGAGACGTCCCGGCCCGCACCGCCTGACCTTCATCAAGAGTGCCGACGAGGCCCCTGCCCCGATGCCGAAGAAGCCGCCCGCCAAGGACCCTGCGACGGCCGCTCCCGCGGCGGCGCCGGCGCGGCCCGGCGGCAAGGCCACCACGACGCGCACCGGCACGACCGGCAAGGCCAGGGCCGGCACGAAGACCGGCAGGGCCCTGCCCATCGTCGACGCCGCCATCGACCCCGCCGCCCTCGCCCTCGACGACAGCGCCCTGCAGGCCTCCTGGCCCGAGGCCGTCCTCGCCCTGAGCGACCGGGAGCGCGAGCAGCGGGTCCGCAAGGGCCTCGACACGGTGCTGCTCGACGAGATCGGTGACGACGGCCGGCGGCGCACCCGCGGCTTCGTGCGGGCCGTGCTGCGCGTGCCCGTCAATCACCCGAAGGCCCGCGTCTACGGCGTCTTCGTCGAGGTGGAGCGCGACGCCTACCTCGCCCTGCGCCGGGCCTTCACCGACAAGGTCGAGGCCCGCGTCGAGGGCCGCCTCGCCACCCGCCTGCCCTTCCTCGACGACGCCTACGGCAGCCGCGTCTGGCTCGTCGAGGACGGCAGCGATCGCCGCGCCCGTATCGTCGACGTCGAGCACGAGGCCCTGCGCCACGGCCCGACCATCGGCCCGCGCGCCCGCCGCCCGAGCTGAGCCGGACAGCCGGCCACCTCAAGAGACGCCCACACAGAAAACAAGAGGCCCGCCGACGGCGGGCCTCTTCATGCGCAGCGGGCGGCGGCGTCAGCGGCGGCGGCGGCGCAGGCCGAGGAGCAGGAGGCCCAGGAGCGGCAGGGCCGGCTCGGCGTTCGTGTTGCTGCAGGCCGCGTAGACGGCGGAGCCGGCGATGTTGAGGTCGACCTCGGGCTCCTCCTCCTCGGGGGCCGGGGGCTGGAGGATGACGCCGTCGCCATCGCCCTCGCCCTCGCCCTCGGCGATGCCGGGGCAGTCCTGCTCACAGGTCGCCGTCGTCTCGCCGTTGTTGCACTGGCCGTCGCCGCAGAACGGGTCGGCGGGCGGGATGTCGTCGGCCGGGTCGAGCGGGTCGGTGCCACGGCCGACCTCGACGCCGTCGTCGACGGTGCCGTCATCGGTGTCGGGGTCGGTCGGGTCGGTCTCACCGGCCGAGAGGCTGCCGTCGCTGTTGCGGTCCTCGCGGCCGTCGGTGAGGCCGTCGCCGTCGCTGTCGGGGTTGAGCGGGTCGGTCTGGCTGCCCGGGCGGCCGGGGTTTGCGTCCACCGGGCCGGGGTAGTTCGAGCGCACCTCGGTGCCGTCGGTGAGGCCGTCGCCGTCGGTGTCGGGGTTGAGCGGGTCGGTCTCGGTGGCGTCGCGGGTGCCGTCGTTGTCGACGTCCTCGCCGCGCTCGCAGACGGTGCCGACGCTGTTGCCGCCGTCGCACAGGCCGTCGTCGTCGCTGTCGGGGTCGACCGGGTTGGTCTCGCCGGCGTCGACGTCGCCATTGCGGTTCTCGTCCTCGACGCCATCGCGCAGGCCGTCGCCGTCGGTGTCGGGCAGGGTCGGGTTGGTCTCGTCGGGCTCGGTCACGCCATTGGCGTTTTCGTCCTCGCCGCCGCCGCAGACGTTGGTCACGCTGTTGGGACCGTCGCAGAGGCCGTCGCCGTCGGTGTCGGGATCGAGGGGATCGGTGTCGTTGGTGCCGTTGACCTCGACGCCGTCGCGCAGGCCGTCACCGTCGGTGTCGGGGTTCTGCGGGTCGGTGCCGATGTCGTCTTCCTGGTCGTTGGTGAGGCCGTCGTTGTCGTCGTCGCCAAGGCGGCCGTTGTCGTCGTCGGGGAAGTCGACGGGGTTGCGGCCGTTCTGGCGCTCGGAGCCGTCGCTCTCGCCACCGTCGTCGGTGTCGGGGTCGGTCGGGTTGGTCTCGCGGTTCTGGCCACCGGGGACGCCGGGCTCGAAGCGACCGTTGCGGTTCACGTCCTCGACGCCGTCGAGGAGGCCGTCGCCGTCGGTGTCGGGGTTGAGCGGGTTGGTCTGGGCGCCGGGGCGGGCGGCGAAGGTGTCGATCGGGCCGGGGTAGTTCGACAGGACCTCGGTGCCGTCGGTCAGGCCGTCGTCGTCGGTGTCGGGGTCGGTTGGCAGGGTCTCGCCCGGCTCGCGCAGGCCGTTGCTGTTGTTGTCCTCGCCGGCGACGCAGCTCTCGCCGTTGAAGGTCGCGGCGCGGCCGCCATCGCACAGGCCGTCGCCGTCGGTGTCGACGTCGAGGGGGTTCGTGACGTTGTTGTTCGGCAGGGCCGGGTTGCCACCAAAGACCTCGGCGCCGTCACGCAGGCCATCGCCGTCGGTGTCGGGGTTCTCCGGGTTGGTGCCGAGGTCCTCCTCCTGGATGTCGGAGAGGCCGTCGCCGTCGGAGTCGCCGTCGTCGATGGTGATGACCACGAGGGTCTGGAGCACAGCGTCGGCGCCGGACTGCACGCCGATGCGGAGGTTGTCGTAGCGGCCCGCCGGCAGGCGGCCCTGGAGGTTGAAGGTGTCGAGGTCGAACGAGTTCAGCTCGTTGCCGACGACGCCGCTCAGCTCGCTGGCGAACTCCGACGACGCCGTCTCGTTGAAGACGTTGCCGGGCGGGTTGGCGGTGTTCTGCAGGAACGTGAGGATGTCGCTGCGGGTGAGCTGCGAGATGCCACGGTTGCTCGCGCAGGTGCCGCGGCAGAGGGTGAAGTAGTCGCACTGCGGGCGGCCCTGGGCGTCGAGCTTGTCGACGTCGACGAAGCGACCGTTGGCGTCGGTGGTCGCCGTGCACACGCCCGACGACGGGAACTCGGTGTCACCCTCGAGGGCGACGATGGTGGCCTTGCCGCCGCCGCCGGCGAACATCTTGAACGGCAGCAGGGTGTCGGAGGCGTCGTCGCCGACGAACTGGGTGAAGAACAGGCCGTTGGCGATCTGGGTGACGCGCGTCTTGAGCGCGCCGGTCGGCAGGGTGTCGGCCGGGTCGACGTAGAGGATGACGAGGGAGAAGGCGCCGACGTACTGCGAGCAGGCCTGGCTGCCCGACGCGCAGGGGGCGTTGTAGGGCGCGGCGATGTCGGGGCTCAGGCCTTCGAAGCGGTACTCACCGTCGAGGCTGGCGATGCCCTGGAGGTCCTCGGTGATGTCGGCGAGGCACTGCCAGTAGTTGATGAGGGTGCCGGCCTGGGTGACGTCGACGACGAAGCAGTTGGTGTCGGCGTTGACGGTGACGTCCTGCAACTGGCCGCTGGGCAGGCGCAGCTGGACGTTGGCGTCGGGGGTGGCCCCCGAACCCCACCAGAACAGGAAGCCGCCGGCGGGGTCGGCGTTGTTCGGCAGGTCGAGCACGCCGCTCGACGACGTGAGGATGCTCGGCGGGGTCGTCGGGGAGACGACGGAGCCGCCGACCACGGCGTGGTTGAAGGGCCCGCGCGCCTCGAGGACCGGCACCAGGGGCTCGCCGGCGAGGGTGAAGTCCTGGGCGGCGGCGGCCGTGGCGCCCACCAGGGACGCCGCCAACAGCAGATGGGCTGGACATCGGAGCAGGGTCATCGCTTCAACCTCTTTTGCGTCGCATCCGGAAGCGCCGGGACAGTTCCGGGTGCTCGGCGTACATTGTCACACATCGGTTATCGGTCTGCCGCCGGATCTGTCGCGCCTTCGTCGTCGGACGATGGCGTCGGCGGCGCGCCGACCGGGCAACGTGCCCGACCGGCGCTGAAGCTCATTCCTCGTCGTCGTCGTCGCCGGCCGGCATGCGGGCATCGCTGCCCTTGTCGGCGTCGGTCTTGTCGTCGGCCTTGAACTCCTGCTTCGTCATGTCCTTCGCCTCGCCGTCCTTGTCGACGATGCGGAACTCGACGCGGCGGTTGTTCTGCTTGCCGGCCTCGGTCTTGTTGGAGTCGATGGGCTGGGCCTCGCCGAAGCCCTTGGCGCGCAGGCGGGTCGGGTCCACCTGGCCGCGCTCGATGAGGTAGCGCATCACGCTCTTGGCGCGACGGTCCGACAGCGTGAGGTTGTAGTTGTCGTTGCCGTCGCTGTCGGTGTGACCCTCGACGAAGATGCTCGGGATCTCGGTGTGCTCGTTGATGACGCGAGCGACGCTGTCGAGCAGCTCGTAGCTCTTGGGCAGGATGCGGTCGGAGTCGTAGGCAAAGTAGACCTTGTCGGTGATCTCGATGCGGTCACGCTTCACGACGACGAGCTTCTTCTTCGTCGCCTCGTCGGGGCAGCCGTCCTCGTCCTCGAAGCCGTTCTTCACCTCGGGGTCGTTCGGGCACTCGTCGGCGCCGTCCTCGATGCCGTCGCCGTCGTTGTCGTCCTCGGGGCAGCCGTCCTCGTCCTGCCACTTGTCCTTGTCCTCGGGCTCCATGACGCACTTGTCGTCGACGTCGGCGATGCCGTCGCCGTCGTTGTCGGGCTCGGGGCAGCCGTCGTCGTCGAGGTAGCCGTCCTTGTCCTCGGGATCGGTCGGACATTCGTCCTCGTCGTCGTAGAGGCCGTCCTTGTCGGTGTCCTTGCGCTCCGGCGGCGGCGCGGGCTCCTTCGGGGCCGGACGATCGAACCAGCCGATGGCGCCAAAGACGCGGAAGTCCGGCGCGCCGTAGTCGGGGATGAGGCCGGAGCCGCCACCGACCATGAGCAGCAGGGGGCCCGCGAAGTACTTGATGGCGAGGTCGCCCTCGAGGGGGAAGCGGTTCTTGTCGGAGCCGAGGACGGCGGGGGCAGCGCGGCCGTTGACGTCGGCGGTGAGGAACAGCGACTTCGGCACGATGGCCACCTCGGCGCCGGCGCCGTAGGTGATCTGGCTGCCGGCCACGAGGTCATCGCCGGCAAGCTCCTGCGGGAAGCGCAGCAGGAAGCCCGCGTCGAGGCCGGCGCGGAAGTACTCGCTGTTGAAGCCCACCGTGAACGCCGGCGTGACGTTGGGCAGTGTGTCACCCGACAGCGCCGCCGCCGTGCGGTCGGAGTTGAGCAGCTGGGCGATCGGGATGATGTCGGAGCTCAGGCGCACCGAGGCCACGAGGCCGTCGTTCCACGGCGTCAGCAGTGCCTTGCCGAGCACACGCAGATCGCCGGTGCCAAAGGCCGTGAGGCCCTGCCCGTCGAAACCGGCGCCGTTCATGAAGAAGGCCGGCGCGACGACACCCACCTCGAAACGGTCGAAGAGACCCAGCGCCGCGGCGACTTCGGTGTTGATCTGGTTGGCGATGATGGCGTCGCCGATCTGCTTGCCGTTGTCGTCGCGGAAGACGAGGGGATCGTTGGCGTAGGAGACGAGCATCCACGCCGACGGCACGAGGTTCGGCAGGACGGCGGGGTGGTTCGTGACGACGTAGTTGTGTGGACCGGCCGCCGCCTCGAAGTGGTTGATGCCACCGGCCTGCGCCGTCGTCGCCAGCAGCATCGCCGCCGCAAATCCTGGAGCCTTCTTCATGGGGCGCATGAAAGCGGATCGATCCGCCTTCGTCATCTGCTTTTCACCACTTTGGCCTACATGTGGGCCTGCCTCGGTCATTCAACCGATACGAGGCCTGGCGGCGCGGCCGGATGCGCTGGTTCCGCCGCGCACCCGGTGCGCCGAAGCACGCGCTCAGCGCCCCTGGCGGAGGCTCGCGAGCAGGGCCCGGATGCCTGCCGTGTGGGCGCGCGCGCCCTCCCGGCTGAGGTGGTCGGCGTCGCGATAGAGCAGGCGCGCACCGTCGCGGGCCCGACACGACAGCGCCGGCGTCGGCACCGGCGCCTCCCGGGCGGGGCGCGGACAGAAGGCGCGCTCATGCAACGGGTTGTAGGTCGCCGCCGGTGCGAGGGCCTCCTCCTCGAGGGCCTGGACGAACAGGGCGTGGGCGACGCCCGCGGGTGTGGGGCCGCACGACGACGCCGAGCGGAACGCTGCGCACTCGAGGACGTTCTGGGCGAGGGGCGGCACGTCGTGGATGAGGCCGAGGGGCACCCCGAGGGGCGCCAGCGCCTCGCGCAGGGCGACGGCCCCCTCGAACCACGCGGTGGCGGCGTCGCCGTCGATGTAGCGGGGGCTCACGTAGCGGTTGGCGTGGGCGACGATCACGGCGTCGGGTCGCAGGCGCCGGACGAGGCCCGGCAGCCCGTGGCGCCAGCGTCGACAGTGGCCCGGCGCGTCGGCGACGTCGACGTCGAAGGCCGGACACGCGCTCATGCCGGCGTAGACGACGCGGACGTGATCCCGGAGCCCGGCGTCCTTCAGCGGCGCGATCCACATCATGGCGTGCGAGTCGCCAATCAACAGCACCGTGAAGTCGGCGTCGGGGTCGCCCCAGACGCACTCGCGCAGCAGGGTCGGCACCACGAGGGTCGCGCAGCGGCCGCGGGTGTCGACGACGGAGCGGCCCGCCTCGTGGATGGCGAGGGCCTCGACGTCGTGGGCGGCGCGGTGACGCAGGAACGCCGCGGCGCCGACGGTGGCGAGCGACAGCGCCAGCGCGAGGCCGAGGCTGCGCGCCGACGACGACGCCAGCGCCGGATGGAAGCGCAGCGGCTCCTCGATCAGGCGATGCAGGGCCATCGCCGCGAGGACGGACGTCAGCAGTGAGACGACGGGGACGAGCATGGTGTGGTCCGTCGGGCCCACAGCGACGCCGACGAACAGCCAGAGGGGCCAGTGGACGAGGTAGAGGGCATAGGAGCGACGCCCCAACCACTGCATCGGCGACGTCGACAGCGCCCGGAAGATCGGCGTCGACGCGCCTGCGCCGTGGGCGAGCAGCACGAGACCGGTGCCTGCCACCGGCACGATGGCGCCGGGCCAGGGAAACGCGAGGCCGGGCCCCCGACCGAGGACGGCGACGACGACGGCGACCAGGCCGACCGCGGCGACAAGCGTCGCGATCCGGCGGTCCTGCGGACCGCGCCCCACGACCGCGATGAGCCCGCCAGCGATGAACTCCCAGGCGCGCAGCGGCGAGGCATGGAAGACCACGTCGGGGTCCTCGACGCGGGCGGCGCCGACGAGCGACGCGACCCCGAGCAGGGTGAGCGACGCGATGACGGCCGTCGCCGAGACCCGGCGGCCGATCGCCCGGGCCACCAGCGCAAGGAGCGCCAGGAGCAGCGGGATGGCGACGCAGAACTGCTCCTCGACGGCGAGGGACCACGTGTGCAGCAGCAGACGCGGGGTGCTCTCCTCGAAGTAGCTGCGGCCCTCGAGGAGGAAGTGGACGTTGCCGGCGTAGACGGCCTGGGCGAGCAGCTGGTCCGCCGTCGCCGCGAGCCGGACGGGGAGGAACACGGCCGACGCGAGGGCGGCGCCGGTCGTGACGACGAACGCCGCCGGCAGCAGGCGACGCGCGCGGCGGGCCCAGAAATCCACGAGGGCGAGGCGGCCGTCGACGACGAGGGCGTGGGCGAGCTGCCGCAGGATCAAGAAGCCCGACAGGACGAAGAAGACGTCGACGCCGACGTAGCCGGCCGAGAAGCCCGGGACCCCGAGGTGGAAGAGGACGACGGCCGCCACGGCGAGCGCCCGCAGTCCATCGATGTCCGGCCGAAACCCGCCCGCCATCGTCGTGGTCTGCACCGTCGTGGGCGGTGTGCCAATGCCCGCGCCCGAAACGACGACGCGCGGGCGAGCGGCCCGCGCGTCGAGGGTGACGTTCGCTGGAGCGTTCCGGCGTCAGCCCTTCACGGGCTTCGGCGTGCGGGGACCGGACTCCGGCATCGTCGGCGCCGCGATGAGGGCCGCGGGCAGCTCGCCGGTGAGGCTCTTGAGGAAGGTGACGATGGACTTCGTGTCCTCGTCGCTGAGCTCCTTGCCGAGCTGGTGACGGGCCATCATCTTCACGGCCTCGTCGAGCGACGCCACCGAGCCGTCGTGGAAGAAGGGCGCGGTCTTCTCGATGTTGCGCAGGCTCGGGACCTTGAACATCATGTCGTCGGCGTCGGCCTTCGTGAGGTCCTTGCGGCCGCGGTCCTTGTCGTTCGGCCAGGGCTTCACGGCGCCGACCTTCTGGTAGCCGTTGCCGCCGAAGAGCGGGCCCATGTGGCAGGCCATGCAGCCCGTCTCCATGAACTTCAGCGCGCCCTTCTGCTCGTCCTCGGTGAGGGCGGTGTCGTCACCCTTCGCCCACTTGTCGAAGCGCGACGGCGTCACGAGCTGTCGCTCGAAGGCGCCGACGGCCTTCGCGTAGTTGTCCCAGGTGATCGAGACCTTCTCCTCGGGGAAGGCGGCGTTGAAGAGCGGCAGGTAGCCGGGGATCGAGCGCAGCACCTCGACGACGGCCTTGTCATCCTTCATGGCCATCTCGACGGGGTTGAGCACCGGACCCTTGGCCTGGGCCTCGACGTCGTCGGCGCGGCCGTCCCAGAACTGCTTGAAGTGGCCGGCGGCGTTCATGACGGTGGGCGAGTTGCGGCCGCCCTTCTGGCCCTTGAAGCCCGTCGAGGTCGGCTGGCCGTCGACGCCGTAGTTGGACAGCGTGTGGCAGGAGTTGCAGGAGATGTCCTGGCCGAGGGAGAGGCGGGTGTCGTGGAAGAGGGTCTTGCCGAGGGTGACCTGGGCCTCGGTGGCGGCGCCGAAGTGCTCCGGCAGGGCCTGGAACTGCCCCTTCTGGGCGGCATCCAGGATCGGCTTCTTCTCGACGACCGGCGGCGGGGTGGGGGCCGGCGGCGGCGCGGGCGGCGGCGCCTTCTCACAGGCGGTGACGGCAAGGGCGAGGAGGGCGGTGACGGCAAGGGTGTGACGCATGTCGCGTGCGATGCAGCAGCCCCCACCGCGTCGCAATCCCCTGCGACCAGATCCATTCCCGCCGCCGGCCCGGGATCCGCCCGCTCTGCCGGACAGTCCCCGGGCGGACCCCTGCGTGAGGCCACGCCATGGTCCGCGTGCTCTGGCGCGATGACGGGGCCGGCGGCGGGCCGGTGCTGGACACCGTCGGGAGCGGACGGTAGTCCGGGCCCGATCCGTCGATCATCCGCGCCGCGCTTCGGAGTACCGCCATGAATCCCATCGGGATGCTCGCCCTCTACGCCTTCGTCGCCTTCGGCCTCGTCACCCTGTTGCTGGTGCTGGCCGGCCAGCTGTCGCCGAAGAAGCCGTCGGCGGCGAAGCTGAAGCCCTACGAGTGCGGCGTGTCCGAGCCACAGCCCACCGAGGCCCGCTGGCCCATCCGCTTCGCCCTCGTCGCGATGCTGTTCCTCATCTTCGACGTCGAGGGGCTGTTCTTCTACCCGTGGGCGGTGCAGGTCCGTGAGCTCGGCTGGCACGGCCTCACGGCGATGGGCAGCTTCTTCGCCGTCCTCGGCGTCGGCTACGTCTACGCCCGCGGCCGCGGCGCCCTGCTCTGGAAGTGAGCACGGTTCGTGCTTTTCGTGCGGCGTGGTCATCCGACCACCGCCCCCACCTGGACTTGAGGCCTGACATGAAGACCGTCGCCAAGCTCCTCCTCGCCCTCTCCGTCGTCGTCGTCGCCGCCTGCGGCCCGCTCAAGTACGAGATCAAGGGCACGTCGCTCGCCACCGGCGCCGACGCCGTCATCACCGCCGACGTCAAGAAGGACCAGGCGATGACGATGCTCGAGGTCAAGGCGACGAACCTGCCGCCGCCGGACCGCGTGATGTCGGGCGCCTCGACGTTCGTCGTGTGGCAGCGCAAGGACAGCTCGGCGAACTGGGCGCGCGTCGGCGTGCTCACCTACGACGAGGGCAAGCGTGAGGGCCAGTTCATGGCGACGGTGCCGGAGCTGACCTTCGAGGTGCAGATCACCGCCGAGCGCGAGGCCTCCCCCGAGTCGCCCGGGCCCGACGCCGTCTTCTTCCAGAAGATCAACTGAGCGATGCGCCTCGCCCGTCGTCGCCTCCTCGCTGTCGCCGTCGGCGCCGCCGCCGGGCTCGTCGCCCGGCCGGCCTCGGCCTTTCGTCCGTCGACGACGTGGGTCCTCGGGCGGGTCATGGAAAAGGCCCGCGACCGTGGCACCACCGCGCTGCGGGCCGATGCGACGACGTCGGCGTGGGACGTGACGGGCAAGGCCGTCATCGAGGGGGCCGCCGAGCGCGTGTGGCTCGAGGCCCCCGGCCGCCTGCGCCGTGAGCTCGACGTCGGCAAGGACACCACCGTCGAGGTCCGCAGCGACGGCCGCCTCGCTGTGCGCCAGCCCGGCAAGCCCGAGCAGTCCCTCAAGTCCGGCCTCGACCTCCTCGCCGACGTGCTGACGGCGACGGCCGGCCAGGAACCGGGGCCCGCCGCCCAGAAGCTCATCGCGGCGTTGAAGGCCGTCGGCGTCAACACCGAGGTCGTCTCGTACGCGCGCTTCGACGGCCGCGTCGCCTACCTCATCGGCAGCAAGCCCTGGGAGACCGACAAGCCGCAGGTGTGGTTCGACAAGGACCTCCTCGTGCCGCTGCGCCTCGTGACCTTCCAGAAGGATGGCTCGGCCGTCACGCGCCTCGACGTGCGCTACCTCGGCTGGGGCTCCCCCGTCGGCGGCGCCTGGTACCCGGCCGCCGTCGAGATCTGGCGCGGCGAGAGCCTCGTGCGTCGCACCGTCACCGAGAGCCTCGACCGGAACATCACGCTCGACCCCGGCCTCTGGCGCTGACGCCAACGGCGACGACGACATGGTCTTTTCGTCGCCCGTCTTCCTGTTTGTCTTCCTGCCCCTCTGCCTCGCGGCCGTGCTGGTCGCGGGCGGCGTCGACCGCGCCCGCTGGCGTGGCCGCGACGGCCCCTTGCGGCCGACCCTCGCCAACCTCGTGCTGCTCGCCTGCAGCGTCGCGTTCTACCTGTTTGGCTCCGGCTGGCAGATCGCGCTCATGGGGGCCGCCGTCGGCTGCGCCTGGATCGGCGGCCTCCTCGTCGAGAGGTCAGCGACGCGGGTGGTCGGGCTGTGGGTCGGCGTGGTCGGCCAGCTCGCGCTGCTGCTGTGGTTCAAGTACGCGAACTTCGCCGTCGCCCAGCTCGGTGCCCTCGGCGCCGACGTGGCCGGCTGGGAGGCCATCGCCCTGCCCGTCGGCATCTCGTTCTACGTCTTTCAGGGCGTGAGCTACGTCCTCGACGTCGCCCGCGGCGACGTACGCGCCCGCCGCAACCCCCTCGACCTCGCCCTCTTCATCACGCTGTTCCCGCAGCTCATCGCCGGTCCCATCGTGCGCTACGCGGATCTCGATCGCGAGATCGACCATCGGCGCATCACCCTCGACCACGTCGCCACCGGCGCGGTGCGCTTCGTCTATGGCCTCGCCAAGAAGGTCGTCGTCGCCGACGCCTGCGCCGCCGTTGCCGACGCCTGCTTCGGCCTCGACGCCACAACGCTGACGACGACGACGGCGTGGCTCGGCATCGTCGCCTACACGCTGCAGATCTACTTCGACTTCTCGGCGTACTCCGACATGGCCATCGGCCTCGGTCGCATGCTCGGCTTCACGTTCCCCGAGAACTTCGCGCGGCCGCTGTCGGCGACGACGATGACCGACTTCTGGCGCCGTTGGCACCTCACGCTGTCGACGTGGTTTCGCGACTACGTCTATCTGCCCCTCGGCGGCTCCCGCGGCGGCGCGCTGCGGACGGCCCGCAATCTGTGGATCGTGTTCCTGCTGTCGGGGCTCTGGCACGGCGCCGCCTGGACCTTCATCGTGTGGGGCGCGCTGCACGGCCTGCTGCTCTCCATCGAGCGGCTCACCGGCACCGCGACGACGACGCACCCGCTGCCGCGCCGCGCCCTCACCTTCGCCCTCGTGTGCCTGACCTTCACGGTCTTTCGCGCCGACGACGTCGCGCACGCCGGCCGCATGCTCGGCGCGGCCTTCTCGTGGTCGTCGGGGACGATGCCGGCCGCCGTGTACAACGCCCTCACCCACAAGAACGCGGCGATCATGGCCCTCGCCCTCGCGTCGGTCGCGCTGCCGGGCCACTTCGTCACCGGCCGGTGGCTCGTCGAGGCCCGCGGCGTCGGCGTCGTCGTCGCCCGCGGCGTCGTGATGACGGCCCTCGCCTTCCTCGCCCTCATCACCGTGATGAGCCAGCAGTTCTCGCCGTTCATCTACTTCCGGTTCTGAGGGTCCCGCTCCCATGTCGCGCGCCGTCGGCTTCGTCCTCGTCCTGTGCTTCGCGGCATTGCTGCTGGCGCCGGGCGTTGCCGCGCTCCTCGGCGTCAAGGGTGGTGGCGAGGCGCTGCAGAACCGCACCGTGAGCGCGCGGCCGACGCCGACGCGGGACAACGTCCTCGACGGCAGCTTCAGCGGGGCCTTCACCGACTGGCTGTGGGACGTGCTGCCCCTGCGCGATCGGCTGCTCGCCCTCGACCATCGCCTCGACCTGCAGGTGCTCGGCGACTCGCCGGTGCCCGACAAGGTCGTCCTCGGCGGCGAGGGCTTCGCCTTCCGCATCGACCGCGTCGCCGGCCACCGCGCCGGCGCCATCGCGCCGGAGCGGGTCCTCACCGCCGTGAAGCACCTGCAGACGGCGGCCACCGAGACGGGGCGGCGGCTCTTCATCGTCGTGTCGCCGACGAAGGCGTCGCTCTACCCGGAGCTGCTGCCCGCGCCCCATCGCCGCCTGTTCGAGCAGACGGCCGCGCCGACGATGACCGCGCTGCGGGAGCGCGGCCCGCCCGTCCTCGACCTGTGGACGCCGCTGCTCGCCGAGAAGACGCGGCTCGCGGCGTCGACGTCGCTGCCGCATCCGCGCCTGCGCTTCTTGTTCCGTCCGCTGGACGACCACTGGTCCCTCGAGACCGGCCAGCTCCAGGCGCGCCTCGTCGTCGAGGCCATCGCCCCGGGGGCCTGGCACGACGATCGTGTCGTCGTCGACGCGCAGGGCTACGTCGAGCGTGAGAGCGAGCTGTCGTCCATCTACCTGAAGACGGGCGACGTCGAGCCCTACACGACGGCGCGGCTGGCCGGCGGCGTGACGCTGCGGCGACGGCAGGTGTCGATTCCCGGTGGCTTCGCCGCGGCGGTCTTCGACAACACAAGCGACGGCGAGCACGCCCCCGATCCGGCGCGCGTCCTCGTCGTGCGGGACTCGTTCTTGAGCCCGCTGCCCGACGGCCCGGAGTGGGCGCGCGACGGTGGCATCGACGCCATCGCCGCGAGCTTCGCCCACTCGACGTTCATCCACTGGGGGAGCATCGGCGTCGCCGACGAGCACGACGACATCGTCCGCCCCCTGTTCCGCGACCACGACGTCGTCGTGCTGCAGGTCGCGCAGGGTGAGCTCGGCACCTTCGTGGCGCGGGCCGGCACCGTCATCCGCCTGCTGCGGGATCGACCGCCGAGGGCGAAGACGAAGACGCCACCGAAGCCGACGACGAAGAAGGCGACGTCGCCGACGCCGGCGACCGACGCGCCGGTGGATCCGCGCTTGCAGCTCCGTCGCCCCGGCCACTGACTCAACCGCGCCACCGGTTGACCGTCCACACATCGAGCAGGTCCTGCAGGACGCAAGGCGCGAGCGCGAAGCGCTTGATCAGGGCTGCAGGGTCACCAGGGCGTCGACGTCGTCGGCGATGGTGACGACGGTGTAGCCGCCCTCGACGACGACGTCGCCGACGCCGCTGCCGACGACGTCGGTGAAGACGCCGGCGACCTTGAGGGTGAGGCGCCCGCCGACGCTGCGGGTCACCGTGATGAAGGTGCCGCCGTCGTCGTCAGGGCGCTGGCTGACGACGAGGCCACCCGCCGTCGTCTCCGACGCCGGACCGGGGCCAACGACGACGGTGCGATCGTCGGACGGGCCGTCACGCCCCGGCGCCGTCGCCGGCAGCAGCGTGTCGCTCGTCTCGTCGAGGACGAGGGCCTGCCCCGCCCGCAGCAGGAGCGGCGGCGACCCCAGCGGCGCCGGGAGCGTCGTCGTCTGCGGGCCGATCAGGCGCGCGCCACTCGAGAGCACGATCCAATCCCCGGCCGGGACGCGCACGGCGCGATCGCGGGCCCCGTCCTCGACGACGAGGTAGCCGGCGAGCCGATCGAAGAGAACGACGGCGAAGGGATCGGCCCAGGCCTCGGCATCCTCGCCCATGAACACACCGAGCGGCTGCATCAGCGGCGTGCCATCGCCGCCCGCGCTCGCCTGCGCGAGGCCCGCCTCGTACATGGGCCACAACGACATCTTCAGCCGCGCGGCGGCGGCGAAGGCGTCGATGACCTCGACGAGGTCGTCGTCCCAGGGGGCGTGGTTCGAGCCGCCGCCCACCTGCATGATGGTCTGCAGCGCGCCGGCCTCGGCCCAGCGGGCAAACGCTTCGGGCGTGACGTGGTCGCCGCGGTAGCCGCCGACGTCGTGGCCGTAGAGGGGATAGCCGCTCATCGCCAGCGACAGCGCGCCGCCGATGCCGCTCTGGATGCCACCGACGCGCCGGCCGCCGTCGTCGCTCTCGTCGCCAAGACGCGAGAAGTCGGCGTCGAGGTCGCCGGGCCAGATGGCCACGCCGTTCTGCTGATCGAGGTGACCGCCGGTGCGGGTGATGATGAACCAGTCGTCGCCGTGCACCTGCTGCAACGCGCCGATGAAGCACGCGTGGTAGAGGCGCGCGTAGCGCGTGTGCTGCACCGCCGTCGTGGTGCCATCAGAGAAGACCGGCAGCGTGTTCTCGAGCAGGCCGAGCACGTCGGGGCGCATCGTCTCGCCGTAGTCGAGCTTGAAGCCCCGGACGCCCCGGCGCAGCAGCGGCGTGATCGTGCTCTGCCAGGCGGCGCAGGCGTCGGCGTTGGTGAAGTCGACGAAGGCCCCCTGCCCCCGGCCCCAGGCGAACGTGAAGGGCTCGCCGTCGCCGTTTTCGACGAGGAATCCGCGCGCGCGGAACTCCTCGTAGAGGTCTTCGCTGGCGAAGGGCGGCATGCCGACAGCCTGGTCGGAGTCGTCGGAGACGTTGACGTGCTCGGTGGCCCACACGAGCGGCACGAGGCCGTGCTGCGTGAGCGTCGAGACGGCGTCGTCGAAGCCGGGCAGCTGCACGTCGTTGACGACGAAGGTGTTGTAGCCGGTCTCCCACGGCGCATCGATCCACACCGTCGAGAACGGCAGGTCGTGCTCGACCATCGCGGCCACATCCCGCAGCAGCATGTCGGTGCCGCTGTCGACGACGACGCCGGCCTCGTCGACCTGCACCTCGAGGTCGTTGCGCCACTGCATGGGCGCGAGCGCCCAGCGCGGCGGCGCCTTCGGCAGGCCCATCAGGCGGGCGTGGGCGGCGACGTTGTCGGTGATGCGCTCGCTGTGAAGGCTGCCCCGCACGCGACCCGCCCGCAGCCGCAGCGGCAGCGACGCGCCGTGGAAGCGGGCCATCAGCACGCCGGGGACGGTGGCGGCGTCGAAGGCGCCGACGCGCTCGGTGTCGACGAGCAGGGCGAGGCCCGCGCTCGTGGCGAGGAAGGGCACGGGGGCGTGGGCCTCGTTGGTGCCGCTCTCGGTCTGGCCCGGGGCCGAAAACACCAGGGGCGTGAGGCGACCGGCGAGGTCGGGGCCGTCGAAGCGCTCACCGCCGCCGACGATGTGCTGGGCCCCTTCACCGACACCGACGTCGAGGCAGAGGCCGACGAAGCCGATGTCGCGCTCGTCGAGGGGCGCGCCGTCCTCATCGAAGAAGGCGACGTCGGCGACGACAAAGCCCTCCGCGCCTTCGCCCAGGGTGAGCTCGGCGTGGCCGGCGGCGGCGCCGGCGGCGTCCTGCAGCGTGATGCGCGCGGTGGGGCCGGCGACGGTGGTGCGGGCGGCAATGACGACGTCGACGAGGTCGAGGGCGACGGCCCGGGCAGGGTCGATCCAGCCGCCGCTGTCGTCGTTGGTGCGCCGACCGACGACGAGGCCGGGGCAGGCCGGGTCGCGGCTGGTGCCGCCGACGGTGACGCCGTCGCGCGTGAGGGTGAGCGGAAAGCCGACGCCGTCTTCGAGGACGACGACGGTGCCGTCTCCGTGGGTGAGGCCGGGCTCGACCGGCAACGGCGGCAGGCCACAAAAGGCGCAGCCGCCGGTGAGGGTGGCTGCGGCGGCGGCGCCGACGACGGCGACGCGACGGCTCATGGCTGGCAGAAGCCGAGGCCGTTGCAGGTGCAGGAGCCACCGGAGCGGGCGTTGCAGGCGACGCAGTCGGTGGCGGCAGCGCAGGCCTCGGCGCAGGTGCCGCTGAAGAGGCCGCAGATCATGGGCGCCTGGCACTCGGTGGGGTCGACGCAGGGGTCGCCGAACTGGCCACCGCCGCCGCCGCCGCCGTCGACGACGCACTGGCGGTTGCCGTCGCAGATCTGACCCGACGGGCAGGCCGCGTTGTTGCGGCAGCCGACGCGGCACTCCTGGCTCTGCAGGTCGCAGAACTGGTTCGACTGGCAGACGGCGTCGCTCGTGCAGGTCACGCCGGTGCCGGGCTGGCTGCAGCGGCCCTGGGCGTTGCAGGTGAGGGGCGCGGTGCAGGTCTGGCCACCGTTGAGGCAGGTGGGGATCGTGCAGAAGTTGTCGTCGCAGATGGTGTTGGGCGCGATGGTGCAGTCGGTGTTGCTGGCGCAGGGCTGGCTGCGCTCGCAGAAGCCGGTGCCGCTGTTGCAGACGAGGCCGAGGCCCGTGCAGTCCGCCGGCTCGGTGCAGGCCGGCAGGGGCTGGCAGCGGTTGTTGGCGTCGCAGAAGTTGCCGAAGCCGCAGGCCGTCGTCTCCGTCTGCGGCGTGCAGGCCGCGTCACGGACGCAGGCGCCGGCCTGGGTGCAGGTGCAGGTGTTGCCGCCGAGGCAGCCGGGGCGACCGATGCAGTCCGCCGCCGTCGTGCAGAGGTTGCTCTGCGGGTCGAGGTCGACGCAGGTGTCGGTGAAGCCGTTGCAGGAGTAGGCCTCGCACTTGTCCGTCGGCGTGCGCGGCCCGCGCGGGCACTGGTCGGAGCCCTGGCAGGTGTCGCTCGTCGCCGGGACGCACTGCTCGTCGACACACAGCTCGCCCGGGTCACAGTCGCACTTCGACGTGCATTCGGCGGCGGCGACGGTGCAGACGCCCGCGCGGCAGACCTCGCCGGCGGCCTGGTCGCAGCGGCTGCTGTCGCGGCAGCCGAAGGCACAGGTGCCGTTGACGTCGCAGAACTGGTTCTGGGCCGGGCAGGCCTCGTCGACACCGTTGCAGATGAACAGACAGACGCCGTCGCAGCGGACGTTCTGCTCGGTGGCGCCCGGCAGGGCGAGGCACTCGGAGACATCGGTGCAGACGGTGAACTGATCCGTCTGATCGGGGCCGGCGTCCGGCGTCTCCTCGATGGGGCGCGGGCAGCCAGCGACAGCGACGACGACGAAGAGCGAGGCCCACACGGCGCGGGAGATCATGCACGGCTCCAGGAGTCAGACCGCCGGACGGCGGGGAACAGGGCAGGTGTGACGTCCGGCAGGCCGTCTGTCAAAGCGGGTGCGACATCCACCCATGTCCAGACGATGACGCTGCGCGTGATCTGCGCCTGCCGTGGGGGAATCCGGTCGACGCGGTCGCCGTTCTGCGGGCATGCGCCTCCGCCTTGTCGCCCTGCTCACCGTCCTGCTCCCCTGCGTCGCCTGCGATCAGGTCACGAAATCCCTCGCGACGGCGACGCTGCAGGGGGCGGGGCCGTCGCGGCTGCTCGGCGGCCTCTTCACGCTCACCTTCGCCGAGAACCCCGGGGCCTTCCTCGGCCTCGGTGGCGGCCTGCCCGACGGGCTGCGCCTCGCGCTGTTCTCCGGCGTCGTCGGCATCGGCCTCGCGGTGGCGGCGATGTGGCTGGTGTGGGCCCGGTTGCCCCTCGTGGCCTTTCTCGGCGGCGCCCTCATGATCGCCGGCGGCGTCGGCAACCTCATCGATCGCATCGGCCGGCCAGACCACCGCGTCGTCGACTTCGCCGTCATCTCGGTGGGCCCGCTGCGGACGGGCGTCTTCAACGTCGCCGACGTCCACATCATGCTGGGCGCGGCGCTGCTCATGGTGGGGGCGTGGCGCCGCCTCGACCCGCAGGCGCCGCCGGCGGATACGACGCGCCCGGAGGCGTGAGCGTCAGCTGGCGCCCTTGCCGGTGAGGACGACGGGGAAGGTCTTCAAGATCAGCTCCATGTCGATCTTGAGGTTCCAGGTGTCGACGTACTTGAGGTCGAGCTGCATCCACTCGTCGAAGCCGATCTCGTTGCGGCCGCTCACCTGCCAGTAGCAGGTGAGGCCGGGGCGCACGCTGAGACGACGACGCTGCCAGACCTTGTAGAGCGCGACCTCGCGCGGCACGGCCGGACGGGGTCCGACGATGGTCATGTCGCCGCGCAGGATGTTGATCAGCTGCGGCAGCTCGTCGATCGAGAACTTCCGGATGAAGCGACCGATCGTCGTGATGCGGGGGTCGTTCTTCATCTTGAAGACGACGCCGCCCTGCATCTCGTTCTGGGCCATGAGCTTGTCCTTCAGGGCGTCGGCGTTCACCACCATCGAGCGGAACTTGAACATGCCGAAGTGGGCGCCGTGCAGGCCCACGCGCTCCTGCTTGAAGAAGATCGGACCGCCGTCGGTGAGCTTGATGATGAGGGCGACGCCGAGCAGCAGCGGCGACAACACGATGAGCGCCGTCGCCGACGCCGCGATGTCGAACATGCGCTTGAGCGCGTACTGCAGGGGCCGCGTGTCCGTCGACAGGTAGTGCAGGAAACCGTCTTGCGCCTCGAGGTCGCTGCCAAGGAGCCTGGCCCGCTCGAAGGCCAGGGCATGCAGCGGCAGGGCGAAGGGCTGACCGACCTCTTCGCAGGCCCGCACGATCTGCTGCATCTCGTGGCCGTGCACGAGGGTGCGGCCGGCGATGTACACCTCGGCGACGGCCGTCTTCGCGAGCACGTCGAGGAGCTCGCTGGCCCGCCCGAGGATCGGGGCCTTGAGCCCGCGGTGCGCGACCTCACCTTCGAAGGCGAGAAAGCCGACAACGTGACGACGACGGCTGGTGGCCGTCTGCCCCTGCCCCTCGAGGGTGTGGAAGGTGGCGACGCCGACGGGACCGGTGCCCACGACGAGAACGTCATCGACGGGCTCGCCGACGTGCTTGAGGGGAAGGAAGATGACGATGCGGCCGGCGATCATCCACGCAAAGCAGATGAGTCCGAAGGCCGTCACGCTGAAGGCGTGCTTCTCCGGCACACCGATGCGCTCCCAGATGAAGAGCACGAGGCTCGTCGCAATGAGCAGCAGGATCGTGAGAACGGCCTGGTCCTGCATCGTCCGCGGTGTCGCCGGGGCGTAGAGGCGCAGGGCGCCGGCGCCGATGAGCCAGGTGCCGGAGCCGACAATGGCGAGGGTGGTGAAGCGCGGGTCGTCCCAGACGACGCGCGCGGTCGCGAGAAAGCCCCCGAGCAACACCACGAGGGTGTCGAACAGGACGTTGAGCTTGCCGGGCCACCCCGGTGTGAGCTTGTCGAGCTGACCGGTCACGTCGCCGGGATAGCACAGCCGTCGCCGCCGTCTCCCCCGGTGCCCCCGGTGTGCCGGGCCGGGCCGCCGCAGCCGTTGGCGACCCCGCTGCGCGCTGCTACGCCCTCCCCATGGTCACCGCCCGCGTCCCCGATGCCGCTTCGTCGACGGAGTCCCACACCCGCCCACATGGTGAGGGGCACGGGCACACCCACGGCGAACACCAGAACCCGGCCCTGGAGAACAAGGGCCCCGAGACCCCCTACCGGCTCCACCGACGCTTCGACCGCCTCGGACGGCTGCTGGGCGACGGGGCCGTGAACCGGCTGATGGACGCCCGCGTCGTCGTCTTCGGCTGCGGCGGCGTCGGCTCCTTCGCCGCCGAGAGCCTGGCCCGCTCGGCCATCGGCCACCTCATGCTGGTGGACTTCGACGACGTCTGCGTCACCAACGCCAACCGGCAGCTGCCGGCCCTGATGGGCCACATCGGCAAGCCCAAGGTGTGGGTGATGCGCGACCGCCTCCGGCTCATCAACCCGTCGGCGAAGATCGAGAGCAAGCGCGCCTTCTACAACGCCGCCCGCGCCGACGAGCTGCTCGTGCCGCCGAAGGAGTGGGGCGACCGCTGGGACTTCGTCGTCGACGCCATCGACAACATGACCGCCAAGGCCCACCTGCTCGCCGAGTGTCGCCGGCGCGGCATCCCCGTCGTCTCGTCGATGGGCGCCGCCGGCAAGCTCGACCCGACGCAGTTGCGCACCGCCGACCTCGCCGACGCCATCGTCTGCCCGCTGGCCCGCGAGCTGCGCTCGATCCTGCGCAAGAAGTACGACTTCCCCCTCGAGGGACCGATGGGCATCACCGCGGTGTTCTCGACGGAGCGTCGGCATTGGCCAAAGGCCCTCACCTACGACCACGGCGAAGGGTTCTCGTGCGTGTGCCCCAAAGGCGACGACGAGGTGAAGGAGGTGCGGGAGAACCTGCACTCCTGCGACGAAAAGACCCTCATCGACGGCTCGGTCAGCTACGTCACCGGCAGCTTCGGCCTCGGTTGCGCCGCCGTCGTCGTCAACACGCTGACGGACAAGATCCGCGAAGACGCCGAGCCGGCGCAGTCGAAGTTCGGCGACACGAAGCCCCGTTCCTGAGCCCGAGGTCTTCACCATGAGCGACGACGTCCTCGTCACCACCGAAGGTGGCGTCCGCACGATCACCTTCCACCGGCCGACGCGGAAGAACGCCCTGACGCCGGCGATGTACACGACCGCCGCCTCTGCCATCCGCAGCGCCCGCGGCGACGACGACGTCCGCGTCCTGCTCATCACCGGCAGCGGCGACGCCTTCACTTCGGGCAACGACGTGAAGGACTTCATGGACACCCCGCCCACCGGCGACGACAGCCCGGTCTTTCAGTTCCTGCTCGCGCTCTCGGCCTGCGAGAAGCCCATCGTCATGGCCGTCAACGGCGTTGCCGTCGGCATCGGCGTCACGATGCTGCTGCACGCCGACGTCGTCTACGTCGCCGACACCGCCACGCTGAAGATGCCGTTCACGACGCTGGGCCTGTGCGTCGAGGGGGCAGCGTCGTTTCTGCTGCCGCGGATGGCCGGCCACGCCCGCGCCGCCGAGCTCCTGCTCTTCGGCGAGGCCTTCGATGCGCAGACGGCGCTCGAGGTCGGCCTGTGTGCGCGCGTCGTCCCCGCCGCCGAGCTCGGGACGTTTGCGCGGGAGCGGGCGCGCGTCCTCGCCGTCGAGCGCCCCCTCGGATCGCTCGTCGTCACCAAGCGCCTGATGAAGGCCGCGACGGCCGAGCGGGTCTCGAAGGCCCTCGTCGACGAGGCCACGGAGTTCATGGCGCGCCTCGGATCGGATGAGGCCCGCGAGGCCTTCACCGCGTTCTTCGAGAAGCGCAAGCCCGACTTCTCACGCTTCTCCTGAGGTGTTCGCCGCTCCTTCAAGAGTGGTTGTCGTCGACGACGACGGGCACCTGGCGGTGCCCATCCTCGTCGACGAGACGAGACTCAAGGCGAAGGCGAAGGCGAAGGCACAGAAGAAGAAGAAGAAGAAGAAGAAGCCAGCTTCGCAGCCTGCTCAAGGGAAGCCGCGCAGCGGAAGCCGAAGTGATGCGGCGGCTTGTTCGACGGCTGCCATGGCCGTCGATGCCACGCCCGCGCGTGCTCGGCCGGCCAATACCAGGAGCCCCCCTTCACCATCTTCTTCGGATGCTTCGGGCATTCTGCCAGCCCGGCGCAGGGCCCCCGCGGGTTCTCGCCGCCACAGTCGGTGCCGCAGGCGACGAGGTCGGGGTGGAACCAGTCGGCGACCCACTCCTCGGCGTTGCCGCGCATCTCGAACAGGCCGAACGGTCCCGGCGGGGTCTTTGCCACCTCGAGGACCCGGCCCTTCTCGGGGTGCGAGCCGGCCTTGGGCGTGCCGCACGAGCGGCCGGTCTTGTCCATGAGGACGACGCCAGGACAGGTCGGCGGCGCGGTGTCGAACGTCGGGTCGTCGCCGCGGGCGGCGCGCTCCCACTCGACCTCGGTGGGCAGGCGCTTGCCCTGGGCGCGGCAGAAGATGTCGGCGTTGAACCAGCTCACCGCCGTCACCGGCTGCTGCGGGCGGCTGAAGTCGTTGTAGCGGGGCCCGTCCTTCGGGCATTTCTTCGCAGCGACGCAGGCCTGGTACGCCTCGATCGTGACCTCGGTGAGGTCCATGTAGAAGGTCTCGACGACGACGGGGATGGGCGGACCGAAGGTGGTCTTGTTCGCCCGGTTCTCGCCTTGGTCACAGCGGTGCGCCTCGGCGGTGCCGCGCAGGACCGACGCCCCCGGAACACAGGCCATCCCCGGCACGGCGGGTCCGCACGGCGCTGCGGTGGCGAAGACGACGGCGATGACAAGGAGCGGGCCCATGGGGTCTCCTGCCACGCCGCGTGGCCCCCGGCCAGACCGGGTGGTGGCGCACTCCGAGACAGACTGGCCTGAAACTGGCTTTCGGGTGCCGGGCGACACAGCGTGTCGGCGTCATGACCTCACAGGAGCCCACATGAACGCGATGCGGACGCTGTTGGCGCTGTTCACGGTGTTGGCGTCGGTGGAGGTCCTCGCCCAGACCGCACCGGTGCTGACGGTCCCCGGCGAGCAGGACTTCAACGAGGACACCCAGCTCACGTTCCTGCAGGCCGACGGCAACGCCATCACCGTGGCCGACGTCGACAGCGCCGACCTGACGGTGGCCGTCGCGATCACCGACGGCGTGCTGCTCCTCCTCGGCGACGTGTCGGGGGTGACCATCGTCGCCGGCGCCGACAACAGCAGCGCCGTCACCTTCACCGGCCCCGTTGCCGCGGTGAACGCCGCCCTCGAGCGCCTGCGCTACGTGCCGGACCGGGACTTCACCGGCGACGTCACCCTCGGCGTGGCAGCCTCTGATGGCGCGTTGACGACGCCGGCCTCGGTGCTCGTGCACGTCAACCCGGTCAACGACGCGCCCGTGGCGGTCGACGACGACGCAATCGCCGTGGTCACCGCCGCCGAGATCGATGTCCTCGCCAACGACACCGACGTGGACGGCGATGAGCTCGTCATCGCCAGCGTCGACAGCAACGACACACCGGCGGGCGGCCTCGTCGAGATCGTGCAGGTGGGCGGCGCCAACAAGCGCCTCCGCTTCACGCCGACGAGCGGCTTCACGGGCACCGTCACGGTGGGACTCACCATCAGCGACGGGCTGCTGACCGACAGCAGCGTCCTCATCATCACCGTCGATGGCGACCGTGACGGTGATGGCGTGCGAGACGGGCTCGACACCTGCCCGGATGACGCCGACCCGACCAACACCGACAGCGACAATGACGGCTTCGGCGACGTCTGCGATGACGACGACGACGACGACGGCGACCTCGACGGCAACGACAACTGCCGTACGGTGCCGAACGCCGACCAGGCCAACAACGACGGCGACGCCCTCGGCGACGCCTGTGATCCCGACGACGACAACGACGGTGTGCCCGACACCGACGACAACTGCGTGTTCATCGGCAACGGTGGCCAGGAGGACAACGACGGCGACGAGGCGACCGCCGGCGGCGATGCCTGCGACGACGACGACGACAACGACGGCGACCTCGACGTCGACGACAACTGCCCCCTCGATGCCAACGCCGATCAGCTCGACACCGATGGTGATGACGACGGCGACATCTGCGACGACGACGACGACAACGACGGCGACCTCGACGCCGACGACAACTGCCCGCTCGATGCCAACGCCGACCAGGCCGACGCCGATGGTGATGACCTCGGTGACGTCTGCGACGATGATCGCGACGGCGACGGCGTCCTCGACGTCGATGACAACTGCTCCGATGTCGCCAATGCCGACCAGCTCGACGCCGATGGTGACGACCTCGGTGATATCTGCGACGACGACGACGACAACGACGGTGACCTCGACGGCGACGACAACTGTCCCTTCGACGCCAACGCCGACCAGGCCGACCTCGACAACGACGACATCGGCGACGTCTGCGACGACGACCGGGACGGCGACGGCATTGACGACGTGATCGACAACTGCGTCGAAGTGCAGAACGCCGACCAGGTCGACCTCGACAACGATGACATCGGTGACGCCTGCGACGCCAACGTCGACCGGGATGGCGATGACATCGACGACGGCGAGGACAACTGCCCCGACGTCGACAACGCGGACCAGACCAACACCGACAACGACGGTGCGGGCGACGCCTGCGACAACGATGACGATGGCGACGGAGATGACGACGGCGAAGACAACTGCCCGCTCCTCGCCAACGCCGACCAGCTCGACACCGATGCCGACGGCGCTGGTGATGCCTGCGACGACGACGACGACAACGACGGCGACCTCGACGCAGACGACAACTGCCCGCTCCTCGCCAATGCCGACCAGCTCGACACCGACGATGACGACACGGGCGACGCTTGTGATGGCGACGACGACAATGACGGGCTCGACGATGGCGACGACAACTGCGCCGCCGTGGCCAACGCCGACCAGCTCGACACCGACGACGACGGCACCGGCGACGTCTGCGACGCGGATGACGACGGTGACGGCGTGGATGACGTCGTCGACAACTGTCCACTGACGGACAACACCGAGCAGACCGACACCGACAACGACGCCGACGGCGACGCCTGTGACAGCGACGCCGATGGCGACGGCGCCGACGACGACGTCGACAACTGCCCCGGTCTCCGGAACGCCGCCCAGCGCGACACCGACGCCGATGGCGACGGCGACGCCTGCGATGGCGATGACGACGACGACGGCATCGGCGACGACGATGACAACTGTCCGCTCATCGCGAACGCCGACCAGGCCGATTCGGACAGCGATGGCCTCGGCGACGCCTGCGAGGAGGTCGTGGATGCCGACGCCGATGGTGACGGCATCGTTGATGGCGACGACAACTGCCCGCAGGACGACAACGCCGACCAGGCCGATGCCGACGGCAATGGCATCGGTGATGCCTGCGACAGCGCACCGTCGCTGCGGCTCGGGGGCGGCGGCAACCTGCTCGGCTGCGGCCAGGTCGACCCCTCTTCGATCTCCCTCTTCGGACTCGCGGCACTCGGCCTGCTCTGGCGGCGGCGTCGTTCTCGCGCGTCTCATCCCGATGTCTGTGTGTGAAGGAGCGCTGACGTGATTGCCTCTACCCTCATTGCCCTGGTCGCCTCGTCGGCGATCGCCCAGGCGGAGCTGCCCCAGAGCTTCCCTGCCGAGCGCCTGCGCCCGGCCCTCGACAAGAACGGCATCATCGACGTGGAGTGGGGCTCGGTGCCCGACCACCTCGGTCTGAATGCCGGCGTGTGGGCCTGGTACGCCCACAATCCGATGGTCCTCTACACCCAGAACGCCGACGGCAGCCTCGAGCGGGCCCAGACCCTCGTGGGCAACCGCCTCGGTGGCAGCGCGCTCTTCTCGCTCGGGCTCTTCAAGCGCGTGCAGCTCGGGTTCGAGTTGCCCTTCGTGCTCTACCAGGCGCGCCCCGAGCCCGACGCCACGAAGCCCGGCGCCGCGCTGGTCGGCGACCAGCTGCAGGCGGTCGGCCTCGGCGACCTCCGCGTGAGCCCCAAGATCGCGCTGTGGCGGGTCGACGGCGACGACGCCCCCCTCGATATCGCCTTCATCCCGACGGTCACGCTGCCCACCGCGGCGCTGCTCAACGACATCATCCTCGGCGCCGGCGACACCCGCTACATGGGCGAGTCGTTCTTCACGCTCGCCCCCGAGCTGGCCGTGTCGCGGCAGCTTGGCCAGGTGCGGCTCGCTGCCAACCTCGGCTACCGCATCCGCCCGCCGACGACGGCGCTCGACCTCGAGGTGGGCAGCGAAGCCTTCTACCGTGCCGGCGTCGCCTACCGCTTCGACGAGCTGCTCTCGATGCCGCTCGAGCTCGGCACGTCGCTGGGCGGCCAGTCGACATCGTTCAATCCCTTCGCCGGCATCAACCGCAACCCGCTCGAGTGGATGGCGCAGGTGAAGTACGACGTGCTGCCGATCCTCCAGGTGCACGCCGGCGGCGGCATCGGCGTCCTTGCCGGCTACGCGACCCCTGACTTCCGCGTCTTTGCCGGTGCCCAGTTCGTGCCGCCGCGCGAGGAGGCGCCGCCGAAGCCCGTCGACTGCGCCGCCGGCCCCGAGGACATGGATGGCTTCGAGGACGACGACCACTGCATCGACCCCGACAACGACAAGGACGGCATCCTCGACACCGCCGACGCCTGCCCGCTCGAGCCCGAGGACAAGGACGGCCACAGCGACGAAGACGGCTGCCCGGATCCGGACAACGACGGCGACGGCATCCTCGACGCCAACGACAAGTGCCCCGACGCCGCCGAAGACGCCGACGGCTACGAGGACCAGGACGGCTGCGCCGAGCCCGACAACGACGGCGATGGCATCAAGGATGTCGACGACAAGTGCCCGCTCAATCCGGAAGACAAGGATGGCTTCCAGGATGAGGATGGCTGCGCCGACCCCGACAACGACGGCGACGGCCTGCTGGACGCCAACGACAAGTGCCCCAACGAGCCGGAGACCATCAACGGCAATGAGGATGAGGACGGCTGCCCGGATCAGGGCAAGACGAAGGTGGTCATCACGAAGGAGAAGATCGAGATCCTCGAGAAGGTCTTCTTCGACGTGAACAAGGCGACCATCCAGTCGCGCTCCTTCGGCCTGCTCGACCAGGTGGCGGCGGTCCTGAAGAACAACAAGCAGCTCACGAAGATCCGCATCGAGGGTCACACCGACAGTGACGGCAGCGACGAGAGCAACCTCAAGCTGTCGCAGGCCCGCACCGAGAGCGTGATGAAGTACCTCGTCGACAAGGGCGTCGAGGCCTCGCGCCTCGAGCCGGTCGGCTACGGTGAGACCCGGCCCACGGTGCCCAACACCAGCAAGGCCAACAAGGAGAAGAACCGCCGCGTCGAGTTCTCGATCGTCGAGGTCGAGGGCAAGCCGGTGGACAACATGACCGAGGTGAAGACCCCCGCCCCTTGAGGCAGAGGTCCTGACGGCGACAAGGGGCCCGCTTCGGCGGGCCCTTTGTCGTCGTGCGGAGCTCGCCCACTGTGTGCAGGACTCGCACCTCCCGGCCTTTCTACATGTGAGGAGCGGTCGCACCCCACGGTGCGGACGTGTTCCGATCTGATCTGGCCTCAAGAAAAAGTGGGCAATGCCGATTGTGCGGTTGATGCTGGGCGCATGTCTTCCATGCGCGCCTTCCTCTTTCTGACCGTCGCCTTCGCTGCCGCGTGGGGGCCGGCAGCGTCGGCACAGATCATCACCTGCGGCACCTCGCAGACCTTCACGGGTCAGGGCAGCGCCGCGACGGGCCTGTGGCGCAACGCCCTGACCTCGAACGGTGTCAGCTACGACCTCTTCGCGTCGGTGACGGCGCGGACGCAGGCGCGCACGAGCTTCTTCCGTTGCACCGACAGCGGCGGCATCCAGGTGCCCACGGTGTCGCTTCGCGACAACAACGGTGACCCGGGTCCCGAGAACAACCGGCTCAGCGTCCGCTTCGAGATCCGCGAGGCGGGCACGACCATCCCGGTGGCCTTGCCCCAGGTCGTCTTCCAGATGAACGACCTCGATCTCGTGGGTGGCACCCTGGAGGTCTTCGCCCTCGACCTCGGTGACAACTACTGCTTCACGTCCGGTGGGCAGATCGCCGTGAGCGAGGTCCCGCCGCAGACCCTGTTCGCGGGAACGGTCAACAACCCCACCGACGCCGTCCAGGTGAACTTCTCCAACCGCACCGAGTTCAACTTCGAGGTGCGCTCCAACGGCGACGGTGAACGTCACTACAAGCTGAGCGCCACCGACACCAGCAACCTCTTCGACACCTGCGTCGGCTGCGGCGACGGGCTTCTGGATGCCGGCGAGACCTGTGACGACGGCAACTGGGACAGCGGCGACGGCTGCTCGGCGTCGTGCCTCGAGGAGGTGAGCGACAGCTGCGCCGCCAACGATCAGTGCGACTCCGGCCTGTGTGATCCGACCGGTGTCTGTGCCTGTCAGCGCGACCTCGACTGCTTCAACAACACCATCTGTGACCAGACGACGGCGCCGGCGGCCTGCGAGCCGATCGACACCTGCGGCAACGGCCGCGTCGAGACGGGCGAAGCCTGCGACGACGGCAACACCACCAGTGGTGACGGCTGCAGCGCGACCTGTCAGCTCAACTCCGCCCCCCAGAACACCGTCCCCGGCGCCCAGAGCACCGGTGAAGACACGACCCGGGTGTTCTCGGTCGCCAATGGCAATGCGATCAGCGTGAGCGACGCCGACGGCGACCAGCTCACCGTGACCCTGACCGGCACGCTTGGCACGCTGACCCTTGCCACCACGACGGGCCTCACGTTCACCGTGGGCGACGGCACCGGCGACGCCACGATGACCTTCCGTGGCACCGCCGCGGCGATCACCACCGCGCTGAACGGTCTGTCGTTCATTCCGACCGCCAACGCCAGCGGCGCCGGCCAGCTCGCCATCTCGACGACCGACGGCGCGGCGACCGACGCCGACACCGTCGCGATCACCATCACGGCCGTCAACGACAACCCCGACGCCGTGAACGACACCGCCACCGTCGCCGAGGACAGCGGCGCCACCATCGTCGCCGTGCTCGCCAACGACTCCATCGCTCCGGATACCGGCGAGACCCTCACCGTCACCGCAGTCACCCAGCCCGCCACCGGCGGCAGCGTGGCCCTGCAGGCTGGCGTCGTGCGCTTCACGCCCACGGCCAACTTCAACGGCAGCACCTCGTTCACCTACACCGTCAGCGACGGCAACGGCGGCACCGACACCGCCACCGTCAGCGTGACCGTCACCAGCGTCAACGACGCCCCCACCGCCGTGAACGACACCGCCACCGTCGCCGAGGACAGCGGCGCCACCGTCATCAACGTCCTCGCCAACGACTCCAT
>Ga0172373_10000108_pt1 | contig 119205 bp, 119 predicted proteins | sample Lak10m_2_FD_114546 | JGI IMG/M metagenome (GOLD analysis project Ga0172373, IMG submission 114546) | Freshwater microbial communities from Kabuno Bay, South-Kivu, Congo - kab_092012_10m | ecosystem: Environmental > Aquatic > Freshwater > Lake | place: Democratic Republic of the Congo...
CACCCACATCTGTCGGTTGTCTAATTTTTAAAGAGCAGCGCTTCGTTTGAAGCGAGCCGCGCATTATACAGATCCTGCGCAGCCGGTCAAGGTGCTTTGTTTCTCTACCGCTTCAACACCCCGCCTGAATCGAGCCGCGCATTATACAGCCGATGCCCAACTCGTCAATTACTTTTTACTGGTTGCGGGGGCAGGATTTGAACCTGCGACCTTCGGGTTATGAGCCCGACGAGCTGCCAGACTGCTCCACCCCGCGCCCGATCTCAACTAATGTGTCGTCGAGAGGTGAAACTATAGCAAACCAGAGCAATCCTCGTCAACCAGTAATCGTGATTCTTGCAAACTTGCGCTTACCCACTTGCGCCACAAACGACACTCCTGCATTGAGAATCAAGCCCTTATCCGACACCTTCTCGCCATCGATCCTGACTCCGCCCTGCTCGATCATGCGCAAAGCCTCCGAGGTGCTGGCAACCAGTGCGGACTGCTTGAGTGCCTGACTGATCGACAAGCCCTCCGCAGTCGCGTTCAAAACAACCTCCGGCATTTCATCCGGCATGGCGCCCTTCTGAAAGCGTGCCTCAAAATCAGCAAGCGCCGACTCGGCCGCCTGCCGGGAATGAAAGCGCGCCACCATTTCCTGGGCAAACATCACTTTGATATCACGTGGATTGCGGCCGGCCACGACCTCCTGCTTCCACTGCCGAATGGTGGCAAGCGGCTCAAAAGAGAGCAGCTCGATATAGCGCCACATCAGATCATCCGAAGTCGACATCAGCTTGCCGAAGATTTCTTGTGGCGCCTCATTGATCCCGACATAGTTGCCCAGCGACTTTGACATCTTATTAACGCCATCCAAGCCCTCCAGCAGCGGCATTGTCAGAATACATTGCGGCGCAAAGCCGAAATGCTTTTGCAACTCACGCCCCATCAACAAATTGAATTTCTGGTCAGTACCGCCGAGTTCGAGATCGGCTTTCAATTCGACCGAATCGTATCCCTGCAATAAAGGATAAAGAAACTCATGAATAGCGATAGGCTGATTGCCACGATACCGCTTATTAAAGTCGTCGCGCTCCAGCATGCGCGCCACCGTATGGGTCGCTGCGAGACGTATCATGTCGGAAGCATCGAGCCTATCCATCCAGGACGAATTAAAAACCACCCGCGTCAATTCAGGATTGAGAATCTTGAACACCTGCTCGGTATAGGATTTGGCATTTTCCTTAACCTGCTCCTTGGTGAGCGGAGGCCGAGTCGCGCTTTTACCCGTGGGGTCGCCTATCATGCCGGTGAAATCGCCGATCAGGAAATAAATTTCGTGACCAAGCTCCTGCAACTGGCGCAACTTATTAATAAGCACTGTGTGCCCAAGATGCAGGTCAGGCGCAGTGGGGTCGAACCCGGCCTTGACCCTCAAGGGCCGCCCCGCTTTCAGCTTCTCAACAAGCTCCGGCTCTACCAGCAGTTCGTCGCAACCGCGCTTGACGACTTCCAACGCTTCATGAATATGAGACATATTATTAGAGATTGACACCAGATCCAGGTTTTCTGTTAGCATTCGCGCTGGCAACTACCTGATAATGCTTGAGTTCTTCGCCAGTGCAGAAAAAGACCGACATTCTAACGCAAAACAGCAAGGTGGCGGGTCCAGGCAAACTGAAGTTGCGCTGGTTGCTTGCCATTTCCAGCGTCCCTCTATTAGGGATTGCCGCCGCCTTTGGTATCGCGCCTCAAACATTACCGCTAAATGTGCCCACAGTGGAAATCACCGAAGAGATCGCCCTGCCTTCGGTAGCAGAGTCGCAACTCGGCACAACGGCCGCCGCCCTTCTGCAAGTCGACCAAGTGCGTCGCGACGACACTTTGTCTGCAGTGCTCGATCGCATGAACATCCATAATCCGGAGGCAATCACCTTTCTGCGCACGGCTCGTGAAGCACAAGCGCTAGCCACGCAACTGCGGCCCGGTCGCACCATCCTCTCCAAGACCACTGAATCGGGCGAATTGCTGGAACTGCAGTTTCAGATCGATATCAACCGCACGCTGATCGTGAAGAAATCGGCTGACGGTTACGCCGCGCAGGAAATGCCCCTGGTGCTGGAAAATCGTGTATTGGTGAAATCCGCAGAAATTGGGAGCTCATTGTTTGCAGCCACGGACGACGCCGGTATTCCAGACCAAATCGCAGTGCAAATCGCCAATATCTTCTCGTCGGATATCGACTTCAACATTGACTTGCGGCGTGGCGACCGCTTTACCGTAATCTATGAAGCCAGCTTCAGCAACGGCGAACTCATCAAGACCGGCCGGGTGTTAAGCACAGAATTCATCAACCATGGCAAGACTCACAACGCCGTACTTTACAAAGCGGTGGATGGCAAGGAAAACTACTACTCACCTGAGGGCCGGAGCTTGCAGAAGGCCTTTTTGCGATCTCCTCTGGAGTTCTCCCGTATCAGTTCCGGATTTTCTCTGGCTCGCTTCCATCCCGTACTCAACAAATGGCGCGCCCACAAGGGCGTCGATTATGCAGCGCCAAGTGGCACCAGGATTCGCGCCGTATCCGATGCCACCGTCGCTTTTGTCGGCAGCCAGGGCGGTTATGGCAACGTGGTTATCCTGCAGCACGCCAATGGCATCAGCACCGTGTATGGCCACCTCTCTCGCTTTGCCGCCGGATTGCACCGGGGACAGAAAATCACGCAAGGCGAGGAATTGGGCTTCGTTGGCATGTCCGGTTTAGCCTCCGGCCCACATCTGCACTATGAGTTCCGCGTCAATGGCCAGCACCGCGACCCGCTAACGGTCGCGCTGCCCACGGCGACACCCCTGCCCGCAGATCAATTGGCGACATTCCTGGATCAATCCAAGCCATTGCTGGAACAACTCGCGCTGCTTCGCGGCAGCAATCTGGCATCACTGGAGTAGCCGGATGACATACTACGTCGGGCTCATGTCAGGCACGAGCCTGGATGGAGTCGATGCCGCCCTTGTGTCCTTCGAAGCCAATGGCTGCGAAGTGGTTCGTACCTTCTATCTACCATATACACCCAGCCTGAAACAGGATTTACTGGCGCTTCACACCCCCCAGCCCAATGAATTGGAACTCAGCCAGACACTGGGTTGCCAACTGGCCCGGCTTTATGCGGAAGCCGTTAACGCATTGCTGAAAAACGAGAGCAAAACCATTTCCGCCATCGGTTGCCATGGACAAACCGTACGCCATCGCCCGGAGCTCGGCTTTACGCTGCAATTGAACAACCCCTCCCTGCTGGCCGAACTGACAGGCATTACTGTCGTTGCAGATTTCAGAAGCAGGGATATTGCCGCAGGCGGGCAGGGCGCACCGCTGGTTCCGGCTTTCCATCAGGCAGTATTTGGTCTCCCCACCATTCATAGAAATATCGTCAACATCGGCGGCATCAGCAATCTGACCGATCTTCCACCTGACGGACTGGTTACCGGCTTTGATTGCGGGCCCGGCAATCTGCTGATGGATGCCTGGTGCCAGCGCCATACCGGCCAGCCTTACGACAAAAACGGTGACTGGGCGGCCGGAGGTCAATTGATCGAGGCACTGCTGACCAAGTGCCTGAGCAACCCCTTCTTTCGTCAAGCCCCGCCCAAAAGCACGGGACGCGAGGAATTCAACATGCCGTGGCTGGAAGGCATGCTGAACCCCGAATACCGCCCGCAGGACGTGCAATACACCCTGACGGAGTTAACCGCTTGCGGCATTACGCATGCCATCCGTCGCTACTGCCCCGGCACTCAGGAAGTCTATCTGTGCGGAGGAGGCGCCCATAATCAGTTGCTGCAAGCAAGAATCCGGCATCATCTGCCCGACGCCCAGCTATCAATAACTGACACACTGGGCATTCCGGCCGACTGGGTTGAGGCTGCCGCCTTTGCCTGGCTGGCAAAACAAACCATAGACGGCAAACCCGGCAACCTCCCTGCCGTGACCGGCGCCAGCAGTCCACGCATACTTGGTGCGATTTATCCGGCATAATAAGCAGGAAAATTGACTACATCGCAGCAGACATCAACATCATGACGAAGCCAACCAAAGCCATCCTATCTTTCGACAACGGAGAAAAACCGGTCGAACTGCCGGTCTTATCCAGCAACCTCGGCGCCAACGTGATCGACATCACCAACCTCGGCAAGCACGGTTATTTCACCTACGACCCCGGGTTCATGTCGACGGCCAGTTGCAGTTCCAGCATCACTTATATCGATGGAGACAAGGGGCTGCTTTACTATCGAGGCTACCCCATCGAGCAGCTGGCCGAGCATTGCGACTTCCCCGAAGTCGCCTACCTGCTGATCAACGGTGAACTGCCCAACGCGGAGCAAAAGAAGAAGTTCACCGACACCGTGCACAGCCACACCATGCTGCACGACCAGATGAACAACGTATTCCGCGGGTTCCGCCGCGACGCCCACCCGATGGCCGTGATGGTCTCGGTCGTGGGAGCGATGGCAGCCTTCTATCCGGAAAACGCAGACGTATCGGATCCCCGCCAGCGTGAGATTGCCGCATTCCGCCTGCTGGCAAAAGTGCCGACCGTGGCCGCATGGAGTTACAAATACAACATTGGCGAACCGTTTGCCTATCCGCAAAACCGTCTCAATTACGCCGAAAACTTCATGCACATGATGTTCGCGACGCCGTGCGAACCCTACAACCCAAACCCGGTGCTGTCCCGCGCACTGGAGCGCATCCTGATTCTGCATGCTGACCACGAACAGAACGCGTCGACCTCGACCGTGCGCGTCGTCGGCTCCAGCGGCGCCAATCCGTTCGCCTGTATAGCTGCCGGGATAGCCTCGCTTTGGGGGCCTTTGCATGGCGGGGCCAATGAAGCCACATTGCAGATGCTGGAAGAGATTGGCGACATTTCGCGTATCGGCGAATATATCAAGCGCGCCAAGGACAAATCGGACTCGTTCCGGCTCATGGGCTTTGGCCATCGCGTCTACAAAAACATGGATCCGCGCGCCGCCATCATGCGCCAAACCTGCCACCAGGTACTGGACGAACTGGGGCTGCATGACGATCCGACGCTTAAACTGGCGCTCAAACTCGAACAGATCGCATTGGAGGACGAATACTTCGTCAGCAAGCGGCTGTACCCGAATGTGGATTTCTACTCGGGAATCGTCATGCGTGCCATGGGCATACCCAATTCGATGTTCACAGCCATTTTCGCCTTGGCACGCACCGCCGGCTGGATTGCCCAGTGGGACGAGATGATTTCGAGCCCGGAGCACCGCATCGCGCGACCACGCCAGCTATACACTGGCCAGACCCGTCGAGAATTCGTGCCGATAGGCGAGCGCTGAGAACAAAAAGGCCGCTGCAAGTTGCAGCGGCCTTTTTGCTGAGTACCAACCTAGGTCAGGCTGAGAACGAGGATCCGCAACCGCAGGTGGTAGTAGCATTCGGATTGCGAATCACGAACTGCGAACCTTGCAAACCATCGGTATAGTCGATTTCGGCACCCGCCAGATATTGCAGGCTCATGGGATCGATCAGCAACGAAACGCCATTGCGCTCAACCAAGGTATCGTCATCATTGATGGTTTCATCGAAAGTGAAGCCGTACTGAAAACCGGAGCAGCCGCCGCCGGAGACAAAAACACGCAGCTTGAGGTCTGGAGTTCCTTCCTCCTCAATCAACTCGCGCACCTTGCTGGCAGCATTCTCGGTGAAAATCAGCGGGCTGGGAATATCATTGGCCATGTTCATAAACTTCTCCTTAACTTTTTGATTCGACAGATTATCCGCCTGAGTCTACGGCAGGTCAATCTTCATCCGCCGGAGGTGGCGCCGGCTCGCTCAGATAAATCAACTTGCCTTCCACCACTGCACCGATGTGCATTTCCAGGGTCTTGTAGCTGAGATCTCCGGTTACCCGCGCCTTGGCCTGCAACTCGATGTATTCGGCGGCACGCACTGGCCCGACCACGGTCCCGTTGATCACGGCATGCGAAACACTGATAGCCCCGTTGATGCGGCCCCGCTCGCTCAATACAAAAGTCCCGGTCTTGGCTCCACTTGCGCTGACATTGCCATTTATCGCTCCGTCCACACGCAAGCCCCCGCTGAAAGCCACATCGCCGTCCACAACAGTATCTGCACCGATCAGGGTATCGATGCGGCTTTGCGGTTTCTGACTGCTTCTGAAAAACATGAGCATCCTTAATCAGTTAATGAGACCACTTGCGTCAGCTTAGGTTCGGAAGAACCGGCCTGAAAAAATTTTGCCTGCAGACTCTGCGCCGAAATAGGAGCTGGCACGGTAAAGCTGCCTTCCAGCGGCTGATAATACTTGAAATTAACCTTGCTCCCCTGCTGTGGCGATTTTCCGCCCAGCACGACATGTGTCACCGGCTTGCCATCCTGCATGCCGATGACTGCCAACTGCAGACTGCCCTGCACGTTTTTGTCATGCTTGCCGGACTGGATCAGCAGCAGGCGGTATTGATATTCCCCCGCACGCTCGCCACGACTTACCTTGAGGCTGTGCAGCTTTACCACAGCGACACCGGTGCTTTCCTCAAGGATACTCTTATAGAAAGCCAGATCCTCCTTGAGGCGGACATTATCCTCCTGCAAGGTCGTAAGATCCTTGGTCAGATCGGTCTGGGCAACATTGGTGACCTGCTGCTGGCGCTCGACATGGATGGCTTGGGTGTGCAGCAATTTGTTTTCCTGCTCCAGGCGCGTAACTTGTTCGCGCAGGGCGGCGGCATTGCCCCCGGCATAACGCCAGTAACCCACCATATACCCCGTGGCGAGCAACGCCATCACCAGAATCAGGCGCCAATACCAAGGCGGCTCGGCATGCACCGCAACATGGGGCGCCGCCGGACCGAAGTGCTGCCGAATCAAGCGCACGAGACGTCTCATGGAGATAGCGGCACCTGTTCGAGCCCTTCGGCTTCAGCAAAACCAAACATCAGATTCATGTTGTGTACCGCCTGGCCTGCGGCACCCTTGACCAGATTATCAATCACGGAAAGCACCACCACAGTATCGCCCCCCTGCGGCCGATGCACCGCGATACGGCAGACATTGGCGCCGCGCACCGACCGCGTTTCGGGGTGCGCGCCCTTGGGCAAGACATCGACGAACGGCTCGCTGGCATAACGTTGCTCGAACAGTTGCTGCAAGTCGGCTTCCATTTTCAGGGTTGCATACAGCGTGGCATGGATGCCCCGTATCATCGGCGTCAGGTGCGGCACAAAGGTCAAACCGACCGGTTTGCCACCCATCGCCGTCAGGCCCTGGCTGATTTCCGGCAGATGCCGATGGCCGGCGACACCGTAGGCCTTGAAGTTGTCGGCAGCCTCGGCGTGCAGAATATGCGTCTCGGCTTTGCGACCGGCCCCGCTCACGCCGGATTTGGCATCGGCGATCAGCCGGCTTTCGTCGACCAATCCGGCTTCAAGCAGCGGCAAGAATCCCAACTGCACGGCCGTGGGGTAGCATCCCGGGTTGGCAATCAGACGCGCGGTTTTGATTTTCTCCCGATTGACTTCCGGCAAACCGTAAACCGCATCGGCGACCAGATCCGGACAGGCATGCGTCATGCCATACCATTTTTCCCAAACCGCAACATCCTTGATCCGGAAATCAGCCGCGAGGTCGATCACCCTCACTCCGGCATCGAGCAACTCACGCGCCTGTTGCATGGCAATACCGTTCGGTGTGGCGAAGAACACAACATCGCAGGATTTAAGGTTGGCTTGTGCCGGATCGGTAAACGGCAAATCCACCCGCCGACGCAGACTGGGGAACATGTCGCTGACCGGCATTCCGGCTTCGCCGCGCGAGGTAATGACAACCAGCTCGGCGTGCTGGTGCTGTGCCAGCAACCGCAACAACTCAACCCCGGTATAGCCGGTGCCGCCTACGATGCCTATTTTTATTTTGTTCACGCCACTACTCACAAAAAACACGAATCCGCGCACTATACCGCCCACAGGATTGAAGATCAAACGCCTTGAATCGCAACGGGAAACCGCTTCGCCACAGCATGACAGGCGAACTGCTGTGATAGAATCGCGCCCCATGAGCGAACTAGACAAATCCTTTGAACCCAAGAACATAGAAAACCGCTGGTACCAATTCTGGGAATCCGGCGGCTATTTCTCAGCCGGTCTTGATACGGCAAAATCCGACAATTTCTGCATCCTGCTGCCGCCGCCCAATGTCACCGGCACGCTGCACATGGGCCATGGTTTCAATCAGACCATCATGGACGCCCTGACACGCTACTACCGCATGAAGGGGCACAACACCCTGTGGCAGCCGGGCACCGACCATGCAGGTATCGCGACGCAAATCGTCGTCGAGCGCCAGCTGGATGCCCAGGGTATCTCGCGCCACGACCTCGGCCGCGAGAAATTCCTGGGAAAAGTGTGGGAATGGAAAGAGCATTCCGGCTCTACCATCACCCGCCAGATGCGCCGCCTCGGTACCTCTCCGGATTGGAGCCGCGAGCGATTCACCATGGACGAAGGCCTGTCCAAGATCGTTACCGAAACATTTGTACGTCTGTACAACGAAGGCCTGATTTATCGCGGCAAGCGGCTGGTGAACTGGGATCCAAAACTGCACACCGCCGTATCCGATCTCGAAGTCGTCAGCGAGGAAGAAGACGGCCACCTCTGGCACATCCGCTACCCGCTGGCGGATGGCTCCGGCTCGCTGACTGTCGCCACCACGCGCCCGGAAACCATGCTGGGCGACACCGCCGTCATGGTGCATCCGGAGGACGAGCGCTACGCGCACTTGCTGGGCAAGACGGTCAAGCTGCCGCTGTCCGACCGTGAAATCCCGGTGATCGCCGACGAGTACGTCGATAAGGAATTCGGCACCGGCGTGGTCAAGGTCACCCCGGCGCACGACTTCAACGACTATGCCGTGGGCCAGCGCCACCAGTTGCCGATGATCTCCATCCTCACGCTGGATGCCAAGATCAACCACAATGCGCCGGAAAAATATCGTGGCATGGATCGCTTCGACGCGCGCAAGGCCATCGTTGCCGATCTGGAAGCCTTGGGCCTACTGGAAAAGATCGACAAGCACAAACTCAAGGTACCCAGAGGCGACCGCACCAATGTTGTAATTGAGCCCATGCTCACCGACCAGTGGTTCGTCGCCATGACCAAGCCGGGCACAGACGGCAAGTCCATCACCGAACAGGCACTGGAAGTGGTTGCCAGCGGCGAGATCAAGTTCCACCCGGAAAACTGGGTCAACACCTACAACCAGTGGCTCAACAACATCCAGGATTGGTGTATTTCGCGCCAGTTGTGGTGGGGCCACCAGATTCCTGCCTGGTACGGCACCGACGGCTCGGTATTCGTTGCGCATGATGAAGCCGAGGCACGTCGCCTAGCGGATGAACACGGCTATGCCGGCGTGCTGACACGCGACCCGGACGTGCTCGACACCTGGTACTCATCCGCGCTGTGGCCGTTCTCTACTCTGGACTGGACGCCAGAATGGCCGGAGAAATCCAACCCGGCGCTCGACCTGTATTTGCCGTCCAGCGTACTGGTCACCGGCTTCGACATCATTTTCTTCTGGGTGGCGCGCATGGTGATGATGACCAAGCACATCACCGGCAGGATTCCGTTCAAGGATGTCTATGTGCACGGCCTGATCCGCGATGCAGAAGGGCAGAAGATGTCCAAGTCCAAGGGCAACGTGCTCGATCCGATCGACCTGATCGACGGCATCGGCCTGGATGACCTGATCAAGAAGCGCACCACCGGCCTGATGAACCCAAAGCAGGCTGAACAGATCGAAAAACGCACGCGCAAGGAATTCCCCGAAGGCATTCCGGCGTTCGGCACCGATGCACTACGTTTCACCTTCGCCAGCCTTGCCAGCCCCGGCCGCGACATCAAGTTCGACATGCACCGCTGCGAGGGTTATCGCAATTTCTGCAACAAGCTGTGGAACGCCACGCGTTTTGTGCTGATGAATTGCCAAAAGGAAGATGGCAGCCCTCAGGACTGCGGCATGGGCGACTGCAAGCAGGATTGCGGTCCGGAAGGTTACCTCGATTTCTCTCAGGCCGACCGCTGGATCGTCAGCCTGTTGCAGCGCACCGAAGCTGAAGTGGAAAAAAGCTTTGCCGAATATCGCTTCGACTATGTGGCGCAGGCAATCTACAAGTTCGTATGGGACGAGTATTGCGACTGGTATCTGGAGATCGCCAAGGTACAGCTGCAAGGCGGCAGCGATGCCCAGAAGCGCGCCACGCGCAGAACGCTATTGCGTGTACTCGAAACCGTGCTGCGCCTGGCGCACCCGGTCATTCCGTACATCACCGAAGAACTGTGGCAGACCGTCTCCGGATTTACCGGGCAAAAGAGCGACACCATCATGGTGCGGCCCTACCCCAAGGCACAGCCGGAAAAAATCGACGAAGCCGCCGAGGCATGGGTTGCCTCACTCAAAGCCTCCGTCGATGCCTGCCGCAGCCTGCGTGGCGAGATGAACGTGTCTCCCGCGCAACGCGTACCGCTGGTAGCAGAAGGGTCGGCCGAAGTCCTGGAAGCCTTTGCACCGTATATCAAAGCGCTGGCCAAGCTTTCCGACGTGACGATTGTCCCAGCCCTGCCCGAAGCCGATGCGCCGGTGGCAGTGGTAGGCGATTCACGCCTGATGCTCAAAATCGAGGTGGACGTCGCCGCCGAGAAGGAGCGTCTGGGTAAGGAAATCGTGCGGTTGGAAGGTGAAATCGCCAAGGCAGAAGCCAAACTCGGCAACGAGGGGTTTGTGGCCCGCGCACCGGCAGCGGTAGTCGCTCAGGAGAAAGAGCGTCTTGTCGGCTTCAGCAGCACGCTGGAGAAAATCCGGGCACAGCACGCCAAGCTCGGGTAAAAACGCGGTAGCGATGGGCCAATTACTCGCCCATCGCTACCGCGTCCAGCACGTCTTCCTCAAACTCCTGCAGGCCGTCCTCGTTCAACCCAAGCTCATCAAGCACTGATACCCGGTTTTTCTCCCAGCCCGGATCGCCCGGAATCTGGTAGCGCCTGTGGTACAGATGCACAGCCATCATCAAAATCGCCACCACGGAACGTGCTGCGGCTTTGGCATGTTCAATATCGTGATGATGCAGGATGGCTTGGGCGATGAACTCCGGCAAATGCCAATAACGACTGACCAGATATCCCACTACGCTGTGGTCGGTATCGAATTCACTGTCTTCCTCGGAAAGCTCAGGCCAATCGCCATTTTCGGATAACCGGAAAGTCCTGGCGTACTCCGGAAACCGCTGCATCAGCAAGGGAACACCACACTCGTAGAACAGGCCGGCCAGATACGCCTGATCCGGGAACACATTGCACACCGATACCTGGCGCTTTGCGACAATCGCCGCCAGCTGAGCAACGCCTCCGGAGCGCTCCCAGAATTTCTCATACACTGCACCATTGCCGCCAACCGCTTGTTTCAACGCCACACATTTGACCAGGTTGGTAATCTGTTTCAGACCCAGCACGGCGATGGCGCTTTCTACCGAATCCACCTTGCGACTCATGCCCATGGCAGGAGAATTTACCACCTTGAACAAGGCAGCCACCAAGCCGGCATCACTCGAAATCACCTTGGCAATGGCCTGGTTGCTGACATGCGGCCGCTGGGAAAGCGTCTCGATTTCCAACAGCGCCTTGGGCTGAGGCGGAATCTTGATTCCCTTATCAAGAAAATCCTTTATCGATTGCAGGTCTGCGGCATCAGCACTCAAAGCAAAATTCCCATCATGACAAATTGGGCGCCAGCCAGCGCTCAAGGTATTCCCTCGGCACGCCACGTCTGGCCGCCATATCGACCAGCTGGTCTTCACCAACTTTATCGACGCTGAAATATTTCGATTCCGGATGTGCCAGGTAGAATCCGGACACCGATGCCGCCGGGGCCATGGCGAATGATTCCGTCAGCTGGATGCCGACTTCCTCGCATCGCATCCATTGGAACATATCCGCCTTGACGGTGTGATCAGGGCAAGCCGGGTAACCCGGGGCCGGGCGTATGCCACGATAGGCCTCTTTTACCAGTGCCTCCTTGCTCAATGCCTCATCTGCTGCATAGCCCCACAGGTCTGCGCGCACACGCTCATGCAAGTACTCGGCAAAGGCCTCGGCCAGACGGTCTGCCAGCGACTTCAGCATGATGCTGTTGTAATCGTCATGGGCGTCGTGGAAGCGCTGCGCGTGCTTGTCGAGACCGAGGCCGGCCGTCACCGCGAACATGCCGATGTAATCCGCAATGCCGGAGGACTTGGGCGCGATGAAATCCGCCAGGCACTGGTTGGGGTGCGGCACACCGTCGATCACCGGCTTTTCGCTCTGCTGGCGCAGGCCGTAATAGGTGAAAGCCACCTGAGAGCGCGTGTCGTCGGTATAAATTTCGATGTCGTCCTCATTGATGCTGTTGGCAGGCAGCAGGCTGACGACGCCGTTCGCCTGCAACCAACGGCCATCGATGACTTTCTTCAACAGGGCCAGACCTTCGTTGAACAGCTTGGTCGCGGTTTCGCCCACCACCGGGTCCTTGAGAATGGCCGGATAAGCACCGGCCAGATCCCAGGTCTGGAAGAACGGACCCCAGTCGATGTATTGGGCAAGCGTCGCCAGATCGACGTTTTCCAGCACGCGGCGGCCGATGAACTTGGGCTTGACCGGTGCCTTGCTGCCGGTGAAATCCAGCTTGGCCTTGTTGGCACGCGCCCGCTCCAGCGGCAGCAGCGGCGTGCCCTTTTTGTTGGCATGCCGGGTACGGGCCAGTTCATAGTCGCTGGCGATGTCAGCGATATAGGCGTCGCGCGATTCAGGCGTAAGCAACGACTGCATCACGGCAACCGAGCGTGAGGCATCCGGCACATAGACAATCGGGCCATCGTAATGCGGGGCGATCTTGACTGCAGTGTGCACGCGCGAGGTGGTCGCTCCGCCAATCAGCAATGGCGTCTTGAGGCCGCGGAAGTACGGATCACGCTGCATTTCGCGGGCCACGTGGGCCATTTCTTCCAGCGACGGGGTTATCAGGCCCGATAGGCCGATGATGTCGGCGTTTTCTTCTTTCGCCTTGGCCAGAATCTCCGAGCACGGCACCATCACGCCCATATTCACCACCTCGAAGTTGTTGCATTGCAACACCACCGACACGATGTTCTTGCCGATGTCGTGCACGTCGCCCTTGACCGTGGCGATCACCATCTTGCCCTTGGGTTTAGACTTGACGCCGGTGCGCTGTTCTTCCTGCAGCTTTTCTTCTTCGATGAACGGCACCAGATGCGCCACCGCCTGCTTCATCACACGGGCGGACTTCACCACCTGCGGCAGGAACATCTTGCCCTGACCGAACAGATCGCCCACCACGTTCATACCATCCATCAACGGGCCTTCGATCACGTGAATCGGGCGGCCGCCCTTTTGCACGGCTTCCAGCCGCGCGGCCTCGGTATCCTCGACGATGAACTCGGTGATGCCGTGCACCATGGCGTGCTCGAGACGTTTGTGCACCGGCACCGGATTTTCCGGGGTACCGCGCCATTCCAGCGTGGCCGCCTCCTTCTTGCCGCCCGCCTTCAAGGTGCCGGCGATTTCGATCATGCGCTCGGTGGCGTCAATGCGGCGATTCAGTACCACGTCCTCGACGCGCTCGCGCAGTTCCGGGTCGAGATCGTCATACACGCCCATCATGCCGGCGTTGACGATGCCCATGGTCATGCCGGCCTGGATCGCGTGATAGAGGAACACGGTATGGATCGCCTCGCGCGCCGGGTCGTTGCCGCGGAAGCTGAAGCTAACATTGGACACACCGCCCGACACCTTAGCGTACGGCAGATTCTCGCGTATCCAGCGCGTGGCATTGATGAAATCCACGGCGTAGTTGTTGTGCTCGTCGATACCGGTGGCAATAGCGAAGATATTCGGGTCGAAGATGATGTCCTCGGGCGGAAAATCCACTTCCTGCACCAGCAGGTCATAGGCACGTTTGCAGATTTCGATCTTGCGTTCGAAGGTATCCGCCTGACCCTGCTCATCGAAGGCCATGACGATCACGGCCGCACCGTAGCGCCGGCACAACCCGGCTTGGCGCAGGAACTCGGCTTCGCCCTCCTTCATCGAAATCGAGTTGACGATGGCTTTGCCCTGCACGCATTTGAGGCCGGCTTCGATCACCGCCCATTTGGACGAGTCGATCATGACCGGTACGCGTGCGATGTCGGGTTCGGACGCGATCAGGTTGAGGAAATGCGTCATGGCAGCGACCGCATCGAGCATGCCCTCGTCCATGTTGATGTCGATCACCTGCGCACCGTTTTCGACCTGGTTGCGCGCCACCGTCAGCGCCTCGTCGAACTGCCCGTTGAGTATCATGCGGGCAAAGGCCTTGGAACCGGTGACGTTGGTACGCTCGCCGACGTTGACGAACAGCGACTGGTCGTCGATGGTGAACGGCTCCAGCCCGGACAGCTTGGTCGTCCGCGCGATTTGCGGGATCTTGCGTGGCGGCACATCCTGCAACGCCTCGGCGATGGCCTGGATGTGCGGCGGCGTCGTGCCGCAACAGCCGCCGGCGATGTTGATGAAGCCGCTCTCGGCAAACTCCTTGACCAGCCTTGAGGTATCCGCGGGCTTTTCGTCGAAACCGGTATCGCTCATCGGGTTCGGCAGACCGGCATTGGGATAGATGCAGACGAAGGTATCGGCAATCTGCGACAACTCTTCGGCATAGGGACGCATCAGCGCCGCACCCAGCGCGCAGTTGAGGCCGATGGTCAGCGGCCTGGCATGGCGCACCGAATGCCAGAACGCGGTGACGGTCTGCCCGGACAGGATGCGGCCGGAAGCATCGGTCACGGTGCCAGAAATCATGATGGGCAGGCGCTTGCCGGTTTCTTCAAAAAAGGTTTCGATCGCGAACAGCGCGGCTTTGCAGTTGAGGGTATCGAAAATGGTCTCGACCATCAGGATGTCGGCACCGCCTGCGACCAGGCCGCGTGCCTGCTCCAGATAGGCCGCCATCAACTGGTCGAAACTGACATTGCGTGCAGCCGGGTCGTTGACATCCGGCGAAATCGACGCAGTTTTCGGCGTCGGCCCCAGTGTGCCGGCGACAAACCGTGGCTTGCCGGGGGTTGCATATTTGTCGCAGGCGGCACGCGCCAACTTGGCGGCTTCCACATTCATCTCGTAGGCGAGATGCGCCATGTGGTAATCCTCCTGCGCGACACTGGTCGCCCCGAAGGTATTGGTCTCGATGATGTCGGCCCCGGCTGCGAGATATTTTTCGTGTATCTCGCTGATGATCTGGGGTTGCGTCAGAGTCAGCAACTCGTTGTTGCCTTTGACGAACAGTTCGCGCGCGCCGGCAGCATCCTCAGTGGCGGCACCATGCCCTCCGCAACCACAGCCGCCGCCCGCCGGCTGTGCAGCAGCCGGTGCGGCAAAGTTGGCAAAACGCCCATTCGGCCCGCCGCGGTAATCTTCTTCAGTCAACTTGTACTGCTGGATCATGGTGCCCATCGCACCATCCAATATCAGAATGCGTTGCGCCAGCAGGTCGCGCAAAAGAGTCTCTGTCGGGGAAATAGCGTTTTTCATGTCAGGTAAATTAAGGATTGCAAAGTTCCAAGGGCATCGGGCTACGGGCAGGGCGCGCAGCTTGATGCCGGGAGTTAGTTATCGGCTTCCTCACCCAGGCTGGAAGCCCATTGCATGGCCTCCAGTTCCGCCCGGTTGAGATCGGCCAGGGTCAGGCCAGTTTGTTCGAGCAGGTCGGATACGGCAGAAAAATCGCCGGTTTCGACTTTTTCCACCAGCGTAAGCAATTGCCCCAGAAAACCATCGCGCTGCAGCACCGCATTTTTTACTTCATCGATCAGACCCAGCTGACCGATGATTTCTTCCATCTTCATGCCCAGCACGGCATCCACCAGCGACAGGATCCCGGTCATGAAAGCGCGGTCCTTGGCATCTTCGGTATGGTGGCTGCGATCAGGATGGCGCTGGCTGAGCAGTTCCATGGTTTTAGCGCGGGTTGCCGCCAGTTGCATGAGCGGGCTGGTCGCCGCGACTCCGCTATCCTGCGCGTACAGCAGCAATTGCACCCAGCGTTGCAACTGCCGACGCCCCAGCACCACCAGCGCCTGATGCAGCGATCCGATTTTGTTGCGCATGCCCATGCCGACCGAATTCACCAGCCGCAGCAAACCGAGGGTGAGATTGGGACTCTCCTTGAAATTGCGTTCAATTTCCGGAATTTCGACATCGGCCATGAGTTGGTTCAACACGCGCATCAACGTCAACTGGTTCGGATTGGTCTTTTTGCCGGAAAGAATGGCGGGCTTGGCAAAGAAATAACCCTGGAACAAAGTAAAGCCCAGCTCCTTGCAACGCTGGAACTGCGCCTGATCTTCCACTTTCTCGGCCAGCATCTGCAACCTGGGCCAGCGCTCGAGCAGGCCCAGGGTCTTTTCAATGGTTTGGGCATCCGACAGCATCACGTCAAACTTGACGATGTCGACCACTTCGAACAGCGGGTCGTAAGCCGGCGTATATTCAAAATCGTCCAGCGCCAGGCGGAAACCCTTGGCCTTGAGTTCGCGGCAACGCTCGATGGCTCTGTCATCGATCTCTACGGTTTCCAGAATTTCCAGCACCATGCGCTCGCGCGGCAACAGCTCCAGCATGTCGCTCATCAACAATTCGTAGGAGACATTGATGAACCCGTTCTGCTTGTCGAGCACGGCATCGATGCCCAGTTGACTGATGGTATTGATTATGACCGTCGCTGTCGCCAGCATATCGTCGGTCACTCCGGCCATCGCGTTCTGTCCGGACCGGAACAGCAACTCGTAAGCAACGACATTCTGCCGTTCATCCAGAATGGGCTGTCGCCCCAGAAAAAACTCAGCCTGCGACATCTACTTGTCCCCCTGATCTGTAATGACGCGATCTCGCCCTTGTTGCTTTGCCTGATACAGCGCCTGGTCGGCACGCGCCAATAGCCCGTGCGCGTCGTCCTCATCCCGCATGCCGGCAACACCACCGCTGAAAGTCATTCTGATTTTCTTGCTGCCCTGAACCAGCGGCGACTTGATCAATATCTGGCGCAGCCGGTCGAACATGAACAGCGCACCCTGAATATCGGTATCCGGCAGCGTCATCAGAAACTCCTCTCCACCATAACGGTAGAGCGTATCCGATTCACGCAGCACGCTATGCGAAAGCCGGGAAAAATACACCAGCGCCTGATCGCCAACTTCATGCCCATGCTGGTCATTGATTTTCTTGAAATGATCGATATCGATCATCGCCAGGGTAAATTTGCTGCCATTGCGCCGCGACCGCGCCATTTCCTGCCCCACGCTCGCATCCATGCCGAAACGATTGCGGGCGCCGGTCAGCGGATCCAGCAACACCTGTTGCTTGGCCTCGTGCAACTCGCGGCGCATTTCTTCCAGCGTGCGCTGGCTGCTGGAAATTTCCCTGTGAGCATCTTCTACCGTATTCTGAATAGTGTGGGTAGTCGCCAATATGATTTTGAGCAGATTGCTGATTTCCTGCTTTTCTTCCGCATGCTCCAAGGCGACGATAGACTCCTGCATGTCACGGCTTTTCTGGCCAAGATCCTCTGCCAGATGACTGGTCTTCTCGGTGACGGCGGTAATCAGCGTACGCACCAGATCGACCAGTTCACGACTGTTATCGAGCTTTTGTTCGGTGGTGAGCGAGACTTCGGCCGCTTCGATTTCCGCCGGCTCGCCCAGAATCTCGCGATAGACTCGCGTATAGTTTTCCGGCGTCGGCGGCAGGCCTCGCGAGGTCAGCGTATGAAGCGCCGCACGTGCTGTCTTGACGGATTCCTTGCTCACAGTGCCTTGTCCATTGATTCGCTAATTGTCTTATTATACGTGGTTTATAAGCCATTCTGCCTCATCCTGACGATGCCAGAACACTCCAGCCGCATCGCCGGCAAGCAACTGCACACCCTAGACAAATTCAACCCTCGGCCAATCTTGCCTGCCCTAACCGGCAGGATCAAGATAAAATCCCGCAATTGCCGGGGACAGCAAGATCTTGCAACTTTTCCACGGCACAATCCCATCGGAGATCACAAAATGATTTTTTTTCGCCTGCTCGCACTTGCCTGCGCCCTGCTGTTGAATCAGGCCGCGATCGCCAATGACGAAGCCGCGGGCGACGAAACCGAGCAACTACGCGGTATCGTCAAAAACCTGATGGACGACAACTCGGCTTTCGTCAAGTCGCACAAACCCGACTACTACAAACCGTTTGCCGAGTCGCAGCATCCGCGCGCCACCGTCGTGACCTGCTCCGATTCGCGAGTGCATACCCATGCGCTGGACAAGACCCCTGACGGCGACCTGTTCATGGTACGCAACATCGGCAACCAGATACCCACTGCCGAAGGCTCTGTCGAATACGGGGTGCATCACCTGCACACCCCGTTGCTGATCATCGTCGGCCACGTGGCTTGCGGTGCCATCAAGGCGGTAGCCGGCGATTATTCGAAGGAATCCGAATCGATCAAGCGCGAGCTCGGCAGCATCAAACTGCCGACCAGAAACCCGAAGAACGAGGAAAACGAAGAATGGCTGCGCGGCGTGGATGCCAACGTCAACAACCAGGTGGCCTATGCCATCAAGAAATTTGAGGAAGAAATCAAAAGCGGCAAGCTGACCGTGGTGGGCGCCATCTACGATTTCCAGAATGCGCTGCACCAGGGGCAGGGACGCCTGGTCATCACCAACATCAACGGCAACACAGATACCGGCAACATCATGTCCGGCCTGATGAAAATCTCCGGCGCAGGAATGAAACTGGATAAAAAGCCTGTCGGCAAGGCGGTGGAAAAATCGCCGGCAGCGACAGGACGCACACACTAATGCATATACACATACTTGGCATTTGCGGCACTTTCATGGGCGGCATCGCGGCACTGGCACGCGAGACCGGACATCGCGTTACCGGTTGCGATGCAAATGTTTACCCCCCCATGAGCACCCAACTCGAAGCACAAGGCATATCCCTGATCGAGGGCTTTACCCCTGATCAGGCCGACATCGGCGCCGATATGTTTGTCATCGGCAACGTCGTTTCGCGCGGCAACCCGTTGATGGAGGAAATCCTCAATCGCGGCCTGCCCTATATCTCCGGCCCGCAATGGCTGGCGGAGCATGTGCTGCACGACAAGTGGGTGCTCGCTGTTGCTGGCACCCATGGCAAGACCACCACCACTTCCATGCTTGCCTGGATCCTGGAGGATGCCGGAATGAAGCCTGGCTTCCTGATTGGCGGCGTACCCCAGAATTTCGGGATATCGGCCCGCTTGGGCGAGACCCCGTTTTTTGCCATCGAAGCCGACGAATACGACACCGCATTCTTCGACAAGCGCTCCAAGTTCGTGCACTACCGGCCGCGTACCGCGGTGCTGAATAATCTGGAATTCGATCACGCCGATATTTTCCCCGATCTCGCCGCTATCGAAACCCAGTTTCACCACTTGGTACGAACCGTTCCGGGCCAGGGCCTGATCGTCGCCAACGGGGCCGAAGCAAGCCTGGATCGCGTTTTGGCGCGCGGCTGCTGGAGTGCGGTGGAACAATTCAATACCGGTCGCGGTTGGCAGGCCATCAATGTCGATTCCGCCGGCAGCTTCGACGTGACGCTGAACGATGCGCCCCAAAGCCGCGTGCACTGGTCGCTACTGGGCGCCCACAACCGCAGCAATGCGCTGGCCGCCATCGCTGCCGCACGCCACGTTGGCGTTTCCGCCCAAGTTGCCTGCGAGGCTTTAGGTCGATTCGAGAACGTCAAGCGTCGCATGGAAGTCCGCGGTACCGTCAACGGTATTACCGTGTATGACGATTTCGCCCACCATCCCACCGCGATCGGCACCACACTGGCCGGGCTGCGCGCCAAGGCCGGCAGCGCCCGCATCCTGGCCGTGCTGGAACCGCGCTCCAACACCATGAAACTGGGCGTGATGAAGGCCGCACTACCAGGCAGCCTGACTGCAGCCGACAGGGTTTTCTGTTACGCCGCCAATCTGGGCTGGGATGCGGCCGAAGCTCTCGTCCCGCTTGGCGAGAAGGCCGTTACCCACACCGATCTCGGCGCATTGATCGAGGCGATTGTGGCCGAGGCGCGCCCGGATGATCAGATTCTGGTGATGAGCAACGGCGGCTTCGGTGGCATACACGAAAAACTGCTGGCGAGGCTCGCTGCCTGATGCTGCAATTGACTGACGACAACCGACTGGGCGTGATGGTCGCAACTTCGGTAGTTTTGCATGCAGTCATCATCCTCGGCCTCAAATTCAGCCCGCCCGACCTCAAGAAGCTGAAGGACAATCTACCGACGCTGGATGTCATTCTGGTCAACGCAAAAACGCAGTCACAGCCGACCAGGGCCGATGCCTTGGCGCAAGCCAATCTTGACCGGGGCGGTAATACCGAAGTCAACCGCCGCATGAAATCGGCATTGCCTGTCCCCAAAATCAGTCCTAAAGAAACCGTTGCCAAACCGGCTGCCGAATCGCAACAGCTAGCGGCAAAAGTCGAGCAACTGGATAAAGAGGCCATAGAGCGGCAACAACAGGTCTTGGAGCTTGAATATCGCGTCCAACAGGCGATGACCCAACTCAATTCTGCCAAGACTATAGAACAAACACCTGCTACATCCTCGCCGGCAAAACCCAAACTGGACACCAGCGACCTGATGGCGCAAAGCCTGGAAGCCGTGCGGCTGGAAGCTGAAATCGCCAAGGAGAATGATGCCTATCAGAAACGCCCCAAGCGCAAGCATTTTGGCGCCAGTGCTCGGGAATACCGTTTCGCCACATACATCGAATCCTGGCGGCAGAAAGTCGAAAAAATCGGCAACCTGAACTATCCTGAAGCAGCCAAGGCGCAAAAGCTTTACGGCAGCCTGCGCATGACCGTAGCAATCAAGGCCGATGGCTCCATAGACTACATCGAAATCAATCAGGGCTCCGGCCACAAGATCCTGGACGATGCAGCACGCCGCATCGTGGAGATGGCCGCACCCTATGCGGAGTTTTCGGCCGACATGCGCCGCGATACCGACATCATCGAAATCGTACGCACCTGGTCATTCACGCGCGAGGACACATTGTCAGGACAATGAGCTATAGACAATTATGAGCTACTACCAAAGACACGTATTTTTCTGCCTCAATCAGCGCGAAGATGGCGGCCCATGCTGCGCAAACCGCGACGCAGAATCGATGTTCGACTATATGAAATCGCGCTGCAAAAAGATGGGGCTATGGGGCGAAGGCAAACTGCGCGTCAATCGCGCAGGCTGTTTTGATCGCTGTTCGGAAGGCCCCGTGCTGGTCGTGTACCCGGAGGCCATCTGGTACACCTTCGTCGATCAGGACGACATCGACGAAATCATCGAGTCCCACCTTAAACAAGGCAAGGTCGTGGAAAGACTCAAGATTTGATGTAGCTCTCCAGTTGATCGATCAAAAAGCGCTGATAGGCTATCGTCTCTTTCACCAGATCGCCGATCGACACCAGCCCGGAAACTTTGCCGCCGTCCAATACCGGCAAGTGACGAATACGTTTATCGCTCACCAGATCAAGACACTCCTGCACCGTATTCTGCGAAGTTACGGTAATCAGGCAATGCTGCGGCGTCATGATCTCGCTGACCGGCATCTCTTTGGACGACTTGCCCTTGAGCACCACGCCCCGTGCATAATCCCGCTCGGAGAAAATGCCGACCAGAGCATCGTCCTGCATGACCATCAGCGCCCCGACCTTTTTCTCTGCCATCAGGACGAGTGCATCGTAAACAGTGGCATCGGGACGGATGCTCAAAATCTCGTGTCCCTTGGCTTGTAGCAACTGGCCTACCGTCTTCATGGTTCTCTCTCCCGGGTTGTTGTTAAAATGGCCACTTATGCGGTCAGTTTAGTCAAATTTACGCGCATGATAAAGAGGCGCGAAAACCCCACAAAAATGCCATCAAAATCAAATAAATACACTAACGCCCTGATCGCGCTCGCGCTCCTCACCATCATCTGGGGCTACAACTGGGTCGTGATGAAAGTCGCCTTGCAATATTCCACCGCATCGCAATTTGCCGCCATGCGTACCTTTGGCGGAGGAATATTCCTGCTCGGCCTGATGGCGATCATGCGCAAACCGCTGAAACCGCGAGAGGTCGGCAGCACGGTGGTGCTTGGATTGTTGCAAACGACAGGATTTACCGGTTTTATCATCTGGGCCCTGGTACAAGGCGGGGCCGGCAAAACCTCGGTACTCAGCTTCACCATGCCGTTCTGGGTGTTGCTGCTGGCCTGGCCGCTACTGGGCGAGCGCATCCGCGGCCTGCAATGGGGCGCCGTACTGCTGGCACTGGCCGGGCTTACCAGCATCCTGGAGCCATGGAACCTGCGCGGCAGCAAATCCAGCATGGCACTGGCCGTACTGGCAGGTATCAGTTGGGCGCTGTCGGTGATTTACCACAAGAAGCTTACGCAACGCGTCCCCGATCTGGACCTGCTGTCATTCACCGCATGGCAGATGCTGTTCGGCTCTGTCCCCATTGTGCTGTTTGCGCTGGGCGAACTGGATACCCCCATTCAATGGACGTCGACATATATCGTCACCATCATTTACAGCGTAATTCTCGCCAATGCCCTGGGCTGGATGGCCTGGCTCTACGCCTTGCAACGGCTGCCCGCCGGGGTGGCCAGCATGAACTCGATGCTGATCCCTGTCATCGCCGTGCTCGCTTCCTGGATACAACTCGGCGAACGACCCAGCCCACTGGAAATGACCGGTATGATCTGCATCATCACAGCCCTTGTCATGCTCACCTGGATCAATATCCGCCGTCATGCCGAGGTCGATGCCGCCATGGGGCAGGACTAGCGATGTGGTAGAATTCGGCCATTTTTCAGGCAATTAGACTAGAAGGATGGATCATGGCAGGACATTCCAAATGGGCCAACATTCAGCATCGTAAAGGCCGTCAGGATGCCAAGCGCGGCAAGATATTCACCCGCTTGATCAAGGAAATCACCGTGGCAGCCCGCATGGGCGGAGGAGATGTGAGCACCAACCCGCGCCTGCGCATGGCGATCGACAAGGCCAAGGCCGAATCGATGCCCAAGGACAACATCGAAAACGCCGTCAAGCGCGGCTCCGGCACGCTCGAAGGCGTCAACTACGAAGAGTTGCGCTACGAAGGCTACGGCATCGGCGGTGCAGCCGTGATGGTGGACTGCATGACCGACAACAAGACCCGCACCGTGGCCGACGTACGCCACGCTTTCAGCAAGTACGGCGGCAATCTCGGCACCGACGGCTCAGTGGCCTTCCTGTTCAAACATTGCGGCACCTTGCTGTTCGCACCCGGCACCAGCGAGGACAAAGTCATGGAAGTCGCACTGGACGCCGGCGCCGAAGACATCGTCAGCAACGATGACGGCAGCATCGAAGTCATCACCGCTCCCAACGATTTTGAAGCTGTCAAGTCTACGCTCGAAGCCGCCGGACTCAAGGCTGAAATGGCGGAAGTGACAATGAAAGCGTCTACCGAAACCGTGCTTGCCGGCGACGACGGTATCCGCATGCAAAAGCTGCTCGATGCGCTGGACGATCTCGACGACGTGCAGGAGGTGTATACCTCTGCGGTGATCGAAGAGTAAAAAACGTGAAAGGTGATGCCCTCCCGGCGCAAAGCGCCACCCTCCCTGCCGGGAGGGTCTACTTTTCACTTTTCACTTTTCACCTTTCACCTTTCACCTTTTACCTTTCACCTCGATCATCGCGATGATCGCCCGCATCCTCGGCATCGACCCCGGCCTGCAAAACACGGGCTTCGGGGTCATTGAGAAATCCGGCGAGAAACTCGTCTACGTGGCGAGCGGCATCATCAAGACAGGATCGGGCGGCGAATTGCCCGCCCGCCTCAAAGTCATCCTTGACGGCCTGGCCGAGGTCATCGCCACCTACCAGCCGGCACAAGTTGCTATCGAAAAAGTCTTCGTCAACGTCAATCCGCAATCGACACTGCTGCTGGGGCAGGCCCGCGGCGCCGCGATCAGCGCCGCCGTATTGCGCGACCTGCCGGTTGCGGAATATACGGCACTGCAGGTAAAACAGGCCGTGGTCGGCAACGGCCACGCCGCCAAGGAGCAGGTACAAGAAATGGTCAAACGACTGCTCAATCTGCCGGCGGCGCCAAAAGCGGACTCGGCCGACGCACTGGCCTGCGCCATTTGCCACGCTCATGGCGGGCAGGGGCTGGGCCGGTTGGCGACAGCAGGCTACCGGGTGCGCGGCGGACGTCTGGTATGAGCACGCTCGCCGAACCGACCCCGGCAAGTTTCACCAACCCGGCTTTACGCTATTTCGCTGCGACGCGTCCGCCTTTTCTCTCCGCCACACTGGTCGCCTGCCTGCTCGGACTTGCGACAGCATCGCACAACGGTATTGCGCTCAATCTCCCGCTGGCCGGCCTGTCCATTATTCTGGCATTGCTGCTGCATGCGGCCGTCAACGTTCTCAACGACTATTACGATGCCCTCAACGGCACCGATGACGCCAACACCGAACGCCTGTTCCCCTTCACCGGCGGCAGCCGCTTCATCCAGAACCACATCCTCACCCGCGGCCAGACCGCACGCTTCGGCTACACCCTGCTAGCTGTTGCCGTGTTCGGCGGCCTGGGGCTGATCGTGAAAGTGGGCACTGGCTTGCTGGCTATCGGCACAACCGGCGTGTTCATCGGCTGGGCCTATTCTGCCGCACCGTTAAAACTCAACAGCCGCGGCCTGGGCGAGTTCTGCGTCCTGGCCGGATTTCTCGGCGTGGCGGTCGGCGCGGATTTCGTCCAGCGCGGCGCATTTGACCCCGCCCCGTTGCTGGTCGGCCTGCCTTATGCCCTGCTGGTGACAAACCTGCTCTACATCAATCAGTTTCCCGACCGCAAGGCCGATGCCGCCGTCGGCAAACACCACTGGGTCGTGCGCCTGCCGCTATCCGTCGCAACCCGCATTTACCCCGCCCTGGCTCTACTTGCCCTGCTCTGGCTGACCGGGCTCGTCATGACGGGGCGCCTGCCGGCCATCGCCATCCTTTCGGCCGCCCCCATCCTGCTCTCCTTCAAGTCGGCCGCCATTTTGCAGCGCCATGCAGCACAACCTTCCGCACTGTTGCCGGCCATCCGCCACACCATCGTCGCCATGCTGGCGCATGGTATCCTGTTAGCTCTTTTGTTGTGGGGAAGTGCTGCATGATTGGTCGATTGTCCGGGGTACTGCTGGAAAAGAATCCGCCGCAAATCCTGGTGGATGTGAACGGCGTCGGCTACGAAGTCGAGGTGCCCATGAGCACTTTTTACAATCTGCCGGAAACCGGCGCAAAAGTGTCCCTGCATACCCAGTTCGTGGTGCGCGAGGACGCGCAATTGCTCTATGGTTTTCTAACCGAGCGCGAGCGCGCCACCTTCCGTCAACTGCTCAAGGTCAACGGTATTGGCGCCAAGTCGGCGCTGGGTATCCTGAGCGGCATGTCGGTGGAAGATCTGGCGCAGGCGATTGTGTTGCAGGAAGCCGCGCTGCTGGTCAAGATCCCCGGCATTGGCAAGAAAACCGCCGAGCGCCTGTTGCTGGAACTGAAGGACAAACTCGGCTCCGAATTCATCACGGCACAGCCCACCGCCGGCCAGCCGAAAAACAGCGGCAACGACATCCTCAATGCCTTGCTGGCACTGGGCTACAACGAGCGCGAGGCGCTGGCCGCAGTCAAGCTGCTGCCAGCCGGCCTGCCGGTATCGGACGGCATCCGCCAGGCCCTCAAGTCCTTATCGAAGGCATGATGCCGGCATGATCAACACCGGCCAGCTTGCCCGCATCGCCTTGGTAACCCTGCTGGTCGCCGGATGCTTTCTCGTCCTGCGCCCCTTTATGGCGGCCATTCTGTTCGCCGCTGTGGTCTGCGTTTTCACCTGGCCACTCTATCAGCGCCTGCAGTCGGGGCTGGGCCAGCAGGACACACTGGCAGCACTGACCATGACGCTGCTGCTGTTGCTGGCCATGATCGTCCCCATGGCCTATCTCGCGGCGCATCTGGCCGATGCAGCGGCAACCCTGTTCGAGCAGCTCCGGCCAAAGCTGGAGCATCCGCAGCCGAACGCCCCCGAGTGGATACAGGATCTACCCTTGATCGGCACACAACTCAATGATTTCTGGCACCGTATTGCCGCCAGCCATGACGAGTTGATGAAATTGCTGAGCCAGTTTTACGAACCGCTGCGCAACTTCAGCCTGAAAGCGGTGCAACTGGTTGGCGAGGGGCTGTTGCAGCTATTGCTGGTAGTGTTTGTTGCATTCTTCTTTTACCGTGACGGCACACGCATGGCCACCGGTCTGATCGCTATCGCGCGCAAGCTTGGCGGAGAACTGGGACAGGAGATGCTGGTCCTGTCCTGCAGTACGGTAAAAGCCGTCATGCTGGGCATTTTTGGCACGGCCATCGCTCAAGCCGCCGTCGCATTGCTGGGTTTTCTGCTGGCCGGGGCGCCGGCACCGGTGCTACTAGCTGCAGCGACCTTCTTCCTGTCCATGATCCCGGTAGGGCCGCCACTGGTATGGGGAGGGGCCGCGCTGTGGCTGTTCAACCACGGCGATCATGGCTGGGCGATTTTTCTCGCCGTGTACGGCTTGCTGGCCATCAGCAGCGTGGACAACCTGGTCAAACCCATACTCATCAGCCATTCCGCCAACCTGCCGTTGCTGCTGATAGCCCTGGGCGTGCTGGGCGGGGCGATCGCTTTCGGTTTTGTCGGCATCTTTCTCGGCCCGACGCTACTGGCGGTCGGCCTGACTTTGACTATGCGCTGGCTCGACCCATCCGAGAAAGATATTGCGGCAGACACGTGACAGAAAGCGTATTTCCATGAGGCTTATCCGGCCATTGCTGCCTGTCGACGACGAACAATACTCGGCATTATGGCGTGTAGCGCTGGTCGAGCAGGCAGAGTTTTTCCGCATTGCACTCGAAGACCATCCAGAGCAACACCTGCCTACCCACTTTGCAGAAGATAGCTTTACAATCGGAGCATTCGAGCAGAACAGACTGGTGGGCAGTGTCAGCATAGAAAGAGACTTCCGCCGCAAATTCAGACACAAGGCCTTGTTGTTCAAGATGTATGTGCATCCAGATGCCGCCGGCCAGGGAGCCGGTCGATTGTTGATGCTGGAGGCCATGCAGCAAGCAGCAAAAGTCGATGGGTTACGGCAACTGTCCTTGACCGTACTTGCCAGCAACACGCGGGCCATTCATTTATACCGCTCGCTGGGATTCGTCGAATTTGCGCGGGAACCGGAAGCCATCAATATTAGCGGCACCTACGTGGATGAATTACAGATGCGACATGCATTACCCAACGCAAATCGGGATTTAGAGTCAGATTCTGCCACCGCAAACATCACGCTTTACGTTAATCACGCCAAGCGTTAACATGCGCCATGATCCAAAGCTTCAAATGTGCCAACACGGAAAAACTGTTTAGCGGCATACGTGTCGCACGCTTTGCCAATATCGAACGTGTTGCGCTACGCAAGCTGGAACAGTTGAACCTGGCACAGACTATCGAGGACATGCGCGCCCCTCCCGGCAACCGGCTGGAGCCGTTGCATGGCAATCGCGAAGGCCAATGGAGTGTTCGGATCAACGACCAGTGGCGGCTATGTTTTCGCTGGGAAAACAACTATGCACTGGATGTCGAAATTGTGGATTACCACTAGGAGCCCGATATGAAACGCGAAATCCCTCCGGTGTCCCCGGGCGAAATGTTGCTGGAAGAATTTCTCAAGCCGGGCGGCCTGAGCCAGTATCGGCTTGCCAAGGAAATCGGCGTACCGCCGCAACGCATTGGCGAGATCGTCGCCGGACGCCGTGCCATTACGGCGGACACCGATTTACGCTTGTGCCGTTTCTTCGGGCTATCCGATGGTTGGTGGCTGACGCTTCAAGCCAGATACGACACGGAAATAACGCGCGATACGATGGTGGAGACACTAGCCCATATTCGCCGCTGGCAACCAGAGAATGCTGAAGCAGTTAATGCATAAATTGCGTCCGATTGTGCTTATGCAAGCCGAACCCGAATCTCTTAACCTGTAAGATATAGGAGGGACAGCATGAAACACGTCCGGCTAAAAACCATCAGTCTAAAAAATCACCCGCAGTTTAACGAGCGCTGGTTACAGGATGTCATTGCAGAAGACCCAAGTATTTTGGGGATTGGTGATGTTTTTCTGAAAGATAAGGAGCGAATTCATGCTGGGGCTGGTCGCTTAGATTTGCTACTTCAGGATAATGACGGTCATAGCCGTTATGAAGTTGAAATCCAGCTTGGCGCAACTGACGAATCTCATATTATTCGTACCATTGAATATTGGGACATCGAGCGTAAAAAGTATCCCCAGTATGACCATACCGCCGTCATCGTTGCAGAAGACATCACCAGTAGGTTCCTGAATGTAGTTGGGCTATTTAACGGATATATTCCCATCATGGCGATCCAAGTTGTCGCGATTGAAACATCCGACGGGATTGGCTTGCAGTTCACCAAAGTGCTGGATACGGTAAAACTTGGATATCTAGACGAGGACGAAGAAACGGCGGAACCAACTGACAGAAATTTCTGGGAAACCGTGCGTGGCACAAAAAAGACTGTTGCATTGGCCGACAGAATTCTCGATATAGCAAAGGCCTTCGCACCCACTGCAGAACTCAGCTACAACAAGCACTACATAGGAACATGGGTAGATGGTCGGGCTTGCAATTTTGCGGTCTTACGTCCACAAAAAAACGCCCTTCGCCTTGAAATCCACCTGCCTCAATCGGAGGAATTAGACGACTTGATAACGAAAGCTGATCTTGACTTTCTGGATTATGACAAACGATGGGGTAATTACCGACTGAAGCTGTCTGATCAAGACATTTCGGAAAAGCAAGGTACCTTGTCCGATTTGCTTAAGCAGTCTTACGAAATCAGGAAGTAAGCGCCAAGGGCCAAGAATCATGATCGAAACCGACCGCCTGATTGCCGCCGAACCGCTGGGCCACGAAGAAGAAGCCCAGGAGCGCGCGCTGCGCCCCAAGGTGCTGGACGAATACATCGGCCAGGAAAAAGCGCGCAGCCAGCTGGAAATTTTCATCAGCGCCGCTCGCGGACGCAGCGAAGCGCTGGATCACGTCCTGCTGTTCGGTCCGCCGGGCTTGGGCAAGACGACCTTGGCGCACATCATTTCGCGCGAAATGGGCGTGAATCTGCGTCAGACTTCCGGCCCGGTGCTGGAGCGCGCCGGCGACCTGGCCGCATTGCTGACCAATCTCGAACCGAACGATGTGTTATTCATCGACGAGATTCACCGCCTGTCGCCTGTCGTCGAGGAAATCCTCTACCCGGCGATGGAAGACTACCGGCTCGACATCATGATCGGCGAAGGCCCGTCTGCACGCTCCGTCCGCCTCGATCTACCGCCGTTCACCCTGGTCGGCGCAACCACGCGTGCCGGCATGCTGACCAATCCGCTGCGCGACCGTTTCGGCATCGTCGCCCGGCTGGAGTTCTATACGCCGCAGGAACTGTCGCGCATTGTCCACCGTTCCGCCGGCTTGCTGGAGGTCGCCATGGAAGATGCCGGGGCGATCGAAATCGCCAAGCGCTCGCGCGGCACGCCGCGTATCGCCAACCGCCTGCTACGCCGGGTTCGGGATTACGCCCAGGTCAAAGCCGATGGCACTGTCAGCGCCGACATCGCCGACGCCGCACTGGAAATGCTGGACGTAGACAAACTGGGCTTCGACGTGATGGACAGAAAACTGTTGCTGGCCGTGCTGGAAAAATTCGGCGGCGGCCCGGTAGGCGTCGAAAGTCTGGCCGCAGCCATAGGCGAGGAACGCGACACCATCGAGGACGTGCTGGAGCCCTACCTCATCCAGCAAGGCTACCTCATGCGCACCCCGCGCGGCCGGGTGGCAACGCTCAGCGCCTACCAGCACTTCGGTTTACCACAACAAACTGCCGCTCCTAGCCGCGAACTGTGGGATCAGTGAGTTACGCCAACGAATTCGCCTGGCCCATCCGGGTCTATTACGAAAGCACCGATGCCGGGGGCGTGGTCTATCATGCCGAATACCTCAAGTTTTTCGAGCGCGCCCGTACCGAGTGGCTGCGCAGCCTGGGTTTCGAGCAAACCACCCTGCGCACCGAGGACGGCATACTGTTCGTGGTACGCAGCATGCAGATAAAATACATGCTGCCGGCAAAGTTCAACGAGCTTCTGCAAGTAAAAAGCCGCCTGGTGGAACTCGGGCGCAGCCGCTTTGTCTTTGAACAGACATTGCTGCGCGGAGAGGAAATCCTCAACCAGGCAACCGTGGAGGTGGTGTGCGTGGCGGATGCCACTTTCAAACCGACCGCGCTGCCTGCCCATATACGTCAAAAATTTGAAGGTGTCTTATCGTGAATGTAAGCCAAGACCTGTCCCTGTTGTCCCTGGTCACCGGAGCCAGCCTGCCGGTGCAGGGGGTCATGCTGATCCTGCTCATCGCCTCGCTGATGTCGTGATGGTACATCTTTCTCAAAGTGATGATGCTGGCACGCGCCAGCGATGAGGCCGACGCTTTCGAACACACTTTCTGGACCGGCGGCGACCTCAACCGGCTGTATGAAAGCGTGACCGCCGGACGGCGCAGCGCGCAGGGCATGGCCAGCATCTTCGAAGGCGGCTTCAAGGAATACGCCCGCCTGAAAAAACAGGGCGGCATGGAAGTCAGCGACCTCATGGAAGGCTCGCGTCGAGCCATGCGCGCGGCCTACAACCGCGAACTGGATGAACTCGACGCCCACCTGCCATTTCTCGCTTCGGTCGGCTCGGTCAGTCCCTATATCGGCCTGCTGGGCACGGTATGGGGCATCATGAATGCGTTCCGCGGCCTGGCCAACGTGGCACAGGCCACCCTCGCCCACGTTGCGCCGGGCATCGCCGAGGCTCTGATCGCCACCGCTATCGGCCTGTTTGCCGCGATCCCCGCCGTGGTCGCTTACAACCGCTTCACCGCCAACGTGGACAGACTGGCCACCCGCTACGAGTCGTTCATGGAAGAATTCACCAATATTCTCCAGCGTAAGGCTTAAACCGTGGCACGCACCCGTTCCCGCCGCAAAATGATGAACCAGATCAACGTCGTGCCTTACATCGACGTGATGCTGGTATTACTGGTGATTTTCATGGTCACCGCGCCCATGACCAACCCCGGTGTCGTGGAATTGCCGCAAGTGGGTCAAACCCTCAAGCAGGCAGCCGCGCCGCTGGTGATTACGGTCAAGACCGACAAGAGCATCGAACTGGATGGCAAGGTACTGCACCGCGACGAGGTGCTGGCCGTCGTGCGCGACAGCCTTGCCAGGCATCCCGACCAGGCCGTGGTGATCGCTGCCGACAAGTCGGCACGTTATGAAGAAGTCATCGGCATCATGGATCTGCTCAAACAGAACAAGATCGACAAAGTCGGCCTCCTGCTAAAACCCGCATCGGGATGATGATCAGAGCCCGCGAAAATCCTGTCATGTGGCAGGCCGGCGCACTGTCTTTATTGGTGCATGGCCTGTTTTTTCTGCTGTTGGTGATGACCTTCAGTTGGAAGGCCGTGCAACCCATGCAGGTCGCCCAGGTGGAACTGTGGGACAGCCTGCCCGCACCCAAGGTCGCCCCCCCGCCAGAGCCGCCAAAGCCGGAGCCCAAGGTTGAGCCGCCGCCGAAACCGGAACCGCCGCCCGAAGCGCCCGAGCCCAAGGCCGAAATCCAGATCAAACCCAAGCCGCCGATGCCTGAAGTAAAAAAACCGCCCAGGGAACTGCCGAAAAAGCCCGATCCCGCGATTAAAGCAAAGGAGGAGGAAAAGCAACGCAAGGAAGCGCTGCGCAAATTGCAGCAAGACTTGTTGCGTGACGATCAACCCGTCGACCATGAGGCCGATCAAGCCCTGGCCGAGGCCAAAGCAGCGGCAGAAGCCAAACGCGCCGCCGATGCGCTGGCAGCATCCAGCGGCATCGTTGACAAGTACATGGCCCAGATCAGCGCCAAAATCAAACGCTATGTCAACAAACAGGTCTGCGGCACCGGCAAAACCGAGCTGACCTTCGCCATTGCCATGATGCCGACTGGGGAAGTCAGCGGCACTCCCCGCCTGATCAAGAGCAGCGGTCTGCCGGCCTGCGATCAGGCCGTCGAGCGTGCCATTCTGCAGGCGCAGCCATTGCCGTTGCCACCACAGCCGGAACTGTTTTCCCAATTCCGCGATCTCAACCTGAAATTCCGGCCCAACGATTAATACAATTGCCCGTGTCACATAAAATTAAATCATTTCGTTTTATAATCAAGCCATGTTGCGATTTCTGCTAGCCTTTATCCTGTTGCTGCCGCCGGTGGCGCGCGCACTCGACATCGAAATTGTCGGCGGTGCGGCGCAACAGATCCCGATTGCGGTGGCGCCTTTTGCGCAGTCCGCTACCCTGCCCGAGAGCGTCGCCTTGGTAGTCAGCGCCGACTTGCGACGCAGCGGGCTGTTCCGTTTGCTGGAAACGCGCGGCGTGGCCGCTATTCCGCACGAACTGGCCGAGGTAAAGTATCCCGAATGGGCCGCCTTGCAGGCGCAGGCACTGGTGATCGGCAAAGTCGAGCCCTCCGCCGTTGCCGGCAAGCTGAAAGTCTCTTTCCGCCTGCTCGACGTAGTAAAACAGACCCCGCTGGCCGGGCTGGAATACGACATTACTCCGGCACAACTGCGCCAGACCGCGCACAAGATCGCCGACATCATTTACGAAAAACTCACCGGCGAACCCGGCGTGTTCGCTACCCGCATTACCTACGTCAACAAGACCGGCAAGCGCTTCACGCTGGTGGTGGCCGATGCCGACGGCGGCAACCCGCAGACCATACTATCGAGTGCCGAACCCATCATTTCGCCGGCCTGGTCGCCGGACGGCACCAAGCTCGCCTATGTGTCGTTCGAAAAAAAGAAACCCGTCATTTTCGTGCAATCGCTGACCAGCGGCCAGCGCTACGTACTGGCCAATTTTAAAGGCAACAACAGCGCGCCGGCCTGGTCGCCGGATAGCAAGCGGCTGGCCATCGTGCTCACCCACGGCGCCAACTCGCGCCTGCACCTGATCAACGCTGACGGCACCGGCATGCAACCCCTCACCGCAAGTAGTGCCATCGATACCGAACCGGACTGGTCGCCGGATGGCAAATGGATTTATTTCACTTCCGACCGCGGCGGCAGCCCGCAGATTTACCGGATTTCCCCGCTGGGTGGCGAAGCGCAACGCGTCACCTTTGACGGCAGCTACAACGTCAGCCCGCAGATGTCGCCGGATGGAAAGCTGCTGACCTATATCCGGCGCGAAGGTGGAAAATTTCAGGTCGCCGTACGCGAACTGGCTGGCAGCCAGGTACAGATCCTGTCGGAATCGTCGCAGGACGAATCGCCCAGCTTTGCCCCCAACAGCCGCCTGATTATCTATGCCACCAATATCAACAACCGGGGCATATTGTCCGTGGTGTCTGCGGATGGTCGCGTCAAACAGAGATTAAGTGAAGCAGGTGATGTGCGGGAACCCTCCTGGGGCCCTGCCACCAATTGATTTAACCATAAGGAGAGTAAAAATGAACAAGCAACTGATGGGTAGCGTATTACTGGCAATGTTTCTGGCCGCTTGCTCCAGCAAGCAGGTGAAAGAAGAACCCAAGGCCGCCGTCGAGGACAAGACCCCTGCCACCACCACGGCCAAGACACCCGAAGCCGCCACCGAAGCACCGGCTGCCACCACTGCCCCCGTCACCGAACAATCGGTCGGCATCAATCCGCTGAAGGATCCCAACAATATCCTGTCCAAGCGCAGTATCTATTTTGATTTCGACAAGGATGAAGTCAAGGATGAATATCGTGCGCTGGTGGAAGCGCATGCCAAGTACCTCAACGCCAACACCGGCGCCAAGATCATGCTGCAAGGCAATGCGGATGAGCGCGGCAGCCGCGAATACAACCTCTCGCTCGGCCAGCGCCGTTCCGTGGCAGTGAAGAAGGTCATGAACGTGCTCGGCGTTAACGACAAGCAAATCGAGACGGTCAGCTACGGCGAAGAAAAGCCGCAGTGTGCCGACAAGAGCGAGGCTTGCTGGGCGCAGAATCGCCGTGCCGACATCGTTTACGAAGGCGAGTAATCGGTGATGCGGCAACTGGTTCTGGTTGTTTGCCTGATGCTGGGCGGCATGCAAGCCGCCCAGGCGGCTTTTTTCAGCGACGACGAAGCACGCAAGAAGATTGCCGAACTACAGCAGCAACTCACCCAGTTGCAAGCCCAGATCCAGGGCAAGCTGGACGATGAAGCCAAACAGAGGCAAACCCTGGAAGGGCGTGTCGTGCCGCTGGAGAGCCAGCTCAAAAGCCAGGGCATGATCGAACTGCTCAACCAGATCGAACGCATCAATGGCGAAGTTGCCAGGTTGAAGGGGCAGATCGAGGTCATGGCACATGACATCGAAGTCACGCAAAAGCGCCAGCGCGATCTTTATACCGACCTCGACGGCCGCCTGCGCAAACTGGAGGGCGTCACCACGCCCGCTGCGGCTGCGCCGGCACCGCAGCCTGGGGCGCCAGCCGCTGCAGTTCCGCCAACCTCCGTGCCGCCTTCCGCTGCGCCTCCCGCAACACCTGCGGCGCCGGCTGTCGACCCGGAAGCGGAATTGAAAGAGTATGAAACTGCCCACGCCTTGTTCAAAGCCGGCAAATACGGTCCGGCTGCTGAAGCGTTCGAGAAATTCCTGACAGCCTATCCCGACAGCAAATTTGCTCCCAATGCGCAATACTGGATAGGTTATGCACATTTCTCGCAGAAGAACTACAAGACATCCATCGCCGCTCAGCAGAAACTGCTGCAGCGTTATCCCGAACATCAGAAGGCGCCGGACGCGATGTACAACATCGCCAACAGCCAGATTCAGCTGGCCGACATCGATGCAGCCAAGCAGACGCTGAAAGGGCTGATCGCGAAATTTCCATTGAGCGAGTCCGCCCCGCTTGCAAGGAAGCGTCTTGCAGCGATTGAATCGCTTAAATCCAAAAACTAGTTTGAAAGGCAGGCAAAACACCGCACCCGGTTGTTTTGCCGAAGCTCCGATTTGTCTTTAAGAATCCACGAAATATTCTTCTCGCTGCAAGGCGAGACCTCGCGTACCGGCTTACCGACGACTTTCGTACGCCTCACTGGTTGCCCGCTACGTTGCGGCTACTGTGATACCGCCTATGCCTTTCAGGGGGGTGAAACGCTAGCTCTCGCCAGCATCCTGCACAAGGTCGAGGCGACCGGCGCACATTATGTGACGGTCACCGGCGGCGAGCCGCTGGCGCAGAAAGATTGCCTGCCGCTGTTAAGCATGCTGTGCGATGCCGGCTACGATGTATCGCTGGAGACCGGCGGCAGCCTGGATATTTCGGCTGTCGATTCTCGCGTGTCGGTGATCCTGGATATCAAGACCCCGGGCTCGCTGGAGGCCGGCAAAAACCTCTGGAGCAATCTCGATCACCTCAAGCCCGGCGACGAAGTGAAATTCGTGCTGTGCGATCGGGAGGACTACGAATGGGCCAAACGGATCATGACCGAACATGCGATAGCCGACCGTTGCGCGGTGCTGTTTTCTCCGGCCTATGGCACGCTTAAGCCGGCCGACCTGGCCGAGTGGGTGTTGCAGGACAAACTGCCGGTGCGCTTTCAGCTCCAGCTGCATAAAATGCTCTGGGGCGAGGAGCCGGGCCGATGAAGAAAGCCGTAGTTTTGCTCTCCGGCGGGCTGGATTCGGCCACTGTGCTGGCAATTGCCCGCGATCAGGGCTTTGCCTGCTATTGCCTGAGTTTCGATTACCACCAGCGCCACGTGGCCGAGCTTAACGCCGCAAAGCGCGTGGCGGAGGCCTTGGGGGCCGCCGAACACCGCGTTTTCCAGCTCGATCTTTCCACTTTCGGCGGTTCGGCGCTGACTGACAATTCCATCGCCGTACCCCAATCCCCCACGACAGGCATTCCGGTCACCTACGTCCCGGCACGCAACACCATTATGTTGTCATTGTCGCTGGCCTGGGCCGAAGTGCTTGAAGCCAGGGACATTTTCATTGGCGTCAACGCGCTGGATTATTCCGGCTACCCGGATTGCCGGCGCGAATATATCGATGCCTTCGAGCGTATGGCTAACCTCGCCACCAAAGCCGCAGTAGAGGGCGATCCGGTCCGCATTCATGCGCCGCTGATCGATCTCACCAAGGCACAGATCATCCGGCGCGGGGTATCCCTGGGGGTGGATTACGGCCTGACGGTCTCCTGCTACCAGGCAGACGCCAAGGGGTACGCATGCGGCCAGTGCGACTCGTGTCGCATTCGTCGCGAAGGCTTTACGGCTGCCGGACTGGACGATCCGACGCCATACTCAAGCGCCGCGTAAGCACCTGCCGGATCAGAGCAGTATCATGCGCCCGGCCATGAATACGGCGGCCACCACAAGTCCCAGCACCAGCCCGAACTTGAATAATTGCCAGGAAAAGCGCAGCCAGCGCCGATCACCGGTGACGAAATAGACGCCGATCCCCACCGTAATGGAGATGAGGGCAAGGCCAAGCAGTATGCGCATCAGGAGCATAGCGGCCCCATGGGAAAGGGGTTAAACAGGCTGTGCCAGCAGTTGCACAAAGCCGCGCGGCGCCTCTTCCGGACGCTCGAAAGTAGCGTACTCCCACGCCGTGCTGTCGGCCAGCAACGTTCGCAGCAGGCGGTTATTGAGCGCATGGCCCGATTTGTAGGCGCTGAAACTGCCCAGTACCGGATGCCCCAGCATGTAAAGATCGCCAATGGCATCCAGCGCCTTGTGGCGAACGAATTCATCTTCGTAGCGCAGGCCATCGGTATTGAGAATGCGATATTCATCCAGCACCACGGCGTTATCCAGGCTGCCGCCGCGCGCCAACCCCATCGCGCGCAGTGCTTCCACTTCGCGCATGAAGCCGAATGTACGGGCCCGGCTGATTTCCTTGACATAGGAGTTGTCGGCAAAGTCGATGCTGACGGTCTGTTGACCGTGTTCGAATACGGGGTGTGCAAAATCGATGGTGAAGCGCATCCGGAAACCGTGATACGGCTCGAACCGCACCCACTTGTCGCCGTCTTTCACTTCGACCGGTTTTTTGATGCGTATGAATTTCTTCAGTGCGCTCTGCTCGACGATCCCCGCCGATTGCAGCAGGAACACGAAAGGCCCCGCGCTGCCATCCATGATAGGCAGTTCGGATGCGGAAACATCGACGTAGCAGTTATCGATACCGAGGCCGGCCAAAGCCGACATCAGGTGTTCGACCGTGCCGACGCGTACGCCATTGATATCCAGCGTGGTCGAAAGCCGGGTGTCGTTGACGTGATCAGGCGTGGCCTTGATGTCCACCGGGCTGGGCAGATCAACCCGGCGGAATACGATGCCGGTATCGGGCGCAGCCGGGCGCAAGGTCATATAGACCTTGTCACCGGTATGCAATCCGACACCCGTGGCACGGATGATATTTTTAAGGCTGCGCTGCCTGATCACTCAACAAACTCTCAATAAAATTCAGTAACACCCTGAATCATAGCACAATTCGCGCCACCTCCGACAAGCCGCACTGGTTCGGATGCGACAAAGGGCGCGGGATTGCGCTGATTATGGCTTACCGAATCAGTCGGCCTGCTTGCGCAGGAAAGCCGGAATATCCATCTCCTCCATGCCGGTGCTGCGCAGGGTTTCCACCTGCTGCCGACGACCGGAAATGAAGACACCCGCCGGGACTGCATCGCTTGTCATGTCGCCGAACACGATAGGCTCATCATGCGTGCCGGTACGCTTCAGGCTCGCTTCCCAGGCATTGTTCACCACCATGGTCGGGCGGGCCTTTTGTCCGGCAGCGCTATTCAGCCCGGTAGCCACCAGCGTGATGCGCAGGTTGTCGCCCAGCGTATTGTCGAACACGTTGCCGTAATACACAGAAGCGTCTTCAGCCGTGAATTCCTTGATGGTGTTCATCACTTCGTAAAACTCATCCATCAGGAAGGTATCTTCGCTGGCGGAGATATTCACCAGAACGCCACGGGCGCCCTTGAGGTTGACGTTTTCGAGGAAGGGGCTATTGACTGCCTGCGTCGCTGCGTCGCGTGCTCGGTTCTCGCCAGCTGCCGTTGCCGACCCCATCATCGCCATGCCATTTTCCGACATTACCGTGCGCACATCGGCAAAGTCGACGTTGATCTGGCCGTAACCGTTGATGATTTCGGCAATACCGGACACCGCGCTATGCAGCACGCCGTTGGCGGCACGATAGGCTTCCTTCATGGTCACTCGGCCGCCCAGCACTTCCATCAGGCGCTCGTTCGGCACGATCAGCAGCGAATCGACATGCTTGGTCAGCATGGCGATGCCATCATCCGCCAGCTGCTTGCGGTTATTCTCGAACATGAACGGTTTGGTCACGACGGCGACGGTCAGGATGCCCATTTCCTTGGCAACCTCGGCCACCACCGGTGCCGCACCGGTGCCGGTGCCACCGCCCATGCCGGCCGCGATGAACAGCATGTCAGCACCGCTGATGATGTCCGCAATGCGGTCGCGATCTTCCAGCGCAGCTTCACGGCCGACATCCGGCTTGCCACCCGCGCCGAGACCCCGCGTCAGATCCACGCCGAGTTGCAGTTGCGTATCGGCGCGACTGCGATTCAAAGCCCCCATATCCGTGTTGGCGCTGATGAACTCCACGCCGGACACCCCCAGATCGATCATGTGTTCGACTGCGTTGCCGCCGCAACCACCCACCCCCATGACCTTGATCACCGCTTTGTCGGACGGACGATCGACGATTTCAAAATCAAACGACATTTGTATTTCCTCCTTTTTCTGCCTGAATCGAACCAAAAAACATCCCTAAAATTACCACCCCACCTGCCAAATCCAACCTGCTAAAAATTTCCTTGAAACCAGTTCTTCATCTTTTCCAGCATGCGCTCGAGCGAGTTGCTCTCCATCTGCACCTGCAGATGCCGCTCGAGCTGTTGCTTGCCCATCAACACCAGCCCCACCCCGGTTGCAAAGCGCGGATTGCTGACCACTTCGGTCAAGCCGCCGACCTTGCCCGGCAGGCCCAGGCGCACCGGCATATGCAGGATTTCCTCGCCCAGTTCCACCATGCCGCGCATGGTGGCCGAGCCGCCGGTTATCACCACGCCGGAAGCAATCATTTCCTCGAAGCCGCTGCGCCGCAGTTCGGCCTGCACCATGGTGTAGATTTCCTCGACGCGTGCCTCGATTACCTCGACTAAAGTCTGATGCGACAACTGGCGCGGTTCGCGGCCATCAACGCCAGGCACTTCGACGATTTCACGCGGATCGGCCAGTTGCTGCAAGGCACAGCCATGAGCAATCTTGATCTCCTCGGCATATTGCGTCGGCGTGCGAAAAGCGACAGCGATGTCGTTGGTAATCTGGTCACCGGCGATAGGAATGACCCCGGTATGGCGTATCGCCCCCTGCTTGAACACGGCAATATCCGTGGTGCCGCCACCGATATCCACCAGGCAGACGCCCAGCTCTTTCTCGTCGTCGGTCAGCACCGCAATGCTGGATGCCAGCGGTTGCAGCACCAGATCGTTGACCTCCAGCCCGCAGCGCTTGACACACTTCACGATATTCTGGGCAGCGGCGACGGCGCCGGTAACGATATGCACCTTCACTTCCAGTTTCATGCCGCTCATGCCCAGCGGCTCGCGCACATCTTCCTGGCCGTCGATGATGAATTCCTGGGTCAGGATGTGCAGGATCTGCTGGTCGTTGGGCAGACTGACTGCCTGCGCCATTTCGATCACGCGGTCGACATCCATCTGGATCACTTCGCCGTCCTTGATCTTGACCACGCCGTGCGAGTTGATGCTCTTGATATGGCTGCCGGCAATACCGGTAAACACCGAGGCGATTTTGCAGTCCGCCATCAGCTCGGCTTCCTCCAGCGCACGCTGGATGGCAGCGACCGTGGAATCGATGTTGACGACCACGCCCCGCTTGAGCCCTCGCGACGGATGTTGACCGAGGCCGATAATCTTGAGGTCGCCTTCCGGCTGCAGCTCACCGACAATGGCGACGATCTTGGATGTCCCGATATCCAGACCGACGATGAGGCTCTTGTGTTCTCTACCCTTCATGCTTTTCTCTCCCGTCAGGATGCCTTTCTGGCACCCTGTTCTTGCTGTCCTTGCGGCCTGCGCACCGCGAAACCATTGGGGTAGCGGAGATCCGCGTACCGCACCTGCACACTGAGCGCACCCAGCGTTTGTCGATATACCCCTGCAAACTTCTTCAGGCGTTCCTGCACACGCTCGCGCCCAAGCTCGATAACCATCCCGCTATCTGTGCCGATCTGCCAGGCGCGACGCGGCGACAGCGCCACCTGCGAGACATGCAGCCCGGTCGGTTGCAACAATTCGCCATAAACCTTGAAGTACTCCGCCACTTCCTTCACCCCGTCGCCAGGTCCATAGAACACCGGCAGATCCCTGTCCGACGCGGCATGGAACAACTCGCCATAGGTGTTCACCAGTGCGATGTTCCCCCAGCGGGCCAGCTCGCGATGCTCTTCCACGCTCACTTCCAGACGGTCCGGCCAGCGGCGGCGAATGCTGACGTTACGAATCCATGGCAGCTTCTCGAAGGCATCACGCGTCTTTTCCAGATCCAGCGTGAAAAAATTGCCCTGCAAATGACGGCTCACGATCAATTTCAGCTGCTCGCGCGTGACGTGCTGCAATTCGCCATTCACCTTGATTTCGCGTAGCGGAAAAATCGGCAAATGCACCACCACGAACAGCACGGCATACAGCAGCAAAACAGCTGCCAGCGCATATAGCAGATTTGCGACCCACAGCAAGGCGGCGGGTCTATCCCACATGGGCCTGCTCCAGTATGCGCAATACCAGTTGATCGAATTCGATTCCCGCCGCCCGTGCACCCATAGGCACCAGGCTGTGGTCGGTCATGCCGGGAGAAGTATTGACTTCAAGAAAGTAATGCCGGCCAGCCTCGTCCATCAGAAAATCCACTCGCCCCCAGCCTTGGCCGCCCAACACCTGAAACGCCTGCAGCGCTTCGGTCCGAATACGCGCCTCGACTTCGGCGGGCAGGCCACACGGACACAGATATTGGGTATCGTCGCGCAGGTATTTGGCCTCGTAATCGTAAAACTCGTTGGCCGGCACGATACGGATGACCGGCAGCGCGGTATCCCCAAGAATGCCCACGGTGTATTCGCCACCGCAAATGTATTGCTCGGCAATCACCAGCGAGTCGTACTTGGCCGCTTCTTCATAAGCCGCCTTCAATCCTCCTGCCTGTTTCACCTTGCTGATCCCGATACTGGAACCTTCGTTGGCCGGCTTTACAAACAGCGGCAGGCCCAATCTGGCTTCTAGCGCGGCAAAATCGCTGTCCGCTGCAACCAGCTCAAATTTCGGCGTCGCAACCCCGGCGGCTTGCCACAACAGCTTGGTCCGCCATTTATCCATACCGATGCTGGAAGCCTTCACGCCGCTGCCGGTATAGGGAATGCACAGCAACTCCAGCGCGCCCTGGATCGTGCCGTCTTCGCCGTAACGCCCATGCAGAGCGATGAATACACGGTCGTAAATTTCCAAGTCATGCAACGGATGCTCGGACGGATCGAAAGCGTACGCATCGACGCCACTACGTTTAAGTGCTGCCAACACGGCGTTGCCGCTCTTGAGCGACACTTCACGCTCAGCCGAACGGCCACCAAGCAACACCGCAACTTTTCCGAAATTCACACTCACACTGCTTCTCCGATAATTTTGACTTCCCGCTGCAACTCCACGCCTTGCTGACGCATCACCGTATCCCGCACGTGAGTGATCATGCGCTCGATCTCATCCGCCGTCGCATCTCCGGTATTGACGATAAAGTTGGCGTGCTTTTCCGACACTTGCGCTCCGCCGATGCGATACCCCTTGAGCCCACAGGCTTCGATCAGCCGCGCCGCGTAGCCTCCCTCCGGGTTGCGGAATACCGACCCGGCATTGGGCAGGTTGAGCGGCTGCGTTTCCAGACGCTTTGCCAGCAATGCCTTGATTTTCTCTTCTGCCGCTTGCGCCTCCCCAGGCTGCAACTGGAACCAGGCCGCAATAAACCATTCCTCGCCTGGCAGGCTCACATGGCGGTAGCCCACTTCCACATCGACCTGGCTGCGCTCATGCACCTGACCGTGTCGGTCGATGGTGAGCGCACGCTCCACGATGTCCCAGGTTTCGCCGCCGTGGCATCCGGCATTCATGGCCAATGCACCGCCAACCGTACCCGGCACGCCCGCCAGAAACTCCGCCCCGTGCAGATGCTGGCGCGCGGCAAACTTGGCCAGCTTGGCGCAAGTCACCCCGGCCTCGGCATAAACTTTTTCACCCTCGAAGCGCATTTCCGTCAGTGCATCATGCATTAGCACCACCGTGCCGCGTACGCCGCCATCGCGTACCAGCAGGTTGGAACCCAATCCGACAAAGTGCACCGGCTCGCCATGCGGGATTGCTTGCAGAAACGCTTGCAGATCGGCAATGCCCGCAGGCAGATACAACCGATCCGCCGTACCGCCGACACGCCAGCTGGTGTAGCGGCTCATCGGTTCATTCCTCAGCAATTTCCCCTGCGCCGTCACTGCGCCATCTCCCTGGTCTTGGCCGCCACCTGGCCGATGGAGCCGGCACCCATGACAATCACCACGTCGCCATCCCGGGCGACATCGTGTATCGCCGGTGGCAACTCGGCTGGCATTTCAAAAAACAGCGGCTCGACTTTGCCCGCCACCCGGATCGCGCGCACCAGGCTGCGCCCGTCCGCAGCCACGATGGGGGGTTCACCCGCCGGATAAACTTCGGTCAGCAGCACGATATCGGCACCGGACAGCACGCGGACAAAGTCCTCGAAACAATCGCGGGTACGGGTATAACGATGCGGCTGGAATGCCAGCACCAGTCTTCTATTGGGGAATGCTCCGCGCGCTGCGTTGATGACGGCCTGCATTTCCACCGGGTGGTGGCCGTAGTCGTCGATCAGGGTAAAGCTGCCGCCATTTCTGGCAGGAACCTCGCCATAACGCTCGAAGCGTCGCCCGACCCCCTTGAATTCACCCAGCGCCTTGACAATGGCGGCATCCGGCACATTCAACTCATTGGCCACAGCGATCGCGGCCAGCGCGTTCTGCACATAATGCAGGCCGGGCAGGTTGAGCGTGACATCGAATTCGGTCACGCTGCCGTTGATCCGTTGCGCAGTGAAATGCATGCGCCCGCCGTCGGCACGGACATTGGTGGCGCGAATCAAGGCATCTTCGGCAAAGCCGTAAGGTGTCACCGGCTTGGTCACGCTGGGCAGAATCGCCCGCACGTTGGGATCATCCACACACAGCACGGCCCGCCCCCAGAACGGCAGGCATTGCAGAAACTCGACGAATGCCCCCTTGAGCCGCTCGAAATCGTGACCATAGGTATCCATGTGATCATGGTCGATATTGGTCACCACCGAAATCACCGGCGACAGATGCAGGAATGAAGCATCCGATTCGTCAGCTTCGGCCACGATATATTCGCCGCTGCCAAGGCGGGCGTTGGTACCTGCAGCCTCCAGCCGGCCGCCGATGACGAAAGTCGGATCCATGCCGGCCTCGGCCAGAATGCTCGCAATCAAGCTGGTCGTCGTGGTCTTGCCATGTGTCCCGGCAATCGCAATGCCCTGGCGGAAACGCATCAACTCGGCCAGCATCATGGCGCGCGGGATAATAGGGGTTTTTCTTTCTCTCGCCGCCACGATCTCGGGGTTTTTTTCATCCACGGCGGTGGACACCACGACCACGTCCGCCGCACCAAGATTCCCGGTTGCGTGGCCTTGGCAAACCTGCGCGCCCATCGCCGTCAGGCGACGCGTTACGGCGTTATCGGCCAGATCGGAACCCGTCACGGAGAAGCCCAGATTGATCAGCACTTCGGCGATCCCGCTCATGCCGGAACCGCCAATACCGACAAAATGAATATGTTTGACCTTGTGTTTCATGTCGCCACCTCCACACACACGTTGGCAACCGACATCGTGGCGCTGGGACGGCCCAGCGCACGTGCTTTTTCCGCCATGTCCTGCAATTTTGCCCGGCTGAACCCCGCCAGCATTTCACTCAAGTACTGAGGGGTGAGCTTGGCTTGGGGCACCAACACCGCTGCCCCTCTTTCGGATAGATATTTCGCATTCTCGGTCTGGTGGTCATCGACCGCGTGTGGAAAAGGCACCAGCACTGCAGGTACGCCAGCCGCCGAGACTTCTGCGATGGTTAGCGCCCCGGCCCGGCAAATCACCAGATCGCACCAGGCATACATCTCGGCCATCTCTTCGATAAATGCGCGGCACTCGACCTCGACGCCGGCATTGCGATAGTTATCCTTCAATTGTTCGAGATGCTTGCTGCCTGCCTGATGAATGACCCGGGGACGACTCGATGCCGGCATCAGGGCCAAAGCCTTGGGCACGATGTCATTCAAAGCCGTGGCGCCCAGACTGCCGCCGACAACCAGCAACCGTAGCGGTCCGGTGCGCCCGAAATAGCGTTCCTCGGGCTCGGGAATAGCCGCAATAAGCATGCGCACAGGGTTACCCACCAGTTCGGCCTTGTCGCCAAATGCCGAAGGGAAGGCGGCCAGCACGCGCGTGGCAAAACGTGCCAACGTACGGTTGGTCAGGCCCGCGATTGAATTCTGCTCGTGGATCACCAACGGCCGCTTCTGCAGACGGGCCATCAATCCGCCAGGAAAAGCCGCAAAGCCGCCCATCCCCAGCACCACCGCCGGTTGATACTGCAACATCGCCCTGCGGCTTTGCAGGCAGGCGCGCAGCAACTTGACAGGCAACCCCAGCCAGCGCATGAGGCCCTTGCCCCGTACGCCGCTCATGCGGACCATCGCAACTTCGTAGCCCTTGTCGGCAATCAGGCGATTCTCCATACCGCCTTCGGTCGCCAGCCAGACAATGCGCCAACCTTGCGCCTGGAGTGCATCGGCTACCGCCATCGCCGGCATCACGTGGCCGCCGGTACCGCCCGCCATGACCATGAGGGTGCTGCTCATACACGTATCCCTCTGGAATAATTGTTTTGGCTACGGCCGCCGCGATGCGGCTTAACTTGCTGACGCAAGTTAGCCTGCGCCGAAATCGTCGGCCAGTCGTTCCTGGCTAATACAAAAGCGACTGTCAGCAACATCATGCTGGCATCCCCTTTGCAAGCCGGCGATTTTCCCAATCGATCCTCAGCAGCACGGCCAATGCGATGCAATTGGCCAGAATGCCACTGCCACCGAATGAAAGCAGCGGCAGCGTCAGGCCCTTGGTCGGCAACAGCCCCATGTTGACCCCCATGTTGATGGTGGCCTGCACCCCCAGCCAGACGCCTATACCCTGAGCCAACAGGGCGGAAAAATGGCGCTCGTTGAGGATCGCTTCTTTTGCAATGCCAAATGCGCGAATGACCACCCAGGCAAACAGCATGACCACGACCAGCACTCCAGCAAATCCCAGTTCCTCGGCAATCACCGCCAGCAGAAAATCGGTATGCGCTTCCGGCAGGTAAAGCAGCTTTTCTACGCTGGCGCCCAACCCGACACCCAGCCACTCGCCGCGGCCGAAGGCAATCAGCGCATGGGAAAGCTGATAACCTTTGCCGAACGGATCGGCCCATGGATCCATAAAGCCCGTGATGCGCTGCAGGCGATACGGCGAACTCCAGATCAGCAGGATAAAACCCACTACCAGCAGCACCAGCAACCCCCAGAAAATGCGGATGTTGATGCCACCCAGCCACAGAATCGAGACCGCCACCGAAGCAATCACGGCAAAGGCGCCGAAATCCGGCTCGCGCAGCAATAACCCGCCTACCAGCAGCATCACGCCCAGCATGGGCAGGAAGCCCTTGGTGAAACTATCCATCAGCGCCGCCTTGCGCACGGTGTAGTCGGCCACGTACATGGCGGCAAACAACTTCATGAACTCGGACGGCTGCAGCGTGATAATCACCAGCGGAATCCAGCGCCGGCTGCCGTTGACTTCGCGTCCGATACCCGGAATCAGCACCACTACCAGTGCAGCGATTCCGATCAGGAACAGGTAAGGCGCGGTTTGTTGCCAAACCTTGGTCGGAATCTGGAATGCAAGAAATGCAGCGGTCAGGCTGATCCCGAGATAGGCTGCATGACGCACCATGAAATAGGTGCTGTTATGCCCGGTCATCTTGTCGGCTTCCGCCAGCGCGATTGACGAGGAATAAACCATTACCAGACCAAACCCGAGCAGCAACAGTACGGCCCAGAGCAGCCCCTGATCGTAGCTGACGGCGGCAATGCGTTCTTTGCGGCTGAATATCAGCATGTCGCCTCCAGCCCCCGTACCGCAGCAATGAATACTTCAGCCCGGTGGGCATAATTGCGGAACATGTCCCAGCTGGCACAGGCAGGGGAAAGCAGCACGGCGTCCCCGGCCTGCGCATGCCTGTGGCAAAGATTCACGGCTTCTTCCATCGTCTCAGCCGATAGCAGCGGTACGCCCGCCCCCTGCAGCACCCGACCGATCTGCGGCCCATCGCGGCCAATCAGCACCACGGCACGGGCATTGTCCGCGACCGCTACGCGCAACGGGCCGAAATCCTGCCCCTTGCCGTCCCCACCCGCAATCAACACCACTTTTTGCGACAGCCCGGCCAGCGCGGCACAAGTCGCTCCGACATTCGTGCCCTTGGAGTCGTCGAAATAATCCACGCCGCCAATCCTGCACACCCATTCCACCCGATGCGGCAACCCCTTGAAATCGCGCAGAGCCGCCAGCAGCGGTTCGTACTCGATACCGACCGCACGGGCCAACGCCAGTGCGGCCAGTGCATTTGCCGCATTGTGCAGACCGGCAATCTTCATCGCGGACACCGGCATCAATGCCGTCTCGCCCTGCGCCAGCCAGGCTGCACCATTTCGTTGCAGCAAGCCGAAATCATCAGGGCCAGACGGCTCATCGGTGCCAAAACTTACAACCTGACGGCCGGGCTGCAGCATCGCACGGCTGTAGGCGTCTTGCCGGTTCAGCACCTGCACGCCATGCCCGTTAAATACTCGCGCCTTGGCGGCGGCGTATTCCGCCATGCCGGGGTAACGATCCATGTGATCTTCGGTCACGTTCAGCACCGTTGCCGCGTCCGGGACCAGACTTGACGTCGTTTCAAGCTGGAAACTGGACAGTTCGAGCACATAAATTTCCGCAGCATCGCCAAGCGCATCCAGCACCGGCAGACCGATATTGCCGGCCACCACGGTGTTCAATCCGGCCTTTTTGCACATTTCGCCGACCAGCGCCGTCACCGTGCTTTTGCCATTCGCTCCGGTAATGGCAATCACCCTCGCGTGTTCGGGTTTGTGTTGGGCAAACAGTTCGACATCGCCCACCACCGGCGTACCCCGCCCCAGCGCCGCCTCTACTTCCGGCTCGGCCAGCGGCACCCCGGGGCTGGCGACGATGATATCGGCGGCGGCAAAAACATCGCGCCGGAATGCGCCGAGATGCACCGCGACACCGGGCATTTCCGCCTTCACGCTCTCGAGCCCGGGCGGTACAGCACGCGTATCGGCGACCGACAGCCTGGCTCCCTGGCCTTGCAGCCAGCGCAACGCCGAAAGACCGGTATCCCCCAGCCCCAGCACCAGCACCTGTTTGTCGGTTAGTTCCAGTTTCATCTCAATTTCAGTGTCGACAGCCCAAGCAGCACCAGCATCATGGTGATAATCCAGAAGCGGACCACCACCTGCGTCTCTTTCCAGCCCTTTTGTTCATAGTGGTGATGCAGCGGCGCCATGAGAAAAATGCGCTTGCCGGTGCCGGTTTTGTATTTGGTGAACTTGAAGTAGCTCACTTGCGCCGCGACCGACAGCGTTTCCATGACGAATACGCCCCCCATGATGAAAAGCACGATTTCCTGCCTCACGATCACCGCCACCACACCGAGCGCGGCACCCAACGCCAGCGCGCCGACATCGCCCATGAAAACTTCTGCCGGATAGGCGTTGAACCACAGAAAGCCCAGCCCGGCACCAGCCATCGCGGCGCAGAACACCGCCAGTTCGCCCGCCCCCGGCACATAGGGAATACCGAGGTATTTGGAGAAGTACAAGTGACCGGCCGCATAGGCAAAAATCGCCAGCGCACTCGCCACCAGCACGGTCGGCAGGATGGCCAGCCCGTCGAGGCCATCGGTCAGATTGACGGCATTGCTGCTGCCTACGATGACCAGGTAAGTCAACACCATGAATCCCAATCCGCCCAAGGGAAAAACCAGATGCTTGAAAAACGGCACGATCAGCTCGGTATGTGCTGGCAGGCTGGCCATCTGCCACAGATAGACTGCCGCTCCCGCGCCCACCACCGACTGCCAGAAATATTTCTCCCTGGCCGACAGCCCCTTGGGATTGCGATGTACCACCTTGCGCCAGTCGTCCACCCAGCCGATGATGCCGAAGCCCAGCGTCGTCCATAGCACCACCCAGACATAGCGATTGGACAGATCGGCCCACAGCACGGTGGAAATGGCGATTGCTACCAGGATCAGCGCGCCGCCCATGGTCGGCGTGCCCGCCTTGATCAGGTGCGTTTGCGGCCCGTCGTCGCGCACGGCCTGACCGACCTTGTATTCGGTCAGCTTGCGGATGAGCTTGGGGCCGACGACAAACGAGATCAACAACGCGGTCAGCGTCGCCATCACCGCCCGCAGCGTGATGTAATTGAAAGCGTTGAACGCGTGTATATCGTGCGCCAGCCAGCGCGTCAGCATCAGCAGCATGATGCACTCTCCTTTTCCATCAATGCTTCAACCACGCGCTCCATGCGCATGAAGCGGGAACCCTTGACCAGCACCGTAACGCCACTCCCGAGTTGCTTTCGTACTGTTGCGACCAGATCTTCGGCAGAATCGCAATGCGCTCCGCCGGCGCCAAACCCCGCAACCGCCCCGGCGCTCAGGGCACCGAGCGCATACAAGGCGTCGATGCCCGCCGACTTGGCCTCGTTACCTATCGCCCGGTGCAGCGCAGCAGCGTCATCCCCCAGTTCGCCCATGTCGCCCATGATAAAAATTCTTTTGCCCGGCATGGCCGCCAGCACGCCGATGGCGGCACGCATCGAAGCCGGGTTGGCGTTATAGGTGTCGTCGATGAGCGTGGCGCCACAGCATCCGGTCTTTTTCTGCAAGCGCCCTTTGACACCACCGAAAGCCTGCAGGCCGGCTGCGATAATCTCCAGCGGCACATCCATCGCCAGCACTGCCGCGCTTGCCGCCAGCGCATTTCTCAAGTTATGCACACCGGGCACGCCCAGTCGCAATTCGACATTTCCCTGTGGAGTTTTGAGCGTGAGCTCTATTCCGTCGGCCTTTAGCACATAGTCCGCACTCACATCGGCAACCTGCTCCAGACCGAAAGCCAGCACCTTGCGCGGTGCCGCCAACTCTCGCCAGAGCGGCGCAAACGGATCGTCGGCATTGATTACCGCCACTCCGTCCTCTGCCAGCCCTTCAAATATCTCGCCCTTGGCACGGGCAACAGCCTCCACGCTGCCCAGCCCCTGCAAATGTGCGGCACCGGCATTGTTGACCAGTGCCACGGCAGGCTTGGCAAGCCGGGCGAGATAAGCAATCTCGCCGGGATGATTCATACCCATTTCAACCACGGCATAGCGGTGGCTGGCACGCAGCTTCAGCAGCGTCAGCGGCAGACCGATGTCGTTATTGAGATTGCCCTCGGTCGCCAGCACACTGTCTCGGTCGCTGGCAGCGCGCAAAATGGAAGCCAGCATCTCCTTCACCGTCGTTTTGCCGTTGCTGCCGGTTATCGCCGCCAGCGGAACGTCGAATTTGTTGCGCCAGTGCGCTGCTAGCTCGCCCAGCCCGATTCGGGTGTCAGGCACGACCACCAGCGGTTCGAGCGACGGCTGACTGCCGGCCACCGAGCGCTCGTCCACCATCGCCGCTACCGCGCCCTGTTCGAGACACGGCGAGACAAAGTCATGGCCGTCGAAGTGCTCGCCCCTGAGCGCGACAAAGAGATCTCCCGCCACAACCTTGCGGCTATCCGTGGTTACACCGCCGAAGCGCCTATCCGGACCATGGAGCCTACCCCGCGTCGCCTGCGCAGCTTCGGATAGCAACATCATGCCATCGCCTCCTGCAGCGCTCGCCTTGCCACATCGGCATCGCTGAACGGCATTTTTTCATCGCCAACCTGCTGATAGGTTTCATGTCCCTTGCCCGCGAGGAGCACCACGTCGCCCGCGCCGGCATTCCCGATGGCATGGCGTATCGCGGCCGCGCGGTCTGCTTCAATCCGGAAATTGCCGGTCATGCCGGCGACAATTTCATCGATAATGTCTTGCGGTGCTTCGTGGCGGGGATTATCCGAAGTCACCACGGCCACATCCGCCAGGCTGGAGACGACTTCGCCCATCAGCGGGCGCTTGCCCTTGTCGCGATTGCCGCCGCAACCGAACACGCAAATCAGGCGGCCTTGTGTTTGCTCACGCAGACTGGTCAGCACCTTGGCCAGCGCATCCGGGGTGTGGGCATAATCCACCACGACCAGGGGCTGGCGACCACCACCCAGTTGCTGCATGCGGCCCGGCACCGGACGGATGTACTGCAACGAAGCAACCGCCTTGTCCAGCGGGATATCCGATGCCAGCAGCGTGGCCAGTACGGCTAATACGTTGACGGCATTGAAGCGGCCGATCACGCCGACCGAAGTTTCTGCATCACCCCAGGGGGTCATCACCTCCATGGCAATGCCGCCATCGACAAAGTGCAATGAGGTGCACGACACCGCCCCCCCGTTAAGACCGTAGGTCAGTACTTTCCTGCCTTGCTGGTGCAGATGCACGGCCAGTCGCGCACCGAATTCGTCATCCACGTTGAGCACCGCACACCTGAGCGACGGCCAGCCGAACAATTGCGCCTTGGCCGCGGCATAGGCTTCCATGTCGCCGTGATAATCCAGATGATCCCGCGACAGATTGGTCAATAGCGCCACATCGAACTTGAGGCCGCTGACGCGCCCTTGCGCCAGCCCGTGCGATGACACCTCCATCGCCACTGCATCGACTTCCTGCCCGACAAAATCCGCCAGCAGGCATTGCAAAACAATGGCGTCCGGCGTCGTGTTGACGGCCTCGGTCAAGCTACCGGGCAGGCCGTTGCCCAGCGTACCGAGCACTGCGGTTTTACTGCCAAGCGCGTTCAGGCATTGGGCCAGCCAGTGGCTGCAAGAAGTCTTGCCGTTGGTGCCGGTGACGCCGATCATCCACAAGCCTTGCGACGGCTGCCCATAGAACTCGCCCGCCAACGCGCTGACCTGATCCCGCAGCCCGCTTACCGGCAGATTGGGCACAGCCCAGGCATCATCCCAAATGCTGCCTTGCTCCCATATGACGGCACAGGCACCGCGTTCGATGGCCTGACCGATGTGCTTGCGCCCATCGGCGCATTCGCCGGGGTAAGCGATGAACAGATCGCCAGCGCTCACCTTGCGGCTGTCGGACGTCATGCCTCGCGGCTTGACCCCCATGCCGGCGATTTGTTGCAGGAGGCTCATACCTCCTCCCTGACTTCGGGCATGTCGGCCGGGATCACGACATTGTTATTGGGTGCGTCCTGCGGCACTGCCATCATGCGCAGCGTGTCCGACATCACCTTGCTGAACACCGGGGCCGCCACGGCGCCGCCGAAATATTGTCCGGCCGAAGGTTCGTCTATCATGACCGCCACGATGAAGCGCGGGTTGCTGGCCGGCGCCATGCCGATAAAGGAAGCGATGTAGCGTCCCTGGGCATAACTCCCGTTTTCAACCTTCTGCGCGGTACCCGTTTTGCCCGCCACGCGATAGCCCATCACCTGCGCCTTGGGCGCAGTGCCTCCGGGTTGCACTACCAGTTCCAGCATCTCACGCATCTGGCGTGCCGTCTGCGCCGAAAAAATCTGCTGGCCTATGGTTGGCTCTTTCAGTTTGAGCAACGACAAGGGCCGCAATTCGCCATCGTTGGCAAATACGCCATAGGCACGCGCCATTTGCAGCAGCGTCACCGACACCCCCTGGCCGAAACACATCGTCGCCTGCTCGATAGGCTGCCAGTTCTTCCATGAGCGCAACCGGCCCGACACTTCGCCGGGGAAGCCAGAATGCGGCGATACGCCGAATCCCAACTGGTTGAATACGCCCCATAGCTCTTGCGGCGCCATCGTCAGCCCCATTTTGACGGTACCGATGTTGGAAGATTTTTGTACAATCTCCGCAACCGACAACACACCCTTGGCATGCTCGTCATGAATGACACGATTACCGACCGGGTATGAGCCCTGCCCGATATCGATCCTGCTCTCCGGCGTAAACTTACCCGTTTCCAGCGCAGCAGAAATGGAAAATGGCTTCATCGTCGAACCCGGCTCGAAAGTATCGACGATCGCTCGATTGCGCGAGCGGCCGGCAATATTGACCGGCTTGTTCGGGTTGTAGGACGGCTGGTTCGCCATTGCCAGCACCTCGCCGGTTCTGGCGTCCAGCACGATGATAGAACCTGCCTTGGCCTTGTTGGTCTCGACCGCATGGGCCAGCTCGCGATAAGCCAGATACTGGATTTTGCGATCGATCGACAGCGTCAGATCATGCCCGTCCTGCGGCACCTTGACCGCCTCCTGATCCTCGATGATGCGGCCCTGCCTATCCTTGATGACCCGGCGCGAACCCGATCTTCCGGAAAGCCAGTCGTCATAGGCAAGCTCCATCGCTTCCTGCCCCTTGTCCTCGATGCCGGTAAATCCGATCAAATGGGCCGTCGCATCCCCGGCCGGGTAAAACCGCCGGTATTCCCGCTGCAGAAAAATTCCCGGGATCCCCAGTTGCATTACGCGTGCAGCATCTTCCGGCGGCATGCGGCGCTTGAGATAAACGAACTCGCGCTCGCTGTTTTCCAGCTTCTTGCCCACCTCGGACGGCTTTATCTGCAACAGCTGCGCGAGTTTCTTGAGTTGATCGCTATTGATGGTGACGTCCGGCGGGCTGGCCCATACCGACTCGACCGGCGTGCTGATGGCCAGCGGTTCGCCGTTGCGGTCGGTGACCATGCCGCGATGCGCAGAAAGCGACAGCGTGCGCCCGTAGCGGGCATCGCCCTTTTGCTGCAGAAAATCGGTATGCAGACCCTGCAGATACACGCTACGCCCAAGCAACACGACAAATCCAGTGAGCAGCACGATCAGCAACGTCCTGCGCCGCCAGGCCGGCAAAAGCACGACCGGTTGCGGCACCCTGCCGGTTTGCATGATAGCCATCAGCGCACACCCCCCGGCGGCACCACCTGAATGCGCGACGGCTCAGGCACCTGCATGTGCAGATAGGTTCGTGCAATCTGCTCGATCCGGGCATGCATGGCCCAGGTACTTTGCTCCAGTTGCAACTGTCCCCACTCGATATCGTATTGACGTGTCAATTCTTCGAACCCCTGCAACTCGATATAGAGCTTGCGCGCCTTGTGCTGAGAGGTCACGACCCCGAGCGCGGTCACGATCAGCACCACAAACAGGATGAGGTTGAGCTTGGTCACGCTGCAGCCGTCCTCTCAGCCACCCGCAGCACCGCGCTTCGTGCGCGCGGGTTTGCTGCAATCTCGCCGGCGGAAGCACGAATCGGCTTGCCTACCGCGACCATGCGCGACGGCGGCAAATCTGCCGCCCGCACCGGAAAATTTGCCGGCAAGTTGTCCCTGTCCTGCTGAGCGCGGATAAAACGCTTGACGATACGATCCTCCAGCGAATGGAAGCTGATCACCGCCAGACGCCCGCCGGGCGCCAGCAAATCGGCACATTGCGGCAAAGTCAGCGACAATTCCTCAAGCTCCTGATTGAGGAAAATCCGTAAAGCCTGAAATGTGCGCGTCGCCGGGTCCTGGCCAGGCTCGGCTTTGGGGATCGCGCCTGCCACGATCGCGGCAAGTTGTCTTGTTGTGCCAATGGGCTGGCCCCCTGCGCGAGCCGCAACAACCGCCCTTGCAACCTGTTTAGCAAACCGTTCTTCACCATAATCTTTTATTACCTCCCGAAGTTGTTGCTCAGATGCAGTTGCCAGAAACTCCTGCGCCGTCTGGCCGCGACTTTGATCCATCCGCATGTCGAGTGGGCCGTCGAAACGAAAACTGAACCCGCGCGTCGCCTCGTCGATTTGCGGCGAAGACACGCCGATATCGAGCATCACCCCATCCACCCTGCCCACACCGAGATCCGCCAACGCTTTGCCGATACCACTGAAAGCGCTGTGAACGATGCTAAAACGCGGATCTGAAATCGCTTTGCCCTCGGCGACAGCGGCCAAATCCCGGTCCAGCGCGATCAACCGCCCGCCCGGCCCCAGTTGCGCCAGCAACTTGCGGCTATGTCCGCCACGACCGAACGTAGCGTCCACATACACGCCATCCTGCCGCACATTCAGCGCAGCAACCGTTTCATTCAGCAGTACCGGAATATGCTGTGAGCTCGCGCTCACAGCGAGAAACCTTCAAGCTCGGCCGGCAACTCCACACCATCTCCAGCCATCACCTTCTCCAACTGCGCCTTCCAGCCGTCCATGCTCCACAACTCGAAATGGCTGCCCTGACCGACCAGCATGGCCTGCTTGTCCAGCCCGGCAAAATCTCGCAGCGCGGGGGATACGAGCAACCTGCCCGCGCTATCGAGATCGATATCTTCGGCATAACCCACCAGCAGACGCTGCATGGCGCTGGACTGGCGATCAAAACTGGAAAGCGACATGATTTTGGCCTGGATAGGCTCCCAGGCCGGCTGCGGATACAGCAAAAGACAGCGGTGCGGATGCGCAGTGAGCACGACGCGGCCGGCCGATTCGGTGAACAGGGCGTCACGGTGCCGGCTTGGCACCGCCAGCCGCCCCTTGGCATCCAGATTCAATGATGTCGCACCGCGAAACATGCCGTCCCTTTATTAACCAAGCAGGCCACAAAGGGGAATCGACAGCCGCCCTTAGTTTCGACCGCGATTCCCCACAAAAACCCACTTTTCTCCACTTCCATCCACTATAGATAAAAAAAAAGGGCAATGCAAGCCCTTTTTTACTGTTTTTCCTTTTACGCTCAATGACTTACGAAGAATTGCTAATAAAAATTTTATCCTTAAAAATTATATAGATAGGAAATTAACTAAAAGTAACTTATCAGGAGCGTGAAGGCCGCTTACCTGTGCAGCAGGCAATGCCTAATTGCCGACGGTATGGATCACCCGCAGCATGCGCCCGTCCGGAATCTCCGCGTGCGCCAATACATTGAGGTGCGGGATTGAACGGCGCAGGAAACGCGCCAATAACGGACGAAGCGGACCGGGCACCAGCAACACGGACGGCAACCCCATCTGCTCTATCTGTTCGGCCGCCTGACTCACTCCCTGCAGCAACTGATCGGCCAAGCCGGGCTCCAACCCGGGGCCATCGGCACCTGGAGTCTGGGTCGCCTGCATCAGGATACCCTCGAGCCTGGGCGCCATTGCAATTACCTGAATTTCGGTGCCGCCCGGAAACAACTGCTGCGCAATGGCCCGACCCAATGCCACCCGGACAATCGCCGTCAGCTGTTCGGCATCCTGCGTACGCACGGCGTTATCGGCCAGACACTCGATGATGGTACGCATGTCACGGATGTGAATGCCCTCGGCCAGCAGCGCCTGCAATACCTTCTGCACCGTGCCGAGCGGCATGCTCTTGGGGACAAGGTCTTCCACCAGTTTGGGCGACTCCTTGCCGACCCTGTCCAGCAACTGCTGGGTCTCTTCCCGGCCCAGCAACTCCATGGCGTGACTCTGGATGACATTGGACAAATGCGTCGCCACTACCGTAGATGCATCGACCACGGTATAACCGAAAGCCTGCGCCTGCTCGCGCATTTCACTTTCCACCCAGGTTGCGGGCAAGCCGAAAGTAGGATCGGTCGTCCTGGTACCCTTGAGTTCTCCCATCACCCGCCCCGGATTGATCGCCAGATACTGGCCGACGAAAGCCTCGCCCTGGCCGACTTCGACTCCCTTGAGCGTGATGTGGTAGGCATTGGGCTTGAGTTCGAGATTGTCGCGGATATGAACGGCCGGCACCAGGAATCCCGTATCCTGGGCGAATTTCTTGCGGATGCCGCGAATTCTACGCAGCAATTCGCCATCCTGATTGCGATCCACCAACGGAATCAGACGATACCCCACTTCCAGCCCCAGCACATCGACCGGCATCACATCGTCCCAGCCCACTTCAGGCATTTCGGCTGCCGGCGGCGGAGCCGCAGCCTGCTCCTGCTTCCTGGCCTCTGCCTCGCGGGCACGTGTGTCCATCAAATAACCGATCCATGCAGATAGCCCGCCCAGCAGCAAGAAGGCGAAATGCGGCATGCCGGGAATAATTCCCATCACGCCCAACAGGCCGCCTGTGATATAGAGAACTTTGGAACTATTGAACATCTGGCCCAGCATCTGCGCGCCGACATCCTCCACGCCATCGCCACCGACACGGGTCACCACCAGGCCGGCGGCCGTCGAGATAATCAGAGCGGGAATCTGCGCTACCAGGCCGTCACCTATCGCGAGCAAGGTGTAATTATTGAGCGCCGTAGAAAAATCCAGCCCGTGCTGCGCCATGCCCACGATCAGGCCGCCAATCACATTGATGAGCATGATGAGAATGCCGGCAATCGCATCGCCGCGAACGAATTTGCTGGCACCGTCCATGGAGCCGTAGAACTCGGCCTCCCGCGCGATTTCGGAGCGGCGCTTGCGCGCCTCCTCCTCGCCTATCATGCCCGCATTCAGATCGGCATCGATCGCCATCTGCTTGCCGGGCATGGAATCCAGAGTAAAGCGTGCGCTCACCTCGGCGATCCGCCCGGCGCCCTTGGTGATCACCATGAAATTGATAATCACCAGGATGATGAACACGATGATGCCGACCGCGTAATTGCCGCCAACCAGAAAATGACCGAACGCCTCGATCACCTTGCCGGCCGCATCCGGCCCGGTGTGGCCTTCCATCAGCACGACGCGCGACGACGCAACATTCAACGACAAACGCAGCAGCGTCGTCAGCAACAGAACCGTAGGGAAAGCCGCAAAATCCAGCGGCTTGAGCGTGTGCACGCTCACCATGATCACAATAATGGACAACGCGATATTGAAGGTGAACAGCAGATCGAGCAGAAATGGCGGCAACGGCAGTACCATCATCGCCAGGATCATGACGATGAGCAGCGGTGCTGCCAGCGCGCTCCAGTTGAAGCGGGGAGCGCTCAACTCGGCCACTTAAACCGCCCCATCAAACTTCGTCTTCCACAAAATCCATTCCTTCCGGCACCTCAATCTTTTCGGGGATCTGCGGCATCTCACCCACCCCGCCATTATAGCTGCGCAACTGATAAACATAGGCCAGCACCTCGGCTACCGCAGCAAACAAAGCCGTGGGAATTTCCTGATCCAGTTCGGCATGCTTGTACAGGGCCCGTGCCAGAGGCGGGGAGCGCAGAATCGGCACATGGTTTTCTTCGCCCAGTTCGCGAATCCGCTGCGCTAGCAGGTACGAGCCCTTGGCCACGACCCTGGGTGCGCGCATCTCGCCTTCACGATACTCAAGCGCCACCGCATAATGGGTCGGGTTGGTCACGATGACATCCGCCTTGGGCACCGCCGACATCATGCGATTGCGAGCCATCTGCCGCTGCATGGAGCGGATGCGCGATTTGATCTGCGGATCGCCTTCGCTCTCCTTGTGTTCCTGACGCACCTCTTCCTTGGTCATGCGAAGCTTGTGATAGTAGTGCCACAGCTGGAACGGCACGTCGATCGCTACGACCAGCAACATGGCCGCCGTGATCAGGACAAACGTCCAGACCAGCATATCGGCCAGATGCGGAATACTGCCAGTGATCGGTTCGGCTGCAAGCGACAGGATTTCCGAGCGTTTGCGCCACAACACCCAGTAGGCAACAAACCCGATCACCACGGTCTTGAGCAAAGCCTTGACCAACTCGATCAAGCCCGTAACCGAAAACAGCCTGGCGATACCCGTGATGGGATTCAGCCGACCGAAATCAGCCTGCAATACCTCTGCGCTGAACAACCAGCCCCCAATAATGATCGGGGCCGCCAAGGCCGCGATGACCAGCACCACCGCCAGCGGCATGAAAAGCATCAGGGAAGACAGCGCCGTATCCACGAACCCCGACCATAACAAGCCCGGATCGGCCAAGGAAGCATGATCGAAAGTCAGCCAGCGCCGGAAGATATCCTGCAATCCGTTGGCCAACCCGGGGCCCAGCATTACCAGCGCAGCACCGCCCGTCATCATGATGGCAAAAGTATTCAGCTCTCGAGAGCGCGGAATATTCCCCTTGGCACGCGCATCCGAGATGCGCCGGCTGGTCGCCTCTTCCGTTCGTTCTAGATCGCTATCTTCTGCCATGGAAACAAGATTCTACTGCAAAAAGAAAACCCGCCATCGGCGGGTTCTCATTGCAGCGCTTCGAGCTTGCTAGAACTGGTATCCGGCATTGAGACCCAGCAACCAGTTACGAGTTGGGGCCGCTTCATAAAAACGTCCATTGCCATCGGCCACCCGGACAGCCCCTACATATTCCTGATCGAACAGATTTTCAACGCGAACAAACTCCCCAAACTTCCAGCCCCCGGCCTTCTGGTCGAATCCGCCGCGCCAGTTAAATACCGTATAACCTTCAGCCGAGCCTGCATCCGAGTTGAAACTCACATTGGTACTACTGTTCTTGCGCATTTCCAGAGCGGTTGAGAAGCCGGTCGGCGCATGCTTCCAGGACGCCTCGCCGTAGAGCGTATAGCGATAGGTTCCAGGAATCTTGCTGCCGGAGGCAATCGTCTCAAAGTCGCCCGCCACACCGAAACGGCAGGAAGAACCATTCGGGAATGGCGTCTTGCAAGCACTGAAAGAATCGGAGAATTTCGCATCGAGCAGGGTATAAGCCAGAAACAAACGCACATCGTGAGGCAATTTGCTATCGAAGCTCAGCTCCAGGCCCTTGCGCTCGGAGGCCGGAACATTGCGATACGTTGTACGGCCCCCTTGTGCCGATGCCACGACAATTTCATCATCCGTATCAATTTTAAACAGCGCCAGATTGACCAGGGTGTTGCTGCCGACCATCGCTTTCGCACCGATTTCATAATTCCGGCTTTTTGCGGGATTGAGATCAAGATTCAGGCCGGATTTATTGAAGTCCGGGTTGTATCCCATTTCAACAAAAGTAGGAGTTTCGAAACTCTCGCCGGCATTGGCAAACAGGTTAATAGTGTCAGTCAGCTTGAAGATGGCGCCGATGACCGGTGTGGTTTCGCTGAAATCGACCGAACCGCTGTCGTCCTTGTTTGCCGCAGTAATATAACTATCCCTGGTTTCAAAAGTCACCCGGCTATGCCGCACGCCACCGCTGACCGACCACCGTGGATGAAAATCCCATGAAGCCTGAAGGAACTGATCGAAACTGGTGGCATCGTTGCTTTCGTCACGACGCAACTTGCCCTTAACACCCAGGGTAGTCCCGCTAAAATTCTCGAACCCGGTACGGTCATCGTACATGACATCGTAGTTAATGCCTGCCGTAATATTGAACGGCTGGTTGGCGAGTTGGCCCTTGTGCGTCCAGCGCGCGTCGACGCCACCGAAACTGCGGTCGATAACGGAAACCCCTCCGCCGTTTCTGGCAAAACCAGGAGAGACCGTTTGAGCCGCAACCGAAGTGGACAGATACTGCTCGTTATCGCGTTGCCCGCCGTAAACCATCAGGCGCAATGCATCATTCTCGGTCAGCTGATAATCCAGTGTCGCGCCGACCTGCTCATGCTTCTTCGATACGCGGGTATTGAACACCAGTGCATTGGGGCTGGACTTGCGGCGATCGGCCTTGAGTTCCAGCATGGTCAGGCCCTGCGGGTCATTGTTATCGGGCTGATCCAGATAAGTGCCGACCACGGTCAATGCCGCATCGTTGCTTAACTTCAGCTTGAACTTGGCATGCAGCGAATCGCGTTTCGTGTCGGAGTGCTCACGGTAGCCGTCGGATTCGTAATGCGATGCGTTGACGATGTAATTGAGCCCCCCCGAGTTTCCGTCGAATGTTACGTTATCGCGCTGGGTGCCATAGCTGCCGAAGACAACCCCGGCACCCAGAGCAGGACTATCGCCACCGTCGCGAGTGAAAATTTGCACCACCCCGCCAGACGAGTTGCCATATAGCGCAGAAAACGGGCCGCGCAGATACTCCACGCGGGATGCCGTGTCCAGATTGAAAGTGCCGGTCTGGCCCTGACCATCGGGCATGGTCATGGGGATACCATCGGCATACAGCCGCACACCACGCACGCCAAAAGCAGAGCGGGCACCAAAGCCCCGAATCTGCACGGCAAGATCCTGCGCCGGGTTGTTGCGGTTGTTGACCACGACACCCGGGATGCGCGCAGCACTTTCAGACAGATTGGCTTGCAACTGCCCGTCGCGCATAACATCCCCTGCCACGGCATCAATGGATATCGGCAAATCAAAGCTGTTCTGCTCCACGCGCGTCGCAGTAACTACGACCGGCGAGTTGATGATATCGAGAGCGGGCTCTTCGGCCCAGGCAACCGTAGCGGCAAAGCAGCCTAAAACGGCGATGGAAACTGATTTTTGCGAGAACATCGGCACCCCTGCAGGCAATCTGCATTTTGAAGTCCGCGATTCTACACAAGCACCCAATCCCTTGCCATCAGGATTTTCATGTTTTTTTCATTTCGCCTCTATCCGTACAAACTTCATCTTTTCTTGATCGCCCCCGACATGTTTGCTCTAATACATCCCTCGCTATACTCGACCATGCACATTGCGCCTAATAGGAGGTCATCTTGCACCATACTACCCTTCCCCGCCTGCTCGCTGTGGCCGTTGCCGCCACTCTTCCGCACATGGCCATGGCAGAAGCCCCTGCCGAAGACCGCATCAAACAGCTGGAACAAATCGTGCAGCAGATGCAGCAACAGCGTGCCGAGCAAGACAGGCAACTGCAAACGCTGACCGAAGAGCTTTCCGCCATGCAAAAACAAATGGCGCAGGGCAAGGAAGACCGCATCAAGGAGAAAGGCAAGAGCGAGGGCAATCCGGTTTACGCCGCCTTCAAGGATGGGCTGATTTTCGAGGATGGCACGGGCAACTGGAAATTGCAGCTAAACGGTCGCGTTCAAGCGGATTACCGCACCTACGACCCGACCGAATGGAAGAACGACGGCTTCTTCATTCGCCGGGCCCGGCTTGGCGGCACGTTCAGTTTTCTCAAGGACTTTGCCGTCCGCGTTGAAGGCGAATACAACAACGTAAGCGACGGCAGCAAGGCGACCACTGCCTTGACCTATGGCTACCTCGATTACGCACGCTGGAAACAAGCCAGGATCCGCGTCGGCCAGTTCAAGCCATTCTTCGGTCTTGAGCGGGCCTACAGCACCAATTTCATCGACAATGCCGAGCTATCCCTAGCCACCAACAACGGTGCCATATTCACCTCGACCTACGACCGCGGCATCATGGTGTTCGGCGACCCCACCCCCTGGCTCAACTATAACGTCTACGTCGTCAATGGCACCGGCCAGAACAATGACGACGTCAACGACTCCAAGGATTTTGGCGGCCGCATCAACGCCAATTTCGCCAACCTGGCCGAGATCAAGAATGCCGTGATTCATGTTGGCGCTTCCGCCAGCGACGGCAACATCGGCTTTTCTACCGCGGCCGGGAGCTCGATCACCCAGGCCACGGAAGCCAATGGCGTCACTTTTTTCAGCGTCGGCGGCCTGGGCAACCCCAACCGGGCCGACCGTACCCGCTGGGGAGTGGAAACCTCCCTCGCTTACGGTCCAGTCAAGCTGAGTGCCGAATACATCAACGCGAACTATGACGGCAAGACCAATGCATCGGCAGATTTGCCGGCAGCCATGCGCAACCAGGCCTTCGACAACGACATCAAGGCCTGGTATGCCGACCTCAACTGGCTGGTGACCGGCGAAAACTGGTCCGATGCCTACAAGAGCGGCGTATATGGCCGCGTCAAACCCAGGTACAACTTTGACAGCAAGGATGGCTGGGGCGCTTTCGAACTTGGTTTGCGTTACAGCAAGTTCGATGCTTCCGACTTCGACAACATGCTTAAACCCAAGTCGGCAACCACCAGCTTCACCAGCGAGGCGGATGCGTGGACGGTGGGAGCAAAATGGATATTCAATCCTAACGCACGCCTTGTGCTGAACTATGTCCATACGAACTTCGATACGCCGATCAAGGTAAACGGTAATATCGACGACACCGAAGAAGCCCTTCTGCTGCGCGCTCAATATGATTTCTGACAGGGGCAACCACATGAAACGATTCATACCATTTCTGCTGGCGCTATCGCTGCTGATCTCGCTACCCAACGAAGCAGCAGAGAACGCCGGTGTAATCAAGCTGGCCACCACTACCAGCACCGCTTCCTCCGGTCTGCTGGATTATCTGTTGCCGAAGTTTGAAGCCAAGTGCAGTTGCAAGGTTCATGTCATCGCAGTCGGCACCGGCAAGGCTCTCAAACTGGGCGAAGACGGCAACGTCGATGTGGTACTGGTGCACGCCCGTCCGGCTGAGGATGCCTTTGTCCTCGCGGGCCACGGCACAGATCGCCGCGATGTGATGTATAACGATTTCGTCCTGGTTGGCCCCAACAACGATCCGGCCAGAATCAAAGGCGAGAAAGATGTACTGCTGGCCATGAAAAAAATTGCCGATACGCAGTGGAAATTCGTCTCGCGTGGCGACGACTCCGGCACCGACCAGATGGAGAAATCCTACTGGAAAGCGCTCGGCATTCAGCCCGCCGGTCAGCGCTGGCACTACTCTGCGGGCCAGGGCATGGGCGAAGTGTTGATGATGTCCGGCGAAATGCGCGCCTACACGCTAACCGACCGCGGCACCTACATCAGCTTCAAGGACAAGATCGGTTTGCCCGTCCTGATGCAGGGGGATGCCCGCATGTTCAATCCTTACGGCATCATTGCGGTCAATCCCAAGAAATATCCCAGGAGCAATTATCAAGGGGCAACCGAACTTATCAACTGGATCACGTCAGCGGAAGGCCAGAAACTGATTGGCGAGTTCAAGGTCGGCGGTGAGCAGTTATTCGTACCATCGGCGAAATAATTCGCCCAAAAATTACTGAATGAGCCTTTCACAAGCACTGTTCGACGCCCTCCGCCTGTTATGGGAGGGCGATCCCACCTTATGGGGGATCGTGCATGTATCGCTACGGGTCTGCTTTCTGGCGCTACTGCTTGCCACTCCGCCAGCCGTAATGCTCGGCTTTGCGCTGGCCAACTTCCAGTTTCCTGGACGCCGCATGCTGATCGTCCTGATACAAACGCTGCTCGCCCTGCCCACCGTCGTGGTCGGGCTGATTCTTTATTTCCTGCTGACCCGCAACGGGCCTTTGGGGAATTACGAACTGCTGTTCACCCAGGGCGGCATGGTACTGGGGCAGGCCGTGCTGGCTTTTCCGATCCTGGCAGCAATGACGCTCTCGGCAGTGCAGGGGGCGGACGCCCGTGTCGTAGAAACCGCCAGAATGCTGGGCGCGGGAAGATTGCGCATCGCCTGCACCCTGATGCTCGAAGTCCGCTTTGCGGTGATGGCCGCCATGATCACCGGTTTCGGCCGGGTCATCTCGGAAATCGGCTGCGCCATGATGGTAGGCGGCAACATTGCCGGGGTAACACGCAACATCACCACGGCTATCGCACTGGAAACCAGCAAGGGTGAATTCGCCCAGGGCATCGCCCTCGGCATCGTACTGGTCAGCATCGCGCTGGTCGCCAACTTTGGTATGGCAGCCCTGCAAGGCAGGGGAGGGCAGAAATGAGCCTGCTACAAGTCCGGGCGCTGCAAAAGAGTTTTGGCGAACGCAACCTGCTCGACATCGATGCCCTTGAACTCCATCGCGGCCACAGCTACGTGCTGACAGGAGTCAACGGCGCGGGCAAGACCACACTGCTACGGATCCTGGCCGGGCTGGAAACCGCGGGCATCGGCAGCTACCTTTTCGACGGACAGACTGCCATCCCGGGCCAGCTCGCACCGCGCATCGTTTATTTACACCAGCACCCGTACTTATTCGACAGCAGTGTTTTTGCCAACATCGCCTATGGATTGCATGGTCGCGGATTAAATCGGCAACAGATTGAAAATCGGGTTCATGCCGAGATGGCTTGGGCCGGGCTGGCACAAGTAGCCCATGTCAGACCCTCGAAGCTTTCCGGTGGAGAGAAGCAACGCGTTGCCCTGGCACGAGCCAGGGCGCTTTCCCCCGACCTGTGGCTACTGGACGAACCGACAGCCAACCTGGATACCGAAGCACGGCAGCAGGTCACGGCCCTGATCGGACAGATACGCGACGCCAACAATTGCGTCCTGGTAGCCACCCATGACACCGATCTGGCCAATCTTCCCGATGCAGTGCACTGGGTGCTGGACAACAGCAAGGTGGACGAACGTTCCCTGGATGCTGGCGATTAAGCCATTACGCCGGGCAACACTAGTCTACGCTCTGGTAAAGCCGGAAACTCTCGCGGCGGTCGCTCGGGCGCTTACCTTCCCATAGCAGTTTCCAATCACTGCCCGGATCAATTTTTGCGCGGCCGCGCTCGTCCTGGATCAGATAAAGGTCGCAATTCAGGTTCTGCACCAGCTCGAACCGCTGCACGTGGAAATTGGCGTAATAATCAAGTGCTGCACGCTGCGAATCGCCGATGTCGCGACCGGTAATACAGACATAGTGCTGTGGCAGAGCCTTGCGCAGCGACTCAAACGTACTCTGATAACTCTTGGTCGCATCCAGCCAGGGTAGCCACAAGCTCATGACCAAGCCCCACACCAGCGTCATGCCAACCGCCCAGTCGGTAACCGCCGCACGGTTGGTCCTTTTATTGGTCTTCAGAACCACGGCAGCCCAGATTGCGGTCAAACCCAGCGCCAATAAAAATGCCAGCCAGCTGAATTCCGGCACATAAGCCGATGACAGCTTGTGCATGCGTTGCGCCAATCTTGCCGGGGTACCGGTCATCATTGCAAACCAGCCCAGCCACACCAGAAAACCCAGCGTTCCGAACAGCATGACACCAAACCAGTCGAGCGCGCTGGCTGCGCCACGTGCAAGACGATCGACAGCAGGGGTGGCAAGCAGGGCCAGCGGCAGCAACAGCGGCAAAGCATGAATGTCGCGGCTTTCCGCACCGATGCCCAGCATGACGCTTAAAACCAGGAAAAACAGCAGCGCGACTTGAATCGATGCATGATCCGGCCGCATGCGCCACAAGGTCCATGCTGCCAGAGGCAATGCCGGCCAGGCATACCAGCTCAAGGTTTTGGCAAAGTAGAGGAAATTGTTGCCCCCCGGCTTCTCTGAAGCCAGCCACATCTGGAGCAATTCTGGCGATTGCTTGAGCGCGAGTAGCCATGGCGCCATCCAAAGCAGGGCAACACCGATAGCGACCGTCAGCACCAGCAAATACGAGGACCGGCGCCAATGACAGAACAGCATCGGCAGCAGCAAAGCCATTGCCAACGCGACTTCAGCCGGCAACAACCCTTTGGCGAGAAAACCAATGCCGGCACCGGTTCCCAGCAGCAGGCCGGAGCGTAAGGGTTTGCGGGGCGCCAACGCCAGTGCATAAAACACCATGGCATAACCCGTCAACCCAGCCACATCGGGATTAAGCGTGTGTGCAGAAAAAACCAGGCCGATGGAGCTTAAAAATATCAGCGTAGCCTGCCGCCCGGAACCCACACCCCACAACTCACGGCCCGTCATCCCGACCAGTAACAGGGTTAATGCCATCCAGAAACCGGTAGCCAGACGTGCCGCATCGTGTGGCGCAAGCAGGGGGGAGAATGCCTTGGCAAAGGCTGCTGCGGAGAGGTAGTACAACGGCGGCTTTTTCAGGAAAGGCTCGCCAGCCATAGCCGGGGCGGCCCAGGAACCGCCCTCCCAGAAATGCTTGATCACGCTGATGGTCTGAAGTTCGTCAGGCTTCCATGGCCCATGTCCGATCAGACCAACACTCACCCACAGCAGGCAAAGCAGCAGCAACAGGTGCGTCTTGGCACGCTCTCCGAGCTTTGGCCTGGGTGTGGCAAAAACAGATTGCCAGTCATGTTCAACTTCAATCGACATATCGTCGAATTCTCCGCGCTACTTGCATTGGGGCAGCCATCTGTTTCATTTTACCAAACAAAAAAGGCAGCCGAAGCTGCCCTTTGTCACACCGGAGTGCGAAATTACATGCCGTACTTCTGGCGGAACTTCTCAACGCGACCAGCGGTGTCTACGATCTTCTGCTTGCCGGTGTAAAACGGATGGCACTGCGAGCAAACTTCAATGTGCAGGTCCCTGCAGTTGGTGGAACGCGTCTTGAACACGTTGCCGCAGCTGCATGTGACGTTGATCTCTTCGTAATTCGGATGGGTATCGGGCTTCATGCTCTAATGTCCTTACGGGGTATCGCGTAAAACGGGCGATTATCAATGATTTAATAAAATAATTCAAGCAGTTTTGCCGGGCGATGCCGGGAATTCGATCTCTATCGATGCCTGCCCAATGGATCGGACAGCGACAATCTTGTCAGATATATCTCGCCACCAGCGCATTCTGCACGTCTGGCGGCGCCATGAGCCTGACACGATGCCCGCTACCGGCCGCCACATCGACAGGTTGTCCATCGCCGCTCAGCATCCCCTCCACCAACAGTTCGCGATTGCCCGCTGGATGAATGAACTCCAGCCGGTCCCCCACGGCAAAGCGATTCTTCACTGCGATTTCTGCCAGACCATCTGCGTACCCGATGACATCACCGACATATTGCTGTCGCGAGGACTCAGAATAACCACGCAGGTAGTTCTGGTGTTCGACCGTGGAATGGCGCTGGTAAAAGCCATCGGTATAGCCACGGCTGGCAAGACCCTCAAGCTCGCTGAGCAAGTTCGGATCGAATGGCCGACCGGCAACGGCCGCATCGATCGCCTTGCGGTATATCTGGCAGGTACGGGCCACGTAGTAACGGGACTTGGTGCGGCCTTCTATCTTGAGGGAATCGATGCCGATTTTAGCTAGTCGCTCCACGTGCTGCACGGCACGCAGATCTTTGCTGTTCATGATGTAGGTGCCATGATCGTCCTCCATGATCGGCATCAATTCGCCGGGACGATTCTTTTCTTCTATCAGGTACACCTTATCGGCAAGCGGATGGCGCGGCAGGCTGCCACAGTCCGACAACGAAGACTTCTCCATTTCGGCGCGGAAATCGAAATCACTCGCACGTATCACGCCTGCGGCATCCTCTTCCGCATCGTGCACCTTGTAATCCCAGCGACAGGAATTGGTGCAGGTGCCTTGGTTGGGGTCGCGATGATTAAAATATCCGGACAGCAGGCAACGCCCGGAGTAGGCAATACATAATGCACCATGGACGAAAACTTCCAGCTCCATGTCCGGACACTGCTGGCGGATTTCCTCGATCTCGTCCAGCGAAATCTCGCGCGACAGTATGACGCGCGTCAAGCCCAGCGCCTGCCAGAACTTTACCGCCGCATAGTTGACAGTATTGGCCTGCACCGACAGATGCACCGGCATTTCCGGCCATTTTTCCCGCACCATCATGATGAGTCCCGGGTCGGCCATGATCAGCGCATCCGGCTTGAGCGCGATTAGCGGCTCCATATCGGTGAGATAGGTCTTGACCTTGGCGTTGTGCGGCATCAGGTTGGATGCGACAAAAAACTGCTTGCCGCGCGTATGCGCCTCTTCAATACCCTGCGCCAACTGCACCATACCGAAATCGTTGTTACGTGCGCGCAGGCTGTAGCGCGGTTGCCCGGCATACACGGCATCGGCACCAAAATCGTAGGCGGTGCGCATGCGGTCAAGGTCGCCGGCAGGCGCGAGCAGTTCCGGAGTTTTCATAATGGTTGGTCTTCGACAGCAAACAGCCGACGGTATTCAAGAATGGCGTAACGGTCGGTCATGCCGGCAATGTAATCGGCTATCGTACGAGGTTTGTCGCTACTGGCTTTAGCCTGGAAATCGTCCGGCAGCAATCCCTGGTCTTCCATGAATATCTGAAACAACTCGCGGACTATACGGCTCGCCTTGCTGCTCATGCGGTTGACACGATAATGACGGTAAAGATTGGTACGCAAAAAATGCTTGAGTTCGCGCTGCTCCTGCTGCATCTCGGGGCTGAAAGCAATCAGGGGCTTGGCAGCACGCACCGCATCGATATCCGCAGGCGAAACGTCGGCGATATTCCGCGCACTTTGCCCGCATAGATCGACTATCTGCGCGTTGATCATACGCCGGACAGTCTCATGGATCAGCCGTCGCCCGGCAAGCGCAGGATATTGACTACGCACCTCCCGCAACGGCTGCGCAAAAGCAGGAATATGCGCCAGCTGTTCGAGAGTGATTAACCCCGATCGCAAACCGTCATCGACATCATGATTATTATAGGCAATCTCGTCGGCAAGATTTGCCACCTGAGCTTCCAGCGAAGGGTTCCCGCCATGCAGAAAACGTTGGCCGAGTTCTCCCAGTTGCCGTGCGTTTTCTCGCGAGCAATGCTTGAGTATGCCTTCGCGGGCCTCAAAAGTAAGATTGAGGCCATCGAATTCCGCATATTTCTGTTCGAGCTCGTCCACGACCCGCAGGGATTGCAGATTATGTTCGAAACCGCCGAATTCCAGCATACATGCATTAAGCGCATCCTGCCCGGCATGGCCGAAGGGGGTGTGGCCAAGATCGTGTGCCAGGGCGATTGCTTCCACGAGATCTTCATGCAACCCCAGATTACGTGCAATGCCGCGGCCGATCTGTGCAACTTCCAGACTATGGGTCAGGCGCGTACGAAACAGATCGCCTTCGTGGTTGACGAAGACCTGCGTTTTATACTCCAACCGGCGAAAAGCCGTGGAATGGATAATCCGGTCGCGATCCCGCTGAAACTCGTTGCGCCCTGAAGGCAAGAGTTCAGGATGTTTACGGCCGCGCGACAGTTCAGGCTGCGCTGCGTAGGAAGCCAGTTCAGCCATGGGCGGCGGCCAGCGTATCGCGTAGCAGTGCGGCTGGATAGTCAGCCGTAAAAACCGCCTTGCCTATGGCTTGCAGCAGAATAAGGCGTATCTTGCCATCTGCTACTTTCTTGTCCAGCCCCATGAGATCCAGGTAAACCTCTACCCCAAGCCGGGGTGGATCGACAGGCAGATTGGCGGCCCTATGGATGGCCTCGATCCGGGCAACATCGGCATCGGTCAGCCAGCCCAGGCGACGTGACATATCAGCCGCCAGCAACGTACCGGCGGCGACCGCTTCGCCGTGCAGCCAAACGCCGTAGCCCATCCCCGCCTCAATCGCATGGCCGAACGTATGCCCCAGATTAAGCAAGGCTCGTTCGCCGCTTTCCCGCTCATCGGCAACGACCACTTCCGCCTTGTTTTCGCAGGAACGCCGTATCGCATAGGCTAGCGCCTCCGCATCGCGTGCCAGCAAGCGCGGCATGTTCTGCTCCAGCCATTCGAAAAATTCCGGATCGCGGATCAATCCGTATTTGATGATTTCGGCCAAGCCGGCGGAAAGTTCCCGATCCGGCAGGGTGTCCAGCGTTTGCGTATCGGCCAGCACCAATTTTGGCTGCCAGAACGCACCTATCATGTTTTTCCCCAACGGATGGTTGATGCCGGTCTTGCCGCCCACCGAGGAATCGACCTGCGCCAACAATGTTGTCGGCACCTGAATGAAAGGCACGCCGCGCAGAAAAGTCGCCGCCGCGTAACCAGTCATGTCTCCAACCACACCACCACCAAGCGCAATCAGAGTAGTGTTCCGCTCGCAGCGGTTCTCCAGCATGGCATCGTAGATTTTCCCTAGCGTTTCGGCATTCTTGAATTGCTCGCCATCAGGCAACACGACCGGCACAATTGCCACGCCTTCACTACGCAACGGCTCACAAAGCCGATCGAGATATAACGGCGCCACAGTCGTATTGGTGACTACTGCAACCTTCTTGCGCTTGAGGTGAGGCAGAATCAGATCGGTGCGGGCAAGCAGGTTCTGCCCGATATGAATCGGATACCGCCGTTCGGCAAATTCAACGTTGAGCGTTTGCATGACTGAGATTGCTTTCGATTTCTGAAACGATGGCACTGACTGGCTGGCCACCGGTATCTATAACCAGATCGGCGATTTCCAGATAAAGCGGGTCGCGTTGCGCATACAGTTCCTTCAGGCGATCTCGAGGATTTTCTGTTTGCAGTAACGGGCGATTGCGGTCGCCCCGCGTGCGATGGAATAGTTCATCGACACTGGCACGCAAATAGATCACTGTTCCGCAACTAGCCAGAATCTGGCGATTCTCCTGTAGCAGCACTACTCCACCGCCAGTTGCAACGACAACGTCCTGCATTTCCGCCAACTCGGCAATCGCCTGCGCTTCTCGCTTGCGAAAGCCGGCCTCGCCTTCCAACTCGAAAATAAGTGGGATATTGACGCCGGTACGGCGCTCGATTTCATGGTCGGAATCATAGAAAGCCTTGTCCAGCGTTTTGGACAGCAACTTGCCTACCGTGGTCTTGCCGGCACCCATCAGCCCGACCAAAAAAATATTGCCCGCCACTTTCATGGCGGGCAATTCTACTGGATCAGGTCCTGATGCACCAACCTAATATCAATTCAACTGCATCGAATCGGACATCACTCTGGGCGTAATAAAGAATAACATTTCCGTCTTTTGGTCTGAACGTGAATTCGACCGGAACAGCGGCCCAACAACGGGCAATGCACTAAAGAAAGGAACTCTTTCATTCGAGTCACTTTTGGTTTCCTTATAGAAACCGCCCAGTACCGCCGTTTCACCATTATTCACAAGCACCTTTGTTTTAACCCTGTTTGTGTCTATCGCAAAACCGGCTGTACCGGCCTCTTTGCCCCTCTTGTCTTCTGTTACCTCAATATCCAGATTTATCTTATCGTCCGGCGTTATTTGCGGCGTGACATTTAGGCTTAATATCGCCTTCTTGAAAGCGATATTGGTCGCCCCTGAACTACTAACCTGTTGATAAGGAATTTCCTCGCCGGCTTCAAACGTGGCTTGCGTCTGATTCGCGGTGATCACCCTCGGACTGGAAATTATCTTGGTCTTGCCATCCGCTTCTGAAGCTGAAAGCTCAAGATTCAACAGAAATCCGGCAGGCAACCTGAACAAGGTAAAAGCCAAGGCTGAAGCAACTGCGCCAGAGGGGAAATTCGCTGCCGGCAGATTTACATTCAAATCATTCGGTGTAAAAGTATTTCCTTCTCTTACCATAGTGTAATTGTTAGTAAGATTGCCACTTGTCGAGAGTGTATCGGCCCCTCCCGGGCTTTTTGGTTTCGTGCCGCTCAAGAAGTCGGATTTAACCACACCGAATTTAGCTCCCAGACTTTTGCTGAAGCTCTCATCGGCATTCACGATCCGCGCCTCTATCAGGACCTGGCGTGCCGGAATATCGATCCTGTTGAGAATATCCTGAATTTTGGTAAGCGATGTATCGATATCCTTGACAAACAGCGTATTGGTCACGGCATCCACCACCGCGCTACCCCGCTTGGAAAGCAGTGGCTGCTTGGGATCGCTGATCAGCGTTTTGATATCGGAGGCTTTCTGATATTTAACCGAAAACGACTGCGTCACTAGCGGCTTGATGTCATCGATCTGATTTTCCTGTTCCTGATTTTCTTTCTGCCGCGCTGCAATTTCGGCCTTGGGGGCAAACATCAGCGTATTGCCCATGTTATCCATACCGAGCCCCTTCTGCTTCATGATGATATCGAGCGCCTGATCCCATGGCACATCCTTCAGCCGCAAGGTGATCGTTCCCTGCACGGCATCGGAAACTACCACGTTCTTGCCGGTAAAATCCCCGATAATGCGCAACAGGCTTTTTACATCGATACCATTAAAATCGAGAGACAGTTTTTCGCCTCCGAAACCCGCCTTGGTGCCTTGCACGATCTTGTTTGGATCAAACACGATGGGCTTGACCTCGACAATGAAGCGACGATCCATCTGGTAAGCCGAATGCTCCCACTCGCCCTTGGGCTCTATGACCATTCTGGCATTCTGCCCTTGCTTGAATGTATCGACGGTTAACACAGGCGTTGCAAAGTTGATCACATTAAGGCGGCGCTCCATGTTCTCTGCCACGCCGCTATTCAGGAAGTCGACCACCAGATTCTTGCCTTGCTGGCGAATATCAATGCCTGCCCCCGCCTCCTCGAGATCGACGACTATCCGCCCCTCCCCATTCTTCCCACGCTGAAAATCGACATTCCTGACTGCGTTTTTGGTCCCCACCGCGGGTTGCTGGCTGAAGTGCGTCACCACGCTATCACTGGCTGTTGCCTCGCCCACTCCTTGCAAGGTAACCACAACGGTCTTACCTTCAACACTGGTGCTATACGAGGACTGCGCATTGAGGTTAAGCACCAGGCGCGTGCGGTTACCGGCCTGCACAGCATTCATACTACGTAGCAGCCCTTCCCCTACATTGATTGTTTTCTTGGGTAAACCGCTTCCGACATTGGCAAAGTCCAGCGTGATACGCGGTGGCGTGTTCGTGGTAAAGGCTGCTGGCGCCTGTTTCGGCTCTTGCTTAAGAAATACCTTGACTACAACCTTGCCTCCCGGCTGAGCTGAATAATCGACATTTTCTATCGAATTTGATACCGCTGCTGCGCTTGTTGCCTCCTCTGCAGCCGCCCGGGTCGAAACGGAACCCAGTGCTAGGACACATATTGCAAGCAATCGTCCGAATTTTATAAACTGATTTGTGGTCATGATTGGCACCTACTCTTGCGGATTAATTGTGACGCGACGTTCCACATAATCGCCCGCCCCGTCCTGAACCATTTCTTTCACTGTTATCTCATCTCGGGTGACGCTGGTCACTATTCCGAAATTCTGCCCCATGTAATTACCCACGCGGACCTTGTACACATTATTATCCGGCGCGGCAATCAATGCCTCATTTTTCGCTCCCTGAAGGAAATGACCCACAAATTTGAGACTTTCCAGCGAGAACGACTCCAATACCTCTTTGGGACGATTCAGATCGGGCTGCAATGAACCACCACCTCGACTGTCCGCAGCCTTACGGCCCTTGAATGGATCGTTCAGAAGGCCATCGGCGTTATAACTGAACGGTTCGTATTTTTTCAATTCCGGAAGCGGGTCGATTTTGCCCTTAACCTTGGCTTTGCGCTCCTTCATCCAGAGATCGAGATCATCCTCTTTTGTGCCAGAACATCCGGCAAGCAGTCCTAGCGTAATTAACAATATGGTCAGTAATCTCATGGCTTACCCTTCGCGCCACCGGATTTTTTCTTTTTGCTGGGGACAGGAACCTCGCTTTTATCCAGCGCACGGAATGTTTTAGCAGTTGCGTCCATCGCCAGTTTGCTTTGTACGACACCCTTGGTGTCCTTGCTGCCAGCACTGCTGATAAACAGATCAGCTAAAGTGACGATACGCGACATTTTGGCAACATCTGCAGCAAATGCACCCAACTCATGGTAGTTGCCTATGACACGGATAGTGATCGGCATCTCGGAATATAGGGCGGATGGCTTTTCAGCGCCCGGTTTAAATAATTCGAATTCCAGACCTCGGCCGATCCCGGCCTGGTTTATATCCGTCAGCAACCCATCCATCTGTGATTTATCCGGCAACTGCTTGAGCAGCGCATTGGATTTTTGTTCTGCTTCTTTAAGCTGCGCTTTGTATCCTGCCAGATTTGCTGCCTGAGCCAGCTTCGTTTCAAAGGTACCGCGCAAGCCGCTAACCTTGTCTGGGCCCCACTCCTCTTTGACAGCGGCATCGAGATCCCCCAGCATAGGCTTCCAGACAAACCACCCGCCAGCGGCCACCACGCCAATCAATATACCTAGCAACAACACCACTTTGATTGGCCACGGAACCGAGCCGACATTCTTGAAATCAATATTCTGCAGGTCGTTCAGATTCATCACTTGCCCCCGGCTTTCTTGGGCTTGCTGGCAACATCGCTCGCCTCCGACGTCGGCGCTGCAGACTTGAGTACCACCATCATGGTAAAGGCACTTCTTTTCTGTACCGACTGCCCCGTAGTGCTGATCTGAATCAGTTGGGGCGCCATAAGAACACTCGACGCACTCAGATTGGCCATCAGCGTAGCAACCCGGGCATTGGTATCGGCTTCACCTTCCAATGTAATCTTCTCGCCCTGCTGCTTCAGCGACTTGATGGTAACCGCCTCCGGTAAACGCCGGGCCAACTCATCCAACATGACAACGGCCATGGAGCGATTATTCTGAAGCGATTCTACCGCCTGGATACGCTCTTTGAGCTCATTGATTTTTTCCTTGAGGCTTTCGATGTCCTTGATGTCGTTATCCAACTTGACGATCGCATCCTTCAGGCGCTGGTTTCTCGAATTCTGGGCATTCAGGTTGTTGCTGATGTAGGTATAGCCCATGAAGATGACTGCCAAGCCGAAAACAGCCACCGCCGCAACCATCAGCCCGAACTGGCGCTGCTTTTCCGCCCGCTTGATCTGCCGATGAGGAAGAAGATTAATCCGTACGCTCATGCGTCAAACCTCCTCATTGCCAAGCCGCACGCAATCATGAGGGAAGGTGCATCGGCGGTTAATTGCGCCGAATTCACATGCTTGTCCAGTGCCATGCCGGCAAATGGGTTTGCCGCTACCGTATTGATTTGGGTGCGCGCGCCGACAACTTCATTGACACCGGAAATTGATGCGCACCCCCCGGCCAGCATGATGTGGTCAATCGCGAACTGGGTCGAGTTGGTAAAAAGCTGGACCGCACGCGCTATTTCCATCGCGAGAGACTGCACGAAAGGCTGCAGAACTTCGGCATCGTAATTGTCCGGCAAACCGCCTTTGCGCTTGGCAATCTCGGCCTCTTCCGACGAAAGTCCGTACCGCCGAATAATTTCCTGCGTTAATTGTGCACCGCCAAAAGGCTGTTCTCGCGTATAAACCGACTGGTTATCATGCAAAACATTGATGTGCATCATTTGCGCGCCCACATCCACGATCATCACCGTCTGCTCACGCCCGGCGTTGGGCAGCTGATTAGCCGCCAGGCCATAGGCCATCTCTGTCGCGTAGGTTTCCACGTCCATGACGACCACTTTCAGCCCAGCCTCTTCGGCAGCGCCAATGCGGTCTTCAATTCGCTCTTTTTTGGAGGCCGCAATCAGTACTTCGACCATGTCCGCAGCACTGCCTGCCGGGCCAAGCACCTGAAAATCGATATTTACTTCATCGAGAGAGAACGGAATGTACTGGTTTGCTTCGGCCTCGACCTGAAGCTCCATATCCATCTCGCTCATTCCGGCCTGCATATTGACCTTCTTGCTGATCACTGCCGCCGCAGGCAATGCCAACGCGATATTTTTCTCACGCGTCCCCAGCAGCTTCCATGCGCGCCTGATAGCGTCGGCAGTTTGCTCGAGACTGGCAATGTTGCCGTCGACAACGGCGCCAGAAGGCAAAGCGGTGATGGCATAACGCTCAAGCCTGGGGGTGCCTTTGCCGTCATCGGCAAGCTCGACCATCTTGACGGAAGTCGAACTGATATCGACTCCAATCAGTGGTGGCGTACGGTCTTTGAAGAAATCGAACAACCCGAAATCCCTTTCTATATCGATCAGTTACGGGCGATGCACATAATTTACGTTAAATCCTAGCAACAACTATCGGCAGTGTAAAGATTTTTTTTAGTTTTCATTTCTTCCGAGGGGGGCGATATAATCCTTGTTGCACAAAAATTCGCTGACACCGCTCCCATGCTTTTTAATAAATGGTGGAAAACCCTGTTACTGCTTGGCCTAGTTACCGGCCTGGCGATCGCTTCACTAATCGGCCTGGCAGCAGTACTGATCTATCCGGATCTACCCTCGCTCGAATCCCTGACCGACTACCGCCCCAAGGTACCTTTGCGCGTTTATTCGGAAGATGGTTATCTGATTGCAGAATTTGGCGAAGAGCGGCGCGCCGTCGTCAAGATCAACGAAGTTCCGCAACACATGAAGCAAGCGATTCTGGCTGCCGAAGATGAGCGTTTTTACCAACATGGCGGCGTGGATACGCTGGGGGTGTTGCGCGCGGCAATGGCCAACTTGAGTGCCGGCGGCGCCAAGGAAGGTGCCAGCACCATCACCATGCAGGTGGCGCGCAATTTTTTCCTTTCCAGCGAAAAAACCCTGAAACGCAAGATCAGTGAAGCCTTGCTGGCAATCAAGATTGAACATAGCTTATCCAAAGATCGCATCCTTGAGCTATACATCAACCAGATCTATCTGGGCCAGCGCGCTTACGGATTCGCCGCCGCCTCTCAGGTATATTTCGGCAAGCCTCTCAATAAGTTGAATGCTGCCGAGTTTGCCATGCTGGCCGGCCTGCCCAAGGCACCATCGCGCTTCAACCCCTTCGCCAATCTCAAACGTGCCACACAGCGGCAGCGTTACGTGCTGCATCGTATGCGCGAATTGAACTTTCTGGACGAGAAAGAATATCAGGCCGGCCTTAAATATGAATTGCGTTTCAAGGCGTCGCGCCAATCACGTGATATAGCCGCGGATTATGTCGCCGAGATCGTGCGCCAGGAGCTTTATGATCGCTACCAGGAAGCCATTTACAGCAGCGGCATGAAGGTCTACACCACCATACTCAAAAGGAATCAGGAAGCCGCCAACGAAGCCGTCCTCAAAGGCGTACTGGATTACGACATGCGGCACGCCTATCGCAAACCGGAAGGTATGGTGCATCTTGACCGCACCGATCAGTCCTCACTCAACACGCTGCTGGACGACACCCTGAGTAATGTCGAAACCTATGGCGAACTGGTCCCAGCCATCGTGCTCGAGGCATCGCCCAAAATCGTCAAGGCTTACCGCGAAGGCGGCCACATTGTCGAGATCAGCGGCGATGATCTGAAACTGGTCGCCAAAACCCTTGCAGAAAAATCTCCGGCCAACCAGAAAGTCAAACGCGGCACGATAATTCGCCTCTATCAAGCGCGGGACGGCAAGTGGAGTATCGTGCAGTTGCCGCAGGTGGAGGCCGCGCTGGTAGCCGTAGATCCCGATTCCGGAGCGGTCCGCGCACTGGTTGGAGGGTTCGACTTCACCCGCAACAAATTCAACCATGCCACCCAAGCCTGGCGCCAACCCGGCTCAAGCTTCAAGCCATTCATCTACTCTGCCTCGCTGGAAAAAGGCCTGACGCCGGCCACCGTCATCAACGATGCGCCCATTCTCATCAGCGCCGCCGAAACCGGCAGTGGCAGCGAGTGGTCCCCACAGAACTTCGATGGCAAGTTTGAGGGCCCGATACGCATGCGAACCGCGCTGACCAAATCGAAGAACATGGTGTCCATCCGCATCCTTCAGAATATCGGCGTGCCCTATGCGCAGGATTACATTCAGCGCTTCGGCTTTCTTGCCAAGGACCATCCGCCCTATCTGGCGATGGCCCTCGGCGCAGGAGCCGTCACCCCATGGCAGATGGCCGGCGCCTATTCCGTTTTTGCCAACGGCGGCTACAGGGTCAAGCCTTATCTGATCAGCAAAATCGTGGACAGCCATGGCCGGGTGATCGAGCAGGCCAAACCCCTGCACGCCGGATCGTCCGCCCCACGCGTACTGGATCCGCGCAATGCATTTCTCATGACCAGCATGCTGAAGGACGTGGCCCGCATCGGCACTGCTGCCAAAGCGCGCGAACTGGGTCGTTACGACCTTGCCGGCAAGACCGGCACCACCAACAATCTGGTCGACGCCTGGTTTGCCGGGTTCAATCCCAAGCAAGTGGCCGTAGTCTGGATCGGTTTCGATCAGCCCCGCACCCTCGGTTATCAGGAAACCGGCGGCCACGCCGCCCTGCCGATGTGGATCAGTTACATGGGCAAGGCACTGCAAGGTGTGCCGGATGAACCGTATTCCGTGCCTGATGGCGTAGTGCAAGCCAAGATCAATCCGCTCACCGGACTACGCACCGGTGAGGAAGAAAGCGGCCTGTTCGAATACTTCTACCAGGAATACCTGCCTCCGGAAGAAAGTTCTGGCGAGAGCAACATTCTGGGCGGGGAAGGGCCAGCCGCGACTAACACCATGGACGATGGACAACAGGATCAACTGTTCTGATGGCCAGAGAATCCATCTCCCGTCAGCAGCATCTGCGCCAGCTGGTTGCCCAGCAGGCGGCGCGCATGATGGCCGAAGAAGGCATCTCCGACTATGCCTTCGCCAAAAGGAAAGCGGCCCGCCAGCTTGGCATGGAGGACGTGCACTGTCTGCCGGGCAATGCCGAAATCGAATCCGAACTGCGCCTGCACCAGGAAATTTTTCATGGCGAGGAGCACAGCGCATCCTTGCGCCAACTGCGCCAGGATGCGCTGGCAACCATGCAGTTACTGGCCCGCTTCGATCCGCACCTGACCGGTGCGGTGCTGGACGGCACGGCAGGACGTCACGCAGAGACCGATGTCCATTTATTTGCCGACAGCGATAAAGAGGTAGAAATTTTTCTCTTGAACCTTAAAATACCCTACGCTACCGGAGAACGCAGCCACCACTTCGGCGGTGAGCGGCGCAAAATACCGGTACTGACGCTGGAAGGTCCGAGCGGCCCCATCCGCTTGAGCATTTTTGCGCCGGACGAAATGCGATCGCAGCCGCGCAACCATGATGCCGGAACAGCACGTGCCCGACCCGATGCCCTGCAGGCGCTACTAAAGACAGATGACTGAGAGCAACATACAATTCGAGCTGGCCTCCACTCCGGATGATTCGCGATTTCTGGTTCACAATGCGCTGGAGATCGTGCGCACCTTGCGCGGACTAGGCAACCGTAACGAGATGGTCAGCGCGTTTTTCAACGCCGGAAACGATTTGATGCTGACTTCCGTGCTGGATGTGAGGCCGGAAAGTAACGCCGTACTGCTCGACGTTGGCTCCAACGATGCACTCAACAAACGCATCGTCAAGGCAGAAAAGATCATATTTGTCACCTCCCTGGATAGCGTCAAGATCCAGTGGGTGAGCAATCAGATTTCTACGGACACATTTGATGGTCGCGATGCTTTTCGCATTGCGATTCCCAGCCAGATTCTGCGACTGCAACGACGCGAATACTACCGCCTCACCACCCCTGTGATAAGCCCGCTCAAATGCCGGATTCCGACAGGAGAGGGCGTATCCGTCGAGGTCGCACTGGCAGACATCAGCGCCGGCGGCATTGGGGTGGTCATTTCCCAGCCGCTGGGCGTAACATTCGAGGTGGGGGCAACGTTTCCAGGCTGTCGCGTAGACTTGCCCGGTATCGGGGTCGCGGAGTTCACCATTTCCATCCAGAGCACCTGGGAAGTCACCATGAAAAACGGCAACAAAAGCATGCGTGCGGGTTGCCAGTTCATCGACATGCGCCCCGGCATGCAATCCCTGATTCAGCGTTACATCATCAAGCTGGAACGTGAGCGTATCGCCAACGCCCCCGGCCACTAGAGAAACATCTGCAGCAACTCGTTCAGATAACGTTGCCCCAGTGCAGTGGGCACTATCCGAACGTGATCGCGCTCGATCAGCCCTCTTTGCTCAGCCGCTTCCAGTGCATGATTGACCACGGCGACAGGTAGTCCGGTACGCTCCTGGAACAACGCCACGGCAAATCCTTGCGTGAGCCGCAAGGCATTCATCATGAACTCGAAGCCGAGATCCTTTCTGGTTAGCGTGCGCTCGCTGTCGACATGCTGCGAGGTCGCCACTCCGGCCAGATAGGCTGCCGGGTGCTTGACCCGTGCCTGACGCAGGATACGGTCGGCAAAGCTCAGCTTGCTATGCGCGCCCGCCCCGATACCCAGATAATCGCCGAACTGCCAATAATTGAGATTATGCCGGCATTGCCGGCCCGGCCTGGAAAAAGCCGAGGTTTCGTAATGTTCGTATCCTGCATGTGCCAACTCGTCCTCGATCGCTTCCTGCATGGCCGCACTGGCGTCGTCATCCGGCACTTGTGGCGGCTGGTGATGAAAAGCGGTATTGGGTTCGATAGTCAGGTGATAAGCCGAAATATGAGACGGCGCATAGGCAATCGCCGTGCGAATATCGGCCAGTGCATGCGCCTCAGTTTGTTCCGGCAGCGCATACATCAGATCCAGATTGACATTGTCAAAAGTATCGAGCGCAATTTCCACCGCGCGCCGGGCTTCCCGCCCGTCGTGAATGCGCCCCAGCGCTTTCAAATAGCCATCGTCGAAACTCTGTATCCCCAGTGACAACCGGCTGATCCCGGCATCGCGAAAACCCGTGAATCTGGCGGCTTCCACCGTGCCGGGATTGGCTTCCAGCGTGATTTCTGCGCCGTAAGCCAGCGGCAGCAGGGCCCGCACCCTACACAGCAAATGGTCGAGCAGCTCTGCGGATAACAGGCTGGGCGTACCGCCGCCAAAAAAAATCGACTGCACCTTGCGCCCCCACACCAGCGGCAAAGCTTGTTCCAGATCCTGCAGCAAGGCGTCGACATAAGCCTGTTGCGGCACCTCGCCACGCGCCTCGTGCGAATTGAAATCGCAGTAGGGGCATTTACGCACGCACCACGGGATGTGGATGTAGAGCGCTAACGGCGGAAGCTGTTGCAGCTGTATCAAAGTGGGTGCTGCTGCAGCTTATCCAGCAATACTGCCAGCGCCCGGCCGCGATGGCTGATACGGTTTTTGACTGCCAGCGGCAACTCCCCGCCCGTCTGCCGGTACTCCGGATCGAGGAAATACGGGTCGTAGCCGAAACCGTCATCGCCACGCGGCTCGAGTAGCAGTTCGCCACACCACTCCCCCTCGGCGATCAGTGGCTCGGGGTCTTGCGGATGGCGCACCAGCACCAGCGCGCAATGATAGTGGGCGGCACGGTCGGACTTGCCCGCCATATCGGCCATCAACTTTTCGTTGTTGCGCGCATCGGATCGCGGCAATCCGGCATAGATGGCGGAAATCACGCCGGGGGCCCCGTTCAAGGCATCCACACAAATGCCGGAATCGTCTGCCAGCGCAGGCAATCCGGTGATGCGGGCAGCATGCCGCGCCTTGGCCAGCGCATTCTCGACAAACGTGCAATGTGGCTCCTCGGCCTCGGGCACGTTGAAATCGGATTGCGGCAGGACTTCTATACCAAGCGGCGCCAGCAACTCACAAAATTCCCGCAGCTTGCCGGCATTGCCGGTGGCAATGACCAGACGCTTCATGCCAGCCCCAGCGCGGCTTTCTGCCTGGCGATGAGCTGGTTGATGCCACTCTCGGCCAAGCCAAGCATGGCATCCATCTCGCCGCGATGAAACGGCGCGCCTTCGGCTGTACCCTGAAGTTCGACAAACCCGCCGCTGCCGGTCATCACGACGTTCATGTCGGTATCGCAATCCGAATCCTCGGGGTAGTCGAGATCAAGTACCGGCACCCCCTGATAAACCCCCACCGAAATGGCAGCGACAAAATCGCGGATCGGGCTGGCGACTATCAGCTGTTTTTGCAGCAGAAAACTCACCGCATCATGCAATGCGACAAATGCGCCGGTAATGCTGGCAGTGCGCGTACCGCCATCCGCCTGGATCACGTCACAATCGATTTGAATCGTGCGCTCGCCAAGGGCGGCCAAGTCGACCACGGCCCGCAAGCTGCGGCCTATCAGTCGCTGGATTTCCTGCGTACGGCCGGATTGTTTGCCGCGAGCCGCTTCCCTATCCATGCGCGTTCCTGTGGAGCGCGGCAGCATGCCGTATTCCGCGGTCAGCCAGCCTTGATTCTTGCCACGGAGAAACCCCGGCACTTTTTCATCGACGCTGGCGGTACACAGCACATGGGTGTCACCGAACTTGACCAGCACCGAACCTTCGGCATGGCGGGTGTAATTGCGGATGATTTCTATGGTGCGCAGTTCGTCAGGCGCTCGCTGGCTGGGACGCATATCGTTATCCTTATGAGAGTTGTGCTTAGGGTGCAGGGCAATTGATCAACTTTGCACGAGCTTATTCAGGGGCCCCAGGTAATTCCGGTAGTTTTTCCAGCGCCCGACCGATGTGTCGTATATCGGCTGCCGCACTTGCCACTGGCTTGCCGTCCTGACCGGCCGCTGGTTGTCGTAAAACGCCAGACATCTGTCGTCCCACGGCAGCCCCACGAAGTCGATCAGGCTGCGTGCGGCCTGCTCCAGCCCGGCAACAGTATCCTCGTATTGTATTTCAAGAAAAATTTCCTTTGAAAATATCTTTCTCCAATGCTGCAGCAGCCTGTCGTGCTCTCCGATATAAAACGCCAGGTCATCGAGATCGTAGGCATAAGGATGCAGCCCCGCGAATCTCAGGAAATATAGCGACAGGGCATTGTCGAGAAGATTGCGACGGCAACAAATGATTTTAGCGTTTGGCAATGCGAGATGTATCAGGCCGAGATGAAGAAAGTTGCCCGGCATCTTGTCGCTTATGCTCAAGGGTTTTGCCTCGGCGAGGCTGTTCAGCATGCTCAGGTATGTTTGTGCGAGCTCAGGCAACACACTATCAGCGATATCCGGAATATCTTCAGGCCAGTTGCCTCCCTGCGCCTGCAGTTTTTCAGCAAGCAGTTTTTCCTGATCTCCCCAGAACGGCTGCTCGCCGGCGCCGAAAGCCTGGGGGTGGCTCGCCAGAATCTGCTCGGTGAGCGTAGTCCCGGAGCGCGGCAAACCGCAAATAATCACGGCTTGCTCGCCTGTGTCGAGCGCGCGATACCGGTCAAACAGCTCCGGTGTAAAGGTGGCAATCAGCTTGTCGATGCGTACGCTCACCTGCTCACGGTCGAAGTTCATCTCCGGCCTGAGCAGGCTGTTGGCACATCGATAATGCTCGAAAGCCTCGTCGTATTCCGCCCGGCTGTCGTGATACTTGCCCAGGGCAAAATGCAAATCGGCGTTGGCCGAGTCGGTCAGTTCGTCGTTTTGCTGCAGAACACGCTCGATCTTGCCGGCGAGGGACTGATCCTCCCTGCTCAGGGGGTGCACGTGGACAAGCTGCCGATAAGCCTGCGTCAGATTGGGGTTGAGTTCTATCGCCTGCCTGAAATGCGTCTCGGCTTCATCGAAACGCCCCATCACCGACAGCAGGTTGCCTAGGGCAAGCTGTACCCTGGCATTGCCAGGATTGAGCCCGAGCGACCGCCGGTAATAGGCGATGGCATCCTCGGTACTGTTTTGTTTTGCCAGAATAGCCGCCAGGCTGCTGAAAACCTCGGCCTGCTCGAGCCCGAGATCGACCGCACGCCGATAATGCGGCAGCGCTTCATCGTCACGTTCCAGATCGCGCAACAGGTTGGCCAGGTTGCAAAGATATTCCGGACGATCTGGCTCCAGCTCGACCGCCTGCTGCAAATGGGGCAGCGCACCGCCCTTGTCGCCGCGCTCGCTCTGGATGATCCCCAGATTATTATGCACGGATGCCGACGGCGGCCCGACCGTCAATGCCTGCTGCAGTGTTGTCGCCGCGGCAGCAAGATCGCCAGCCCTGCGCTGCGCAATCGCAAGATTGAGCCAGGCATCCAGCATGTCCGGCATTCCCCGGCAGGCCGATTCGAGATGTCCGACCGCCTCCGTCGCACGACCTTCGCGAATCAGGCATATCCCGGCCAGATACCGAGCTGCAACATGCTGCGGAGCAGCAGAAAGAACCTTTTCGCACTCGGCCAGGGCAGAGCGGAAATCACTGGATCGCATGAACCGCACAGCTTGCTGAAGTTTTGTGTTGTCTATACCATTCACCATCGTATTTCTGTTCATGAAGCACCCGCGGCGCCTTTAACCCTGACAGTCTAATAAAACACATCCCACTCATCCAGGAGATTTCAAAGCATGGCCACAACTGCGTTTACAGGCTCGACATCGAATTCTGCAGCTACCGGTCCGGACGTTCGGGATCCGCTTGCTACCCTTAGCTATTTTTTCGACGAAGCCGGCCTGTCCAACTTTGACCTGAATAACAGCCGGCTGGTCTATATCGACCAGGATATCGACCCTGCCCTGATCGGCTGGACGACGACTGACACCTACAAGCCTGCCACGGAAACTTTGGGTCCCAATGATGAAGTCATCGCAAGCAAACAGTCCAACAAGCTGAAATACACGAGCAGCGATCAGCTTTCGACCTTCACCGTCACGCAAAACATCAACAGCTCAAACAAGCAGGGAGTAGGTTCATACACAAACTCCAATTCGCGTATCGACTCCGTAGCCTTCAAGGGTGCCAATGGCGAAACCCTCAATGAATCGATCAGCGAGTCCAACTCTTTCACGGACAGCTTCAAAGAAAATACAGACCAGACGATTACATCAGGCAGCTTTACCAACAAGAGCAGCGGCTCGGATGCCTTCACCTACACCGAGGGCGGCAACACCAGGGACGTCAAGACTGACGACATCAAGGTAAGTATGAGCGACAAATGGAGCGAGTCGTCCAAATCTACCCAATCCAGCAACTTGAACACCGGCGTTGACTTGACCGCCTACGACTCCATCGAGACCGACTCGACCACCTTCTCCTATAGCGACGGCAATGGCTACAAAGCTTCGTTGGGCGCCTCGGATAAAATCGTCGCCAAGAGCAAAACCGACAGCTCCAACCCCGACAAGGATATCGCCTACAACGAAAAAGAGGATTTCAAGGCCAATTTTTCCTATGCGGACGCTTTAGGCAACAGCCTCAAGCTCACAGCTGCCGCCACCAGCAAATACGAAGGGCTCGATCAATATTCAGTAGACCCGACCCCGGTATCTTCATCCGTCACCCTCAGCGGCGTGACTCTTAAAACCAGCGACTACCAGATCGGCCTGACCAAAATGACGGTCGCCGACATCCTGCCCCAAGACATCATCCCCGTGCTGACGGCAGCCAACGTAACCACCCTGTTTTCGTCCATCAAGGCCCCCCTGCGGGCATTCATCCTCAATGGTGACAACAAGATCACGGTCACCAAGGCCAGCGGCCTGCAGGTGGATGGCGGTGCCGGCAAGGATGTCATTATCGGCGGTACCGGCGACGATGTTATCGCCGGCGGTTTGGGCAACGATACGCTGACCGGCGGCAAAGGCGCGGACAAGTTCCTGTTCAAAGCCGAAATTGCGGTCAACGATCTGGGCAAGCCGCTTAATGTCGACACCATCACGGATTTCATCACCGCCACGATGGCCGCCGCCGACACCAGCAAGACAGCCGACAAGATCTATATGGACGGTACGCTGTTCGTCAACCAGAGTTTCGTTTCCCAGGACAAACTGGCAAATGTGGCGGCAGGAGTCACCGGCATCATCTACGAGACCTCTACCGGCAAACTCTACTATGCGGATGGCACCAGTGCTTTGGCAACCGACGCCATCCAGTTCGCGCAGCTGAAAACCAAGCCTGCCAGCCTGGCCCTGGCCGACTTTTCCTTTGAAGGCGCTGGTTTTTCCAGCGGCGGCGATGACATCTTGCAGGGTACTGACAGCCCCGATGAGCTGGATGGCATGGAGGGTGACGACACCATCGATGGCGGAGCAGGCGACGATATCCTGGCAGGCGGCACCGGCAACGACAACGTATCGGGCGGCATCGGCAACGACACCGTACTGGGCGGCACAGGCTTCGATACCGTACTGGGCGGCGCAGGCGACGACACTCTGGATGGCGACGAGGACGACGACAACGTGGATGGCGGCGACGGCAACGATACCGTATCCGGCGGCTTCGGCATTGACACATTGTCTGGCGGCGCAGGTATCGACACTATCGATGGTGGCGACGACGACGATAGCTTGGATGGCGGCACCGGCGACGACACCCTGACCGGCGGCACCGGCGACGATACCCTGCTGGGTGGGGCCGGCAACGACACTCTGGACGGCGAAGCAGATCAAGACCTGTTGAAAGGCGGGACGGGCAACGATACCCTGACCGGCGGCACCGGCCTCGACATTTTCGAGTTTGAGGAGGCTGGCGATACAAATTTCGACCAGATCACCGATTTCACCAGCGGTGACGACAGCATCAACATCAGCACAACTCTTGCGACCACCTACATCGCGGGAGCAGATCTAACTGCTGATTTCGTATCGGGTACCGGTACCGTTGCCGCTGTGGATGCGAGCGATCACTTCCTCTACGACGCGACGACAGGCAGCCTGTACTACGATGCGGACGGCAATGGCGCGACGGCAAAGGTGCTGATCGCCGTGCTGCAGGGTACGCCGCTGCTGAACGCCAGCGACCTGAACATCGTCTAGCCGGCAAGCAGCGGAAGGTCGACGACAGATGCCCCGGCCGGAACCAGGGACAAAGGCTGTCGGAGCCTGCCGCCCGGGACAACAGGGTCGTGCCTGGCGGCAGGCCCTGTTCTGCCCGTACCGTTGACATGGTTGCCGGCCCTGCATTTCGCGCTGCCGCACGCCTGCGTCTGCAGACAGCTGCGTTGCGCCTTGCTCAAGCGGGCTGGCCGGTCGTTTTATCCGGCTGGCTGGCGCTAGGCGACGCCAGCGCGGCCGATGCGATGTTCAACATCCGGATCGATGTCCCGGGGAACCCTGCCGTCGATATTGCAACCCCCAGCGGCAACCGGGCGCTGGATTATTTCAAGGAATCCGAAGTTGCCAGGGTGGTTTCCGGATACAGCGGCACAGAACCGCTGGCGATCCACGTCTCCTATCCGGGAATCGAAATTCACTACCTGTTCGCAACGGCCAACAGCAGCGCGTTGACCGTGAAGATTCCGGCCCTGGGCATCAACAAGACGTTCACCGGCACCACGCGGAACGACAGCAGGCATCTCGCGCTGGACTACCTGAAAAGCAAAGGCTACCTGCCGCAGATGATGCAGTTGGTGACCGCCCACACAGTGGCGCATACCGCCAGCGACCCGGTGGCCGGCAACCCGCAGAGCCTGCTGTCCAGCATGGTGCAGAACGATTTTGACCAGCAGTTTCTCTGGCGCATCGGCCCGCCCGCCACAGCGGGGCATGAAGCGGGTGCCGGCTTCAGGTACGGATCCACGCAAGGCAACGGCGAGGCCAGCCGGAGCCGGTTTCTGACGCCTTTTTACCGCTATCGATTCAAACAGGCGCCGGGCAGCGAATTGTCCTTGAGCCTGCCGCTTGCAATGACCGAAGTCGACGGCGCCGAATCCTACCAGGCGGGCGCGGCCTTGAGCTATCGCAGCCCCATCCTCGACCACTGGTCCATCGCCGGCGGCGCGAGTTACGCCTTGACCAGTTCATCGGACCTGATACGCCTCGCCCAGTACGGCGGCATCTCGCTCACCAGCGACCTGCACTGGGATGCCGCCGGCTGGCACTGGGCGATGGGCAACATGGTGGGCTACTACCGCACGTTCAAGCTGGCCGACTACGATCCGGAATTGCGCAATACCGCCTACCGCAACGGCCTCGTCGCATCGCGCCCCGTGTCGCTGCTGGGCACGGATGCCGATATCGATTACTTTCTGATCGATACTCGTTATTCCGGCAGCTCGCTGTACACCCGTGCGTACCAGGAGGCAGGCGTCGCCTTGAGAAAATCGGGCACCGGCTGGAATTGGCGCGCCGCGGCCAGCGTTGTTGCGTCTGACTCTGCCACTGGCGGATTCATCAGTCTGATGTGCTCGTTCTGACCAGTTCGCCGGCGGCGGCAACCGGGATTATTTCGGAATTTTCTTGATGGCTGCCTGAATTTCGGCAATCGCGCCCTCGATTTCCTCGTCCGAGAGATCCGGCACGTCGTCCAGCCTGGCACTGCCATCCTCCCCGGCAAACGACCCCATGATGGTGGTAGTGAGATCCATCGGCATGGTTGCCGTCGAGACCTGCAGCATGCCGGGCAACCCGCCCCAGTTGCAGGCAATCACGCTCATGTTGTCGCCATGCTGGTCAAGGCGCGACTCGGCCAGTTCCATCAGCACCGGTACCGTGTCGGTCACGGCGCCGTTGTTGAGAATCTCGCCGATTTCCTCGCTGCTCACCAGCGACCACAAGCCATCGGTGCACAACATCAGCACATCGCCGTCGCGCAAAGGCTTTTTGGTTGCAAGATCGACCTGCGGCAGCACTTCACCGCCCACACAGTTGTAGACCTTGTTGCGCTCCGGGTGGGTCAGCATCTCCTCTTTCCTGATCATGCCCTTGCGGTACAGCATCTGCACCTTGGAATGATCCTCGGTACTGAAAATCACCCGCCCGTCGCGGATATGGTAGAGCCGGGAGTCGCCCACATGCGCACAGTACAGTTCGTCATGCTGCACGACAGCCGCCACCAGCGTCGTGCGCGGATTCTCCGGCAGGTTATTGAGAATCGCATGGCTCTCGATCGCATCGTGAATCTGCCGGATATGATCGCCGAGAAACTTGAACGGATTAGCCAGGATAGGCAGCGCCATGCGCTGGAAGGCTTCGGTCAGCATGCCGACCGCCATCTGCGCCGCCACTTCGCCGTGGCGATGTCCGCCCATACCGTCGGCCACCACTGCCAGCAGCGCATCCTTGCTGTAGGAATAGGCAATTCGATCCTGATTGTATTCGCGCGGCCCCTGACGGCTGCTTTGGTAGATGGTGAACTTCATTGACGTAAGCTAGCGGCCATTGATCCTGTCGCGCAATGCTGAAAACAGGGATTTCTTCACGGACTTGGCAGGTGCTTCTGTCCGCAACGATTTCTGCAGGGTAAACACGCTTTGCGGTCGCTTGAGATGATCCAGCGCCAGACACCAGTCGATGATCTCCAGCAAATGCTCGGAATAAATTCCCGCCCCCAGTTTGACTGCCGGCACCAGCAGATCCTGCTTGACCCGCTGGTCGGCTGCCTGCGGCGACGCACGCAGCAGGCAGGCATACATCGAAGCACCGATGCTGTAGATGTCGCTCCACGGCCCCAGGCTTTTCCGGTCGAAATACTGCTCCGGCGCGGCGAATCCGGGCGTGTAGGTCGGCGCCAGCTTTACGTGCGCATCGGTCAATGCCTGCCGGGCCGAACCGAAATCCAGCAGCACCGGCGAGCCATCCAGCCTGATGTAGATATTGGCCGGCTTGATGTCCAGATGCAGCAGCTTGTGCGTGTGCACTTCGCGCAGACCGGTCAACAACTCGCCAAACACCCGTCGCACGAAATTCTCCGGCACCGGTTGCGGCTGCAACTGAATATGCTCCTGCAAGGAACGGCCACGCTCATATTGCATGACCATGTAGACCGTTTCGTTGGCGCGGAAGAAATTCACCACCCGCACGATATTGTGATGGTCGATCCTGGCCAGAGCGCGGCCTTCCTCGAAGAAACTCTTCAGCCCGTGCCTGAATCCGGCCAGCGCCTCATCCGATGCCGCCACCACCCGGTCCCCCTCGTCGCGGAGCGCCAGCGAGCAGGGCAGATACTCCTTGATCGCGACCGCAACCCCCTGTTTGTCGTGCGCCAGATAGACAAAGCTGAAGCCGCCGCCACTCAATACCTTGTCGATCTGGTATTCCAGCAGCTGATAACCGACAGGCAAAGAATGGTTGGGTTGTTCTGACATAATGAATATTGATGATTTTCCGGGCTATTTTGGCATGAAATGACACGTGTTTGATAAGATGAACTCAAAACAGGAGATAAACAGCATGATTTACAGCATGACCGGCTTTGCCGTCGCCCAGCGCGATACCGTCGCCGGCACTCTCGTCGTTGAACTGCGCTCGGTCAACCATCGCTATCTGGAACTCCATATGCGGCTGGACGACACCCTGCGCGCGTTCGAGCCACAAGTACGCGAGGCCGTCACGGCCAAACTGGGCCGCGGCAAAGTGGAGTGCCGCGCCAGCCTGATCACCAAATCGGGCGAGCCGGCCAGGACGGAGCTAAGCGTAGCCGTGCTCGCCCAGCTGCTGCAACTGTCCGAGGCCGCGCAAAAGCATTTTCCGCAAAGCCGGCCGCTGTCGGTGCCGGACATTCTGCGCTGGCCGGGCGTGCTGGTCACGGATAGCGTCGCGCCCGATGCGCTGGCCCCGGACTTGTTCGCGACGGTCGAACAGTGCCTCACCGAGCTGAGTGCTTCGCGCGAACGCGAAGGCGCAAAACTCGCCGCCATCATGCTCGATCGGGTGGCTCAGATGGAAACGCTGGTGACCAGGGTTCGCCCGCTACTGCCCGCACTGCTTAAAGCCTATCAGGACAAGCTCGCCGCCAAGCTTTACGAGGTACTGCAAAGCAGCGATGACGCCCGCATCCATCAAGAACTCGCGCTCTATGCACAAAAGATCGACGTCGATGAAGAGCTCGGCCGACTGGCCACCCACTTGCAGGAAGTCAGGCGCATCCTCGCCACTGGCGGCGCAGTAGGCAAGCGACTCGATTTCCTCATGCAGGAGCTCAACCGCGAAGCCAACACCCTGGGCTCCAAATCGGTGTCCACCGAAACGTCGCAAGCCTCGATGGAATTCAAGATCCTGATCGAACAGATCCGGGAGCAAGTGCAAAACGTCGAATAAGTCGGGGTTTTGGCTTAAAATTCGCCATATGAAAACTTCCGGCAATCTCTTTATCGTGACCGCCCCCTCCGGCGCGGGCAAGACCAGTCTGGTCGGCGCCCTGCTGGCTAGCGACCCGCATGTCAAACTGTCCATTTCCTGCACCACGCGCGCGCCACGGCCGGGCGAGGTGCACGGGGTGGATTACAATTTCGTCACGGAACCCCGGTTCCTGCAGATGCTGGAGGCCGGCGAGTTTCTGGAAAGCGCCGAGGTGCATGGCTCACGCTACGGCACATCGCAAAAATGGGTAGAAGAACAACTGCAGGCCGGCGAGGATATTCTGCTGGAAATCGACTGGCAGGGCGCAGCACAGGTGCGCGGGCTGTTCCCCAACACGATCAGCATTTTCATCCTGCCGCCTTCGGTGGAAGAACTGGAACACCGGCTCAACAAACGCGGGCAGGATTCGGCCGCGGTAATCGCCTTGCGCGTAGCCAATGCCCGCGAGGAGATCAGCCATGTCAGCGAATTCGACTATGTTATAATCAACGACAAGTTTGATGAGGCTTTGCAGGACTTGCGCGCCATCATTCAGGCGCATCGCCTGAAAACCGGCAAGCAACTGCGGAAACACGCCGAGATGCTCAACCACTTCGCATAAACTCCCACGAGACTGGATAGAAAATGGCACGTATTACTGTAGATGATTGTCTGGAAAAAATCCCTAACCGCTTCCATTTGACTCTGGCAGCCGCCTACCGCGCCCGCCAGGTGGCGAATGGCTCGGAGCCGCTAGTGAACTTCATCGAAAGAGACAAGCCGACCGTAATCGCATTGCGCGAAATCGCCGCCGGCAAGGTGGGGCTGGAAATCCTCAACCGGGGACAGGCCTAACCATGCAACGCGAGTCTTTGCGGACTCGCTGACGTGCAATGGCGCGCTCTTCCGCTCAACGTAAACCTCATCCGGCAAACCCGGACACCCCCCCTCTGTTGCCGGCAGACAGCGAAGACTCGCTGCTGTCGCAACGACTCAAGCTGTATCTAAAGCAGGAAGACATCGACCATGTGATGGCTGCTTACCGCCTGAGTCTGGCCGCCCATGAAGGCCAGGCCCGCAAGAGCGGCGAGCCTTACATCACTCACCCGGTCACTGTTGCCTGCATCCTGGCCGAGTTACACCTCGACCCGCAAGCGCTGATGGCTGCGTTACTCCACGACGTCGTGGAGGACACCGACATCACAAAACAGCAAATCGCCGACCAGTTCGGCAAAACCGTGGCGGAACTGGTCGATGGCGTCTCAAAACTGGCCAAGATCGGCTCTCAGACCGCCACCCACGCCCAAGCGGAAAACTTCCGCAAAATGCTGCTGGCCATGTCGCAGGATGTTCGCGTCATCCTCATCAAACTCGCCGACCGCCTGCACAATATGAGAACAATGGATGTGATGGCGCCGGAAAAAAGCCGCCGCATCGCCCGCGAAACACTGGACATTTACGCACCGATTGCCAACCGCCTGGGGCTCAACAACATTTATCAGGAACTTGAAGACCTGAGCTTCAAGTACTGCTATCCCATGCGCCACCGCGTGCTGTTGCAGTCAGTGATGGCCGCACGTGGCAACCGCAAGGAAGTCATCGGCAAAATCCTTGCCGACATCCGTGAACGGCTGCAAGAAATGGGCATGGAAGCCGAAGTCACCGGCCGCGAAAAGCATCTCTACAGCATCTACCGCAAGATGCTGGGCAAGACCCACAGCTTTTCGCAGGTGTTCGACATTTACGGCTTCCGCGTCATCGTCAAGGACACCTCGACCTGCTATCTGGCGCTGGGTGCCTTGCACGGGCTGTACAAGCCCATTCCCGGCAAATTCAAGGATTACATCGCCATTCCCAAGGTCAACGGCTATCAGTCGCTGCACACCACGCTGTTCGGCCCGTTCGGCACCCCGATCGAAATCCAGATCCGCAGCCGCGAGATGCACAACATTGCCGATGCCGGCGTGGCCGCACACTGGTTGTACAAGAGCAGCGATGCCGAGCTTTCCGCCTTGCAGCAGCAGACGCACCAATGGCTGCAACGCTTGCTGGAAATCCAGAACGAGAGCAGCGATTCGGTGGAGTTTCTGGAACACTTCAAGGTCGATCTGTTTCCGGATGAAGTCTACGTGTTCACCCCAAAGGGCAAGATCCTGTCGCTGCCCAAAGGGGCGACCGCGGTGGATTTTGCCTATGCCGTGCACACCGACATCGGCAACCGCTGCGTCGCCGTCAAGATCAACCAGGAACTGGCACCGTTGCGGTCCGAGTTGCACAACGGCGACCACGTGGAAATCGTCACCGCCGCGCACGCCAAGCCCAACCCGGTCTGGCTCAACTACGTCGCCACCGGCAAGGCGCGCTCGCATATCCGCCACTTCCTCAAGACCATGCAGTCGGAAGAATCGGCGCATCTGGGCGAGCGCATGCTCAACCAGGCACTGCGCGCCCTGCACGCCGACCCGGCAAAAATCGACGAAACCCGCTGGGAAAAGCTGCTGCGCGACTACGGCGTCAAGGACAAGCAGGAAATCCTCACCGACATCGGCCTAGGCAAACGTCTCAATGTGATGGTCGCCCGGCAGCTGCTGGCCTTTGCCGATCACCATGCGGACAAGGAAGGCAAAATTCTCGGCAGCATCACCATCCGGGGCACCGAAGGCATGGCCGTGCAATTCGCCAAATGCTGCAGACCGATCCCGGGCGACCCGATTATCGGCTTCATCAACAAGGGCAAGGGCTTGCTGATCCATACCCACGACTGCCCCACCATCGCCAAATTCCGCCAGGACCCGGACAAATGGCTGGACGTGGAGTGGGATCCGGACACCCGCCGCCTGTTCAAGGTCAGCCTGCGGCTGGCGGTGGCCAACGAGCGCGGCGTACTGGCCAAGGTTGCCTCCGTCATGGCGGACGCGGGCTCCAACATCGACAACGTCGGCATGGAAGAAGGCGATGGCAGCGCCTACATCAACATGCACTTTACCGTGCAGGTGGAAAACCGCATCCACCTTGCACAACTGATGCGGCGCCTGCGCACCATCCCCGAGGTCGTGCGCATCAACCGCATCAAGGGCCTCAACCACGACCAATCCAAGCAATAAAGGAAACACATGAGCAAGCAAATCATCGCCACCGACCAAGCCCCGCAGGCCATTGGCACCTATTCGCAGGCAGTACGCGCCGGCAACACCGTGTACCTGTCCGGCCAGATCGGGCTGGACCCGGCCAGCATGATCATGGTCGAGGGGATCGAAGCACAAGTCCACCGCGTATTCAGCAACCTCAAGGCCGTGACGGAAGCCAGCGGCGGCTCCCTGGCCGACGTGGTCAAGCTCAACATTTTCCTGACCGACCTCGGCAACTTCGCCCTGGTCAACACCATCATGGCCGAATATTTCAGCCAGCCTTACCCTGCCCGGGCCGCGGTCGGCGTGGCGTCGCTGCCGCGCGGTGCGCTGGTGGAAGCCGACGGCGTGATGGTGCTGGAAGGCTAGCCTGATTCAACTGGACGACCTCACGGGCGCCACCAGGCCCGTCCTCTCCCGGCTGAAAAAGCTGGGCATACAGTCGCCCTTCGACCTGCTGCTGCACCTGCCGCTGCGCTATGTGGACGAAACTCGCGTTACTTCCATCCGCGACTTGAGGCTGGGCGATCATGCACAAGTCGAGGGCACCATCATCCACGCCGAAACCCAGTATCGACCGCGCAAGGCACTGATCTGCCAGCTGGAAGACGACAGCAGCCTGCTGCACCTGCGCTTTCTCAATTTCTATCCCAGCCAGGTGGCACAATACAAACCCGGCACGCGCCTGCGGGCCTTCGGCGAAGCGCGCCAGGGCTTTTTCGGGCTGGAGATGGTACATCCGCAATGCCGCGTCGTTCGCGGCGAAGAACCTCTCAGCCAGGCGCTGACCCCGGTCTACCCCAGCACCGCCGGACTGTCCCAACACACCCTGCGCAAGCTGATGCTGCAAGTGCTGGCCGATCTGCAGCTTGACGAAACGCTGCCCGCCGCCATGCTGAAAAAGCTGCACTTGCCGACGATCCCCGACAGCCTGCGACTGCTGCACCAGCCGCCACCCGATGTGGCTTTGTCCGCGCTGGAAAACCGCGACCATCCCGCCTGGCAGCGTCTGGCATTTGACGAGCTGCTCGCGCAACAGCTTTCCATGCGCCGCCACTACGCCCGCCGCCGTGGTCAGGATGCACCGCCGCTGGCAGCACAAGGCCTGCTGACAAAACAACTGCTGGCCAGCCTGCCATTCGGCCTGACCGCTGCACAACAGCGCGTGCTGGCGCAGATCAGTCTCGACCTTGCCCAGTCGCACCCCATGCAAAGATTGCTGCAAGGCGATGTGGGCAGCGGCAAAACCATCGTCGCAGCCCTTGCTGCATTGCAAGCAGTGGAAAACAACTGGCAAGCCGCCATCATGGCGCCGACCGAAATTCTCGCCGAACAGCATTACCAGAAGTTCTCAGCCTGGCTGACGCCGCTCGGTATCCAGGTGGTCTGGCTGTCCGGCAACCAGACCAGAAGCGAACGCGAAGCATCCATGCGAACCTGCAAAGACGGCACGGCGCAACTGGCGATCGGCACCCATGCGCTGTTCCAGGACAAGGTAGAGTTTGCCAGGCTGGGCCTGGCCATCGTCGACGAGCAGCATCGTTTCGGCGTCCACCAGCGTCTCGCCCTGCGCATGAAGGGCCGCCAGCCGCACCAGCTCATGATGAGCGCCACACCGATTCCGCGCACGCTATCCATGAGCTACTACGCCGACCTGGATGTCTCGGTGATCGACGAGTTGCCGCCGGGTCGGACCCCGGTCGTGACCAAGCTGGTCAGCGACCAACGCCGCGCAGAAGTCATCGCCGGCGTACGCAAGGCCTGCGCCGAGGGCCGACAAGTCTATTGGGTGTGCCCGCTGATCGAGGAGTCCGAAGCATTGCAACTGCAAACCGCGCTCGATACGCATGCGGTGCTGTCCGGGTCATTGCCGGATTTCAAGGTAGGACTGGTACACGGCCGCATGAAGCCCGCCGAGAAACAAGCCGCCATGCAGGCATTTTCTTCCGGCGAAGCGCACCTGCTGGTAGCGACGACCGTCATCGAAGTCGGTGTCGACGTGCCCAATGCCAGTCTGATGGTGATCGAGCATGCCGAACGCATGGGGCTCTCCCAGTTGCATCAGCTGCGCGGCCGTGTCGGTCGGGGATCGGCGCAAAGCGCCTGCGTGCTGCTCTATCAGAAACCGCTGTCGCAAACCGCACGCCAGCGGCTGAAAGTAATCTATGAAAACACCGATGGCTTCGAAGTAGCGCGCGCGGATTTGCAAATTCGCGGCCCCGGGGAGTTTCTCGGCATCCGGCAAAGCGGCCTACCCATGCTTAAAATAGCCGACCTCGACCGCGATGCCGGCTTGCTCGAAGCGGCGCGCGAGCTGGCAGACAGCATGCTGCACGAGACACCCGACCAGGCGGAAGCACACCTGCAGCGCTGGCTCGGTCAAGCCGAAGAATACGTCAGGGTATAATGCCTGCCGTGAAAAATCGTGCCCGACAACCCGCCGACCCGGTTTGGCATCCATCCCCAGCAACCAGCGGTGTCTACCGCCACTGGCTGAAGACGGAAGACTCCCTGACACGGCGCCTGCAAGCCGCCTTTGACGATTTCAGAGTCGCCAACGTCAGCCAGCATTGGACGCATCCATTGCCGGACGAGGCATATCTGCTCGGGCTACGGCCGGACCAGACCGCACTGGTCCGCGAGGTGTGGTTGCAATCGGGAGAAAATCCGCTGGTGTTCGCACGCAGCGTGCTGCCCCGCAGCAGCCTACGGGGCGCCTGGCGCGATCTCGGACGACTGGGGGCACGGCCGCTGGGTGCCGTGCTGTTCGCCGACCGCAGGGTCTCCCGCACCCCGCTGATGTTTTGCAAACTCTCACGCCATCATCCTATTTCCCGCCGCGTCGGCCAGGCAGGTTTATGGGCGCGGCGCTCGGTATTCCTGCAGGCGGGCCGGTCCATTCTGGTCACGGAAACCTTTTTGCCGGGGGTGCTGGCATGATCGATCCCGGCCCGTTCAGACAACGCATCGACCACTACGAGAAATTGATGCGGCTGGACAAGCCCATCGGCATCCTGCTGCTGCTGTGGCCCACGCTATGGGCGCTATGGATCGCCGGGCACGGGCAGCCTGACTGGATACTGGTATGGATTTTCGTGCTGGGTACCGTGCTGATGCGCTCGGCCGGCTGCGTGATGAACGATTATGCCGACCGCCATTTCGACCCGCACGTCGAACGCACGCGCACCCGACCGCTGGCGGCCGGACTGGTCAGTGAAAAAGAGGCCCTGCTGCTGGCAGCCGGTTTGACGCTGCTGGCATTTCTGTTCGTGCTGCAACTCAACCGCCTGACCATCTACCTGTCGGTCGCGGCCCTGTTTTTGGCCGCCACCTACCCGCTGACCAAGCGTTTCTTCTCCATTCCGCAAGCTTATCTGGGCATCGCTTTCGGCTTCGGCATCCCGATGGCATTTGCCGCGCAAGTGGATCACGTTCCGCCATTGGCCTGGTGGCTACTCGGCGCCAACGTGTTCTGGGCCATCGCTTACGACACCGAATACGCCATGGTGGACCGGGACGACGACATCCGCATCGGCATCCGCTCGTCGGCACTGTTTTTCGGTCGCTTCGATGTGCCGGCAGTCATGTGCTGCTATGCGATCATGCTGGGAATCCTGACATACATCGGCCTGCGCCTGGGGTTCAGCTGGCCATATTTCGGCGGATTGGCCCTGGCTGCGGCACTCGCCGCGTATCATTACACGTTGATCCGCAAGCGCGACCGCACGCGCTGTTTCAAGGCGTTTTTACACAACAACTGGGTGGGTGCGGCCATTTTTACGGGGCTCGCCGGTAATTACCTCGTGAAATGATTTGACAGCCCAGATACTACTGACATAAAATTCTCGCCTTTCTTTTTAAGCATCATCAAGGTTGCCCATAATGAAAACCTTTTCCGCCAAATCGCATGAAGTTCAGCGTGACTGGTTCGTGGTAGATGCCTCGGACCTGGTGCTCGGCCGTCTGGCCAGCGAAATCGCACGCCGCCTGCGTGGCAAGCATAAAACCATCTACACACCGCACGTTGACACCGGCGACTACATCGTCGTGGTCAATGCCGACAAGATTCGCGTCACCGGCAACAAGGCCGAAGGCAAGGTTTACCACACCCACTCCGGTTACCCCGGTGGTATCTCCAGCACCACCTTTGCCAAGATGCAAGACCGTTTTCCGGGCCGCGCCCTGGAAAAGGCTGTCAAGGGCATGCTGCCCAAGGGCCCGCTGGGCTACGCCATGTTCAAGAAGCTGAAGGTTTTTGCTGGCCCCACGCACGAACATGCCGCACAACAACCGAAACCTCTGGAAATCTAAGGAACTCGCATGATTGGCAAGTACAATTACGGAACCGGTCGCCGCAAGAGCTCTGTGGCTCGCGTGTTCCTCAAGTCCGGCAAGGGCAACATCATCGTCAACGACAAACCAGTCGACCAGTATTTCTCCCGCGAAACTTCGCGCATGGTGCTGCGTCAACCGCTGGAACTGACCGGCAACTCCGAAAGCTTCGACATCATGGTCAACGTGACCGGTGGCGGCGAATCCGGCCAGGCAGGTGCAGTACGTCACGGCATCACCCGTGCGCTCATCGACTATGATGCAGCACTGAAGAGCGCCCTGAGCAGCGCCGGTTTCGTTACCCGCGACGCCCGCGAAGTAGAACGCAAGAAGGTCGGTCTGCACAAGGCACGTCGCCGCAAGCAATTCTCCAAGCGCTAAGATTTATTGCGCCGGACAAACAAAAAAGCCGCATCCGCGGCTTTCTTGTTTTGTTGCGCCTGCATCAAAAACCTGCAGGCACAAGCAAGACGGTCACCTCGATCAGGCAGGCATCCCGGCATACATGGAACGTCTATCCCCCATGCGCCGACTCTCGCCCCTTTCACTCCGCTGCCCCTTGCGCCTGGACTCCGTGTTCTGCCGCCGATCCCCGGCTCTGCGGTCATGGGCCAGTTCAGGGGTCACGCTGTTTTGCTTGAGCACTTTTGTGATCAACGCCAGCAATACCATATATACGAGCAAACCGGATATCAAATACAAAGTGTTCATGCCAACTTCTCCAAGCATTCGAGCCACGACTGGACTCACCAATTCCTAATAATGATGACAATCATGTTATACATAAATTTCTTTGATAACAATGCCATTTGCTCAAAACGACCCATATGGGCTATTGGCCGTTACATCATTCGCTGCTACTTTCAACATTCGAAAAGAATGACTTCCGTATAAATGAACCTTCCTTCGACCACGCTGCATTTCAAACTCTGGCTGACAACGGCAGCCATCGTGCTGTCCACACATTGCGTGGCAGATGACAGCGCCGTAGTGCCGAACGTTCAACCGTCAGGCAGCGAAGAAGCGACTCAGCCTGCGTCCAGGACACCCCCCAAGAGCCCCGTCGGCTCGATGCTGCTGGCCCCGACGGTCCAGTTCAAGAATGCTACCGGTACGCCGGGCTACTACAAGGAAGCCTATGAACACCATTGCCACGCAGCGAGAGCGGGCGAAGCGAGGTCGCAATTTGCGCTTGGCTGGCTGTACGAAAACGGCCGCGGTGTTGCCAAAGACGAAACCATGGCGGCATATCTATATGGCAAGGCGGCCGATCAAGGCTACACCCGTGCCCAGGAATCGCTGGCCGGGATCACTGCCGGCGCAGCGCAACCGGACTTGCCGGCCTGCCTGCTACCGGATCCACCGCCGCCCGTCATCAGCACGGCCGCCGCCGACCCGACCCTGGACGCCCAGCCGGAGGCGACTGCCTTCTACCCTAAAGACGGGCCTATCTTCAACCTGGTCAACAAACTCGCTCCGCGCTACCAGATCGACGCCGACCTCGCGATGGCATTCATCGCGGTCGAGTCGGGATTCGACACCAAGGCCACTTCGCCCAAGAACGCACAGGGACTGATGCAACTGATCCCGGAAACCGCAAAACGCTTCCGGGTGAAAAATGCCTATAACGCCGAAGACAACATCAGGGGTGGTCTGGCATATCTGCAATGGCTGCTGGCCTTTTTCCAGGGCGATGTCGAACTGGTCGCGGCCGCCTACAACGCCGGGGAAAAGACGGTAGAAAGATACAAAGGCGTGCCGCCCTACCCGGAGACGCGGAATTACGTGCAGAAAATAGCCGCGCTCTACCGGAAAACCACCCACCCGTTCCGCGACGACGTGGTCAAAGCTTCGTCGATGCTGCGACTGCCCTGATTCAGAGGCTGGCCAGTCCGACCCACAGCGCGCCGCCACCTGCTGCAAAAAATGTCAGCAGGTGTATCCAGCCCCACCACACGTAGCGCCGTTTCAACTGGTCGGGAGACAGGTTGGACAGCAGGTAAAGCTGGCCGGAGCGTGGCGCCCGCATCACATGGACACCCGGCCGCGTGCGGAGCTCGCGGTGCTGTTTTTCCACTTCGCGCCCGGCGGCCCGGCGCGCCAATTCCCATTCCTTTTGATCGATCTGGCCGTCCTGGTTGAGGTCGAAACGCTTGAGCAGATCCGGCTGATCCTTTTTCCACTCCGCCAGCAAAGCCGAAACGTCTTCCCTGGCATCGAGCGGGGTATTGACGCCACCCAGGGTGCAGAACTCGCCCAGCGCGTAAATCCTGTCGCTGGCAAACAGCTGCTCCTCGACATGCTTGTACTGACCTTCGATCCAGTTGCGCGAGTGTGTCGTCAGCACCTCGGCATGGTCGGGATCGATCAGGCAACGGCCGCTACCGTCGTTGATCGCAAATATCGTATCGCTGGTGCCGCGCGCAATCTCGGCCCATTCGCCATCGGAGCCTTTCTGGTAGGTGATGTAGCGGTACCAGACGCAGGGCATGCTGCTCAACCTGCCCTGGGCCAGGAATTCGGTCTCGTTGACCGCCTGCCCGTACAACTCGACATAGCCCTGCGCCGCAGAAGCCACTCTGGAGGTCGGGGTGTCGGCAATCGCACGATTGCGTTTGAGGTTGGCGGCCCAGGCAATGAAACTGATGGCAGAAATCAGGCCGAGGCAGCCAGCCCACACTGGCGGGGTATTGATGCGCAGACCCACCACTAGCAGCAGCAAGTGGCCGCAGGAGGTGATGGTGTTGGAGTAGCCGGATTTCAGCGAGGGGAGGATGCTCCGCACATCCCGCTGCGCCCAGCTCATCGCGTCTGCTTATCCAAACCGCTTGGCGACGTCCACGTCCTCGAGCTCCGCCGCCTCGAAACGCAGCAGATCGAACGCCTTGAAGTTGAACAGCCGCGCCACGAACAGATCGGGGAACTGCTCGATACGCACGTTGTTGATGTTGACGCTTTCGTTATAGAACTCGCGGCGGTCGGCGATCGCATCCTCCAGCCCGGTGATGCGGCCCTGCAGATGCAGAAATTGCTCGTTGGCCTTGAGTTCCGGATACGCCTCCACCAGCGCGAACAGACTGCCCAGCCCGGAACGCAATGCTGCTTCGGCCGCGCCGAGGGCCGCGACATTCTGCGTTTCGCGCGCGCTAGCCACGCGGGCACGGGCATTGACGACCTTTTCCAGCGTCTCCTGCTCGTATTTCATGTACTGCTTGCAGGTATCGATCAGTTTGGGCAATTCGTCGTGTCGCTGCTTGAGCAGCACGTCGATATTGGCCCAGGCCTTGGCGACGTTGTTCTTGATGCTTACCAGATTGTTGTAAACGGTGATGACATAGACCAGCGCCACCGCCAGCACGCCCAGCGCAACGATTCCACCCATGACAGACCTCCCGCTGATTAGTGATTCCGAGTTTAAGGATTTCTGGTAGGATTTCAACCTCCTTTTACAGGATAACAAGCGATGCTCGAACCGGCATGGATGTGGGCGATACTGGGGCTAATGCTGCTGGGCGCGGAAATGCTCACCGGCACGTTCTACATCCTGTGGTTCGGCGTCGCCTCCCTGGCAGTCGCGTTGCTGCTGTTCGTCTGGCCGGCCACCCCCCTTTCCATCCAGCTGCTGGCCTTTTCCGTCCTTTCACTGTCGTCGCTCGCCCTGTGGCGCACCAGATACGGCAAGCAATCCCCGCCATCACGAGTCGGCCAGTCGCACGGCGACGCCATCGGCCAGATCGGCAAAGTCAGCGAACCCGTTTCGCCGCAGCAGCTCGGCCGCATCGTCTTTACCCTGCCGGTGATGGGCAGCCGCGACTGGGTGATCGTCTCGGATGACACCATAGAAGCCGGCAGCGGCGCCGAAATCGTCGGTATCGAAGGCAACTATTTAAGAGTTAGGAGCTTGAAATGATCGAATTCATGACAGTATTGCTGTTCCCGGTAGTCATCGGCATCTGGCTGGGTGTACGCATCGTGCCGCAGGGCGAGGAATGGGTGGTGGAGCGGCTGGGACGCTTTCACCGCGTGCTGGAACCCGGCCTCAACATTATCATCCCGATGATCGACCAGGTGCGCTACAAGGTCACCACCAAGGACATCATCCTCGACGTGCCGGAGCAGGAAGTCATCACCCGCGACAACGCAGTGATCCTCGCCAACGCGATTTCTTTTCTCAAAGTCACCAACATCGAGCGCGCCGTCTACGGCATCGAAAACTTCAGAGAAGCCATGCGCAACATGGTGCAGACCTCATTAAGATCGATCATCGGCGGCATGGACCTCAACGAAGCCCTGTCCTCGCGCGACCGCATCAAGGCCGAACTCAAAACCGCCATCGCCGACGAAGCCATCGACTGGGGGCTAACGGTCAAATCGGTCGAAATCCAGGACATCAAACCTTCCGCCAACATGCAGCACGCCATGGAAATGCAAGCCTCAGCCGAACGCGAGCGGATCGCCTTGGTCACCAGATCTGAAGGCGAAAAACAAGCCCTCATCCTCAACGCCGAAGCCCGTCTGGAAGCCGCCCGCAAGGACGCCGAAGCTCAGGAAATCGCCGCCAAAGCCAGCGCCGAATCCATGCGCATCATTGGTGAAGCGGTCAAGGACAGCAACTCCTCGGCCACCTTCCTGCTGGGGGATCGCTACATTCAGGCGCTGCAGAAGCTGTCGACTTCGGAGAACAGCAAGCTGGTGCTGTTGCCGGGGGATTTGATTGCGGCGGTGAAGAATCTGGTGGGGTCGAAATAGTCATGAATGTGATTTTGCAAGACTTGACCCAAGTTGAGCGTTAAGCATCAGGAGCCATGTCCGCCATGAAGCCCGCATCAACGCTTGAAAAGGTTGCTGGTAGTCTCCCGGTTGAGGCGGCACTCACAGCGGTCGCGGCAGCCGCTGGCACTCCATTGGCAGCCTTGCTCCCTGTACTCGGAAAATCTCTTGCTTCAGAACGCCAGAAGCAGAGAGTAGAGACCACCCTTCGGTTTATGAATGACGTATTGCTGAAGCACGAAGCTCAATTAGCAACACTCACCGATCAGCAGTACAAGTTCATCAACGAAGCAATACTCTCGCTACTGCACACGACAAACGAAAGCAAAATGCGCTTCTTGAGAAACGTGGTGCAAAACGGCCTATCTGCCCCAGAGCTTAAAGATCAAGAAGCGGTCTTCTTGAGTCGTGTAATTCGCGACATCTCGGCAGAGGAAGCACAGTTCCTCATTGCAAACTTTGGCTATGAGCGAATCTGGCTCAACGAAAGTGAGCCGAGTGAGAGTCAACGACCAACTTTAGCGGTCAAGCCAAGCACACCCAACGGCCAAATTGCTCTGGGTTTGCTCACCCTTGGTCTTCTGACAACAGCGGAACCAACGTGGGATGACAGTGGCCTTTTGCGCTTCACGCCCTTGGTAGCAAAACTCATCGCCCTGCTGAAGAAACCTGAGGCCTAACCCATTCATTCAGCCCAACCTACCCTTCAACGGCAACGGCACCAGTAACATACCACTCGCGTTCCCCTGTACCATGCCGAGCAGCACAGCCAAGACGGGGGCATTCGGTGGGCGTTGTTTGAGCGCGCAGTGCAAGGGTAGCCCGCAGGACCGTGGCGCGGGGTGCCCTTCTCTTCAGTTACCGGCTCTTGGGCAAGCAAGAGAAGGTAACTCGGTAGTCGTCCGAGACCGACGGTTTTAAGATGCTCCTCACTTCGGACTAGCAAAAGAAAGCATCGCGCCTGCACCGTTAACGGGCATGCTTGCCATGTGCCAGTTGCAAAGCTGCAACCTCGGTGAAGCGGGCAAGACCACCGACGTTAAACCATCGCCATCATTCTCCGCGCCATATCCGCCTTGCGCGCGACCATCTTCTGCGCCAGCGCATCGCTGCCGCCGTTGTCGAGAATGACCTGGCGGATACGCCCGTCGGGGATGTCGAGCACCACCCGAATCGCCCGCCGGAGGTCATCGGCGCTCATGTCGCTGAAAAGTCTGGCCGCATGCGGATTGCCCAGGTCACTGCGCAGCGCGTCGAGTTCATCCACGCTGGTACCGAAGGCCTTGCCTTTGGGATCGCCCTGAGCCCGGAGGGCGAGCGCGCCACCGACATCCAGCGTCAGCACCCGGCCGTTTGCGACGCCCTGGTTGTCGCCGTCAAAGCCGGCAACGTCCCAGTTGGCAGTCCAGGCATGCACGCCGAACCACTGTTGCGCCTGTTTGCGCTCACTTTCGCTGAGATAAGCCACACACTTCTTGTCGAGTTGCATCCACTCCGTCGCCACCTGGTCTGGCGCTTGGGTTGGCACATAGCTTAAGGTCGGCGCGCCGGCAAGTTGGTAGAGTCTGGCGGCGATGAACTCATTGCGCGCATGGGCGGGGGTCTCGACCGATTTCACGTAATAGCGTCGTCCCTGCGCTTCCTGATAAACGCCTGCGGTGTTGCTGCCCAATTGCCCACCAACGCGCTGCATGGCGGCAGTATCCAGCGGCGTTTGCAAGTCGGCATCCATCAGGCAAGCTCAGGAAATGGCAACCGTGCGGCGCACCAGGGCAAGTTGCGAGGGGGTTTCGATGGCACCTTTGCGCGCATGGCGGACGGTACGGATCGCCTCTTCGGGCGGCATGCCCAACTCCGCCAGCAGCCGCGCGGCCATCATGCCGGCGCGGCCCAGGCCGCCCTTGCAATGCACGAGCACATCGTGGCCGTTGCGCAGCAGCGCACGAATTTCCCGACCATCCGTCGCCCACTGCCGTTCGAAGGCCTCGGTCGGCACGGAATAGTCGGCGATCGGCAGGTGGCGCCATTCGATGCCCCGATGCCGGACTTCCTGCCCGAGGCACGGCACCTTGAGCGCGGCAAGTTCGGCAGGTTCCACCAGCGTCAGCACAAGCCTGGCACCCCAGGCAGATATGGCGTCCAGATCGATGCCAAGATCGCGCGCCCAAGCGCCAGTGAGCGCGGCCTGGTCGTGCTTGCCCGGGCAAAAGGTGATGCCGATTCGGCCATGCGCAGGGCTCGCGCGGACTTCGGCGATTTGTAGTGGATGAGTATGACTGGTACGCACCGTGACCATGCGGGTTATCTCGACAGCCCCGGATTGCTAACCGCCCCCGCAAACCCGGCAGGTCGGGTCCTTCTTCAGCTTGATGCTGCGCCAGTCCATCGCCAGCACGTCCAGCAACAGCAACCGCCCTTCCAGACTATCCCCTATCCCGAGCAACAACTTCATCGCCTCCGCCGCCTGCGTCGTCCCTATCATCCCCACCAGCGGCGCAAACACGCCGTTCTCGGCGCAACGCATCTCGTCGTTGCCATCCGCCCCCATATCCGGGAACAGACAGTGGTAGCACGGGCTACCTTCATGCCGCATGTCGAACACGGTGACCTGCCCCTCGAAGCCGATCGCCGCTCCCGACACCAGCGGCTTGCGCAGTTGCACGCAAATCCGGTTGAGCGCGTAACGGGTACGAAAGTTGTCGCTGCAGTCGATCACCACATCTGCGGCACGAGCCAGCTCGGCGAGCTCCTCTTCGGTCGATTTGCGCGGGATGGGAACCACCGTGATTTCCGGATTGATGGCTTGAAGCGACTGCTGCGCCGACAGCGCCTTGTTGGTGCCCACCGCCCGGGTGCTGTGGATGACCTGGCGCTGCAGGTTGGTGAGATCGACATTGTCGTAATCGCAAATGGTGAGCTTGCCAACGCCGCCGGCCCCCAGATACAGGGCCACCGGCGAGCCCAAACCACCGGCGCCGACGATCAGCGCGTGGGATTGCGTCAGTTTCTCCTGGCCTTCGTAAGCGATCTGCGGCAGCAGGATATGCCTGCTGTAGCGCAACAGCGACTGGTCGTCCATCAGCGTCTGCGCGGCTTTTCTTCAGGTTCCGGCGGGGGGGGTGGCGGAGGGGGATTCTGGAATACCAGCAGGCGCAGCGAAACGCCTACCAGGATGGCCAGGCCCCAATAGGCGCCAAGGAACTCCAGGTTGGAAATCACCAGCGGGGTGTAATGCATGATGACGGTAAAGATAAAGGTCACCATCAGCGCCATCAACTGGCCGTAAATAATGCTTCTGGAATTGGCGGCAGATTCATGCGACACCAGCGACGGCATGCGGTCTGCGAGCCGGTGCCGCAGAAAAATGGCAATCCCCGAGGCCAGCAGCACCAGCGCCATCAGGATGCTCAGCAAGGTCATCCGGGTACCCGCCACCTGCTCGTCGATTTGAACCGTGCCATCCTTGGCCTGGTACAGGGTAAACGATTCGCGGTCGCCATATTTGGTTTCCATCTGCTTGCGCAGGCCCGGCGCTGTCCACGGCCGCTCGATGACAACTTTGTAACTGCGCTCATCCGCGCCCTTGAAAGTCAGGATCACATCGGTGTGGCCTTTGGACCTGAACAGGGGAAAACCGCTCTCGTCATCCGGCACCTTGTTGATATCGATGTCGGCCAGGGTGGCTTCCACGATCGTCGCTTCGGCGCTTTGCGCCAGATCGCGCACCATCAGATAGGCCGGGTAGCCGGTGATGACCAGCGGCAGAAAAACCATGAACAGGTATAGTCCGGACTTCTGCAACAAGCCGCCTGTTGCCTTCAGCCCCTTGATGGCAGCCGTTTTGACCCTGACCAGCTTGTTGGGCTGGGCGGGTGCCGTTTTCTCCTCGGCGGCGGGCTGCTGATCGACTGGTGTTTCTTCCATGATGTTGATTTTTTGTTGGATCAGGCTACCAATGATATACGAGTCGCTTAATACCTGACATAGAGCCGGTATCCGGCCGGCTTCTCGCCCGCAACCTCCAGCGGCAGCCGGGAGCGTATCTCGCCGCCAGCCGCAATGCCTGCCTTGATATCCGTACCCGCCGGCAGATATTCCTGCGGGGCAAACGTACGGCGCAGCACCGGTTTGTCGTAGGTGTCGGTCAGCGTCAGCTCCAGCAACGGATAGGCCTGCGGATAAGGTGCCCGGTTATAGAGCGCACTGACCAGCACCAGCACGCCGGCATGCTCGGCATCGTCCTGCAGGTCGGAATCTTCAATACTGAGCAGATCGGCCTGTCGCGGTAATTCCACCACACAGGCCAGATGACGGCAAGCCTGTTCGAGCCAGGGCCGCATGGGCGGATAATGCGCGGCGATCTCGGTACGCAGGAAATAGGCCGTTTGCCCCAGGGCGCCAGCCAGCAATAACGCCAGCAGCGGCACCAGCAGCCAGATCGGTTTGCGGCGCCTGGGGGCGGGCTGTAAAAAACTGGGGATTACGGGTTGCGGTTGCGGCGCAGCGGGGGCAGTTGCAGGCTCGACCACCACTGTTTCAGGCTCAACCAGTTCGTCCAGCCCGTCCAGTTCAACCGGGTCAACTGCTGCAACTGCGTCAGGCTCGGTTTCAAGCGCAATCGCTGCCTCGGCCGACTCAGGCTCGGGAACGCTCTCGACCGGCTCTTCTGCTGAAAATTCCAGCTCGAAATCGACCACGCCGCCAACTGCAGGCAGTTCTTCGCCCGGCGCCTCCTCAGGAGACGGCTCAACCAGCAGGACAGGCTCGGACGGAACGAACTCCACGGCCGGCAGGATCACGGTTTGCTCCAGCTCCGTGCCAGTGTCCGGCAACGGCGCCGCCGGCGTCAAGGCGGGAGAAACCGGCGGATCGATTTCTTCCAGCTGCTGCAGCGCATTGAAAATATGCTGGCATTGGCCGCAGCGTACATCGCCGCGATGCGCCGACAACTGCTCGGGCGTCACCCGGAAAGTGGTGCCGCACGCCGGGCAGGTGGTGATCAGGCTCACCGTTTGGCTCCGGAAAGGAGCGTCCAGTTCTCCAGAAAAACCGGGGGCGCCATATCGAACCACTGCGCGTACACGCCGGCAACTTCATCCGCCTGCTCGGCGAGAATGCCGGACAAGGCGATACGGCCACCGCTACGGCAGGACTGTGCCAGCAGCGGCGCCAACATCTTGAGCGGGATGGACAGGATGTTGGCCACGACGACGTCAGCGGCTTGTGGCGGCATGGCATCCGGCAGGCAGAATTCGGCCTCGACATCGTTCTGTTCGGCGTTTTGCTGGCTGGCCAGGATCGCCTGTGGATCGATATCCACGCCCAGCGTCGTACCCGCACCCAGCTTTTTTGCCGCAATCGCCAGAATGCCGGAGCCGCAGCCATAGTCCAGCACGGACTCGCCACCTTGCAAGTGGTCGGTGAGCCAGCGCAGGCAGAGATGGGTCGTGGGATGGCTGCCGGTGCCGAAGGCCAGCCCCGGATCGAGCACGATATTGATGGCATCCGCCTGCGGGGCACTGTGCCAGGTAGGCACGATCCACAACCGGTCAGTAATTTTGATGGGGTCGAATTGCGATTGAGTCGCGCGCACCCAGTCCTGCTCGGGCACGGCTTCGACGGTGTAGCGCGGGTTGCCGATGCCGGCTGCTGCAGCGGCCTCGCCTGCGATAGCCGTCAGGTCAAGACCATCGTCGAACAGCGCACTCACCACGTTGCGCCGCCACACGCCGGGCTCACCCAAACCTGGTTCGCCGAAAACGGGCAATTCATCCGGCGTATCGGCATCGGCATCCTCGATGCCGACAGACAGCGCGCCGAGTTCCATCAGCGCATCGCTCAAGGCCTCGGCGACGTCTGCCCCCGCTTCAATCTTGAGCGATTGCCATCCCATTACTTGTGATTCAAACCCAGTTTTTGTTCGAGGTAATGAATGCTGGTTCCGCCCTGCTTGAAGGCGAGATCGTTCATCAGGTCGGAATGCAGCGGAATATTGGTCTTGATGCCTTCCACCACCATCTCGGACAGCGCGATGCGCATACGGGCGATGGCTTGCTCGCGCGTATCGCCGTAAGCCAGCAGCTTGCCTATCATGGAGTCATAATGCGGCGGCACCATGTAGCCGTGATAAACATGGGTATCCACGCGGATGCCGGGGCCGCCCGGCATGTGGAAGCCGGCAATGCGCCCGGGCGACGGCACGAACTTTTCCGGATCCTCGGCGTTGACGCGGCATTCGATGGCGTGGCCGCGCATCTGAATGTCTTTTTGCTTGAACGGCAGTTTCTCGCCTGCAGCGACGCGGATCTGGGTCTGTACGATGTCGATGCCGGTAGTGAGTTCCGTCACCGGATGCTCCACCTGCACCCGGGTGTTCATTTCGATGAAATAGAACTCGCCGTTTTCGTACAAGAATTCGAAAGTGCCGGCACCACGGTAATTGATGGCGCGGCAAGCCTCGGCACAACGCTCGCCGATGGCCGCGATCAGCTTGCGATCGACGCCGGGGGCCGGCGCCTCTTCGATGATTTTCTGATGGCGGCGCTGCATGGAGCAGTCACGTTCGCCGAGATACACGGCATTGCCGTGCTCATCCGCCATCACCTGGATTTCGATATGGCGCGGCTGGGTGAGGAATTTTTCCAGGTAGACCATGGGATTGCCGAAAGCCGCCTGGGCTTCGGCCTTGGTCATCTCGACCGATGACAGCAGCGCGGCCTCGGTATGCACGACACGCATGCCGCGCCCGCCGCCGCCGCCGGAAGCCTTGATGATGACCGGAAAACCGACTTCGCGGGCGATGCGGACGATTTCGTCCGGGTCGTCCGGCAGGGCCCCGTCAGAGCCGGGGACGCATGGCACCTTGGCCTTTTTCATGGTGTCCTTGGCGCTGACCTTGTCGCCCATGAGGCGGATGGTTTCGGCTCGCGGACCGATGAAAACGAAACCGCTCTGCTCGACCCGCTCGGCAAAATCGGCATTTTCCGACAGAAAACCATAACCGGGATGGATGGCTTCGGCATCGGTCACTTCGGCCGCGCTGATAACAGAAGGAATATGCAGATACGACTGGCTTGAAGGTGCCGGGCCGATGCACACCGACTCGTCCGCCAGCTTGACGTACTTGGCTTCGCGGTCAGCTTCGGAATGCACGCAAACGGTCTTGATGCCCAGTTCGCGACAGGCGCGCTGAATACGCAGGGCGATTTCCCCGCGATTGGCGATAAGGATTTTTTCGAACATTGGGAAACCCCTGGTTAGCCGATGATGAACAGCGGTTCGCCGTATTCCACCGGCTGGCCGTTCTCGACCAGAATCGCCTTGATGACGCCGGTGTGATCTGCTTCGATCTCGTTAAGCAACTTCATGGCTTCGATAATGCACAGGGTATCCCCGGCAGCAACAGAAGAGCCCACCTCGACGAACGACTTGGCATCAGGCGATGGGGAGCGGTAAAAGGTGCCCACCATGGGCGACTTCACCACATGACCTTCGATAGCGGCAGGCGCCGCGTTTTCGGCAACCGCCGCGGCAGCCACTGGTGCGGCGGCTTGCGGCGCATGCTGCATCATCTGCGGCATATAGGCCGGCGCGTATTGCATCATCTGCTGGCCGGCGGGCTGGCGGCTGATGCGGACTTTTTCTTCACCTTCGGTCAGTTCGAGTTCGGCGATGCCGGACTCCTCGACCAGATCTATCAGTTTCTTGAGTTTTCTCAGGTCCATAATGCTGGTTACCCCTGTTCATTCTTGAGTCGGTTAATGGCAAAGTCCAGCGCGTACTCATAGCCGGCCGCACCCATCCCGCAGATCACGCCCAAGGCAAGATCGGAGAAGTAGGAATGGTGACGGAAAGACTCTCGCGCATGGACATTGGAAAGATGCACTTCGATAAACGGTAATTTCACGGCCGCCAGCGCGTCGCGCAGGGCGACGGAGGTATGGGTGAAGGCGGCTGGATTGATGATGATGAAATCGACGGGTTGCTGGAAAAGACCATGAAGCCTGGCGATCAGATCGGCTTCGGCATTGCTCTGACATGCCTCCAGCGCCAGGCCGGATGCCGCGGCTTTCGCCGCCAGTCGCTGATTGATCGCCTCCAGGGTATCGCTTCCGTAATGCTCCGGCTCCCTGATGCCCAGCAGGTTCAGGTTGGGGCCATGCAATACGAGGATGCGTCTGGTTCCGGTTTTAGTCGTCATTATATGGTGCTTGCCGCCGGTTCGAGGTTGCAAGTTTGCCACAATTGGGCGCCCATTGTCCAGCAAAATTGACGAAGTTGACAGAAGTTGCTGAAATTCAACAGCTTAAGGAATCAACTTGAACTAGCACTCCAGCGCCTTGGGGCAATCGCCGTTTCTGGACGCAAAAACGCTGTTGAGCGTGACGACAAAAGCGCTGGCATCCTGATATCCCACCACCTTCTGCGCGGCAATTTCCTGGCCCTTCGGATCGAAAAATACGATCCCCGGCGGGCCGAACAGGCCGAAACGCGCCAGCAGCGCAGCATCTTGCGGCGTATTTTCGGTGACATCGGCCTGCAGCAGCAGCGACCCCTCGAGCAATTTTCTTACGCGCGGATCGGCGAAAGTGTAGCGTTCATATTCCTTGCAGGAGACGCACCAGTCCGCGTAGAAATCCAGCATGACGTACTTGCCGGCTGCGGACTTGATGGCCGCGTCCAGTTCGCCGACGTTACTGACACGTTTGAATGACAGCGCATGTTCAACGGTTGCGCTCCCCTGCCCGAACAGTCCGGCCAGCGGCCTGAGCGGGTCGCGGCTGCCGGCGAACACGCCCACCAGCAGCGCAACACCTGCGACCAGCGCCATGATGCCGATCCCCTTGCCCACCCTGGCCGCACTCCCGGCGTGGGGCGGCAAGCCATCCAGCGCCCGCAGGTAGACGGCCGTCACCACCAGCAGGGCCGCCCACAGGCTCATTTGTACGACCATGGGAATCACCGGCGCGACAATCCAGATCGCCATCCCCAGCATGACCACGCCAAAGAAATTGCGTACCACATTCATCCAGGCGCCAGCTTTCGGCAGCAAGGCCCCGGCGGAAAGCCCGAGCGCCAGCAGCGGCATGCCCATGCCCAGCGCCAGCGCAAACAGGGCCACCCCGCCCAGCACAACATCATGCGTCTGCCCGATATACAGCAAGGCGCCCGCCAGCGGGGCCGCAACGCAAGGGCTGACGATAAGCGCAGACAACGCCCCCATGGCGAATACGCCGAGGAAACGGCCACCCTTGATCCGGTTGCTGGCCTCCGCCAGCCGGGTCTCCAAGCCGCTCGGGAGATGCAGCTCATAAAGACCGAACATCGACAATGCGAGCGCCACAAATAACGCCGCACCGAAACCCAGCGCCCATGGATTCTGCAAGGCATTGCTGATGAGATGGCCCGAAAGTCCGGCCGCCACGCCGGCCAGCGCATAGGTGATGGCCATGCCCATGGTATAAGCCAGCGACAGATTGAACGCATGAGCCCGGCTGGGATGTTCGCCCTGGCCGACGATAATGCCGGAAAGAATCGGAATCATCGGAAACACGCAGGGCGTAAACGACAGCAGCAGGCCGAAACCGAAAAATCCGGCGGCGATCAGCCACAATTTGCCGCCCCCCAATAGCTGCCTGACTTGGTCGGTTTCGCCGACAGGGCGCGCGGCCGCATTGAGATCGACGTCGAAAGCCTTGCGGATGGGCGCATAGCACAAACCTTTTTCACTGCAGCCCTGAAAACTGGCCTTCAATGTGATGCGGGCCGGCGGCGGCCCGGCGTGCTGCAGCTTCACCACGGCCTGGAACGACTGGTGATAGACCTCCATCTCGCCGAAACTGGCGTCATGCTTCATCTCGCCCTTGGGCAATTCGACCGATGCGATAGTGCCGGTCGAGCCTTCCTTCAATTTGAAGAAAATGCGCTCCCGATACAGGTAATACCCCGGTGCCACCTCAAAATCCGCCAGCAGGGTCTGGGCGTCCCGCGCCTGCACCGAAAGCTTGAAAGCCTGCTCCGGTTCGAGAAAGCCGTCACTGCCGGCGCCTTGAATCAACGAGGAAGACGAGCTGTTGGCCTGCAGCCGCTCCGGCAGCAGGCCGGCATGCGTTACGGCGGGCAACAGCCACGCCAGCAAAAGGAATAGTCTGAAATTCATCTGGTTTCGCTTTCAAGCCAATCGAGATAGGCGGGCAGGCCGCCGTTGATTGGGACTTGTATGATTTCGGGAAGTTCATAAGGATGGTTGGCGCGGATCAGTCGCTCCACCTCCGGATAGAGCGCTGCCAAGGTTTTGATCAGCAGCGGCGTTTCCTCCGCACTTTCGGTTTTGCCCTGCCAATGGTAGATTGACAGGCATGGCGCCAGCACGTTCACACAGGCAGCCGCGTTTGCTCCGATCAACTTTTCCGCCAGCCGAATGGCGGCTTCCCGGTCAGGCAGGTTGGTAATGACGAGAACCGCACTCATGGAATCTTTATAAACATGCCCATTTTATTGATTTTGGCAATTTTACTCGCTTTCCCGTTCATCGAACTTTATGTACTGATCCAGCTGGCCTCGGTCTATGGCTGGTGGCTGGCGCTTTACCTGCTGTCCATGATGATTGCAGGCTGGCTGCTGATTCAGGAAGAACGGCTGGCGGTGTTCGGCCGGTTGTTTCAGATTGTGCAGAGCGGCCAGCATCCGGTCGTCGCCTTGCTTACCAGCGCCAGAAAATTGCTGGCCGGCATGCTGCTGATTTTTCCCGGTGTCATTAGCGACGTCTTCGCCATCCTGCTGTTGCTGATCCCCGCGCCATCCGGTAGCAGACCTGATCTACCGCGCCGCGCCGCCGCCAATGACGACGTGATCGAAGGCGAATGGCGACGCGAAGATTAGCGCCGTGCTAAACTTCGGCCTTTTCACGCACTCCATTTCCAGTTGATTTCATGAGCTTCCAGATCACCATCATGCCCAGTGGGCATCACTTTGCCGCACCGGCCGACGACACTATCCTCAACGCTGCACTGGAGGCGGGCTACACCCTGCCCTACGGATGTCGCAACGGCGGTTGCGGAGCATGCAAGGGGCAGGTGCTGGAAGGCACGGTAGACCATGGCAATGCGCAGGCTCACGCCCTGAGCGAGGCCGACAGGGCTGCAGACAAGGCCCTGTTTTGCTGCGCCCGGCCCACTTCCGACCTGATCATCGAATGCCGTGAAGTCGGCCTGACCGGCGGCATCCAGACCAAAATCCTGCCATGCCGGGTGGAAAGAAAAATCCAGGCTGCGCCAGACGTGCTGGTGATGTATCTGAAACTGCCTGCCAACGAACGCCTGCAGTTCCTGCCGGGGCAGTATGTCGAATTCCTCATGAAAGACGGTTCGCGCCGCGCGTTCTCGCTGGCCAACGCCCCGCATGACGACCAGACGCTGGAACTGCATCTGCGCCTGATCCCGGGAGGCAAGTTTACCGAATACGTCTTTCACGAAATGCCGGAAAAAGCCATTCTGCGCTTCGAAGGACCGCTCGGCACGTTCACCCTGCGCGAAGAAAGCGACAAACCGATGCTGTTCATCGCGGGTGGCACCGGGTTTGCCCCCATCAAGGGCATCATCGAACACGCCTTCCATCATCACATCCAGCGCGACATGGTGCTCTACTGGGGGGCGCTGGCAAAACAGGATATTTACCTGCCGCAACTGCCAGAACAATGGGCCGCAGAGCATGCCAATTTCCGCTACATCCCGGTACTCTCGGACCCCAAACCGGAAGATGCCTGGGCCGGCCGCACCGGCTTCGTACACGAAGCCGCGCTCGCTGACGGGCTCGATTTGTCGCAATACCAGGTTTACTGTTGCGGCGCCCCGGGCATGGTGGAAGCCGCACATCGCGACTTTACCGCGCGCGGCCTGCCGGAAGGCGAATTTTTCTCGGATGCCTTCACCTTCGCCCCGAAAAAATAATTTAGCGCATCAGGCCCGCACCGCCCGGTGCCAGTAGCATCACCCAGGCATCTCCGCTAAGATGGCACAGTTCTGTCAGGAGTGACTCGCCGTGGCCCTTGAACTCAGCACCCCGCCCCGTGAGGTGCATCCGCACATTGCTGCGGAAACCCGCGTCCATGCAGTACAGAATTTTCTGGTTGCCCTGCCGACCACCAAGCCGGTGCTTGCCGCCCAGGAACTGATTGCGCCGCTGGAGAGGCTCAACCGTCAGGCGGCTGCTAGCGAACTCCGATTACAGTTACTCGAACTGTACCGCCCCATGGCTCTCAAAATCGCACAGAGCCTGACCACGCAATATTGCAACGCGAGCCTGCCGTTGCCGGATACAGCCAGGGAGTCCGCGCACCTGGTCAAAACCCTGTTCATGGAACTGGCCTACGGCTACAAGATCGCCATCCTCGAACGCGGCAAAGGCTTGTTTGGCGGCGCCAACAACAAACTGCTGCCGCTGATGACGCAGCGTGCGCTGCATGCACTGGGCCAATTGGTGACGGTGTCGTACCACACCTATGCCCGCATGCCGAAAACCATCTGGTCGGAACTGCACCAGCTGTTTTTGCTGGCGGCGGAGCAACGGTTGCTGGATACGGAAGTCGAAGATGCCGACGGCAAGTGCAGCTCGGGCCTGGCCTACAAAAGGACATTGCTGCTGTTTCTTGCCGATCCCCGCCACCTCACCCCCACCGATATCGACCGTGTCTGGGCCTATCTGGTGCGCTTTGGCCATCTGGCCCAATTGCAGCCCCTGAGTGCGCAGCCAACCGCTACCGGCGCTTTTCTGGTAAGGCTGCAGTCCGATGCCACACCCATCCCGTTTAACAAGGTCAAAGGGGAAGCCGCTCCACCGTTCGACATTCAGCTGATGACAGCCGACCTGACCAGCCAGCTTGCCAATCAGATCAGTCGATTGAATGCCAACGAGCCGCCAAAATCACTGGGGTTGCCGACCACGGTGGTCGACCAACGCTACCAGGACTTGCTGGAGCACCTGCTCAAGCATTGGGTGCAGGCGCCCAAACGCACTTTTCCCCGCCTCGAAAAAAATGACGTAGTCGACCTGTGCATAGGGCTACCTGCACTGCATTATTTCCTCAATGGCGAAACTTCGTATGTCTTGCCGGCCGCAACCGACACAGGGGCGGAAGTGACGGAAATTCGGTCCAATTACGCAAACCCCGTTGCCCGTGCCGAAATGGCGGACACACATGCCAGCTCGCGCTGGTCGGTCATCAATGAAAGCGCCGGGGGACTGGCGCTCGCCAGAATGGAGGACGCGTCCGGAGGCATTCGTCTGGGTCAGTTGGTCGGCCTGAAGACGGGGGCAACTCAGCACTGGAAATTATGCGTTGTACGCTGGGCCGCCAGCAACGACCAGGACGGGCTGGAAATCGGCATCCAGATGATTGCCCCAAAAGCCGTGCCGGTAGCCGTGAGCACGGATGGCGAAGGGCTCTTTGAACTGGCACTGTTACTACCGGAAATGGCCGCCTTCAAGCAGCCTGAAACGCTCATCACGCCGCATGGGGGGTACTGGCCGGCTCGCGTGATAGAAATCGACCATCACAAAAAAATTTCCCGCCTGCTGGCGACAAAGCTGGTGGAGCGCACCAGCTGCTTCGAGCGCTTCGAGTTCAGCAATCTCTAAGCATCCAAAAAACCGATACCGGGCAAAGCCGCCGGTTGACTCAGGCCAGCAGCGCCTGGATGATTTCCCAATCCCGCGGATCGACCGGCGTAATCGATAGCCGGTTGCCGCGTTGCAATATGCGCAGGTTTTGCAGTTGCGCATTCTCTCGCAGCTCTTTCAGACTTAACAGCCGGGTCTTGCGTACCAGCTTGACATCCACATTGAACCAGCGCGGCTTTTCCGGGGTGGCCTTGGGGTCGAAATAACGGTGCTGCGGATCGAACTGGGTGCGATCCGGATAAGCCAGCCTGCTTACTGCGGCGATCCCGGCGATGCCCGGCTCGGCGCAGTTGGAGTGATAGAACAGCACGCCGTCACCCACTGCCATCTGGTCGCGCATGAAGTTACGCGCCTGATAGTTGCGCACGCCGTACCAATCGACAGTCTGATTGGGGAAGAACGCCAGGTCGTCGATGGAGACGTCTGACGGTTCGGATTTCATCAGCCAGTAGCGCATTAACGTCCCCCGTGATGTGGCGGATGTCCGTGCGCCGCATGCTCATGCAGGAATCCGGCCGCTTGTGGTGGTTTGTGGCCGAACCACTGCGGCAGCAGCGAACCCGCCACCATGCCGAGCATAGCCACGCCCAGGCCGATCAGTTGCGGCGGGAGCGGACTGGCTTCACCGATCATGACTTCGATCATGATCCACGACACGAGGCCGCCGATGATGGCCGCCAACGCTCCCTGCGTGGTGGCGCGGGACCACAGAATGCCGAACACCAGCGGCACGAACGCGCCGGCAAGTGTGACCTTGTAGGCATTCTCGACCATTTTGAAGATCGAGCTTTCGGTATTGAGCGCAAAGGCCAGTACCAGCAAGGCGAAGGTAACCAGCGACAGGCGCATCACCTGCAGGAAGCGATGGTCGCCCATTTTTGGCAAGGCCTCCTTGAGAATGTTTTCCGAGAACGTGACCGACGGTGCCAGCAGGGTGGCAGACGCCGTACTCATGATGGCCGACAGGACGGCCCCGTAGAACAGCACTTGTGCAAACACTGGGGTGTAGGCCGTCACCAGCGTGGGGATGACTTTTTCAGCATCGGATTCCACCAGTTTGCCGAGCATGGCGGGATCTATCATGGTGCCGGCGTAGGCGATGAACATCGGCACGAAAGTAAAGGTGAAGTACAGCGTAGCACCAGCGAGCGATCCCCACAGCGCGATCTTCGCGCTTTTGGCCGACGTGATGCGCTGAAACACGTCCTGCTGTGGAATCGAGCCGAACATCATGGTGACGCCGGTGCCGATGAACGTCAGCCATAGCCACGGGTCGGGGTCGGGGAAGAATTTGAATTTGCCGCTGGCGGCAGCATGGTCTATCACCGCCATCGCGCCGCCATCGACCTTGCCGGAAACGATGACGGCAATGAACAGCAGCCCGCCCAGCATGACGATCATCTGCACAAAATCCAGTATGGCGACTGAAAACATGCCGCCGAATACCGTGTAGGTGAGCACCAGCCCCATACCCATGACCATGCCCGCATTTTCACTGATGCCGCCGTCGGTGACGGTATTGAACAGCAGGCCCAGCGCCTTGATCTGCGCCGCCACCCAGCCCAGATAGGAAATAACGATACAGATCGTAGTGATGACTTCCACCGTGCGGTTGAATCGCATACGGTAAAAGTCGCCCAGCGTGATGATGTTGAGCCGGTAAAGGTAGCGCGAGAACAGAATGCCCGCGAGCACCAGACAAATGGCGGAGCCGAATGGATCGGCCACCACCCCGCCCAGCCCGTCCGTGAGAAATGTGGACGAGATGCCGAAAATGGATTCGGCGCCGAACCAGGTGGCGAACACCGTCGCCATGACGATGTAGAACGGCAACGAGCGCCCGGCGACGGCGAAATCCTTGGCGCTATGCACTCGTTTTGCCGCCAGCAGGCCGATGCCGACGGAAACCATGAGGTAAGCGATAACGAACCAGAGCAGCATGGTGGTATTCTATAAGTTGAGTTTGCTCGAATTAGGATTTATTGTACCAACTTAGCAGGCTTGATTGACACTGGGACAGGAGCGATTCTTTGGCACAAGAACAGAAAAGTCTGGCACATTGGCTGATATTTCTTGCCGACGCCGACATACCGGTACTGAAGCACACCGCCCGCGAAATCGCCAGACTACGCCAGAATGAAGACAACCTTGGCGCGCGCGATGTGGCCTCCGTGGTGCTGCAGGATCCGATGATGGCAGCCCGCCTGCTGCGCCACCTGCAGGCCCACAAGCACCAGAAGCAGTCGCGCGAACTGGTGGAAATCGAGCAGACCCTGCTCATGATGGGTA
>Ga0172373_10000109_pt1 | contig 118160 bp, 110 predicted proteins | sample Lak10m_2_FD_114546 | JGI IMG/M metagenome (GOLD analysis project Ga0172373, IMG submission 114546) | Freshwater microbial communities from Kabuno Bay, South-Kivu, Congo - kab_092012_10m | ecosystem: Environmental > Aquatic > Freshwater > Lake | place: Democratic Republic of the Congo...
GGTCAGCACTTTGAAATGCTGGAGAGGTTTCTGCGAATGATTCAGGTGCAACGTCAAGACTTCAATGGAAAAGTCATTACGGTTCGCGCACACGACACCAGGGCAATTGCGGTCATGCTGGATGTGCCGGTGGACAGCGTGGGTGACAAATTGGGTGAACTTGGGTTGTTGTTTGTGCCACCTGCGGCGCAATAACTCGGCATACTGCTCACATGGCTGAATTCGGAATCTATATTCATATTCCGTTTTGTCGCCACCGCTGTGATTACTGTGCCTTCGCAACATGGACAGATCGCGATCACCTCATGGAGTCCTACGTTGATGCGGTTGTCACAGACATTCAACGTGCCGTTACAACCGGGCTACCAGTTGCGGACACCGTGTTCTTTGGTGGAGGAACTCCCACGCGATTAGCACCTGATTTGTTAACGAGAATCGTGTCTTCAATTCCTGTCACTGCAAATGCAGAGATCACCGTTGAAAGTAATCCCGACGACATCACGGTTGACATGATGAAGCAGTACGCGGCCGCAGGAGTGAATCGAATCAGTATTGGCGTGCAGGCGATGGTTGACCATGTCTTGGCTTCGCTTGGCCGCACGCACCAGTCATCAAACGTTGAACGAGCAGTTGACGCAGTTCGCTTGGCCGGAATTTCTTCAATCAATCTCGACATCATGTATGGCGCGCATGGAGAATCAGTCGACGATTGGAAACGCACTGTTGAAGAAATCGTTGCGTTGCAACCAACGCATGTTTCTGCATATGGACTGACGGTGGAGGCGGGGACTCCGTTGGCAGAAGATCCGGCACGTCATCCCGACGATGATGACCAGGCGGATAAATACATCATCACGGATGACGTGTTGTCTGCTGCAGGGTTCTCTAATTATGAAATTTCTAACTGGGCGCAACTTGGCCACGAGTGTCGACACAACATGGTGTATTGGATGCAGGGTAATTACCGAGGCTTCGGGTGTGCGGCGCATTCCCACGAAAATGGTCGACGGTGGTGGAATGTTCGAACGCCTGACAGATATATCTCGTGTGTCGAGAACGGTGAAACGGTGGAGGCGTCGTTTGAACTTCTCGATGACAGCACTCGGGCACGTGAAGCACTGGAGTTATCGCTTCGCACTACCCGTGGGGTTCCGCATGATGCCCTTGATGTTGACGAACTTGAGGGAATTGTTGAAGTTCATGGAGATCGGATTGTTCTCACCCGACAAGGCCGGCTTCTGGCAAACGACGTGAGTCTCCGCTTGAAGCCCCGATAGACTTTTCAACGTCCAGAAATGGGCGCGTAGCTCAGTTGGTTAGAGCGCTACCTTGACATGGTAGAGGTCCCGGGTTCGAGTCCCGTCGTGCCCACCACATGCCTTGCGTCGGACGACGCGGGTTGTTTTCCTGAAGGAACCCTTGTCGATGGACATCATTCTCGCGTTGTGTGCTGCCAGTGTGTATGGCATCGCCGACTATTGCGGTGGTCGCGCATCTCGCTCTGTGTCGGCAATGACTGTCACATTTGTTGGTCAGTCATTTGGGTTTGCGGTTCTTCTTGTGTTGGTCTTGGCATCGGGTGTGCCGACACCTCCTGCATCTGATTGGTTCTGGGCAGGTCTTGGTGGCATCGCGGGCTCCACCGGATTGTTGGCCTTCTATCGCGCAATGGGAAGTGGATTCATGACCGTTGTTGCGCCAATTTCCGCAGTGACTGCAACTGCGGTTCCTGTGGTTGTTGGGCTTGCAACAGGGGAGCGTCCTGGAGTGCTGGCATTGTTCGGAATTCCACTTGCATTGGTTGCTATTGCCCTCGTCAGCGACGTTCTTGGTCCGCATCATCGTCGCGCACCTCTCAAAGTGTTGGTGATGGCGTTTGGGGCGGGAGCAGTCTTTGGTTCGTTGTTTGTCATTCTTCGCTACACAAGCGACGACAGTGGCCTGTGGCCAGTTGTTGCCATGCGCGTGACATCGGTTCCCTACATGTTTATTGTGATGAAGTTGACGAAACGCAAAATTTCAGAAGCGCGCGCCAATCTTGGCGTGGTTGCTGCATCTGGAATCTTCGATAGCGCAGCAAACGCGTTGTATCTGCTTGCGGTGCGTGAAGGGTTAATGAGCATTGTTGCCACCATTAACTCGTTCTATCCAGCAAGCACCCTGTTGCTGGCAACAAAAGTTGACAAGGAACGAATTCATCGTTCCCAAGCAGTCGGCCTCGCATTTGCCGCAGCAGCTTTGATTTTGATTTCTATTTCTTAGCGGTTTATTCGCCCAAAGCAGCTTTGACGACTGCGCCTGATTCTCGCGCAGCACCTCTGAAGATGCCTTTGGCCATCAACGACGTTTCGCTCTTACGACGAGTTTCATAGAGATCAGCGCGGTCACGATGAATGTCGGGATCATCTGGTGCGGCCCATCCGGCGAAGTCCGCAAGGTGGCATGCCAAACGGAGATCTCCCGACGACGCGAGTTCCTTGGCGCGTGCCATCAATACTTCTGCACCACCAGCGAGTGTTGCGAGTTCGTGGCTGAGAACTTCATCGGGAGATGGCTTCAAACGAGATGGTGCGCCATCCCACCAGCCACCAAACTGGCGCCAGATATTTCGCACCACAAATTCGGGTTCGTCATACAACGGGCGAAGATACGGCTTGCCCAACGTTGCTTCAGGAATCCTCACGCTGTGAATGATGGTGTTGAGAGTTTCTCCGTCATTCATCATCGAAACGGTGGACGACACTAAGTACTCAAGCGCGGATGCAATGTCATCAAGAACTCGTACAATGCGTTCTTTGCCTGCAATTGGTAAACCGTGAGCTGGAAGCAAGAGTTCTGGTTCGCGAGCAATCATTGCGCGCAGTGATTCGGCCCATTCAATTGGCCAGCGCTGAACTTTTTGTGGGTTGCCTGCATTTGGGAAATTCCAAATCACGAAGTCGCCCGTGGCGACCCACTTCTTTTCAGGGAACCATGACCACAAGTGGTCGTCTGTCTCTCCGCGTCCGTGGTGAAACTCAACAGTGGTGTCTCCAAAGGTCATAGTGGAGAATTTGTCGACGATGTCGGTGGCATCCAGAGTGTTTGGTGGGATGAATGTGTCTTGACGCTTCGCACCGGGCGCAGGCTGCAAGTCATTCATCACCGCGTTGAGGTCGCCACGAATGCCTCCGAACTGACGCGCATTGATGAGGCGATTCCATTGGTCTGTGTATCGGTAGCGATCAAAGCGTCGTTGAACATTCTTGTGCGCAACTACTCGTGGTGCCGCATGTCCCCGCGACGCAGCATCGGCTGCAAAATCAACACTGCCGCCGACGTGATCGGAGTGGCCATGTGTGTACACCAATGCGTTGAATCGGGCGTCGGTCCATCCGCGAATGGATTCCACCACTTGTTCGCCTGTGTTCTTATGGCTGGTGTCGAAACAAACAAGTCCGTCACCGGAGTTCCATGCCACTACATGGCTGAAGGACTCCACCATTGCCAAGCCGTCTGCAATTTCTGACAACTCTCCAGTTGTTCTATTGACTGGTTGGTCAACGATTCCCGAGTCGACGATGTGGGTACTCAACCCAATGAGATCTGCCATGTTGTGCCTCCGACGTAGTTGCTCAGCCTTTTGCGAGGCCAAGAACTCTTTCACCGAGAATATTACGCATCACGTTCGATGTCCCTCCCATGATGGTGTAGCCAGGTCCGTAGGCCAAGCCCTTTGTCCAGTCATCCCACAACATTCCTTCAGCGCCAAGCTGGCGATACACGAATTCGTCAACGCGCTGCTGATGCTCTGTGCAGAAGCATTTTGTTGCGGCAGAGAAGCCCGCTGGCGCTTGTCGCAATACTTCACGAATGACGAGAATTCGTCCGATGCGGTATCCCATTTCAAGCGATGCGATTTCCTGTCGAACAAGAGCATCACTGGTATCTGATTTCGATACCGCGAGTTGGAATTGCGCGTAGTTTGAAACGAGACGATCGATACCGCCACGCTCGTGCTCAAGTTGGCGCATTGTTTGACCAAAGGCTCCACCTGGTTGACCAACGAGATTTTCTTTTGGAACTCGAGCATCGGTGAAGAACACTTCACAGAAGTGGCGGTTCGTTGTCATGTCTTTGATTTGACGAACTTCAATTCCCGGAGTGTTCATCGGCACGATGATCTCGCTAATACCAGCATGAGGTGGACCTTCATTGTTGGTGCGACAAATCAAATAGCAATAGTCGGCGTCTGCGCCAAAACTTGTCCAAATCTTTTGGCCGTTCAATACCCATTCGTCGCCGTCAAGAACCGCAGAGGTCTTCAGCGACGCAAGGTCACTTCCTGAATTGGGTTCACTCATGCCAATGCACCACGTGGTTTCGCCGGCGAGGATCCCCGGCAGGAATTTCTCTTGTTGTTCCTTCGTGCCGTATTGAATGAGAGCTGGCCCCATTTGACGGTCACCAAACCAACTGGCGGCAATTGGTGCGCCCGCCTTGATCATTTCCTCACCAACGATGAGTCGGTCAATCGGCGGGCGTCCGCCGCCACCAAACTCCTTCGGCCAAATCATTCCAATCCAGCCTCGTTGTGCAAGTTCCTGTGAGAACTCTTTGGAGTAGCCATTCATCCACGTGACGTTGTGTCGGCCGTATCGGCGGACTGCATCTGCTGCCACTTCTGCGGCCTCTCGGCGAAGTTCAATTTGTTCAGGGGTCCACGCAAAATCCATAACGACAGTGATGGTAGAGGGCAATATGGCGGGGTGCGCTATTGTGTACAAGTCAAATACAAGTGACATTGGTCGTGCCCCCGTACGGCCGGATCCGAAAGGCACTCTCATGGCGAAAATCAAGGTGGACAATCCAGTCGTTGAACTCGACGGCGACGAAATGACACGCATCATTTGGCAGTTCATCAAGGACCGCCTCATCCTTCCGTACCTCGATGTCAATCTCGAGTACTACGACCTCGGTATGGAGAATCGCGATGCCACGGACGACCAAGTCACCATCGATTCGGCTAACGCAATCTTGAAACATGGTGTCGGCGTGAAGTGCGCAACCATCACTCCAGACGAGGCTCGCGTTGAAGAGTTTGGTTTGAAGAAGATGTGGAAGTCTCCAAACGGAACCATCCGCAACATCCTCGGTGGTGTTGTGTTCCGCGAACCAATCATTTGCAGCAACATTCCAAAGTTGGTTCCAGGTTGGACAAAGCCAATCGTCATCGGCCGTCACGCACACGGTGACCAGTACAAGGCAACCGACTTCAAGGTTCCTGGCGAAGGAACCGTCACAATGACCTACACACCAGCTGATGGTAGTGCGCCAGTTGAAATGGAAGTTGCCAAGTTTGGGAAAGACGGCGGCGTCACCATGGGCATGTACAACTTCAATGACAGCATTCGCGATTTCGCACGTGCGTCGTTCCGTTATGGACTTGCTCGTAACTATCCGGTGTACATGAGCACGAAAAACACCATCTTGAAGGCCTACGACGGCCAGTTCAAAGATCTCTTTGAAGAAGTGTTTAACTCTGAATTCAAAGCTGAGTTCGACAAAGCAGGTCTCACCTACGAACACCGCCTCATTGACGACATGGTTGCATGCGCAATGAAGTGGGAAGGTGGCTACGTGTGGGCATGTAAGAACTACGACGGCGACGTTCAGTCAGACACCGTTGCACAGGGTTACGGTTCTCTTGGTCTCATGACATCAGTTCTCATGACTCCAGACGGACGCACAGTGGAAGCAGAAGCAGCGCACGGCACCGTGACACGTCACTATCGCGAGCACCAAAAGGGCAACAAGACATCCACCAACCCCATTGCGTCTGTGTACGCGTGGACCGGTGGGTTGAAGCACCGTGGCAAGTTGGACAACAACTCAGCACTCATTGGTTTTGCAGAAAACCTCGAGCGCGTGTGCGTCGAGAGCGTCGAGGGTGGCGAAATGACCAAAGACCTCGCTCTGTTGATTTCAAAAGATCAGCCATGGCTCACCACAGAGGATTATCTCGCTGCACTCGATCGCCGCTTGCAGCAGAAGATGGCATAAACCCATGAAGGCCGTCGTACTTCGACAGCACGGTGGTCCAGAGGTTCTTCAGTTCGAGGATGTTCCTACGCCAATCATTGGCGCAGAGGACATCCTCGTTTCTGTTGCTGCCACTGCATTGAATCGTGCTGACCTTCTTCAGCGAATGGGTTTTTACCCGGACCCATTTCCATCTGCATACGAGATTCCTGGTCTGGAATTTGCTGGCACCGTCGCCGCCGTCGGCGACCGAGTGCGCATGTGGTCGGTGGGCGACCGCGTGATGGGAATCGTCAGCGGTGGCGCCTATGCGGAACAACTTGTCTTGCACGAACGTCAAGCGCTGAAAGTTCCCGACGCCGCGTCGCTTAATGATGCTGCCGCTATTCCAGAAGTCTTCATTACTGCGTGGGATGCGTTAGTGGTGCAGGGTGGTCTGGCATCTGGTCGGTGGGCGTTGGTGCACGCTGGTGCATCTGGTGTTGGAACCGCTGCAATTCAAATTTGCAAGGCGATTGGTGCGCGCATCATTGTCACGTGTTCCACTGGGAAAGTAGAAGCCTGTCGTGAGCTTGGTGCCGATGTTGTTGTTGACTACAACACACAAGATTTTGTTGAAGAAGTGCAACGCGCAACGAATGGCAAGGGAGTGTCAACTGTTCTCGACGTGATTGGTGGCGACTATGTGGAACGCAACGTTGCATGTCTTGCAATCAAGGGGCGCATCATTCAGGTGGGCACGATGGCAGGGAAGCCAGTTCCATTCAATGTAGGTGCTTTGCTTGCGAAGCGGGCATCAATCACCGGAACAGTGCTGCGTCCACGTCCACTCGATGAAAAGATCGCAATTACGCAACGATTCGCCGAAGAAGTGTTGCCGCTCTTTGATTCTGGTGCACTACGGCCAGTTATCGACAGAACTTATGGTTTCGCCAACATCGCCGATGCCCATGAGTTCATGGCATCGAATGGCAATGTTGGAAAAATTGTCATTCGCGTGGCGGAGTAACCGCTGCCTTATCGCTTTGTGATGAGAACGAACTAATTATCGCTTTGCGATGGGCACATAGTTGCGCTCATCGGCGCCGATGTACCACTGACGTGGACGGCTGATCTTCTGCTCTTTGTCACCCAAGAGTTCCTTCATGTGTGCAAGCCATCCAGCCGTACGTGGAATCGCAAACAACACGGTGAACATGTCGACAGGGAATCCGAGAGCTTGGTAGATGAGGCCTGAGTAGAAGTCCACATTTGGATACAGCTTGCGCTTGATGAAGTACTCATCGTTCAACGCGACCTTTTCCAATTCAAGAGCAATGTCGAGAAGTGGGTTCATGCCGGTGACAGCGAAGACGTCGTATGCCGTCTTCTTGATGATGGTGGCACGTGGGTCGAAGTTCTTGTACACGCGGTGTCCAAAGCCCATCAATCGACCTTCATCAGCCTTCACGCTTTCAATGAATGCAGGAACCTTCTTCACATCGCCGATCTCTGTCAACATGCGAACAACAGCTTCGTTAGCGCCGCCGTGAAGTGGGCCGTACAAAGCAGCGGCAGCAGCAGCCGTTGCGGTGTATGGATCAGAGTTGGCCGAGCTGACAACGCGCATTGCGGTAGTGCCGCAGTTCTGCTCGTGGTCTGCGTGCAAGATGAACAAGATGTCCATAGCGCGCGCAAGTGTCGGGTGCACCTTGTAGTCGTCGCCAATCTTGAACATCATGTTCAAGAAGTTCTCGCCGTATGACAACGAGTTGTTTGGCATTACGAATGGAAGGCCCTGGCTGAATCGGTAGCACATGGCGGCAATGGTGGGAACCTTTGCAACGAGACGAAGCACTTGCTTGTCAAATGCTTCCGCATCGAAAATTTCTTTTGCTTCTTCGTAGAACGTTCCAAGCGCAGCAGTGGCCGAGATAAACATTCCCATTGGGTGAGCGTCGTAATGGAATCCGTCTACAAAGCGCTTACGCATGTTCTCGTGAATCATGGTGTGGCGAGTGACGTTGTATTCCCACTGTGTCTTTTGGTCTGATGTTGGAAGTTCGCCGTTGAGAAGCAAGTAGGCAACTTCAAGGAAAGATGAACTCTCTGCGAGTTGCTCAATGGGATAGCCGCGATAACGAAGAACGCCGTTATCGCCGTCAAGGTAGGTAATGGCCGATGCGCAGGATGCGGTGGACAAATACGCAGGGTCGTACATAAAGAGGCTGGGATCCAGCTCTCGCAGTGCGGCGGAAGAAAAGACTCCGCCTTCAATGGGCACCGTGACCTTCTTTCCAGTTCGGTCGTCGATGATTGTGATTGTGTCAGCCATGTGGGATCTCCTTGACTGTTGCCCAATAGGGAGTGGGGGCTTTTTTCCCCCACGTGTCAGGTTAGACGAACACCCCAGATGACTCCCACTTCCCAGTGCTGTGAACCTGGCTACAGGGGAGTGTTGTCGTGTTTGCGAGACACCAATTTTTCCCGCTTATCACGAAGCATGTGAAGCGCTGCACAAATCTCTCGCCGAGTGTCGGCCGGATCAATCACCGCGTCCACATATCCGCGTTCGGCGGCAATGTAAGGGTTCAACAGGCGTTCGGTGTAGTCGGCCTCGAATTCGGCCCGTTCTTCAGGGGTTGCTCGTCGTTGAAGAATGGCGGCTGCTTGGCCGGCACCCATCACGGCGAGTTCTGCCCATGGCCACGCAAGGCAGAGATCGTTGCCCATGTTCTTTGAGTCCATCACGATGTAGGCGCCGCCGTATGACTTGCGCAGGATTACACAAATTCGTGGAACAGTTGCACGAGCGTACGCAAACACAAGTTGCGCGCCATGACGAATCATTCCGCGCCACTCCAAGTCTTTGCCTGGATAGAAACCAGGCGTGTCAACGAGTGTGATGACGGGAATGTTGAAGGCATCGCAGAACGCAACAAATCGAGCAGCTTTTTGTGATGCGGGAATATCGAGAGTTCCAGCCAAGTTGATGGGTTGGTTGGCCACAATGCCAATTGGATAGCCCGCCATGTGAGCGAATGCGGTGATGACGTTTCCTGCCCACCGCGCTTTCATCTCCATGTAAATGCCGTCGTCAGCAATTGATTCAATAACTTTTCGAACGTCATAACTTCCGGTTGATACTTCTGGAATCAGCTCACCAGCTTCAGGTGTTAGACGTTCGTCGTTGTCGTCCGTGTCTAACAACGGTGGTAACTCGTTGACGTTGCTTGGGAGATATTCCAACAACTCTTCGACCCACAATGTGGCGGCGTGAATGTCGGCAACAACAGTTGTTGCTGCGCCACTGTTTCTTGAATGAGTCATTGCTCCGCCAAGTTCTTCGGTGGAGATGGAGATTCCTGTGAACTCTGCGACCATTGTTGGTCCACTCACGAATGCGTACGACTCTTCGGTCATGACAACAAAGTCAGACAGCCCGATGAGGAGTGCGGGACCAGACACTGCTGGTCCAGTGACAATGCTGATTGTTGGAACAACGCCTGAACATTCGGCCAATGCTTTCGCTGCAGTTCCCCATCCGTGAAGTGCAGGAATTCCCTCAAGGATGTCTGCGCCTGACGATTCAATTTGAAGCACCAATGGAAGTCCTTTGGTGCGGGCCGTTTGTGCAGCGGTTGCAATCACGTGTGACGCTGCTGCAGAGAGAGCGCCTTTGTGATGCTGGCCATCAACATCTAGCCACACCACGTCTCGGCCAGATGCAAGACGACTCACTGTTGCGGTGGCGGCACCTGGAACATTGTGTTGAAGCTCTAACACCACATCGCGGGAAGAGGTGGAAAGTTCACTCACCTCAACAGATTAGACGGAGGGGTGGTGACGCACTCCTCTCGACTGATGAGGTGCGATATCTAAAGAAATCCCTGGCTGTCGTGGTGCATGACGCTTTGCAACTTCAACGGTGCGGTCTCGTACCGCCAATGTGGCGCGATTAGGCCGTGGACGCTCTCGTTGGGCCCAGCCCACCACGCGGCGAGGCAAGTCAGGAACGCTGATTCGCACGAAGTTTCCCTTCAGCCAGCCTGGGGCAGCGCTGGCGGGAACAATTGCGGGCCCGAACCCTTCGAAGACCAATGACGCCATCAAACGCACTCCATCGATCTCGGCTTGGGACCGAAGCGCAACGCCACGTGACGCAGCAGCACGGTCAACGATGCGCCGTTGCGCGGTTCCTCGAGGAGCAAGAAGAAGAGGAAACTCCGACAACTCTTCCAACGATATTGATGTTCGATCGGACAGGACATGTTGCGATGGCGCAAGTAGCAAGAGTTCCTCCGCAAACAATTCAGTGACGTCAAGTGATGGATCGAGAATGGGGAAGTGAACAATCGCTGCATCAATCTCTCCACTGGTGAGACGAAGAAGTAGCGCACTTGTTGCACCTTCAATGATGGTGGTGCGCACTCCCGGATGGTGGCGGGTGAGTGAGTTCAACAATGGTGGCATTAACCATCGCGCAGTTGTTCCTAATGTTCCGATACGGCAATCACCGTTTGCTTCTTCGCCAAGCGAGTGAATGTCGGTGTCAATGTCTTCCATCTCGTGAAGAATTCGACGTGCGCGCGTGAGCACCATCTCGCCCTCGTCGGTGAGAGTGCCACTGCTGCGATCCACAAGAATGACGCCCAACTCCTTCTCAAGACGCGAAATGTGCGCCGAGATATTGGACTGGACGGTGTCGAGGGCCTTGGCGGCGGAGGAAAAGGTGCCGTGGTCAGAGATGGCCACCAAACTCTGCAATTGCTTGATTTCCATGTGGCCTCCGGTGGATGTGGCACCTATCATAAAAAACGATAGCAACTATCGTGTCGTTCGGCTTGAGCGTTCACGGATTCGCGTGCATAATAGAAACAACATAAATCGCGCCGGCAATGCCCCCCATTGGCCGGCCGAAAGAACCCAAGAGATGGTCCCCCCACCATCGGGTTTCGGTTGAGAGACCCCGCACCCCCTGCGGGGTCTTTCCCATTTCTGGAAGAGGCTCTTCCATTTACGGCTGGCGGGGCATAACCTGCGCGCGTGAGGCAGGCCGCATTTTTTGACTTAGACCGCACTCTGTTGTCGGGTGCATCGGCGCATGTTGTGAGCCGAGTACTTCGAGAAACCGGCGTGGTCACCAGAAACATTCCTGGCGAATCGCTGTTGTATCAAGTCTTTGAAACATTCGGCGAGAATCTTCCGTCCATGGTGTTGGGGCGACAAGCTGTTGTTGCAATGCGCGGCCATCTGCAATCTGCTGTTCGCGAAGCAGCGGAACACGCTGCACCAGATCTTGTTGCAATGGTGCAGCCGTATGCGCAGAAAGTAATTGATGAACATCGAGCAAACAATCGTCTCGTTGTTCTTGCAACAACGACGCCACGTGATCTGATTGAACCGTTTGCATCCTTAATGGGATTTGATGCAGTCATTGCAACCACGTATGGCGTTGATCCAGATGGTGCGTACACCGGCGAATTGGTTGGTTCATACGTGTGGTCGCGCGGAAAGAAAGATGCCGTGAAGGCGTGGTGTGTTGAGAACGATGTCGACATCGCTGCGTCGTACGCATACAGCGACAGTGTGTTTGATGAGCCATTGCTTGCAACGGTGGGGCATCCCTATTGCGTCAATCCTGATTGGCGTCTCCGTCTCATGGCGGCAGCTCGACGTTGGCCGGTGATGCATCTTGACGTTCCGGTTGGTGTTGCAAAGATTCCTGTCGTTGGTCTCGAAGCACAACAAGCGTTGATGAAATTTGCACGGCCAGAGGTTTTTCCATACGCGCGGTTTCGAATTACTGGTACCGAGAACATTCCGAAAGATTCCGCCGCCATCCTGTGTGGAAACCACCGCAGTTACTTTGACATCGCAGCAATTTCGTTAGCGGTGGCAAAGACGGGGCGAGCAGTGCGTTTCTTGGGAAAGAAGGAAGTGTTTGATGCGCCAGTGATTGGGCCAATGGCCACGGCACTTGGCGGCATCCGAGTGGAACGCGGCACAGGAAGTGATGAACCACTGCGTGCAGCAACTGAATCTCTCACCGCGGGCGATTTGGTCGCCATCATGCCGCAAGGAACCATTCCTCGTGGTCGTGCTTTTTTTGATCCCGTGTTGAAAGGTCGATGGGGTGCAGCTCGATTGGCGGCAGAAACAAAGGCACCAGTGATTCCGATTGGAATCTGGGGGACCGAGAAGGTGTGGCCACGCAATGCAAAATTGCCAAACATCACGAACGTTACGTCTCCACCAGAAGTCATCATCACTGTCGGCGCACCTGTTCAAATGTCCTATACCGATGCAGATGCAGACACCGTTGCAATCATGAGCGCAATCAGCGCATTGCTTCCGCCAGAGGGTCGAGAGTATCGCGAACCAACGGAAGATGAATTACGACGTAGTTATCCGTCTAATTACAAAGGTGACCCGAACGCCGAAGATGATCGACGTCCGGGCACCGATTAATTACTTCGCGTTCGCGACTTTCTGACGCACGATGTTGAGTGCGCTTCCAGCCTTGAACCATTCCACTTGCTCGGGGCTAAAGGTGTGCTTTGCCTCGAACTCTATGGTGCGACCGTCGGCCTTCGTGATGCGACACTGCATCGGCTGATCTGGCACTGGAGGAAGATTCAAGACGCTGATGCGATCCGTCTCTTCAATGAGGTCGTAGGTAGCGGGATCGGAGAAGGTGAGCGGAACAAGTCCTTGCTTCTTCAGGTTGGTTTCGTGAATACGTGCGAACGAACGAGCGAAGATGACAACGCCACCGCGGAATCGTGGTTCCATTGCGGCGTGTTCACGTGATGAACCTTCGCCATAGTTTTGGTCGCCGATTGCACACCAACGAATTCCGGCTTCGCTGTATCGCTTTGCAATGTCTGGGTAGCTGCGACGTCCGCCATCGGTGATGTCGAGGCCTTCGCCAACAGCTCCGCCAAATGCATTAACTGCACCGATGAAGAGGTTGCCAGAGATGTTCTCCAGGTGTCCGCGGTAGGTGAGCCACTTGCCGGCCGCTGAAATGTGGTCGGTGGTGCACTTGCCCTGCGCCTTCATCAGGATGGGCAATTCGATGTAGTCGTTGCCGTCCCATGCGTTGAATGGTTGCAACAATTGCAAACGATCCGACGTTGGGCTGACTTCTACGACAACACTGCTGCCATCTGCTGGAGGTGCAGTGAATGTGTCAACGCCTGGGTCGTATCCCTTGTTGGGAAGAATGTCTCCGGCAGGTGCATCCAACTTCACTTCGGTTCCGTCAGGTGCGGTGATGGTGTCAACGTTTGGATCGAAATCGAGACGACCCGACAATGCAATTGCCATCACGGTGTCCGGGCTTGTTACAAACGACAATGTGTTTGCTGAACCGTCGGCACGCTTCGGGAAGTTGCGGTTGAAGGAGTTGACAATGCTGTTTGGCTTTGCAGTCTTGTCTGCTGCGCGTTCCCACTGACCAATGCAAGGTCCACATGCATTCGCAAGAACAGTTGCACCGATTGCTTCGAGGTCTGCGAGCAAGCCGTCGCGCTCGATGGTGGCGCGAATCTGTTCGCTTCCTGGTGAGATCAAGAGTTCAGTCTTGGCCTTCAAACCTTTCGCGGCTGCTTGACGCGCAATTGATGCTGCGCGTGTGATGTCTTCGTATGAAGAGTTCGTGCAGGAACCAATGAGTGCTGCTGACACTTCGAGTGGCCAGTCGTTCTCACGAGCTGCCGCACCGACACCGTTCGCACCAATTTTGTGTGCGCGGTCGGGGGAGTGTGGGCCGTTGATGAGAGGTGTGAGCTTCGACAAATCAATTTCAATGACTTGGTCGTACTGTGCGCCGTCGTCTGGACGAAGTTCTGCGGCCACTTTGTCTGCAGCAGCTGCGATTGCTTCACGACCAGTTGCGCGCAAGTACTCGGCCATGTTTTGGTCGTAACCAAACACGGAACATGTTGCGCCAATTTCTGCGCCCATGTTGCAAATGGTTGCTTTACCAGTTGCAGAAATGGTGTCTGCACCAGGTCCGAAGTATTCAGCGATTGCTCCGGTGCCGCCTTCAACGGTGAGTTGACGTGCAACTTCCAAGATGACGTCTTTCGGGCTGGACCATCCGCTCAACTTGCCAGTGAGCTTGATGCCAATCACCTTTGGCCAACGAACATTGAATGGGAAACCGGTCATGACATCAACTGCGTCTGCACCGCCAACACCGATTGCAACCATTCCAAGTCCACCAGCGTTTGGTGTGTGGCTATCGGTACCAATCATCATTCCGCCTGGGAATGCGTAGTTCTCCAACACCACTTGGTGAATGATTCCGCTGCCAGGACCCCAGAAACCAACGCCGTACTTCGCACTGACTGATCGCAAGAAGTCATACACCTCGCGGTTGGTGTCATTTGCATCGCGCAAGTCGAGTTTTGCTCCGACCTTCGCCAAAATGAGGTGGTCACAGTGAACGGTGGAAGGAACCGCAGTGGTGGGCAAGCCTGCTGTCATGAACTGCAACAACGCCATCTGGGCCGTTGCGTCTTGCATGGCAACGCGGTCGGGGTTGAAGTCTGCGTAACTGCGGCCACGCTCCATCTCTTGAGTCTTCGGGTCCACCAAGTGGTTAATGAGAATCTTCTCGGCCAATGTGAGCGGGCGACCAAGGCGCTCGCGCCCAAGGGTGGCGTTTGCTACGAGGCGGGAATACACGCCTTCCACAAGTTCAATCGGGGTTCCAGCAGTCACGGCCATGGGGGCAACCTTTCCTTCAAGCAGCAATGGGCTTGCTTTTTGTCTCTATGTATACAACTCTAATACAAGTGCGTACCATTCGCTATCACCAGATTTCCGATGAACTGAGGGCCCGGATCCTTTCGGGCGCCTATGCAGCAGGTCGCATCATGCCGAGTGAGTCTGATTTGTCTCATGAGTTCGATGTCAGTCGAGTGACGATTCGTAAGGCGTTGGAGATTTTGCGCGATGAAGAACTGGTGGACTCTCGCCAAGGTTTCGGTTGGTTTGTCGCGGGAGACACCGTGCGTCAACCGCTTGCTCGATTGTCAACAATTGAAGATCAGATGCGCGATTCTGGGGCCGCACCGGAACGTCGCGTGTTGGAATTCGCATTCGAGAAGGCACCCAAAGATGTGTCCACCGCTTTGGGAACTCAACAAGTGTTGCGAGTACGACGCGTGAATCTCGCCGATGGTGAACCATTTGCCATTGTCACGGTGTGGTGCCCGGCGGATCTTGGGCAGAACCTGTCTCGTGCAGATGTGGAGCGCTCTCCGTTTTATGAATTGTTGGATGTTCCGTTAGCTGGGGCAACCCAAACAATTGGCGCAGATGCGGCCACTGCAGATGAAGCGCAGTTGTTAAAGATTCCGGCTGGTTCACCTGTGTTGAGATGTTTGCGAACAACTACGACGACCGACGGCAAAACGGTGTTGTTCTCTCGTCACGTCTTTCCCGCGCACCGCACGGAATTTGTTGTTGACTTACCGTTTGTCGAGCAATCAATTGCGCCAAGCGGCCTGCGCCTCGTCGACTAATTGACTCGTTGCCTAGGCCAAGAACTGTTTGCGCCAGCCGTCGTCATCTTTCGCAAGACCCGCGCGCATCGCATCAAGCATCTCTGCGCGTAAACGCTTCTTGCTGTGTGCATGTGCAGTGAGGTTTAACGCGTTGAACGATTCTGCTGTGGCGATGGCGGTGGACATAAGATCGGCCTCGTCAACGACGAGGTCAAGAACTCCAGTCTCCACTGCATTGTCTGGAGTAAACGCTTCTGCTAACACCACTGCGCGAGTTAATGCAGCAGGTGTGACGCGATGTCGAAGAATTTCGATAGTTGAGAACGGCATTGTCATACCGATGGCAACTTCATTTGCGGCGTACTTGTACGCGCCGCGAACTCCAATGCGATAGTCGCAACTCAGCATCAAGAAAATGCCCATCGCAATTGCGTGGCCAGGACATGCAACAACAACTGGTGTTGGAAAACTCAACAAGCGCAACGACAAGTTGAGTCCACCGTTCAGCATGTCGACTGCAGGTTGACCACTTGCTGCAAGAGTCTTCAAATCAAATCCTGCAGACAAGATTCCTGGTTTGCCTGTGAGAACGACGGGAACATTGTCGGCCTCTGCTTTGTCAAGCGCCGCGTTGACACCCGCTTGCAATGCGAGTGACACCGCATTTGCTTTGCCGTCATTCATGGTGATGACGCCAACGCCACCAATGCGTTCGTACGTGACGATGTCGCTCATTGGATTACCACTTATCCCAGTGAAGAACCTTGCTGAGTGGTTCGCGCTTTGCGGGCTTGAACTCGGTTCCAATGGTGTACGCGATAGGGAAGAGGCCGCCTTGTGTCACCTTTTCGTATGGAATACCAAGAAGTTCGGCAGCTTCTTTCTCGCCGTCGTTCATCAAGTGAATGGTTGTCCATGCAGACCCCATTGCGCGCTCACGCAGGGCCAACATGAAACTCCACACTGCAGGAAGAAGTGATCCCCATGCGCCAGCGGTTGCGAACGATGGCAAATTATCGAGGCGACCTTCAATGCATGGAATCATCAACAGCGGTGCCTTCTCGAAGTTTTCAGCGAGATAGCCGGCTGAATCGCGAACAAGACCCATGCGCTCTCCGCGTGAGTCACCTTCTTTGTATTCGCGTCCGGGCATGTTCGCGTAGAGGTCCCAGTTCTTGCGATAGATGTCAGCGAGAGCCTTCTTCTTTGCGGCATCTTCAATGATGATCCAGTGCCAGCCCTGGCTGTTTGATCCGGTGGGAGCTTGAAGGGCGATCTCCAAGCATTCTTCGACAATCTCGCGCTCGACTGGCTTGTCGAAATCAAGGCGCTTGCGCACCGAGCGTGTTGTCTTGAGGACTTCGTCTGCTGAAAGGTTCAAATGCATAGGTGGCAGTCTGCCACGCCTCGGGTCCTGTTGATGCCTTCGGGTCGTGCCATGATGAGCACATGAGCGACAGAGTCACAATCTCCATTTCAGACGGCATCGCCGATGTTCGTTTCAATCGTCCTGACAAGCGCAATGCACTTGATGGCGAACAGTTTCAGGCAATCGTCGATGCGGGTGAATCTCTGAAGACCAATAAGAAGGTTCGAGTCGTTGTTGTCTCGGGCGAGGGTGCGTCGTTTTGCGCCGGACTCGACCTTGCATCAATGGGGGCCATGGCTGGTGGCGGCGAAAGAAACTCTGGCGAGAAGCAGCCATCGGCGTCCGACATGCAAGATGGTCGCATCACTCATCTTGGTCAGCAGTCAGCATGGGTGTGGCAAGAGGTGCCAGTTCCAGTGATTGCAGCGGTGCACGGACACGCGCTTGGTGGTGGTTGTCAGATTGCTCTTGGTGCTGACATTCGTATTGCGCACCCGGACACAAAGTTCAGCGTTCGCGAAACGTATTGGGGTCTCGTGCCTGACATGGCAGGAACAGTCTTGATGCAGGGTCTTGTTCGTCCCGACATCATGAAAGACATCGTGATGTCCGCTCGCATCTTTGATGGTCGCGAAGCGAAGGAAATTGGAATTGTCACCCGCTTGTCGGAGACTCCACGTGAAGACGCCTTTGCATATGCACAAGAGATCGTGAAGCGCAGCCCCGATGCCGTCCGTGGCGCAAAAGAACTGTTGAACCGTCTCACCCTCGACTTTGCAGCCGCTCAATTCGCTGCAGAACGTCGCATCATTGGAAGCCTCATTGGTGGTCACAACCAGCGCGAGGCTGTGATGAGTGACTTTGAGAAGAGGGCTCCGGCCTACATCGACCCCGCATAGGTCATACAAATGGCTTTGTGACGGGGGTGGCGGCTAGGTAGCCTCTATTTCTGCTCGGGCCAGCGTCGTCCCGGGAGAACTGAATCAGATCTCCGGCATGCCCTGCATGTCTCTGTAAAGGACTAGACGCTCATGAATCCCGATCTCCCCAAGGCTCATGGTCTGTACGACCCACGTTTTGAACACGACGCATGCGGTGTGTCGTTCGTGGCCAACATCAAGGGAATTCGTAGTCGCGACATTGTGACGCTCGGTCTCACTGCACTCACCAACATGGAACACCGTGGTGCAACCGGTGCAGAGCCAGACACCGGTGACGGCGCAGGAATTCTGATTCAAGTACCCGATGCTTTCTTCCGCGCGGTTGCTGGCGTTCAGTTGCCAGCAGCTGGTGCGTACGCAACAGGAATGGCGTTTCTCCCGCAGGCTGCCGCCGATGCAGACCGTGCTGCAGCAATTGTTGATGCCATCGCGACTGAAGAAGGACTTCGTCCTCTTGGGTGGCGCGAAGTTCCAGTGAATCCTGATTGTCTCGGTGCATCGGCCCGGAAGGTGATGCCAACATTCCGTCAGTTCTTTGTTGACGACCCCGCTGGTGCAACGGGCATTGAACTCGATCGAAAGCTCTTTATTGTTCGCAAGCGAATCGAGCACGACTTGGTGGGCGACATGCGCACTTATTTCTCGTCGTTGTCGGCACGCACGTACGTATATAAGGGAATGTTGACAACGCCAGAACTTCAACAGTTCTTCCCGGACTTGTCAGATGACCGTATGGAGTCTGCACTTGCGTTGGTGCACAGCCGTTTCTCCACCAACACGTTCCCATCGTGGCCATTGGCTCACCCGTACCGCTACATCGCGCATAACGGCGAGATCAACACAGTGCAGGGCAACCGCAACTGGATGCGCACGCGTGAAGCATTGTTGGCAACAAATCTCATTCCAGGTCTTGATCGTGCATTCCCAATCTGCACACCGGGTATGAGTGACTCGGCAAGTTTTGACGAAGTGCTCGAGTTGTTGCACCTTGCTGGTCGTTCACTTCCTCACGCATTGTTGATGATGATTCCCGAAGCGTGGGAAAACAACGAACGCATGGATCCACGCAAGCGTGCGTTCTACAAGTTCCATTCATCTCTGATGGAACCATGGGATGGCCCTGCTGACGTTGCATTCACTGATGGAACTTTGATTGGCGCTGTGCTGGACCGCAATGGTTTGCGTCCAGGTCGTTACTGGGTAACAAGTGATGACTTCGTGGTTCTTGCAAGTGAAGCGGGTGTGTTGGACATTGATCAATCAAAAGTGGTGCGCAAGGGTCGCTTGCAGCCTGGCCGCATGTTCCTCATTGACACCGCTCAAGGTCGATTGATTGATGACGACGAAATCAAGTTGCAGCTTGCATCCGAGCACCCATACGAGGAGTGGTTGGAAAGCGGCTTAACCCATCTTGACGATTTGCCTGCGCGTGAGCATGTCGTGCACAGCCATGACAGCGTGATGCGTCGCCAACAAATGTTTGGTTACACCGAGGAAGAACTGAAGGTCATCCTTGCGCCAACGGCAAAGTCGGGTGCAGAACCAATCGGTTCAATGGGCACGGACACGCCAATTGCTGTGTTGTCCACTCGTTCACGTCTGTTGTTTGATTACTTCCAACAGTTGTTTGCACAAGTCACCAACCCACCACTTGACGCCATTCGAGAAGAAGTGGTCACGGCCGTTGGAACAAGCGTTGGGCCAGAAGCCAACTTGCTGGCACCAGGTCCAGATAGTTGTCGTCAATTGGTTCTGCCTTTCCCCGTGATTGATAACGATGATCTTGCAAAGATCATTCACATCAACGATGACAACACGCATCCACACTTGGCCGCCGTTGTCATCACTGGTTTGTATCGCGTGGCAGATGGTGGCGCCGGATTGCGTGCGGCTCTTGATCGCATTCGTGAAGAAGTCAGCCAGGCAATTGTTGATGGTGCGCGCATCATTGTGTTGTCTGACCGCAACTCAGATGTTGTCTACGCACCGATTCCTTCGCTGTTGATGACAAGTGCTGTGCATCATCACCTCATTCGTGAAAAGCGCCGCACGCAAGTTGGACTTGTTGTTGAATGTGGTGACGCGCGCGAGGTTCACCACATGGCATTGTTGGTTGGCTTCGGTGCGGGCGCCATCAACCCATATCTCGCCTTTGAGTCAATCGAAGACATGATTGCTGCAGACGATGAGACCGGCATGTACGGCCTTGGCGGTATGGATCCGCACAAAGCAGTGAAGAACTACATCAAGGCATCTGGGAAAGGTGTGTTGAAAGTGATGTCAAAGATGGGTGTCTCCACCGTTGCTTCGTACACCGGTGCACAAATCTTTGAAGCCATCGGCTTGTCCACGGAATTAGTCGAAGAGTTCTTCACAGGAACCGTGTCGCGTCTTGGCGGAATTGGCCTGGACGAGATCGCAGCAGAAGTTGCACAACGTCATGCAACCGCACACCCGAAGCGACCAGAACTTCGCGCACACCGCCGTCTTGAACTGGGTGGCGAATATCAGTGGCGTCGTGAAGGGGAGTACCACCTCTTCAACCCAGAAACGGTGTACCGCTTGCAGCACGCAACTCGTGCCGGCCGTTATGACATCTTCAAGCAGTACACGCGCGATGTTGACGACCAGTCGCAACGTCTTGCCACATTGCGCGGCTTGTTTGAGTTGCGTACCGGCGAACGTCCAGCAATTTCAATTGATGAAGTAGAGCCTGTGTCTGAAATTGTGAAGCGATTCTCAACAGGCGCAATGAGCTACGGCTCCATATCTGCAGAGGCACACGAAACTCTCGCCGTTGCGATGAACCGCATCGGTGGAAAGAGCAACACAGGCGAAGGCGGCGAAGACCCAGAGCGTTTCATTCCACTTGAAAACGGTGACTCGAAGCGTTCTGCAATCAAGCAGGTTGCATCTGGTCGATTTGGCGTCACTAGTGAGTACCTCGTCAACGCGGACGACATTCAAATCAAAATGGCCCAAGGTGCAAAGCCTGGTGAAGGCGGGCAGTTGCCTGGACACAAGGTGTACCCGTGGGTGGCAAAGACACGTCACTCCACACCAGGTGTTGGATTGATTAGTCCGCCGCCTCACCACGACATTTATTCCATTGAAGACTTGAAGCAATTGATTCACGACTTGAAGAACGCAAACCCAGTAGCGCGCGTTCACGTGAAGCTTGTTGCTGAAGTTGGCGTGGGAACCGTGGCGGCTGGTGTCTCGAAGGCAAAGGCCGACGTTGTTCTCATCTCGGGACACGACGGTGGAACTGGTGCATCGCCACTCACATCGTTGAAGCACGCAGGTGCACCGTGGGAACTTGGTCTCGCCGAAGCACAACAGACACTCATGTTGAACGGTCTTCGCGATCGAATTGTTGTTCAGGCCGACGGTCAGATGAAGACCGGACGCGATGTGGTGATTGCGGCGTTGCTCGGTGCAGAAGAATTCGGATTCGCAACTGCACCATTGGTGGTGAGCGGCTGCATCATGATGCGCGTGTGTCACCTCGACACATGTCCAGTCGGTGTTGCAACCCAGAACCCAACATTGCGTGCTCGATTCTCTGGAAAGCCAGAGTTCGTTGTCAACTTCTTTGAATACATCGCCGAAGAAGTGCGTGAGTATCTCGCACAACTTGGATTCCGCACATTGCAGGAAGCCATTGGCCATGTCGAGATGATTGATTCACGCAAGGCGATTGATCATTGGAAGGCAAAGGGCCTTGACATTTCGCCAATTCTCGAGACTCCTCAGAATCCATATGGTCAAACACCATTCAATTCCGTGGGTCAAGAGCACGGACTTGATGAAGCACTTGACAACCAGTTGATCGCCTTGTCAAAGGATGCAATCGCTGATGCACGTCCGGTGAAAATTGAATTGCCAGTGAAGAACGTGAACCGCACAGTGGGAACACTGTTGGGATACGAAGTCACGAAGGCATGGGGCGGTGCGGGGCTTCCAGATGGCACCATCGATATTCATCTCACCGGATCTGCTGGTCAAAGCTTCGGAGCATTTGTGCCAAAGGGAGTTCAGATTCGCCTTGAAGGTGATGGAAACGACTTTGTCGGCAAGGGTCTCTCTGGTGGTCGCATCATCTTGCATCCGCACCGTGATGCACCATTTGTCGCAGAAGAAAACGTCATCGCAGGAAACGTGATTGGTTACGGCGCCACTGGCGGCGAAATTTTCATCCGCGGTGTCGTTGGTGAGCGATTCTGTGTTCGTAACTCTGGTGCCACCGCTGTTGTCGAAGGGGTTGGCGACCACGGTTGTGAATACATGACTGGTGGACGTGCAGTGGTCCTCGGACCAACAGGTCGAAACTTTGCGGCTGGCATGTCGGGTGGCATTGCGTATGTGTATGACCCAGATGGAGTTTTCCCATCGTTGGTGAACTACGAAATGGTCGATCTTGAACACGTGGCAGGCGAGGACGAAGAATGGCTTTGTTCTGCAATCGCACGTCATGGAGAGTTCACTGGTTCTGCTGTTGCAGAGCGAATTCTCAATGCATGGACCGTTGAAGTGGCCCGCTTCCGCAAAGTGATGCCACGCGATTACAAGAAGGTTCTCGATGTCATGGCCGCTGCAAAAGCCGCAGGTCTGGACGAGGCGGAAACTGCAAACAAAGTGATGGAGGCTTCCCGTGGGTGAGACAACAGGATTTCTACAGTGGGGTCGCAGTGGACCAACACGTCGTCCAGTGCAGATTCGTTTGAAGGACTGGAAAGAGGTGTATGAACCTTTCGACCAGGCACAGTTGAATCATCAGGCGGGTCGCTGCATGGACTGCGGTATTCCGTTCTGCAACAACGGTTGTCCACTCGGTAACTTGATTCCCGACTGGAACGACTTGGTGTATCGCGGACATTGGCGCGAAGCAATTGAACGTCTCCACGCCACAAATAACTTCCCTGAATTCACTGGCCGCTTGTGTCCGGCACCATGCGAGTCCGCATGTGTGTTGGGAATCAATCAAGATCCCGTCTCCATCAAGCAAGTGGAAGTCGAAATTATTGATCGTGCGTGGGGAGAGGGCTGGGTTGTTCCACAAATTTCCACCACGAAGACAGGCAAGCGTGTTGCGGTGATTGGAAGCGGTCCAGCTGGACTTGCTGCGGCCCAACAATTGACGCGCGCAGGTCATGAAGTCGTTGTGTTGGAACGCGCCGACCGCATTGGTGGTCTTCTTCGTTATGGCATTCCCGAATTCAAGATGGAGAAAAAGCATCTTGATCGCCGCCTTGAACAAATGAAGCAAGAGGGCACCGAGTTTCGTGTGAATGCTGATGTCGGTGGCACCGTTGACATAGAAGTTTTGCGTGCATCACACGATGCAATTGTTCTTGCTTGTGGTTCAACATCGTGGCGCGATCTCAATGTGCCAGGTCGCGAGTTGAAGGGAATCCATCAGGCGATGGAGTATCTGCCAATCGCTAACAAGGTGCAAGAAGGTGACTTCTCAGACAGCTCCATCGATGCAAAAGGAAAGAACGTCGTCATTATCGGTGGCGGAGATACCGGTGCTGACTGTCTCGGCACGGCTCTTCGACAAGGCGCGAAGCAAGTGTTGCAATTGGAGATCATGCCTCGTCCAACTGATTCGCGTGCAGCTAACAACCCATGGCCTCAATACGCAATGGTGTACAAAGTCTCATCTGCGCATGAAGAAGGTGGCGAGCGCATCTACAGCGTGAACACTGAGCGTTTCGTTGACGATGGAAATGGCAACGTTCGCGCTTTGCTCATCCATGAGGTTGAATTTGTCAACGGTTCATTCGTGAAGAAAGAAGGAACCGATCAAGAGATTCCGGCCGACCTTGTGTTCTTGGCCATGGGATTTGTTGGACCTGAAAAGGGTTCGTGGCTTGACCAGCTTGGTGTTGCATTTGACGAACGCGGAAACGTTGCACGTAATCAGGAGTATCAGTCAAATGTTCCTGGCGTGTTTGTCGCTGGCGACATGGGTCGAGGCCAAAGCTTGATTGTGTGGGCGATCGCTGAAGGACGTGCGTGCGCGGCCGGAGTTGATTCGTTCCTTATGGGTGAAACGTCGCTTCCTGCTCCGATTCCCCCCACGGCTCGTCCACTCGTGTAATCAAAGCGACACCTTTTGAGGTGTCGCAGCATCTACTGTTGTGTCTTGTGTTGAGTGCATCGGTTCGTCGGCGTGTGGGGAAGTCCTTCACAGTCGCAACCTGCCTTGTAGCAGCATCGCTCTTCGGTTCAGCGTGCGGCGGGGACACACTTGGTGTTGCAACCACCGTGGTGAACGTGACGCCTACAAACTTCGCCACAATTCCTCCTGTTGCAAGCACGGCGCCGGGCACGACCACGACGCTTCCATCGGGAGCCGTTGGCGCAGAAACGTTGTACGAAGTTGTTGCTGGCGACTCTCCGATTTCGGTGGCCAACAAATTCAACATTTCTGTCACCACATTGTTGGCATACAACGCATGGGTGACTCCGCAGCAATTTCCATATCCGGGAACAAAGATCAAGATTCCACCCCAGGCCGTGGTGGTTCCTGGTACTAACACCAGTGTCCCAAGTGGAACAACTGGTGGCACTGTGAAAGCTGGATGTGAGAACCATGCTGCTGGAACGTATGCGATTCAAAAGGGTGATTCGCTGTGGTTGATTCAGAACAAGTTCAAATCGTGTTTCACAATTGGTGCTCTGTTGGGCGCAAACAATTGGCCTGATGTGCAATCAGTTGTTTTGCTTGAGGGCCAGAAGATAAATATTCCTGCCGCTGGCAGTTGATGCTCTAACGCGAGGTGTTGCGCTTGCGTCGTGAATGGCGCTCTAGAGCGTGCTTCACAAGTTCATCGATGAGATCTGAATAACCCAAGCCACTTGCTTCCCACATTTTTGGGTACATCGAAATTGGTGTGAAGCCAGGAATGGTATTGATTTCATTGCAGAGAAATCCACGACCATTTTCCTCAAAGAAGAAATCCACGCGAGCCATGCCTTCGCAACGCAATGTTTCATAGGCACGAAGCGCGAGTTGACGAAGTTCTTCGCTTTGTTCGGGCGTGAGCGGTGCGGGAATCATCAAAGTCGCCGAATCGGTGACGTATTTGTCTTCATAGTCATAGAAATCATTCCCCGGGGTGATTTCACCGACTACTGACGCCCGGGGCGACCGATTTCCAATGACAGCAACTTCAAGTTCCCGTCCATTGACCGCTTCTTCGCACACAATCCATTCGTCATATTCGGCTGCGTGTTGAACAGCAGTGTTCAATTCACTCATGGTGGTTGCCTTTGAGACGCCAACAGATGAACCCATGTTGGCGGGCTTCACGAAGATGGGGAAACCAAGTGTGTTAGCAATCGATGACAGCGCGGCTGGAGTGACTGAGTCGTCTCGAAGGGAAACGAATTTGCATTGAGGAATTCCTGCTTCAGCAAAAACGGTTTTGGCCATTGCTTTGTCCATCGCAATCGCGCTGGCCATCACGCCACTTCCTACGTAGGCAACGCCCGTCATCTCTAGTAGCCCTTGCAGTGTTCCGTCTTCACCAAGTGGACCGTGAACGAGTGGCATCACAACAGTTGGTCCAGAGTTCGATGTCGAAGCAACAACGGCTTGTGAAGTTGGCGTACCAGTGACTTCCAAGCGCGACGGCAGTTCCTTCGGGTCAACTCCACCAGTCGGAAGTTCGGCAAACGATGGGAGAGACCATTCGCCTTGACGCGAGATGGCAACAGGGATTGTTCGATACTTCTGTGGATCGGCCGCGCGCAACACATGCGAGGCGGTGACACAGCTGACATCGTGTTCAGCTGATTGGCCACCAAAAATCACCACGAGATTGATGCGGGAGTCGGCGGTGTCCATCGACACGACGGTACTCGCCGCTAGGGTCGAGTTATGCGCATCACTGCATCAGATGTGGCGCACATCACCAATGGTCGCCTTGTCGGGCCAGACAGTGTCGCCGAGGGAGTCTCATTCGACAGTCGCACATTGACTCGCGGACAGATGTTTGTTGCCGTGATTGCTGAACGTGATGGCAATGATTTCCTCTCGCCAGCCCGTGACGGGGGAGCCGCATTTGCGTTGGTGAATGTTGGGCGCGCCATCGATGGTTTGTCGTGCGTGGAAGTCGGTGATACAACGACGGCGCTGGCGCAATTGGGTCGCCATGTGCGCGAGGTGGTCGCATCAACCGTGGAGAATCGGGTGGTTGGCATTACCGGGTCCGCTGGGAAAACCAGCACCAAAAATCTTGTCCGTGCCGTCCTATCGCAACAGTTTCAACATGTACATGCTGCGGCACATTCACTCAATAACGACATTGGTGTTCCTGTCACGATTCTGAATGCACCTTCAGATGTTGATGCACTGGTGATTGAAATGGGGATGCGCGGATTCCATGAAATAGAACGACTGTGTTCAATTGCTTCACCGCAGATCGGAGTGGTGACAAACATTGGCGATGCGCACGGTGAACGTGTGGGTGGTGCTGCAGGAATCGCAAAAGCAAAAGGCGAACTGATTGAGTCGCTCCCTGAAAATGGAACCGCCATCTTGAACCGTGACGATGAATGGTTTTCAGTACTCAGTGCGCGCGCTGCATGTCGAGTCCTCACATTTGGAACTTCGGAGAAATCTGACATGCGATGGCAGGTTGAATCGGTAGACAAACTTGGTGTTGTCACTGCTCGATTTGAGTACAACGGCCACAGTGCAAAAGTCACGCCGGCACTTGCAGGTACGCATATGGTGGCGAATGCTGCTGCGGCAGTATTGGTTGGCATTGCATGTGGACTTGACTTCGCAACAGCATGTGGCGGAATCGGCAAAGAAGTCCAAGAATTTGGTCGAATGGTGTGGCTTGAAAACGCTAACGGTCAACGAATTCTTGACGACTCATACAATGCAAACGAATCGTCGATGAAAGCTGCTTTGAATGTGTTGGCGTCGTCGGCGGGATCAAACAAGATTGCGGTGCTAGGGCAGATGGCCGAAGTTGCTCAGCCTGCAGAGGCTCATGCAAACGTTGCCACTCACGCGAAACAGCTGGGAATTCGTGTCATCGGACTAGAGACAGACCTGTATGGAATGCCGGCATCCACGCTCGACGAAGTCATTGACACGCTGAGAGAAAGTGCGTGGGACACACTGCTGGTGAAAGGTTCTCGTTCGTCGGCGACGGAACGCGTCGTACAAGCTCTGCTGGCTTAACTGGTGTGACTCACGCGAGCATCGCGTTCATCGATCTTTTCAATGTTGCACCACCATGCAAGGAACAGAGCCCACGCGGCTCCAATGAAAAGAACTGGTCGCGAGCCGATTGCATCCATGATTGGTCCAAAGATGACATTGCCAATCGGGATGGTTCCACCAAAGGACATAAACCACAACGCCATCACGCGACCACGCACCTCAGGTTCTAAACGACTTTGCACAACGGTTGTGAGTGCAGTGGTGGTGCCGAAGTAGGCAATTCCAAGAATGAATGCCGTAATGAATGCCAACACTGTTCCTCGCACTGATGCAAAGGCGCACATTGCGATGGCGAATGCTAGGAAGCCATGCCGTGCTGTTTTTCGTTTGTCGGTGCCAGCAAGCACGGTGCCAATAGCAAGCGCTCCGAACATTGCCCCAAGACCCCATGTTGCATACAGCCATTTATACATCGCTGTCTTTGGCTTGATTCCAAAGGTCAAGTCGGCAACGGCAGGAAAGAGGCCGACATAGGACAGGCTGAGGAGCGAGAACGAACTCATGGTGAGGAGAACGCGTCCGATGGCGCGCCGTTGTCGAGCGATTCTGAAGCCAGATGTAAAGGCCCGCATTCCTTTCTCGGTGGACTTCGCAATCTCGGGCAAGGTGATTCGCAGAACGGCCCACGTGACAAACAAGTACGTCGCTGCGTTGAACAAGAACACTTGGCCCGTTGTCACGCCCCAGCTCATCATGATTGCAACAACAACTGGACCTGTGACTCGCGAACCATTTACTGATGCAGACGACAGACTGATGGAACCGCCAAGGTCTTCGGGCTTCACCAAACTCGGTAGCACCGCGGAGAACGCCGGCGCATTGAAAGCATTTCCGATTCCCACGGTTGTTTGCGCAATAAACAACGTCCAAATGGGCGCGTGCGAAATGGTGAACATTCCTAGACAGACAGAACCCGTCATTTGAATGATTTGAGAAAACACCAACCATTTCCGCCGATCAAATTTGTCGGCAAGAACTCCGGCTGGGATTGACAGCAACAACAACGGTCCAAGCTGGGCGAAAATGAAAACGCCAACAACCGAAGCACTTCCCGTGCGTTGGTACACATAGGCAGGGAGCACCACGTTTTGCATCCAGGTTCCGATGCTGGAGAGAAAGTTAGCGATCCACATCATCCGGAAATCGGGATAGGAAAACGCTGCTCGTGCTGTTCCTGGACGCGGCGCAGATTTCTGTCTGGAGTCGCGGGGTGGAAAGACACTCATAGGGGGCGTGTCTCACGCTACTTGCTGGCGCCAATGTGACTCGGGCTGGAGTCCGCCACCGACATGTGTTGGTCGGGCACAATGTGGCCATGGAGTTGGAGAAGACCGAAACATCGATGCCCGCACCCCGTCAACGTGACGAGTCATGTCGCACAAAGTTTGGAGTCTTCCCTGAGTGTCCGCTCTGCGGAGGTTCACTCACCCCAGAGCACGCACACTTCAAATGCTTCTCGTGCGGTTGGCGCGATAGCTGCTGCGATTAATTCGATGCAGTAAACGAGATCGGCAATCTCGCTGGCCCGAAAATTCCAACACCCGTCGGTTTGTATTCAACTTCGCCGTCAAGCGCAAGGTTCGGCATACGTTGAGACAACGTCACGAATGCTTCTTGAAGCTCTGCGCGAGCCAACGATGCTCCGAGGCAGTAGTGAATACCCGCACCGAAAGAAAGCTGTGGTTGGCCGACTGGCTCTCGAGTGATGTCGAATTTTTCAGGAGTTGGGAACACTGACGAGTCAAAGTTTCCAGTTCCCATAGAGGTGCTCATGAACGTTCCTTTTGGAAACAGAACTCCGTTGTATTCAATGTCTTCACTCGCAAAGCGAACCGTGCCACCAACGGCCCCGTGATACCGCATCACTTCTTCAACAGCTCGTGGGGCGAGTTCTGGATTGTTGCGCAAGATGTTCCATTGTTCGGGATTCTCTGCAAACAACACGAGTGCGAGTCCAAGTTGGTTGCGTGTGGTGTCGGTTCCGCCAACAATCACGGCTTCCACCATCATCTCTAATTCTTCGGTGGTTAATTTGTCACCGGCTTCTTCGGCCGAGATGAGGTCCGTCAGCAAGTCATCGCGCGGAACAGATCGGCGTTGCTCGATGAGTGTGCGCGTGTATGCGTTCAATTCATCTTGTGCGTCCATGATGAGCTGTAGAACAGACTGCAAATCATCACTAAAGATTCGAAGAACATCGGTTGCGAGGCGACTAAAGAGTTGCCAGTCCTCTTTTGGTGCGCCGAGAAGTTCGCAAATGATGGGGATGGGGTATGGCTCGCATAAGTCTTTGACAATTTCACTCTTGCCTGTTGCGGCGAATGGATCAACAAGTTCATTGACGACGTCACGCATGAAAGGACGAAGCCTGTCTGCACTGCGAGGCGAGAACGCAGGAGCCACAAGACGTCGCAATCGGACATGCACCTCGCCTTCTGCGTTAAGAATCGAAACACGGCGACGACGATTCATGAAGGTTTCATCGCGGATTCCTTGTAACTGCGCGGCAAGACCTGTTGCGGAGTGCCAACGCTTGTCTCGAAGAATTCCCATGACGGACTCATACGTGAGCACGGTGTAACCAATGTCGGTCTGTGCAAGCCAAGACTCTTTCGCGGTTTCGCGCAATACCTTTCGCCGGTCATCGCGGTTATTGCCGAGAAAGAAATCGAGTTTTGGAACTGAAAGTTCAGAGACCGGTGTCGCCATGTCTCAACCTTATGACGCGAGTGCCTCGCTGGCAGGAGTGAAGGGGATTCCGAGGTCCCGAGCCACTGCTTCGTACGTCACCATGCCGTGGTGTGTGTTGAGGCCATGCAATAGCGCAGTGTTCCTCTCGATGGATCCACGAGCTCCGAGTGATGCCACTTCAATTTGGTACGGAAGAGTTGCGTTGGTGAGGGCATAGGTAGAGGTATGCGGGACGGCACCTGGCATATTGCCCACTGCGTAGTGAACAACTCCGTGCTTCATGTAGGTGGGCTCTGTATGAGTTGTCTCGCGGGTTGTTTCAATGCAGCCGCCTTGGTCTACGGCAACGTCCACAATCACGGCGCCAGGCTTCATTGATCTCACCATGTCTTCACTCATCACGACTGGTGCGCGACCACCAGCAACGAGCACTGCACCAATGACGAGATCGGCATCAAGAACGCTTCGCTCAATTGCGCCGCGATTTGAAGCAACGGTCATGATGCGGCCCCGATGAATTTGGTCGACGTACCGCAACCTGTCCAAGTTCTTATCAATCAGTGTGACTTCGGCTTCCATGCCTGCTGCAATCCACGCAGAGTTCCAACCAACATTGCCCGCACCAAGTACCACAACTCTCGCGGGACGAACGCCTGGCGCGCCCCCCATGAGAACTCCACGACCGCCGTGTGTGCGTTCAAGAAAATGCGCACCCATTTGCGGTGCAAGACGACCTGCGATCTCGCTCATCGGAGCAAGAAGGGGGAGTGCGCCATCTTTCGTCTGGACTGTCTCGTACGCAAACGAAGTAGTGCCTGCTGCAACAAGCGCCTTCGCCACCTCTGGATAGGCGGCGAGGTGAAGGTATGTAAACAAGGTGAGATCTTTTCGGAGGTATTGAAACTCTTCGGCCTTGGGTTCTTTTACTTTGACCACCATTTCCTGGCTCCACGCATCAGCGGCTGTCGGCACAATGTCGGCGCCAGCAGCCACATAGTCACTGTCGGGAATTGAGGCGCCTTCGCCAGCGCCGGTTTCGACGTAGACGTTGATTCCAAGTCGCTCGCATTCGCGAACCCCGTCTGGCGTCATCGCAACGCGCCCTTCTGCAGTTTTTACTTCGCGGGGAACTCCGATGGTGGAAATTGCTGTCATGTCTCCATTCTGCTTGAAATTTCTCTAACTTCTGTCGCACCGTTCTGAAATGTGGAATCCTTGTCGGTATGGCAACTTTTCAGAACTTCGTTAATGGTGAATATGTGAATGCGGTCGATGGCCGTACGACAGAAGTCATTGATCCCGCCACGGGACAGAAGTACGCAGATGCTGCGTTATCGGGCGCAGAAGATGTTGATCGTGCAATGAGTGCTGCCGCAGCTGCGTTTGAGGCATGGGGCCAAACCACGCCATCACAACGTTCGCTCGCGCTGCATCGCATCGCAGACGCCATTGAGGCGCGCGCCGAAGAGATCGTTGCTCGTGAAGTGCAGAACACTGGAAAGCCCATCGCATTGACGATGAGCGAAGAAATACCTCCAATGGTGGATCAAATTCGTTTCTTTGCCGGAGCCGCGCGCATGTTGGAGGGTAAGGCAACGGCCGAGTACATGCCAAACATGACATCGATGATTCGTCGTGAGCCAGTTGGTGTGTGTGCACAAGTAGCACCATGGAATTACCCGATGATGATGGCCGTTTGGAAATTTGCACCAGCAATTGCTGCTGGTAACACCGTTGTTCTAAAGCCATCTGATACAACACCGGCCTCGACACTTTTGCTTGCAGAAATCGCAGCGGAGTTCTTGCCACCAGGAGTTCTGAATGTCATCTGTGGTGATCGCGAATCTGGTCGCGCAATGGTGTCGCACAACACTCCTTCAATGATTTCCATCACCGGTTCCGTTCGCGCGGGAATGGAAGTCGCAGAGGCTGCAGCGAAGAATTTGAAGCGAGTTCATTTGGAGCTAGGCGGGAAGGCACCAGTCATCGTGTTTGATGACGCGGACATTGAAGCTGCTGCCGCGGGAATTTCCGCTGCAGGATTCTTTAACGCTGGTCAAGACTGCACCGCTGCGACTCGTGTGGTGTGTGGTCCGAAGGTGTACTCCGAGTTTGTTGCAGCGCTTGCAGAACATGCAGGTTCAACAATTACTGATGCACCAAGCAACGCAGACGCTGCATACGGACCGCTCAACAACGCGAATCAGCTTGCTCGAGTTGCTGGATTCATTGATCGTGCACCATCACATGCTCGTGTTGTGACTGGTGGCGAAACGCAAGGCTCACAGGGTTACTTTTACAAGCCAACTGTCGTTGCTGATTTGCGCCAAGACGATGAGATGATTCAAAGCGAAATCTTCGGCCCTGTCATCACGGTGCAACGATTCTCTGATGAGGATGAGGCGCTCACGTGGGCAAACGGAGTTGAATACGGCCTGGCATCGTCGGTGTGGACGCGCGACTTCGGCAAGGCCATGAGAATGGCAAAGCATCTCGATTTTGGTTGCGTGTGGATTAACACTCATATTCCTTTGGTTGCCGAAATGCCACACGGGGGTTACAAGAAGTCCGGATACGGCAAGGACCTCTCTGCATATGCCCTTGATGACTACACACGCATCAAGCACGTGATGGCCAACATCGACAGCTGACAGCGAAGGCGAGTTCTCGCCAGCGTGGGTGTTACGCTCAAAGACGTTCTCGAAGGAGGTGGGATGGACACCGGTGATTCCGTTGTGCAACTAGACAAAGTTCGCAAGCAGTATGGGTCATTCGTTGCTGTCCATGAGGCCGACTTCACAATCGGCCGTGGCGAGTTCTTCGCAATGCTCGGCCCGTCGGGCTGTGGCAAAACCACCACATTGAAGATGATTGCCGGGTTCGAAGAGCCAACCTCTGGTCGCATCATCCTCGAAGGCGAAGATGTCTCCGACGTTCCACCGCACAAGCGAAACGTCAACACCGTCTTTCAGCAGTATGCGCTGTTCCCTCACATGTCAGTTTTTGACAACGTGGCGTTTGGGCCTCGAAGCAAGAAACTTGATGAAGCGGAAGTGAAGCGTCGCGTGAATGAGATGCTCGATGTGGTCCGACTCCGCGAGTTTGCAGATCGTCGCCCTGCTCAACTGTCTGGTGGTCAACAGCAGCGCGTTGCATTGGCACGAGCTCTTGTTAATTATCCGTCTGCTTTGTTGTTGGATGAACCACTTGCAGCTCTCGACCTCAAACTGCGTGAAGCCATGCAAATTGAGTTGAAGCGAATTCAACGCGAAGTTGGCATCACATTCGTCTTTGTTACTCACGATCAAGGTGAAGCGCTCACCATGAGTGATCGCATCGCGGTCATGAGCGAAGGCCGTGTGGAACAAGTTGGCGCACCGTTCGACATCTATTCACGACCAGAGTCACTGTTTGTTGCTGGCTTTATCGGTTCTGCCAACTTGCTTCCAGGCACGATTGCATCAACCGATGCGTCGGGTACCCGAGTTGACCTCATTGGTGGCGGCCAAGTCGTTGTGGCGGCAGGCAACAGTGCAGACAACGTGCAACTTGCCTCTGGCACGCAGGTCACCGTGATGGTCCGGCCTGAACAAATGATTGTTGGTTCACAAGGCAACCTTCAGATCTCAGTCACGGACACGGTGTATCAGGGGTCGTCCTTACGAGTCGTGGGTCGCTTGGAGAATGGAACCGAAGTGTCCGCTGTGGTCCCTGTCGACCCGAATCGCATCACCCCTGCTGCCGGAAATTCTCTGGCGCTGTCATGGAGCAACACTGCTCCGTATTTGCTTGCTGGTTGGCCAGCAAACGCCGGATCTACTTCTACGAACCTCGACAATGTTGAGGCAACGCTGTAGTTAGTAGAGGCAGCCAACTAGGTTTATGACAAGACCACACCTCGGGAGGACACCATGGCAATGAAGAAGAGAATCACATCGCAAGGCACACCAGTGTCTCGTCGCGAATTTCTCATCAAGTCAGGAATCGTTGGCGCAGGTGCGCTCTCGCTTCCTGCTCTACTGGCCGCGTGCGGTGGAGGAGATGGTGGCGACGGCGGTAACGGCGGCGACTCTAAGTCGTTGATGTTTGAAAACTGGCCGCTGTACATCGATGAAGAGACCGTTGCTGCATTTACTGCGGCCACCGGAATCAACTTGAAGTACACAGAGGCATACAACGACAACAACGAGTACTTCGCCAAGGTGCAGCCAAGTTTGTCTGCTGGCAAGAACATCGAACCAGACATTGTTGCGCCAACATTTTGGATGGCCGCTCGCTGGATTCAATTGGGTTGGGCCCAAAAGATCAACATGGCGAACATTCCAAACAGCAAGAACTTGCGTGATGACCTTGCCAATCCATCATGGGATGCAAACAACGAATACCAAATGCCATGGCAAACAGGTATTGCTGGCATCGCGTACAACATCAAAACAACAGGCCGTGAACTGAAGAGCGTTGCAGACATTTTTGACCCTGCATTCAAGGGCAAGATTGGAATGTTGACCGAGATGCGCGACACCCTCGGCCTTGTCTTGATGGGTGAAGGCAAGAAATTGTCAGACATCACCACCTACGACGACGCAGTCATCGGCTTCGACAAGATTGAAAAAGCCAAGTCAGACGGCCAGATTCGTGCGTTCACTGGTAACGACTACACCGACGACTTGTCATCCGGAAACTTTGCTGCATGTGTCGCATGGTCGGGTGACGTCCTTCAGTTGTCAAAGGACAACCCTGATGTTCGTTTCTACGTTCCCGAAGAAGGCGGCACCAGCTGGTACGACACCATGTTGTGGGTCGCAGGCTCAGAAAATGGAACATCAGTTGAGAAGTGGCTCGACTACGTGTACGACCCAGCCAATGCAGCTCGTATCACTGCATCAGTTCAGTACATCTCGCCTGTAAAGGGTGTTCAGGATGAACTTGTGAAATTGGGTGGCGATGCCGCAAAGTTGGCAGAAGATCAGTTGTTGTTCCCCGACTCTTCGACGATTGCTCGTTTGCAGAGCTGGGGTGCATTGTCTGAAGACGAAGAAGCAAAATTCGACGAACGCTTCGCAGCAATCACAGGCGCATAAAGCGCCTGGGTGATACCGCCGGTGACACACGCACAGACCCGATTCACGTCGCGCCCCGAATGGGTGGGGCTTGGTGTCATGGTTGTGCTTGCCGTCGGTGTTGTGTCCCTCGGCGCCGGATGGGTGACTGGGATCACTCGCATCATTGCTCTGGCCGTCATGCTGGTCAGCGTTGTCGGTCTTGTATGGACTGCCTTTGTCGGCGGGTTAGAAACCCGTCGTGCATTGGCTCCTTATGGATTACTGAAACCTGGCATCTTGTGGTTGAGTCTGTTTTTTCTGGCGCCTTTGTGGTCGATGCTGCAGATGTCATTGTCCAGCAAGAAGAGCCGTTTTGATTTCTCGCCTAGTTTCACCTGGGAATTTGGAAACTATGCAACGGCACTCACAGATTTCGGACCGCAGTTTTCGCGAAGTTTTGGATACGCAGCAATTGCGACAATTCTCACCTTGTTAATTGGTTATCCGCTTGCGTACGTCATTGCGTTTCGTGGCGGAAAGTACCGCACCATCTTGTTGGGGTTGGTTGCAGTCCCATTTTTCACGTCGTATCTCATTCGAACACTCGCATGGCAAAACCTGTTGGCGGACAGCGGCCCTGTGGTGTCATTACTCAACACACTGCGACTAGAGGGCGTGTTGGAGTTCTTGCACATCATGGACAACGGTCGACTCGTCAATACGCCGGCTGCAGTGATTGGTGGATTGACATATAACTTTTTGCCATTCATGATCTTGCCGCTATATGTCAGTCTGGAAAAGATTGACATTCGGCTCGTTGATGCGGCAATGGATCTCTACACCACTGCAAGTGGTGCATTCCGTCGAGTGGTATTGCCATTGTCGTTGCCGGGAGTTTTTGCCGGAAGTTTGCTGGTGTTTATTCCGGCGGCAGGCGACTTTGTCAATGCGCAATTTTTGGGCAGCCCAAGCACCACCATGGTGGGTAACTCAATCCAGAATCAGTTTCTTCGCGAGTTGAATTACCCGCTCGCATCGGCGATGTCTTTTGTTTTGATGACTGTCATCACCGCATCAGTGCTTGTGTATGCCAAGTTCATGGGAACGGATGACCTCGTATGAGCTCTGCAATGGGAACTCGACAAAAGGTTGGTCGCCGTCTCATTAATTCGGCCGCGGTGTTGGGGCTTGTCTATTTATTTGCGCCAATTGCGGTCATTGTCCTTTTTTCGTTTAACAGACCCAAGGGCAAATTCAACATCGTGTGGCAAGGCTTCACGTTGGACAACTGGGCGCATCCGTTCTCGGAACCGGAATTCACTGATGCGCTGCTGGTGAGCCTTCGGGTTGCAGGTCTTGCCACAATCTGCGCCACCATTCTTGGAACCTTGATTGCTTTGGCATTGAGTCGTTATCGCTTCAAGGGAAGTGGTGCAGTCAATCTGTTTCTTGTGTTGCCACTCACATCCCCAGAAATTGTTCTGGGTTCGTCATTGGCCACTTTGTTCTTGGCTCGCGGTGTCGAACGGGGATTCCTCACGGTCGTCATCGCACACATCATGTTTCAGGTGTCATTTGTTGCAGTCACGTTGAGAGCGCGAATCAGGGGATTCGACTGGACGCTAGAGCAAGCAGCAATGGATCTTGGTGCAACACCACAGCGCGCATTTTGGAAAGTGACATTTCCGCTGATTCTTCCAGGCATCTTGGCCGCAGCATTGTTGTCATTCGCGTTGTCCATTGATGACTTCATCATCACATTCTTCAATGCGGGCTCACTCGTGACATTCCCACTGCAAGTCTTTGGCGCATCCCGAGTTGCGATTCCTCCGCAGTTGAACGTTCTTGCATCCATGTTGTTATTTGGAAGCATTGCCATCATGGTGGGCGGTCTCATTATTGAGTCTCGTAAGCAGCGCCTTGCACATGGCAAGAAACTCGCGCGCAGATAAGTCATGTCTCGCCTCGTGAACATTGCGGTTGCACCAGAATCATCGCCGGAATGGGTTCGCGACGCGGTACGTCTTGGTGGTGGAGACATTGTCGATGTCTCGCAGGCTGATGGTCTGATTTGGTCTGCTGCGCGAGATTCTGACGGCCTGTCCGAGTTGCTTCGCAATCATCCTCATCTCAATTGGGTGCAGTTGCCGTTTGCGGGAATTGAAAACTTCTTGCATGTCATTGATGAAGACCGCGTGTGGACGTGCGGAAAAGGTGTCTATGCGGAACCGGTTGCCGAACATGCTCTGTCACTGGCATTGGCGGGCATGCGCAACGTTGCTGATTATTCACGCCAGCACACATGGTCCGGCCCCGTCGGGCGAAATCTCTTGAATGCAAACGTCACCATTGTTGGAGGCGGCGGAATCACTGAATCGTTGATTCGGCTGTTGACTCCGTTCCGCTGTGACATCACTGTTGTTCGACGCACTGTTGATCACATTGAGGGCGCAGACACCGTGGTGGGAATCGACAACTTGATTGACGCCTTAACTGGCGCTGATGTTGTTTTTCTGGCGTTGTCGCTGACTCCGGAAACTGAAGGACTAATTGGGAAATCAGAGTTGGAAGTTATGGAGTCGCATGCGTGGATTGTCAATGTCGCGCGCGGGAAACACATTGTCACTGAGGATTTGGTGTGGGCGTTGCAGAATGGCGTGATTGGTGGGGCTGCACTCGATGTGACAGATCCTGAACCGTTACCAGAGGGGCATCCCCTGTGGTTATTACCGAATTGCATCATCACGCCCCACATTGGGAACACTCCCGAAATGGCTATTCCACTGTTGTCAGAACGCATTACCGAGAACGTGAAGCGGTACATTGCTGATGTTCCCCTCATCGGTCTTGTTGACGTTCGCAATGGTTACTAATAGAAATTTGTATGCAGTTCTTGGAGTGTCGTCAACTGCGACTCCCGAACAACTTCGCGAGGCATACCGAGACCTAGCGCGTCGCTTGCATCCTGATGTCGTTGGAACATCGCAAGAAGACGCAATTCGAATGGCGGAAGTAAATCACGCTTGGTCTGTTTTGTCGGACCCCGTCTCACGTCGTGACTACGACATTTCTCAACGTGTGGGTTCTGCATCGCATGGTTCCGCAGTGCCGCCAAGCAGAGACGGAGTTCGTGGTGCATCGAGACCACCTCAGATTGCGCCCCCGCGATTTCCGTGGCGTGGATTAGTGATTGTGTCAGTGGTTTTGGCATTATTGGTGTTGGTCGCCCATGCATTTACAAAGCCCGCAACACCAGGAGTGCCAGACCAGTTATTGCAAAACGGCTCATGTGTACAAATTGATCGAGAGTCGTTTGCGGTTGAAGTGGCATGCGGTGGCCCGCACGATGGAGTGGTGGAGGCATTTGTCGCAATTGACCAAACGTGTCCTGCGACATTGGAGTCTCATGTCGACCGTCAAGGGATGGGTCGCGCATGTTTGAGGCTGGTTTCGAACGAGTCCGTAGGTGATGGCAATTGATGTCGGTATTGTGACTTCGCCCTTCTAGGGCGCGTAGCTCAGTCGGTTAGAGCACCACGTTCACATCGTGGGGGTCATGGGTTCGAGTCCCGTCGCGCCCACCACATCATTCTTTGGCCTTGCACCATTCAACGCAGGACGGCCGCGTGCAAGTAGTTTCTAGCCGTGCGCAAACTTTGTGAAAGACCCGGGTGTGGTGCGCCTGCGGAGGTGTCGTATGGCATCGACAACGCCTCACTCACCGTGTGGGTCGACAATCGCGCTATTCATGAACGTGAACATGCTGGTCGATTATGCCGCAGACACGCTGATGCCTTGGTGGTGCCACGTGGGTGGACCATTGATGATCGTCGCCAAGCAATTCCACAACTATTTCGTGTGGTGGATACACCGGTTGAAACCAAAGCGCCACGGAAGTCGGAACCTGCTGAGAAAAAACCATCGGCCTCAAAATCACCGAGTAAACGTGAGAAGCGTGACGATGGGCCATCGTTGTTTGAAACGATTGAAGCTGAACTCGAAGAAATTGAGAAGGCAAAGAGTGAAGAATCGGTGGATGTTGACTCGGACGCCGTCGATCCTGACGAGACGAAAGCGATTCCTTGGTCTCCGCGCTTGGTGTCGTCTACTGAATCTGACGACGATGAAGAGCAGCCGGTCTACGGACGTCTTTTGGGCCGGGCATTTGGAAAGAAGAACACAGAGTGAAGTACTCGTCGTCAGTGGAGTTGAATGCTTCGGTCGATGCTGTGCGGCCATATGTGTCTGATCTCGCGCGATATCCGCAGTGGATGCCACTCGTTCACTCAGCTGAGACATCGGGAGAGGATGCGTGGGATGTTGAGTTGCGGGCAAAGGTTGGTGTCTTTGCCAGATCGAAGCGTCTGCGTATGAAGCGCACTGTTCACTCTGATTCGTTGTTCGTGTTTGAGCGAGATGAAATTGATGGTCGGCGTCATTCTCCATGGTTGATGCGTGTCTCGCTTACACCATCCGGTGACGGTTCGGTCGTCACCATTGATTTGTCCTACGGCGGAAATCTCTGGACGGCCGGAGTGCTTGACAGAGTTTTGGCATCCCAAGTTGATGCTGGGAAAAAGGGCTTAGCCAAGGTGGTTCACGGCGCGTAAGCACCGAACCTGCCATTTGGTCGGGTCTCCACAACTAGTGGCATTCCAAAACACTCCGACAAGTTCTGTGAAGTCAATGTGTCGTGCAGTTCACCTGCGTGGATGATGGCGCCATCTTTCATCAATGCGCAATGAGTTGTACTTCGAGGTATTTCGTCCACGTGATGAGTCACCGTCACTGTTGGCAACAGCGGATGTTTTTGCGAAAATTCATCGAGAATGCGAACAACGTGCTCGCGTCCACCCAAGTCAAGTCGTGCTGTCGGTTCATCCAGCAAAATTGCAATGGGGGATGTCATCAGTGCGCGCGCCATCAGCACGCGTTGTAATTCGCCTGAGGACAACAACCCAATCGGGGTGGACGACAGATGTGCCACGGACAAATCATTGAGACATTCGTCTGCGTGTGTGTGATCAAGTGCGGAGTATTCGTTCCACCACACTTCAAGAGCGCCAAATTTTGCCGACAACACCACCTCGTGTGCGGTCAATGCGGTTCGAAGTTCGGACGCAAGCGAGGCCGACACGTATGCAAGGCGTGGGCGAATGGGGCGAATATCGAATGTCCCGAGTGCTTGGCCGTTAATGATGATGTCGCCGCTGCTGGGGTGAAGATATAAAGACATTGTTTGCAAGAGAGTCGTTTTTCCACATCCATTTGGCCCGAGAATGACCCAATGCTGCCCAGCCTCAATGGAGAGAGAAACATTGTTCACGGTGGTGCGGGCTTCTCGCCTGACGGACACGTTGACAACCTGAATCACTGGAGCAGGGGCTGTGGAAGTAGGCATCGTGACAACGGTAGTGGGCGTGGCAAAGTAGAGCATGCCCGCAGCACAGTCCAATCATCTCGCAGATGGAATTGCGCGCGTGATGGGCGGTGGAGTCATTACCGATTTGAAGCGATTGTCGGGTGGGGCATCGCGAGAAACGTGGCGTTTCAATGTCAACAACGAAGGGTTTGTGTTGCAACGAGTACGTCCAGGGCGACCTGATGGACTTGGTTGCGAACCAGTTGTCTTGCGAGCCGCGTTTGATGCTGGTGTCCCGGTACCGGAAGTCATCGTCGAGGGTTCAGCATCGCATGAGTTGGAACTTCCATTCATGATTGTTCGCGAAGTTCATGGCGAAACCATCGCCAGAAAAATTCAGCGCGATGAAGAATTCGCCACGGCTCGGCGTCACCTTCCGCGGCAACTAGGCGAAGCTGCGGCTCGAATTCACCGTGTTGATGTTTCTGGCATCACAGGTCTTGCCACGACAGACCAGTTGACGATGTATCGAAAGGTGCTCAATGACTTAGGTGATGCACATCCCGTGTTTGAAATTGCATTTCGATGGTTGGAACGCAATCGCCCCGCATCAACGTCAACGACATTGGTGCACGGAGATTTTCGCTTAGGGAATGTTCTTGTTGATTCTCATGGGCTGACAGCAGTTCTTGATTGGGAACTTGCTCACATCGGGGACCCGATGGAGGATCTTGGTTGGTTGTGCGTGAGGGCATGGCGTTTTGGAGGAGTGAACCCAGTTGCAGGATTGGGGACATACGAAGAACTGTTCGACGCGTATGAGGCCGAAAGTGGCGTGCGGCCTGATGGCGCAACTGTGCGGTGGTGGGAAATACTCGGCACGTTGAAATGGGGCATCATGTGCATTGTGCAGGCCCAGACGCATCTCAATGGTGTGTCACGCAGTCACGAACTAGCCGCGATTGGTCGACGCGTGTGCGAGAACGAATTCGACATTCTCAATCTTCTGCAGGAGGCGGTGTCATAAATGTCTGCTCACGATCGCCCAACGGCATCAGAACTCATCGAATCCGTTCGCGAATGGCTGGAACGAGACGTCTTGCCTTCCGTTGAAGGTCGCTTGAGTTTTCACACTCGAGTAGCGATGAATTCACTTGACATGGTGATTCGTGAACTTGGGTCCCAAAAGACGGATCATGCCGTGCACGCCGAAGTCTTGTCCGGTCTTGGTATCGCATCTGACGAAGAACTTGCTCACCAAATTCGAGAAGGTCACTTTGATGACACTCTTGCGCAGTTGGTGGAGACATTGAGACCTGTCATTGAGAACAAGGTTCGTGTGGCGAACCCCAAGTATCTTCAATAACTACTTTCGAGGTGGCTTTGGTGTCACCGTGACTGGCTGTCCTGCCGCCAATTGGCCACATGCGGCCGCAATCTCGGTTCCGCGGTTTTGGCGAGTGGTGGCATTGACTCCGAGATCTCGCAACAGCTTTTGAAACGCCGCTACTCGTGCCGGCGAACTTCCTACTGTGGGCCAGCCAGGTGTGGGGTTGAGAGGAATGAGATTCACGTGGGCAGATGGTGTGAGTTGAAAACACAACTCTGCAAGTTCGCGGGCATCTTGGTCGGTGTCGTTCACTGATTCAATGAGCGCCCATTCGAACGTGACTCGTCGACGCTTCTCGTACAGGTAGTCACGACATGCCTGAATGAGAACTTCAAGCGGATAACGCGTGTTGATAGGCACAAGCTCGTTGCGCAAGTCGTTTCTTGCGGCGTGAAGCGAGACGGCAAGATTCACAGGAAGTGGGCGAGTGGCCAATGTCTTGATTCCAGGCACGATGCCAACAGTAGAGATGGTGAGGTGTCGCGCCGAGATGCCAATGTCGTCGTGCAGTCGTTCCACCGCACCCCAGACGGCCGGCTCGTTGGCCAATGGTTCTCCCATTCCCATGAACACGATGTTGTCAATGCGACGCTGCTGTTGTGCTGCCTCTCGAGCGGCGCGAACAACTTGTTCAACAATTTCACCAGTGGTGAGATGTCGATTGAATCCTGCTTGTCCAGTGGCGCAGAAACCGCAGGCCATTGCGCAGCCAGCTTGCGTACTGACACACACGGTTGCTCTGGTGTCGTAGTACATCAACACGGTCTCAATGGGGTGCTGTCCATTGAGTAGGTGCCACAGAAACTTGACGGTGTCGCCGTTGTCGCTGACCGCACGTTTCACTTCGATGAGCGACTCGGGGAGTTCCTCAGATAAACGAAGACGGAGAGCATTAGGAAGTGTGGTGATGTCTTGCGGGCGTAGAAAGTTCGTGTATAGCCCAGTCCACAGCTGATCGAGTCGATATCTGGGTTCGCCCGTGAGAATCTCGCTGAGCTCTTCGCGTGTTGGTTGATATAGCGAAGTCATGATGCACTCCGAGACGACGCAATGTCTCCAATGAAGGCGTGTTCCTCATGATGAGAAGTGAAACCAAGTGAGTGGTACAGAGACAGAGCTGCGGCGTTATCAGCATCGACATACAACATTGCAACGGGCGCATCATGAGGATTGATTCGACTCAGTCCGGCAATGGCCATCTTTCGACCCAAGCCATGTCCGGTGTGCTGTGGATGAACTGCAATCACGTAAATCTCGCCGAGTCGCGGTTCTGTATCGGTATGAATCTTGGTCCAGCAGAAAGCAGTCATTGCATTGTTCTCGCGATGGACAACAAATCCACGAGTATCAAACCATGGTTCTTGTTCGCGTGAACGAATGGTGTCAATGGTCCAGCCACCTTGTTCGGGGTGATGCGCAAATGCAGCGTTGTTCAGGGTGACCCATTCCGCTTCGTCTTGTCCAACGACAAAATAGTCAACGTCAAAACCATTGATCTCATCAATGAGGTGACTCTCAAGCGGCAGGGGCCGGCGAAGTTGAATGAGGCGTCTGCCTTGATGAAGGCCGACTTGCGTGGCCAACTGGCGGTGTGTGTTGTTTGGTTCAAAGACCCACCAATGGACATGTCCGCCACCTTCTTGACCGACAACATCGAGAGCGGCACGCAAGAGGCCGGGAGCAAGTTCATTGAAGTCGTATCGATGATGCGGATGGATGATGACATCAAGAGACCACGACTCGTTGCCCCGTGAGACCTGGCAGTAGCCAACGGGGTGGGGGTGCACATCGTCACGCGCAATGATTCCTGCGAACCCTTCGCGTCCACCTTCGCGCAAATCAAGCCACAGGTGATCGTTCAATGGGCGTGCGCCATCGGCACGCCAAGCGTCGGAAATGAGGGTGCTGACCTCTTCCATGGCCTGTGCATCCATATGTCGTTTGATTTCCAGCGATGGCACGCTGTCAGGGTACCTTCGGAGGTATGGGAAAGCCGAGAACACCAGCAGGTCGAGCCAAAGTTGTCGCCGAGCGACTTGCTGAGTTGTATCCGGGCGCAGAGTGCGAGTTGACGCATTCGAATCCTTATGAACTTCTTGCGGCCACCATCTTGTCTGCCCAGTGCACTGATGCTCGCGTGAACATGGTGACGCCAGCTCTGTTCAAGAAATATCCAACGCCACTCGCTTTATCTCAGGCCAATCCTGCTGAATTGGAAGTCATCGTGAAGTCAACGGGGTTTTATCAGAGCAAGGCGAAGAATCTCATTGGAATGGCAACTCGAGTTGTTGAGGTGTACGGGGGAGAGATTCCTCACGAATTAGAAGACCTCGTCACTCTTCCCGGCGTGGGTAGAAAAACGGGAAATGTTTTGCGAAGCGTGGTGTTTGATCTTCCCGGACTCGCGGTGGACACACATGTAGGACGACTCTCGCGTCGTCTTGGACTCACCACTGAGGAAGACCCAGTGAAAGTGGAGAAAGTTCTCAACGGCTTTTTGCCACCACAGGAATGGGGCAAGTTCAGTCTTCGGTTAATTCTTCACGGGCGCCGAGTGTGTGATGCGAAGAAGCCAAAGTGCGGCATCTGCGAGTTTGAAGACATCTGCCCGTCATCGTTAATGCCCACCAAGTCAAAAACGAAATAAAGACCCATCAAGTAGCGTTGCTGAAATGACTGAGACCGTCCGCGCAGAACTTGGCGCAGCAGCAGATGCCATTGGTAGTTATCGGCAACGAATTGCTGGTCTGTTGGATTCAGTGGGTCCAAACCACGAAGATCTCGTCAGTGCCATGTACGAAGCAGAGCGGGCGTTGGTGTCGGCAGAACGACTGTTGGTGCGTGCTGAGAAACTCGCTCGTTAACGGTGCGCGTACGAATTAGTTTGGACTCGTGACCATGTTTTCCCCACGCGAACAAATTCAGGCCATGTCTGGATATCACTCTCCACAAGTGGACGTGCCGGTTCGCCTCAACACCAACGAGTCACCATTTCCGCCACCTCAGCAGTGGATTGATGCACTGAACGATGTGGTGTCGTCTATTGATTGGAATCGGTATCCGGATCGTTCCGCGCAAGAGTTACGCGAAGTAATCGCGAAACGACATGGCGTGGACGCATCAATGGTGTTTGTTGCAAACGGTTCAAACGAAGTGCTGCAAACAATTTTGTTGACGTATGCAGGTCATGGCCGCGCCGTGGCGACATTCGAACCCACATATCAGATGTACGCACAAATCGCTCGTGTGGCAGGTGCAGAAGTAGTGGTGGGAGAACGTCGAGCAGACATGACTCTTGATTCACATGAAATCGAGCGCGTGATGCAAAAGCATCAACCAGCTGTCACATTCTTGTGTAATCCCAATAACCCCACGGGGTTGGTGGAGCCACGGGAGAATCTTGATGTTCTCTTGCAGCACGCCACGGGGATTGTGGTGGTGGACGAGGCGTACGCAGAGTTCGCTGATTGGTCGGCTGTTGACATGGTGTCGCAAGACAAGGCGCTTGCAGTCACGAGAACTTTCTCAAAGACATTGTCCATGGCGGCGCTACGAGTGGGGTATGTCATTGCCCCTGCATGGATGGTGGAGCAACTATCAATTGCGGTTCTCCCGTATCACCTCGACTCGTTCAAGCAGGCCGCAACGATTGCTGCATTGTCATTTACGAAGGAAATGGAAGAACGTGTTGCGCTCATTAAGGCAGAGCGTTCACGAATTGAGTCCGAACTCTCGCTGCACGACATTGAGGTGTGGCCAAGTGGAGCAAATTTTGTGCTGTTCCGTCCGCGGTCTGTTCCTGCAAAGCAGGTGTGGGAATCGCTTCTTGCAGATGGTGTGTTGGTGAGGGATTGCAGTTCGTGGGCTCGTCTCGATGGATGCCTTCGTGTCACCGTTGGCACTCCCGAGGAGAACTCTGCTTTCCTTGCCGCAATGAGAAAAGCGCTGTCCTAGGACGCAAAATCTCAAAATAAGCGGGTGGTTGGCTCGGTGAACGGCGAGAATAGAGACATGGCTCGCACCGCCCAGATTTCACGCCAAACAAAAGAGACATCGATTGAGGTGACCATCGATCTTGATGGCACAGGTCAGGCTTCTATCAGCACGGGAATTCCGTTCTACGACCACATGCTGGAACAACTCGCACGTCATGGCGGATTCAATCTGACGGTGCAGGCAACTGGTGATTTGCACATCGACACGCACCACACTGTTGAAGACGTTGCCATCTGTGTCGGAGAAGCATTGCGAGAGGCGCTTGGTGACAAAGCAGGAGTGCGTCGATTCGCAAGTGGCAGCTTCCCACTTGATGAAGCACTGGTGGAGATAGCACTCGATCTCAGTGGTCGTCCCTTTGTTGCATGGAATGTCGAACTTCCTGAATGTCTCCCACTTGGATCTCCCGCATTCGACCCATCGCTTGCTGAACACGCAGTGTCTTCACTTGCAACGTCTGCAGCAATGACCTTGCATGTGAACCTGAAGGCGGGCCGCAACGTGCATCACATCATCGAGGCCACGTTCAAAGGTGTCGCGCGATGCCTTCGAGATGCTGTGCGCGTGGAATCGTCTGGAGTGCCTTCAACAAAAGGCGTGCTGTCGTAATGTCGCGCACCCGAATTGCGGTGCTTGATTACGGAATTGGAAATCTTCGGTCAGCACAAAAAGCATTGGAACGCGTGGGAGCTGACGCAGTTCTCACGAATGAGTCGTCTGTAGCGGAATCCGCTGATGCTGTGGTCTTGCCCGGTGTTGGCGCGTTTGGCGCATGCATGACCGCGCTTCGCGACGCCGGACTTGAATCGGTGGTTCACGGTGCAATCAACAGTGGAGTTCCGTTTCTCGGAATTTGCGTTGGAATGCAGATGTTGTTTGACGGAAGCGATGAAGACCCAGACGCAACGGGTCTCGGTGTGATTCCAGGTAAGGTCTCGTGGATTCCATCATCAGTCCCACGACCACAAATGCAATGGAATCAGTTGGCACTGAAAGGCAATGACCCACTGTTTGCTGGCCTGGGCGAAAATCCGTGGATGTATTTCGTGCACTCACTTCATGGTGTGCCAACGAATGAAGAGCATGTGACTGCAACTGTTCACTACGGAGACAAGTTGAATGTTGCATTCCGTGCAGGAAACGTAAGTGCAACACAGTTTCATCCCGAAAAATCCGCATCAGCAGGTCTCGCATTGTTGGAAAATTTCGTTCGGATGGCGGCGTCATGATTTTGTATCCAGCAATTGACTTGCTTGGCGGAAAAGTAGTGCGCCTCAGACAAGGCGAATACGACGACAGCACGGTCTATGGAGATGACCCAGTTTCTGTTGCACAATCATTCGTGAATCAAGGTGCGTCATGGGTGCACATGGTTGATCTCGATGCTGCACGAAGCGCTGAACCCGTCAATCGCGGCATCATCGCCAAGGTTGCGTCTGCGTTGGCAGGACACGCATTGGTGCAAGTTGGTGGAGGAGTGCGAACAGTTGACGATGCTCAAGCTCTGGCAGATGCAGGAGTTTCGCGTGTTGTGATGGGTTCTGCTGCGGTTACAGACCCGTCACTAGTGCAGCAAGTGTCCCAGCGGGTTGCAGTTGCCGTTGGGCTCGACCACAGAAATGGAATTGCTGCAACGCACGGGTGGACAGAATCATCAGGGCAGTCGGTTGTTGATTTGTTGCCATTGTTTCCAACAGCCGCAGCTTTTGTCATCACCGACATCTCTCGCGATGGCATGTTGACGGGTCCAGACATTGAAGGGTTGGCGCGCAGTGCAGAACTCACGACTGTCCCAGTGATTGCGAGTGGTGGTGTTGGCACGCTTGCGCATCTTCAGGCGCTATCTCAGGTTGGTGCTCTCAACGGCGTGATTGTTGGCAAAGCAATTTACGAAGGCAAGTTCTCCGTGGCAGAAGCAGTACAGGTGCTGTCATGAACACAGACATTGTCGCGCGCGTTATTCCGTGTCTTGACGTGACGAATGGGCGTGTGGTGAAGGGTGTCAACTTTGTCGATCTTCGAGACGCTGGAGATCCAGTGGAACTTGCTGCAAAGTACGACCAACAAGGTGCAGATGAATTGGTGTTTCTTGACATCACCGCCTCATCGGATGGTCGTGACACCATGATTGATGTTGTGTCTCGAACTGCCGAAGAAGTGTTCATTCCATTCACCGTGGGCGGTGGCATCAGACAAGTGGCCGATGCGCGAGCGATGTTGCGTGCAGGAGCAGACAAGGTCAGTGTGAATACTGCGGCGGTGCAGCGACCGGAACTGATGTCTGACATTGCGGCTGAATTTGGCGCCCAATGTGTGGTGTGTGCCATCGATGCGAAGTGGAGCGCATCCGAGAATCGCTGGAAAGTTTTCTTGCACGGCGGACGTACCGAGACAGAACTAGATGCCGTCGAATGGGCCTCAACCGCGGTTCGCATGGGTGCTGGAGAAATTCTGCTGACGTCAATGGATCGTGACGGCACACGAGATGGATTTGATGTTGCTCTTACATCTGCTGTCTCAAGTGCAGTCTCAGTGCCGGTGATTGCAAGTGGTGGCGTTGGAACTCTCGACCACCTTGCTGATGGTGTGGAACAAGGTGGCGCCACCGGAGTCTTGGCTGCATCAATCTTTCACTTTGGTGAATTCACCATCGCAGAAGCCAAAGACGTCATGGCTCGTCGTGGAATTCGGGTCCGCCCCGCATAACTCGTTACGAGTTGGTTGACAAGATGTCGGCCAGTGCATTCGCGAAGAACTTCTCCGCACCGACTGAGATGCTGTGATCAACTTGTGGCATCACACGAACTGTTGTGTTTGTCCACGAGACAACATGCTCCGATAATTGAGATGGGTCTGTGAATTGATCGTGTTCAGGCGCCAACAAAATCTTTGGTTGGGCGTATCGACTCGCTAATGGTGGTGTAGTCATCATTGGCAGTGGTGGAGCCAATGCAATCCAGCCCCTGATGTATGGGTGCGTGACATTCATGGCAACGATGGACCCAAATGAGTAGCCGCACATGATGATGACCCCGTCTGGTTCCATCATGTCGGCGAGTTCGCATGCTGCCATGAGGTCAAGTCGCTCGGCATCGCCGTCGTCGTGCTGTCCACCCGACATTCCGGTTCCACGAAAATCGGGAGCAATGGAGTGGCAATCCATTCCATGAGCAGCGCGTTGCATCGCCTGCACAACATGGTTGTGACGGTCGCCTCCGTACAGGGGGTGCGGATGCCCGATGACGACGGTGGCTCGCACCACAAAGGCGTCAGTTCGGAGAACATCGGCCTCAATAGAGACGCCATCGATGGTTTCTAGGTAAACGGTTTCCAATGCCACGGATGGAGACGGTACCGTGCTGTAGGTGAGTGACGACACACAAAAACTCCCCATTCAAATGTTGAACGACCGACTGTTGGTTCGAATTCCTCAAAGCGAGGGCGAACGTCGGTCGTCGGGCGGAATTCTCATTCCTGCAACGGCTCAAATCAGCAAGCGTCTGGTGTGGGCGGAAGTAGTGGCTCTCGGGGCAAATGTTCGTGCCGCAGAGGTGGGCGATCAAGTCTTGTTTAGTCCTGAAGATCGTTACGAAGTTGAAGTGCAGGGCGTTGATTACATCATGTTGCGTGAACGAGACATTCACGCTGTGGCGGCATCACGTATTGAAGTAGGAACAGGGTTGTACATCTAATGGCTGAAGAATTGAAAGGTCGCGTCATCGTGGCCACCCAAGAACAATTGGATGCGGTGACATACAACAGTGATGGCCTCGTTCCTGCCATTGCACAATGTGTCGATACCGGAGACATCTTGATGATGGCGTGGATGAATAAGGAATCACTTGCCATGACTTTTGCTGAAGGTCGCATGGTGTACTGGAGTCGCAGTCGCCAAGAGTTGTGGCGCAAAGGTGACACCAGTGGAGATCGCCAATTTGTTCGCGAAGCTTTTTACGACTGCGATGGCGACACGCTCTTGTTTGTTGTTGAACAAGAAGGTAAGGGCGCGTGCCACACAGGCGAACGTTCGTGTTTCTATCGTTCCTTTGGGACTCCAGAGTGACAACAGATATTCGTCCCACGCGCGAAGAGTTTCTAGCGCTTGCAAAACAGCACACCGTTGTGCCGGTGTGGACTGAGATCCTCGCAGACCTTGAGACACCTGTTGCCGCCTACATCAAGCTTGTCGGTGACGATGATGGATTCTTGTTGGAATCAGTGGAGCACGGAGAGCGTTGGAGTCGTTATTCATTTGTTGGCCGTCGACCACGTGGAACACTGACGCTGAGAAATGGTGTCTTGACAACAACGGGAGATGTGCCGTCATCAGTCCCACTGGACAAGGGCATCCTCGCTGCAATGGACGAACTCTTGCGTATTTACCGTGCGCCGATTCTTCCTGATTTACCGCCGTTGCAAGGTGGGCTCATGGGGCATCTTGGCTATGACGTGGTGCGCGAAATTGAATCGCTTCCCGACACGCCTCGCGATGATCGCGGGTTGCCCGATGCTTCCATCAGCATCATTGGATCGCTCGCAGCGTTCGACCACTGGCGTCAACGTGTGTACTTGCTGGAGAGTGTTCCCGTTGCGGACTTAACAGACGACGAGATTGCGGCTGCCTATGACGATGCAATTGTCCGCGTGCGCCAATCTGTGGTGGATCTCTCGCGTCCGTTGGAATACGTTGCAGTCGAGCCCCCAGTAGCGGGTGAGGATCTCCCCGAGACTCGTTCCTCCATGCCGCACGGCGCTTATCGCTCTGCAGTTGAAGTGGCGAAGGAATACATCCGCGCAGGCGACATTTTCCAAGTGGTTCTGTCGCAACGATTCGATGTTGATCTCACCGCTGATCCGCTTGACGTGTATCGCGTGCTGCGCCAAGTGAATCCCAGCCCGTACATGTACTACGTGAAACAGCCGGATCTCACCATTGTTGGTGGTTCACCAGAACCGATGGTGCAAGTCATTAATGGCCGCGTGATTTCTCGGCCAATCGCTGGTACCCGCAAGCGCGGAACGACAGATGAGCATGATCGTCGTTTGGCTGCGGAACTTCGTGAGAATCCGAAGGAAGTTGCCGAACACATCATGTTGGTAGACCTTGCACGAAACGATGTTGGGCGAGTTGCAACGTATGGTTCGGTGAACATGGATGAATTGATGACGCTTGAGCGTTACAGCCACGTCATGCACCTCACGTCGCAAGTGTCTGGTGATGTCCGCGAAGGATTGTCTCCCATTGATGTTCTCCGCGCAACTCTTCCCGCTGGCACAGTGAGTGGGGCGCCAAAGGTTCGCGCCATGGAGATCATTGACGAACTTGAACCCGTGAAGCGTGGTCCATATGCCGGCGTTGTCGGGTATGTGGACTTCTCAGGAAACCTTGACACGGCGATTGCAATTCGAACCATGTTTGTTGGCCCACATATTGCAAGCCTTCAAGCTGGCGCAGGAATCGTTGCCGATAGTGACCCTGCCGATGAGGACTTGGAATGTGCCAATAAAGCACGAGCGTTGTTGGCGACAATTCCAGCCGCGGAACGGATGACAAAGCGTCGCCGAGAAGCAGGCACCAAGGCATGACAAGTTCAGTGGTGTGGGCCGATAGTGATCGGGATGTCGTTCATGTTCGCGGGGCCGATGCACAAACTTTTCTTCATTCACAATTAGCGCAGAACATTGCGGACTTGCAGGTTGGTCACAGTGCACACAGCTTGCTGTTGGAGCCCACTGGTCATGTTCATTCTTTGGTGCGCGTTGTGCGCCAAGACGAAAACTTTTTCACGCTTGACACAGACCGAGGCTACGGAGAATCAATCATGACTCGCTTGAGGAGATTCATCCTTCGTTCAAAAGTTGAGTTGGGCCTCAGCGATTGGGTCGTGCGTTCAATTCGAGGAGAAGGTTCTCGCGATGCGGTTGGTCAGCATGCCGGACTCGCAACCGTCGCATGGGGTGATTCAGACGCCGTGGACATTGTTGCAGTTGCGGCAGATGCTCCAGCGGTGGGTGAGCCAACGGAGGCCCCACACATTGACATGTTTCGAGTTGATTCGCGGTGGCCCCGTCTCGGCGTTGACATTTTGGTGGGCGACATTCCGGCGACCACGGGTGTTGTTCCTATTGCTGTGAGTTTCACCAAGGGTTGTTACCCCGGACAAGAACTGGTGGAACGAATGGATTCACGTGGTGCTGATGCTCCAGTCAATCTCCGAATCATTTCAAGAGATGGAGTCGGAGTGGGCTCTCGTGTGGAGGCATCGCCAACCGATAGTGGAACCGTAACCTCAATCGGATTTCATCGCGCGTTTGTACGAGTGGGGCGTCACTCGATTATTGGTGAATCATTGAGTCGCGCCGACTAAGCGATTCCACATCGTTTGCATCTCGGGTGAATGTCGCAAGAGACGAGAAAACTCATCTGGCGAAAGTTGAGATGACTCTGCGGCGCGAAGCCATGCAGCACACAAATCACTATTGCCCAACATTGCTGCGGCGCGGGCTGCTGAGAATGCTGTTGAACACGCAGGACACTTTGTGTAGGCATCAGTTGCGTATGCCAGAGCTTCTCTTGCTTGTTCAACATCAATCATCGCCCCGAGAATCGCAGCATCCATCTGGGGGTCGCCGTCTGAGACAAGGAGTGAATGCTGGAAAGCGTTTTTCAATTGCCGTGCCATGGTCAATTGCTGCCATTGCATCATCAACATGAAGACGAAGAGCGGCAACAGTCCAATGAGCCCGTACAACACTGTGGCTGCAGAAATGACCACGGTGATTCCGAAACTCGCTTGCAGAACGTATCGACGTCCACGGTGTGGAAGGACGCGTTCCGCAATTTCGCCACCAACTGCACCACCATCAAGAGGAAGAAGTGGAATGAGGTTGATGGCGCCCAACGCAATTCCTGCCCACCACACGGCTGCAGCGACCTCGCTTGATGCAATATCGGTGCGACTAAATGGATTGAAGCCGAATGCAACTAAACCAAGCATTGCGGTTCCAATCTGCAAGCTTGGCCCAGACAGTGAAATGGCAATCTTCTGCGTCCATGTCAGCGGTGTTGTGGACTCATAGGAGGCGTATGCCAGCATGAAATCCAGAGCAATGGAAGCATCGCATTTGCTTCGCCGCGCCATAAACGCATGGCCAAGTTCATGGATGAGTGTGAAGATGGCGACGGCTGCGGCCACCCACAGTCCAAGTGGGAACGGGTACAGAAACGCCAAGATGACAATGAAGATGCCAAACCCGGGCCGAATCGCCGTAGGGAATCCAAACAATTGGAATGACCGAGCGGAACCTCTGCGCATCGCACGTGCCATGGTCGAAGTGTAGATACAAATGCTGTGAATTGGGGTGCGGTTCAGGTGACAGATGTACTCATGCCACAACGGTAAATCTCGACTGAGAACTTTTCATAGACTGCGCGTGTGCCATTCATTTACGACTTTCATCACAAACATCGTCGACCCCCGATGGAGATGAAAGAACTTCTTGGTGGCAAAGGCGCAAACCTGGCCGAGATGATGAGTGTCTTGGAGTTGCCTGTGCCGCACGGATTCACAGTGACAACAGATGCGTGTCGTTCGTACATGCGAAATGGTTGGCCAAAAGGTCTAGACGACGAGATTGCCCGTCATGTTGCACAACTTGAGAAAAAGATGGGTCGTATGTTGGGTGATTCTCGGGATCCTCTTCTCGTCTCTGTTCGGTCCGGTGCGAAGTTTTCGATGCCAGGAATGATGGACACGGTGTTGAACCTCGGTCTCAATGACAAGAGCGTTGTCGGATTAGCAACCTCCACGAACAACGATCGTTTTGCATTTGATTCATATCGACGATTCATTTCAATGTACGGGCGAATCGTTCTTGGAATAGATGGCGAGTTGTTTGAGCACGAGTTGCACCATGTGAAGTCATCGTCTGGTGCCGCAAGCGATGCGGACATCTCCGCTGAGGACTTGCGTCTCCTGTGCGAGACCTACAAGCGAATCGTCTCGGAACAAACGGGGAAACCATTTCCACAGGACCCAATGAAACAACTGCGAGGTGCCGTTGAGGCGGTGTTTAGGTCGTGGAATGGTCCACGTGCCATTGCATATCGCGTGCGCGAGAAAATCAGTCACGATCTTGGAACTGCCGTCAATGTCCAAGCCATGGTCTTTGGGAACCGGGATGACAATTCGGGCACAGGTGTCGGGTTCACGCGTAATGCCGCAACTGGCGAGAATGTTCCATATGGCGATTTCTTGGTGAACGCACAAGGCGAAGATGTTGTCGCAGGTATTCGCAACACTGAAGATCTCAATGCATTACAGAAACACTTTCCAGACATTCATTCAGAACTATTGACGATCTTTGCTCGCTTAGAGGCGCATTACAAAGATATGTGCGACACCGAGTTCACGATTGAGCAGGGCAAATTGTGGATGCTGCAAACGCGGGTAGGAAAGCGAACCGGAGCAGCCGCATTAAAGATGGCCGTTGACATGACGTTGCCGACTGGAACTGGAAAGTCAGCCTGGAAGATTTCAAAAAAGGAAGCAGTCATGCGCGTGACTGCAGACCATCTCGACCAAGTGCTGCATCCACAATTTGCCGAAAAAGGTTCTGCGATTACTCGTGGTCTTGCTGCATCGCCAGGAGCTGCAGTTGGGCGAGTGTATTTCTCCGCGGACCGTGCCGAGGCAGCTGCAAAAAGTGGGGAACGCGTCATTCTCGTTCGCGGGGAAACAAGCCCCGAAGATGTGCACGGAATGATGTTGGCGCAAGGCGTTCTCACAACTCGTGGCGGACTCGTCAGTCATGCGGCAGTGGTGGCGCGTGGATGGGGAACACCTGCAATTGTTGGCGCCGAAGATGTGAAAATTTCCGACTCATCGTTCTCGGTTGGCGATGTGGTGGTGAATGAGGGCGATTGGGTTTCGTTGGATGGCACCACGGGTGAGGTCATGTTGGGACAACTTGAACTCATTGACTCGCGCCCACCACATGAATTTGATGTGCTTCTCTCATGGGCTGATGACATCAGGCGCGGGAAACTTGATGTTCGCGCAAATGCAGATACTGAAGAAGACGCGCAAAAGGCCCGTGAACTTGGCGCGCAAGGAATTGGACTGTGTCGCACCGAGCACATGTTTCTCGCAGCCGACCGGTTGCCAATTGTTCGTCAGATGATCCTTGCTTCGACGCCCGACGAAGAAGCGGAGGCGCTTGAATCTCTTCGTCAGGTGCAAAAGGAAGACTTCGCGGGCTTGCTACGGGCGATGTCTGGTTTGCCGGTCACGGTTCGACTTCTTGACCCACCTCTGCATGAGTTTTTGCCAAGAGTTGAAGAGTTGGAGATACAAGAGGCGGTGGGGCAACTTTCGGTTGATGACGCTCGTTTGTTGGATGCTGCGCGTGAGTGGAGTGAAGTGAATCCCATGTTGGGCACGCGAGGTGTGAGGTTGGGCGTTCTAAAACCAGGCCTGTATGCCATGCAAGTGCGCGCACTTATGGAGGCTGCTGATGAAGTGTCAGCGCAGGGGTATGAACCCATTGTGGAAATCATGATTCCTCTCACAGTGACGCGAGATGAACTCGCATTGGCTCGTAGTTGGGTGGATACCGTGCTGTCGGACATCAATTCACGTCCAGCGCCGTCAGCAAAGAAGGGCGGGAAAATTGTCAAGAGACCGAAAGTGTCAATCGGCACCATGGTGGAAACTCCTCGTGCGGCAATACGGGCAGATGAGTTGGCCGAAGTTGCCGACTTCTTCAGTTTTGGAACCAACGATCTCACGCAAATGACATTTGGATTTAGTCGTGATGATGTTGAAGCGCGAATGATGCCCGAGTATTTGGCCGCTGGTCTGTTGAAACGGAACCCTTTCGAATCCATCGACCAAAGTGGAGTCGGGGAGTTGGTCTCGATTGCTGCATCGCGTGGACGAAAGACAAAACGAAATTTGAAACTCGGAGTATGTGGAGAGCATGGCGGTGATCCAGATTCGATTACCTTCTTCTATCGAGTTGGTTTGAACTACGTCAGCTGTTCACCATTTCGCGTGCCCATCGCTCGACTGTCTGCTGCTCAAGCGGTCATTGGGGGAACCGGTGCAGACAACAGGTAAGTAGTAACCTGCTTTCTGATGAATCCCCTTCATGTCATGCCATCACTTGTTCTCGGGGCGTCGTCTGGGTCTGGGAATCATGTTGACATTGACGTCGCTTTCTGGCACTGGCCAATGCTTGTGGCCATTATCTCGGCGCTTCTGCTGATTGACATTCTTGTCATTCACCGAAAAGCGCACGAGGTGCACACGAAGGAAGCCGCCATTGAGTCGGCGGTGTGGATCAGCTTTGGATTTATCTTTGCTCTGTTCATCTGGTGGGAATTCGGCGGCTCAGCAGCTGGTGAATACATGGGCGGATATCTCATTGAGAAGAGTCTCAGTGTCGACAACGTCTTCGTGTGGGCGGTGTTGTTTGCCCACTTCAAAGTGCCGAAGATGTATCAACACCGCGTGTTGTTCTGGGGAATCTTTGGTGCTTTGGCAATGCGGTTGGGCTTCATCTTTGCTGGCGTCGCCGTCATCAACGCGTTCAAGGTCACCCTCATCATCTTTGGTCTTTTCCTTCTGTATTCAGGAATCAAGTTGTTGCAAAGCCATGACGAAGATTTTGATCCCTCAAATTCGCGGTCGATGAAAATTTTCCATCGTTTTGTGCCGTCGACTGACGAATTAGACGGACAGAAATTGTTTACCGTTCAAAACGGTAAGCGTTTGGCAACGCCGCTCTTGGCTGTTCTTGTCCTTGTGGAAATTACAGATGTCATTTTTGCCATTGACTCTGTTCCTGCAGTTCTGGCAGTCACCAATGAGACATACATTGCGTTTGCATCAAATGCTTTCGCAATTCTTGGCTTGAGGGCTCTGTATTTCCTGCTGGCCGACATGAAAGATCGATTCCGGTATCTCCAAACAGGCCTCGGAGTCATCCTGGCATTTGTCGGTATCAAGATGACACTGTCGTACTGGTGGCACCTACCGATAACAATCTCGCTTTCCGTCATCGCAATCATCCTCGCGGTCTCGATTTTTGCTTCGTTGAAAGAAGAGCGCCGCCCGTCATAGTTGTCGCATGTAGGCACTAATGTCGTGCCATGGCGATTGCGGAGGACGACATTCAGAAGGTGCGCTCTGCCGTCACCTTGTCTGACGTGGTGTCACCGTATGCACAGTTGCGTCGAACCGGTCGCAGCCAAGTCGGTCTGTGTCCATTCCATTCAGAACGCACTCCATCGTTCAGCGTGAATGACGAGACAGGCCGCTACATGTGTTTCGGTTGTGGAGCAAAGGGAGACGTGTTCACATTCGTTCAACAAGTGGAGCATCTTGATTTCATCGCAGCAGTGGAACGACTTGCCAGTAAGGCTGGCATTGAACTCCATTACACGTCGGGCGCCGATACGGGTGCGCGAAAGCATCGTAAAGAACTTCAGGAGTTAATGAATCAAGCGGTGGAGTGGTACCACGCGCGGCTTCTCGAGGCGCCAGATGCGCGTGCTGCTCGCGAATACTTACGATCTCGTGGACTTGCTGGAGATGTTGCGCGAAATTTCAAATTGGGATGGGCGCCAGACGATTGGGATCAACTGTGCCAGGCGTTAGGTGCTCCGGCAAAGATGTTGTCGGAAATCGGTTTAGGTTTCGTCAACAAGGCGGGCCGCCTGCAGGATTCATTCCGCGCGCGTGTGATGTTTCCCATCTTTGATGAAAATGGAAACGCGGTGGCATTCGGCGGGCGAATTTTGCCTGGTTCTACAGACCCCGCGAAATACAAGAACTCCACCGAGACTCCTATCTATACAAAGTCACGAACGCTGTACGGTTTGAATTGGGCCAAAGGTTCTGTCATCAAAGAAGACAAAGTCATTGTGTGCGAGGGGTACACCGATGTCATTGGTTTTCATCGCAGTGGCTTAGCAACAGCAGTGGCCACGTGTGGCACGGCACTCACCGAAGATCACGTAAAACTCATGAAAAGATATGCGCGCAATGTGGTGCTTGCGTTCGATGCGGACTCTGCTGGTCAGGGTGCAGCAGAAAAGTTTTACGCATGGGAAAAGAAGTACGACGTTGCAGTGTCAGTTGCGCAATTCCCTCAAGGGAAAGACCCAGGCGAACTGTCACAGACAGACCCAGAAGCTCTCTCTCGTGCCATCAACGAAGCGATGCCGTTTCTTGGATTCCGCTTGAAGCGACTCTTCGATGCTCATCCACTTCGTTCTCCTGAAACTCGGGCGCGTGTTGCATCGAAAGCAATGGACATCATCAATGAGCACCCTGACCCGAATGTGCGTCGCCTGTATGCCGGAGAAGTTGCAAGTCATACGGGGGTCTCTGCCGCAGAACTTGTGAAAGTTGCTGAGAAGGGCGGATCAATTCCCACCGAAGTGTCTGCTCCGATTCAACAAGCGCCAGAAGGTGCGGGGTTTATCGCCTTGTCGTTGTTGATTCACGAGTGGGACTCCATTGCTCCGTGGTTGATTGAAGATCTTTTTGTCGACCAAGCGTCGCGAGACGCATTTGTTGCACTTGCTGAAGCAGATGGAGACGTCCACAAAGCGCTCAGCACTGCACCATCTGAGTCGGCGGCGATTATTGAGAGGGCAGCGGTGTACGACGGTGAGGCTGACGCATTTGTGGAAGCTCGTGCTTTGATTGGTGCTGCAGTGCGTCGCCAATTGCACAGCCGTCGAACTGTCGCAGATGCCTCTGACATGCAGCAACAACGAGCCGTTCGTATTGCGTTGGAGGACTTGGCCAACCCCGAGAAAGCGGTTCCTGCAGCAGTGCAACTGTTGCAGTGGCTGTCGTCGTTGAAAGAGCCCGTGGAATGACGCAGCGCCCGCGTGTGACCCCGCCTCATCCTGATGTGGATCCCGCAGAATGGGCAACCCTTGTCGCGTCGCGGTCAGATGATGGAACTATCGACCCCAACACCGTGGCACATGTTTTTAGAAATGTGGAACTAACTCCGGAGTTGCTTCGTCAGATTGAAGCAGTGTTAGAAGAAATCAATATCTCCATTTCAGTTGTTGAGCCCGATCTCTCGGATGTCGTCGAAAAGAAGACTCCGCCGCCTCGCAAGCCGACAACAGCCGCAAAACATATTTCTGCAGACGCCGGTGACGCCGTGCGAATGTATTTGCAAGAGATTGGACAAGTGGAACTGCTGACTGCTGAAGGCGAGCGCACTCTCGGGCGAGCAATTCGTGAGATGCAAAACGCAAAAGCAGAACTCGCAAATAGCGAAGTTTCAGTCACTCGCCGTCGAGAGCTGCGAAACGTTATTCGTGATGGGGAATCAGCATTTGAGCACCTCATTACGGCGAACCTTCGTCTGGTCGTGTCAATCGCACGTAAGTACGACGGTCGCGAACTTCAACTTCTTGACTTGATTCAAGAGGGCAACATCGGATTGATGCGGGCCGCAGAAAAATACGACTGGGAAAAGGGCTTCAAATTTTCCACTTACGCAACGTGGTGGATTCGTCAAGCCATGATGCGCGCAATGGCAGACCAGGGTCGCACCATTCGTGTTCCTAGCCACGTGGTGGAGTTGTTGAATCGACTCACCAAAGCTGATCGTGATCTCACTGTTGAACTCGAACGGGAACCAACGCTTCAGGAATTGTCAGAGCGCACTCTGATTCCAGTGGAAAAGATTGAGGAGCTTCGACAGATTTCGTCGGTCACGACAAGTCTTGATGAGCCATTGAGTTCTGATGAAGATGCATCAACATTGGTGGACATCTATCAAAGCGACGATGACGATGAACTTGCGCCAGATGAGGTTGTGCAAAAGCGCCATCTCATCGCTGCAATTTCAGCAGAACTGGAACATCTTCCAGAACGTGATCGCAGGATTTTGGACAAGAGGTTTGGCATCTCATCTGGTCAACCGCTGACCTTGGATGACGTTGCGAAACAAGAGGGTGTGACGCGCGAGAGAATTCGCCAAATTGAGCAGAAAACCTTGGCTCGACTTCGCCATCCCAATAACAGCCAACGCCTCCGTAGTTTCCTCGACGTCGAATAGGCCCGTCCTTTGGGGGAGGGGTGCCTCGCTGGTAACCTTGCCTTTCCCTTCCGGGGTAGCTCAGTTGGCAGAGCAACGGACTGTTAATCCGTGTGTCGTGGGTTCGAGCCCCACCCCCGGAGCCATTCGGTCACCTGTGGCCGCGCGCACGGGCCAGTAGCTCAGTTGGTTAGAGCAGGGGACTCATAATCCCTGGGTCGCGGGTTCGATCCCTGCCTGGCCCACCACTGTCACACGTTGGATATTGGGATATGTCCGATTTGTCCCGAATGGGTTCATAGACTTTTCGTATGGCTTCACGCTCGGTTTCCCCGTCGGTCTTGGCTCGCATCACTCTTCCAGTGATGCTTGTCGCCGCATTTCTTGTCGTGAGTTTTGGTGGCGCGGCATCGTTGGTTTCAGCTGCACCTGGGTCACAATCATTCTCTGCAACTGGCGCATCCCAAACCTTCACGGTGCCAGCTGGCGTATCTGAAATACAGGTGTACGTTCGTGGTGCAGGTGGTGGAAACTCTGGTGGCAAAGGCGCGTACGTGCGCGCTGTTGTTGCGGTCACCCCTGGTGAAACTCTTCAAATCAACGTAGGTTCCGCGGGTGCGTCAGGCGTTACCTCGACCACTTTCGGCGGCGGCGGCGGAGCTGGAAACACACACGGTGCAACTTCACAAGGTGGCGGAGCAAGCGATATTCGCCGCGGGGGAACAAACCTTGCATCAAGAGTCGTTGTTGCTGGCGGTGGCGGCGGCGGCGGAAGTACTGGATTTGCTGGAGATGGTGGAACACCAAATGGTGGAAACGGAACACCATCAGCACAAGACGGACTAAACCCTCAAGGCGGATTTGGCGCTACCCAATCTGCGCCAGGAGCTGGCGGACAAGGCGCATCGATGTGTCCTGGTGGATATTACGGGTCGCCCGGATCGGCCAATGAAGGTGGCCGTGGCGGAAACGCGAACTTTGGTAACGGTTGGTACGGATCCGGCGGCGGCGGCGGCTATTTCGGCGGCGGCGGCGGAGGTCCTGGTTGTAACTTCGGCGCAGGTGGCGGCGGTTCAAGTTATGTCGACCCTGTCGTGACATCGTCAACAAGTTATGCACTTGCAACATCCGTCAGTGCTGGATGTATTGAAATTGCGTGGCCAGCTGCGACCGCAGCGTCAACATGTCTAGGCGCTGCAGCCCCGACAACAACGACAACTACCACCACGACGACGACAACTACAACAACCACAACAACAACGACGACGACTACAACTACAACGACGTTGGCACCAACTACTACTGCTGCGACGACATCAACTACGGCCGCACCGACAACGACCGTGCAGGCAACAACCACCACAACACCCAGTTCGCAAACAACGGTGGCTCCTGCAACAACGCTTGCAGCACCAGCGGTAACAACGACAGTTCCACGAGAAGCAACGGCATCTACTTTGGCGGCGCCACCTCAAACTGCACTATCCACGACAACTTCTTCTACGAGTTCGACATCGTCAACGTCGACATCCACCACGGTTCCCGCGCCGGATGCCCCGTCGGCTGATCCAGGTGAAGCTGTGATGTTGGTGAATGGTGAAGCAACTCCTCTCACGATTGCTCGTGTCAACAACTCATACAAGATCACTAGCGCAGAGTTGGGTCTCGTACTCCAGATCGTGAGTGGCGACGGCTCGGTTGTTCCACTTGATGCTGATGGAAACATCAACGCAGAGGAAGGCGACCTTGTTGACGTTCAAGTATCTGGTGCGCGTCCTGACGACGACATCAATATTTGGATGTTCTCAACGCCAATTCAGATCGGCCAGGGAAGCGTTTCTGAAGATGGAACGTTCACTGGGCGATTTGGAATTCCGAGTGATGTAGATAATGGTCGTCATCGCCTTGTGTTGAAGACCGTGTCATTCACTGGAAGCGAAAGCACCGTGACGATTGGTTTCATTGTCGGTTCTGGCAACAATGGAAACTCTGCAATCAGTGCGATTATTTATGCAACGCTCGGCATTGCAGTGTTCGTGGCATTGGCAATTCCTGCACGCCGTCGTCGCCGCAAGAAGTTGGCAACGGCCTAATTGCTCTTGGTTCGTTTCCGGCGGTCGACTGATCGGCCGGCGACAAACCGAATTCCACCGACCGCTGTTCCTGTCATAGCAAGCGCCATTGTGACTCCGGTATACAACGGTGTTCCCACATCGCTTCCCGCAGTCAGAGCGTGAACGATGATGATTCCATACAGCGGGTACGACAACATGTGAATTCTTCGCCACGTGGTGCGGCTCATCTTTTTCATCATGAGAGATGTGCCTTGGATAAGGACAAGTAACCAGAATCCCGTAACACCGAGGGCAACTGGAAGCGGCCTGTATGACGCAGAAAATGGAACCAGGGTGTCAACGACTTCAAAGTTGACGTACTTGTCTTGTATGAGAGTCAGCATGTGAACGATGGTGAACGCAATGGTGAGTCCACCCAGCCATGAATGCAGATCGCGCAACCATGCTGGTCTGTCCATATCGCGAAGAATTCGCGTGGTGAGGAGAACCCCCCACAAAATGGTGAAGAGGCACAGCCCCCACGCAACGTTTGCGGACGCACGAGTGAGGTCCCACCAGACTGAGCTCAGCATTGTTCGAAATCCTTCCAGTGATGACTCTTTTCGACACGACCATCTGACCACACAATGAGACCTGCGAGCCCGACATTGTCAACGTCCTGGAGTCCGTTGGCAGTGAGAATGAGGTGCTTGGTCCACACGTCTGCCCATGTTGCTGATGACGCAATCACGCTTGCACCGACAATGTCTGTGTCGGTACCCATGATGTGGTTGTGAATGCCGCGACCGTCACGCTGGCGTGCATTTCGCGCAGATGTTGCAACAGCGCCGTTGCGCAGAGAGATGGTGGAAACAATCGTGTCGTGCTGCAACGGGTGCATGATGTCAACCGGCGAGTCATGTGGGGTGGAACTCGCCTCATTGACACGAATGTCTCCGCCGAGATTGACGCAGACGTACGTAGCACCGTGCTCGATTGCTTGTTGGGCAATGAGGTCTACGGCGAACCCTTTTCCAATTCCTCCAGCGTCAAGTGTCATGTGTGGAGGAAGAGAGACACTGCTGGTGCTGTGAAATTGAATTTCTTCAAGAGATGCGAAAACGCCGCTGTTATGAGGAATCACTGTGTTCCCAGGAGAACGCAACGACCGAATATCTCCCATGGCAATTTGTGTTGGAAGTTGGCACGGATTAAATGATCCGCGAGTATCAACATGGGCTTGCTTCATGGCCGCAATCAACGAAATTGTTCGTGAGTCCACATGAAGAGGCAACCCATTCGCTTGATTGAGGCGGGAGATGTCTGATGTTGGGCGAAACCTGCTCCACAAGTTCTCAAGATCGGTCAATAACTGAATTGCTGAATCAACGAGTAGCGGAGCCTGTGGTGCTGCAATGTCGATGCGACAGTGAACGCCCATGGCAATCACTTCGCGAGTTGACGACAATGTGAGCATCGCGAAGAGTTAGCGAGAGCCGGAGCTTTGCTGGTTGTTTCCGCCGTTGCCCCAGCTATTTCCGGGTTGTGCGGGTGCAACTGTAGGAACAGGTATCTCGACCACCGGAGGGTTTGTGACTTCGGGAGTGGCAACTGAATTGTTGTCGACAGATGGCGTCACGATTTCTGGTGTTGCAGGCGCAGGGACAGTTGGAGTCGCATTGGTAGGAACACTTGGGGTTCCGGTGTTGACAGGAGCCTGGTTCGTCTCTGTCTTCGATGCAAGCGCATAGCCAGCTGTCAGACCCAATGTTGCCGTTGTTGCCAATCCAGTAGCCAGGATCTTCGCCGAGTTAGCAACGCCAGGACGGCGAGACTTCTTTGGGGTTGTTCGCGAACTCACTGGTGGTGGCGGTGGTGGGAGAAGTGGGTCGTTCATCATTAGTCGTCGTCTCCGTCTTCGTAGTGGTCGTCATCGTCATCGTGATCACGCTCGTGGTGGTCTTCGTCGTCATCGTCATCGTCATCGTCATAGCGAGGTTGTTGTGGGGCCGGCGCCGGTGTCTCGTTGACAACTTCTGTAACAACGACTCCGTTTTGCATTTTTGCAATGAATTCAATTCGTTGTGTTTGCGAGACGAAGTGAACCTTGACAACGCCATTGGCATCAGCGCGGGCGGGTTCGCTGGTGAATCCAGCTGCCGGCAAGATACTGGTGACAACAATGCTTCCGTTTGAGGTGTCAATGACGACAGATCCGGCCTCGCCAACCTTGTACGTGGTGGTGTTGGCTGCCTCGCTGGCTTGAGACTGCACTGCGGCATTGGTGACGGCGCCGACTGAGGGGACTGGTGCGGTTGTTGTCGACACATCGGCCACGAGGGCCGGGGTGTTTTCGGCGGCTGCGCCAAGGACGCTGGTGTTCACCGCGTAAGCGGCTGCGCCAGCGGCAAGGACTCCGAGGACCGAAAGTGTGGTTGCAATGCTTGTCTTCATTGTTTGCTCCATTCACGGGTTTTCCGTTGAAATCACAGTACGACCACCTGATTGAGGGGACGTCAAGGCGAAATCCAAGATTTGTCAAAGATGTTCGAAACGGGGAGGACTAATCCCTGGTGAGGCACAATGGAGAGGTGAAAGTCCTGCTTGTCGAAGATGATGCGTCGATTGCCTCATCAGTAGTTGCCTCGCTTGGCCAGTCGGGCGTTGAGGTGTCGCACGTGGCGACAGGTGCCGCAGGTATTGATGCCGTTCGGGACGACGCATTTGATGTTGTTCTCATGGACTTAGGTTTGCCCGATATGGATGGGCTTGATGCGTCGAAAACCATTCGAGAGTTTTCGAGCGTTCCCATCATCATCGTGAGTGCTCGTGGCGATGAACTTGATCGAGTTCTCGGTCTTGAATTGGGCGCAGATGACTATGTGGTGAAGCCGTTTAGTCAGCGAGAGTTGCTCGCGCGCATTCGTGCTGTGACACGTCGCGTTGGAGACACAACATCGGTCGAGCCAGAACCAACAGGCCGTCTGCACATTGATGAACGAGCTCACACCGTGTCGCTAGACGGAGTTGACATTCAACTCACGGCAAAAGAGTTTGACCTTCTTGCATTCTTGGCGTCGGAACCAAACGTTGTGTTCAGACGAAATGACATTTTGGAACATGTGTGGGACACCAATTGGTACGGAACAACCAAAACCCTGGATGCCCATGTCGCTTCTATTCGAAAGAAACTAGGGAATGGCGAATGGATTCAAGCGGTGCGAGGCGTTGGTTTCAAGTTTGTGAATCTTGAATCATGAGAAAACGTTTAGCGATTTCGCTCGTTGCGGTTGCGGCCGTCATTCTTCTTGTGTTCAGTATTCCGCTGGCATTTTTTGTATCCAGCGTCGAACGCGATCGGTTGGTGACTGCATTAGAGCGCGACGCGTTCATTCTCGCGGGACATGCAAAGGAGACACTCAACACCACATCAGGTTCTGTGCTGCCATCGTTGCAGCCATATGTGGATCAATACGCCACCAATAACGACCCACGAGTGATTGTGGTGAATGCCGATGGTCTCGTCGTTGCTACGAATGATGACACTGTTCCGTTGGGAAAGAGTTTTGCAAGTCGACCCGAGGTTGAAAAGGCCCTCACTGGTTTTCCTGCGGTGGGAGAGCGCGATTCAAGAACTCTTGGCGAACCATTGGTCTTTGTTGCGGTTCCAGTCTTGCTAGGTGATGAAGTGCTTGGCGCGGTTCGAATAAGCCACCCACAATCGCATGTCGATTCAGCGGTTCGTCGTCGTTTGGTAGGAATTGCGACGGCAGGATTTATCACGCTCTTCGCTGCGGCAATCATTTCTATTCCTCTTGCACTTGGAATTGCGCGACCAATCGAACGTTTAACTCGTCGAACGGAGAAGTTGGCAGACGGTGATTTCTCCGTGCGAGCCGATGACTCCGCCGGCCCTCCAGAAGTGCGTGAATTGTCTCGTTCGTTTAATTCAATGGCTGCACGGTTAGGACTCTTAATTGACGGACAGCGACAATTTGCAAGTGCCGTGTCACATCAATTGCGAACTCCGCTGACCGCACTTCGTTTACGTCTTGAACAAGCACAAGATTCGTTGGCCGACGATAATCCCATTGCGGCAGAAGCATTGGATGCGTCTCGGGCAGAGACAGATCGTTTGCAAGAAATGGTGGAACAGTTGCTTGCCTTGGCGCGTATTGAAGGCCATGCATCTGCGACAGCTCGCGTTGACGCCGTTCAGGTTGTTGCTTCCCGTGCAGACATGTGGTCGTCGTTAGCTGCAGAACGTGGAATTGATTTTGTTCTCGACCTTCCTGCAGCGGCGATATGTGAAGCAATTGATGGTGCGCTCGAGCAAATTGTTGATAATTACATTGACAATGCTTTGACTGTTGCGCCGGACGGTTCCCTGATTGTTCTGCGGGTGACGCCAAGTGGTGCAACAACATTGATTGATGTTTGCGATGAGGGTCCAGGACTGACAGACCAACAATTGACGCTTGCTTTTGAGCGGTTCTGGCGAGGAAAACACACTGAGAACGCACCAGGCACAGGGCTTGGTCTTGCGATTGTGAAGCAATTGGCAGTGGCAAGTGGTGGCGATGCGATGCTGGTACACCGTGAAGACGGCAACGTGGGCATCACTGCGCGCGTCATTCTCGCGACGGCATAAAGAGCGATTACTCAGTAATCCAATACGGAACGCGATTCAACAGTTCAAGACTGACGTGTCGGCATGTGTCGAGGAGATCGCAAATGAATGCATTTTCTCCTCGATACAAATCGGCCAGCGATACTTGCACGCGTCCGACAACAGTAAGGCTCCGTTCGGCAGCATCGGTCACTTTGTGAAACGAATCAATTGCGGAAACCTCGAGAGGTAATTGCATTCCACCAAGACCTGCGACATCTGTTGCAAGCACTAAGAGATCTGGCGGTGATGTGAGGGGCGGGAACGACCAGGTGAAAAGGAGCGGAAAGGAGAATTCACCTTCTGGGTCATCGTCTGGATGCTCAAGTGCCATGACGGCATCTTCGAAATTGAGAAGAGTTCGCGGTTCTGCTTCAAGACTGACGTGAAGATCCATTGGCCCGCTACATGCCTCTTCTGGATGCAGGTCTACTTCCCATAACTGACGTAGTGAATATGTCTCCACAAAGTGGCGCTCATCGTGAACGTGGAATCCGTGATCGATGGCGTGGCTCTTTATTTCCGAGACAAATCCTGCAATATCAATGACGGCCACCCTGTGGACACTACCGTTGGAGCGTGCCCCTTTTTGATGTTCATTCCGACGACCGCGACATTCTTGGTTTCTTGCACGATGTTGCAGACGCAGCAGCTGATGTGATTGATGAAACAGGCGCGTGGGAGTTCACGGGAGAGCGCGAAGGTCAGTATTCGGGCGATGTCGCTGTTGATGAAGTAGTTGTTGACATGTGTGAGGCGGCTGGTTTCTTTGTACTGAGTGAAGAATCGGGCGTCGGTGATTTGGTGTGGCCGTTACCTGAAGACAAGTTGCTCATTGTTGTTGATCCGGTGGATGGTTCAACAAATGCAAGCAAAGGCTTCCCGTGGTTTGCGACATCGTTGTGTGTTGTTGACTCGCAAGGTCCACGTGTTGCCCTTGTGGCAGAACAGTCGGGGAGTGAGACTCGCTATGCAGCAATTCGTGCTGCCGGTGCAAACGTTGATGGTCTGAGAATCAGAGTGTCTGGTGTTGCAGACCCAACGAAAGCTGTGGTTGCGACTAATGCGCTGCCTGCGCCTGACCACGGTTGGTGGCAAGTACGCACCATGGGTGCAGCATCTCTGGACATCTCGCTTGTTGCGCGTGGTGGAGTCGACGGATTCATTGATTACGAAGGTCTCGGTGTGTGGGACTATCTGGCTGCTGTGTTGATTTGTGCAGAGGCCGGAGCGGTGATTGCCGAAGCAAATGACGAAGATTTGATGACAGTTGATACATCGGTCCGACGTCGACCCGTCATTGCATCCAGTCATGAAATGCTTGCTTCACTGTTGGCTTCTCGCCGGCAATAGGTATTTTCTCGACAACACCTGCGTGCGACTATGAGATAGAACGATCCAATGAAACGCATCGCGCTTGTCGTCGTAATCGTTGCATCAGTCTTTATTGCAATACCCCCGGTGTCCGCAGCATCGTGTTCTACAGGCGGGGAGTGTGTTTTGGGTGATGTCGGTCCTGGTGGTGGTCGTGTCATTTACGTTGCTGCATCGCCTCGATGGTGGGGGACGTACATAGAAGCTCGTCCCATCACAAGCGGACGAGGGCTTCCGTGGTCGTTGCGGCCCACCGAATCTATTTACACGGACAGTGTGGCTGGTACCGAAAAACGTCAACGCATTGATGCGCGCGCTGTTGGTATGGGTGCGGTGAATACTGCGGCAATCATTGCCCAAAATGGCGAGGGGCGATACGCCGCTGCTTATGTTTCCAATCTCACATTGGGTGGGAAATCTGATTGGTATCTACCGTCGAAAGACGAACTGGATTTCGCCTACCATCGCGCAACGATTGGACAGTGGCCCACTTTGTATCGCGCCGCGTATTGGACCTCAACTGAGAATTCCGCATCGTTTGCTTGGTACCAAATGTTTCAAGACAGCACGCAGTTCACCGATGAAAATGGCGTGGGTCGAGTCAACAACATTCCCGTGAAATCAAACAAAGATCGTGTGCGCAACGCGAAACATGGAACGTCTGGATTTCCATCGTTGCTGTATCGGTTAATGCCAACTCGGGCTTTCGGCGCTGTCAGCGGTGTGCAACCAGCGGTCAGCAATCCAACGCTCACTGGTAACACATGTACCGAGCAAGGCCCCTGTCAGATTGGCGACATTGGTCCGGCTGGGGGAATTGTGTTTTATGACGGCGGACCAAATCAGTCATGGGGTCGATACCTAGAGGCGTCACCGTCGTCGTCGGAAGCTGTTGGTCTTTCTTGGAAGCGATTGTCTGTGAATGACCGACAGCGACGCATCTATTACGATTCTCCGTTGGCAACGGCTCGTCTCAAGAGAGTGGCATCAAAATTGATTGGCGCGGGTCAGCTCAACACGACGCGCATCATCCGTACATATGGACGAGGTAACTACGCCGCGCGTTATGCGGCGTTACTTGTGGTGAATGGCTATGACGATTGGTTTCTGCCCTCAGAGGATGAGTTAGAGAAGATGTACACCTTCATGCAGACGGCCGATACTCCCTTGGATCCACTGAAGCGCAGCTACTACTGGTCCTCATCGGAGTACGACTACGACAATGCGTGGACCGTCAACTTTAAGGACGGACAGCAGTTCGACCGTTTGAAATGGACGGTGCCGGGTCCGGCTATCAAGGCCATTCGAGTGCGCGCTATCCGTGCATTTGGCTGATTCAAGCCATACGGACGGCGATAGAGTGAGGGCTCCGAAATATTCGGGCGTTTAGCTCAGTTGGCTAGAGCATCTCCCTTACAAGGAGAGGGTCGGGGGTTCGAGTCCCTCAACGCCCACCATTTGCGCATGCAAGCCCCGCCTCGCTTCTAGGCTGTAAATGGAGTGTCGGGAAGCCGGGTCGACGTCAATTGAAAGGCGTCCCCATGTACCTCGTATTCCTCATTGTTGGCCTCGTTCTTGCTGCCGTTGGTGGCGAGCGTTTTGTAAGAGGCGCTGTTGGTCTCTCTGTGTGGCTTCGTGTTCCCGCGGGAATCGTGGGCGCCACAGTCGCAGCTTTCGCCACGTCGAGTCCCGAATTAACAGTGGGAGTTCTTTCGGCCGTTGAGGGCCAATCGGAGTTGGCGCTTGGTGACGCAACTGGCTCCAACATGGTGAACTTGGGTGTCGTTCTGGGTGTTGCATTGTTATTCGGATCAATTTCAGTGCACCGTCGTGACGTCAAACGAGAAGTTGTCGGCTTTGTCGCAGCAATTGCGATTCTCATCGTGAGTTCCGCTGACAGAGAGATTGTCCAAGCCGAAGGCATCGCGATGGTGCTCATCTTTGTCGCATGGTTGGTGTGGGTGATTCAAGATGCACGAAAGAGTCGCTCTGATATTTCTTCGGTTGCCGAGTTACGGAAGCCGCTCATTGTCTTTGATGTTGTGTTTGGTGTCTCGTTACTCATCGCATCGGGTCGACTCATCGTGATGGGTGCCAAAGATTTGGGCGATGTGTTGGGGTGGAGCTCATTCATCATTGGTTCAATCGTTGTTGCTATCGGCACTTCTGCACCTGAATTGGCAACAACTGTGATGGCTGCACGGCGGGGCCACATAGGAGTTGGGATTGGAACTGTACTGGGTTCAAACATTTTCAACTCGCTGCTCATTGTTGGAGTGGCGAGTGGTATCCAACCAATTGAAGTGGCTCTTGCGCCCACCTTGATTGCGTTAACCATCGCACTGTTGGCAACGGTGGTTGTGTTTCCTTCACGCAAGGGCGAACTAACGATTGCTCACGGTGTCATTTTGATTTCGCTCTATGCCGTGTTCGTTCTAGGGCTGCTTGTCGCGCAGTAAACATGATTCCGCTATTTGTTCTGTTTCAGTCGGGCCTTAATCAATTTCTTTAGAAGTACATTGCCTAGTGGCTTGTCAACTGGCACATGAATGGCGCTTTTGGTGCATGTGTATTTCGCTAGCTCGGATGTGAAGAGGTGAAGAATCGATCCGCTGAATGGGTAATAGCCGACATGGTTTTTGGCGGCCTTGAGACCACAGATAATCACTCCGTTCACCCTGAACGCAGGCATTCCGTAACTCACGATTTCTTCGGCGTCAGGGGCAATGCTGAGAATCTGATGTCTCATGGCTCGCATCGTGTCCTGATGAGGCTGGGGTGACGCTGCGTACAGGCGTTCTATGTTCTCATCCGGTTGTGATGTGAGTTTTTTCATGAGTTCCTCATTGTGGCTCAGTTTCTGCCCTGATTTCTTGTCAATTAGACTTTCTGTCGGCGGATGAATCGTTCTTTTTGTGATGCATTAACTCGGTTCAGAGTTGGGTGGTCGGCACTTGTTCAAGTGGCCCGATTGGTGGTTGTGCTTGCCCTCTTTCTCGTCGCAGATATTGCGTTCCCGGATTTTGATCGCACCATCTTTCGAACTGAAGCAGCTCCGTACACCGTCACCTATGACACGCAAGGTGGGAACTCCATCCCATCTGCAACATGGAGCGCCGGTTCATCCATCACGTTGCCTACTCCGACTCGCGCTGGGTACACCTTTAAAGGATGGAGCACTCGCTCTGCTGGTTCCCAATTGGTGTATCAAACGACAACACCAACCCGCTCTGGAAACAACATCGTCTACACCTCGGGTTATGGAAAAGGTGGAAGTGACGCAGCGGCCACTTTGACGAACCAAGGGGCAACTTTCAATCGCGTGCGGTATCGCATGGAGGCCAACTACAACGGAACGCCTCGATTCGCTGACGTCTCGTTCGATGCGTGGTCGCAAGGTCTTGCCATTTCACAACTCGCCGTTCCTGACTTGGGGGATACGCGTGTCATCAAGACAAATGTGTCAAATCTCTTCATCGAATCGAACTGGCCAGCGTCGGCCGGGACAGCAACAGCGGTAACAACTGGTTCTGGTAAGTCTGGTCGATTGGAGTTGTGGCCGTGGGACTACGGAACTCAGACAACTGGAATTTCTCCTGCCGGAGATGGGTCGATTTACGATGCTGATGACTCGCACTCTGGAATCAATAACTACGGATCGTTCCAAGTTCATAACTTGACAGATTCCCAAACGGTTTTGGCGTGGAACAGCCACTATGACAGCAGCCCAGATATTGGGTTTGGCAACTACTTGGGTTCAATTAACACCGACTGGACGTTTGCTGCCACTGGACTTTTCAACATGGCGACGTGGAAGCTACAAATCTTCATTGGCGATGAGTTTTCGGCTGGCACCTCGTACACGCCCACGACTTCCGACCCAGTGACGTTTTTTGCGCAGTGGACTCCAAACACCTACTCAGTGTCGTACAACTACAACAATGCAACAGCTGGCAACTCTGTCGCCAGTGCTTCCTACACGTCGGGCAACTCTGCATTGACACTGCCAACGCCAACGAGAACCAACTACACATTTGAAGGTTGGTATTCAGATTCCGGATTCACATCATTTGTTGGAAACGGTGGAGCCTCGTACGCGCCAACCTCTTCTGGGACGCTGTACGCAAAGTGGATGACCAATCAGGCGGTATTCTCACTAACTGGTGCACCCGCAACTCTCGGTTATCAAGCGTCAGTCACTCTTGCGACATCGGGTGGAAGTGGTACCGGGGGAGTTGTCTTTGCAACAACTTCTCCTGCCGTGTGCACCGTGAATGCAAATACCGGCGCTGTCACCATGGTGGCCGCATCAGGAACATGCAACTTGGTCGCAACTAAAGCCGCTGACACCTCGTATTACGCAACGTCGGCAACTGCCTCAATCTCTGCTGTTAAGGGAACCCAGGCGTCGCTCACCGTGTCGGGAACTTCGAGTGCGGCGTTCGGCGCAACCGTGACGTTGTCAACGTCTGGTGGCACCACGAATGCTCCAATTGTGTGGTCTGCTGGTTCGTCAACGGCTTGCACCATCGACTCGTCTGGGGTTGTCTCCATTTCAGCTGGAACTGGATCATGTTCAGTGACGGCAACCATGGCTGGCAACAGCAACTACGACTCGGTGTCATCAAATGCTTTTGCAATCACAGTGAGTCGCGCATCGCAGTCAACGCTGACTGTGACAACTACTGAAGCCACGTATGGTCAGACGTTGTCGTTGGGCGCAACTGGTGGTTCTGGAACTGGTGCATTGACATGGGACCGTGTCTCTGGTGTCTGCGCATTGAGTGGCGCGACATTGACGCCCAGCACCGTGGGCTCTTCGTGTGTTGTGAAGGCGACAAAAGCTGCCGATGGAAATTACAGCGCACGTTCATCTTCTGACACATCAATCACCACTGTTCGTGCTCCACAAGTTGGGTTTGCAATCACAAACGCATCTACTTTCGAGACTGGAACTCCACTTTCTCTGACGGCCGCTGGTGGTCAATCCGGTGGATCTATTTCGTGGAGTGTTGTGTCGGGTCCGTGCACGGTGTCGGGTACTTCGTTGGCGTCAACTCGAGGCGGTGTCACATGTGTTGTGTCAGCTACTCGCGCTGAAAGTGCCAACTACCTTGCCGCCACGGACACCGCGACAATTACTGTGACGAAGATTGTTCAAACCTTGTCGTTCCAAGGAACTGTGCCATCGTCAGCAACAGTCGGAACCACGTACACGGTGAACGTCTCTAGTTCGGCATTCTTGTCCGCCACAATTTCTGTTGCTAATCAATCTCAATCGGTGTGTTCTGTATCTGCTGGTGTTGTGAGTTTCTTGTCTCCAGGATCCTGCTTGATATCTGTCAGCCAAGGTGGTGACGACTCCTATACAAGCGCTGCTATCTCTCAAACAATTTCAGTGGTGTCTGCACCGGCGCCTACAACGGTTCCTCCATCGACATCTTCAACAGTTGCGCCTGCGTCCGGTCCGTTACCTAGTTCAACAATTCCAGCAACCACTGTTCCACCGTCTCAAACAAGTGGAAGCTCGACAACGTCCACCACGACATCCTCAACAACGACCACGACAACGCTTCCACCAAATCCAGGCTCGGCGCAATTGAACCCCGATGGTTCATCGCCTGATTTGTCGGCAGGTCAGTCCATCGCTTTTGTGCGAGGGAAGAAAGTGGCTGTGAAAGTTCAGCAAGTGAAAGAGACTCTTGTTGTGTCGCTGTCAAACAAGGTCAAGGTGACCTTTGGGCGTCGAAGTGGGAACAGCGAGTCCATTCCTGTCGCTTCAGACGGCGTGTTGCGGGCATTCCAGCAGGAAATAGTTGACGTTTTAATGGTGGGCCTGACTCCTGGGACTACCTACACCGTGTACATGTTTTCTACTCCGGTAGAACTTGGACGCGGCGAAGTTCAAGCCGATGGTTCCGTGAATGTGTCGCTTGAAATTCCTAAAGAGTCGACTTTCGGAGAGCACACACTTCAAGTGAACGGCGTTGGCCCGAAGAATGAATTGGTGTCGCTGTCAATGGGGATTGAAGTTCTGGAACGGGAAAGCAATCTGCGTCTTGTTGTTCTGGTGATGACCGCTGCAATCCTGCTTGCGTTACTTGGTGGACGCCCACTATATAAGCGACGTCGTCAGTAAACGTTCTACGCGGTCTTGCGACGGCGTGAGCGAGAGCGACTTGGTAGCATAAGGGCACTCGCAACGGCACCAACAAGAAGTGCCCATACCCATCCAGACGTTGCAATCTTTAGCACCATGTTCTCTTCTGCAGGAACACTGACTCGCAAAGATGCCGCAAATTCGTCGCCTATCTCCGAAGTGCCAGAAAGAACGACACTGTGCCAGCCGGCATCGGCATCTTTTGGAACAACTATTTCTTTGGACACTGATTTGGCAAAAGGAGGAACCGTGAACGAATCCAACAATTGTGGTTCTGAGTACATCCATACAGAATGGGTCGCTGATTTGTGAAGACCAGAGACATCAATCACAAAGGTTCGGCTGTCATTGAGAATAACTCGGCCCTGGGAGTCAATTGTCAGATTCGATCCGGCTTTGTCGCGAGCAACGATAGTGAATCTTACGTCTGCAATAGCAAGTGTCACTTTGTTTCCCGTAACGGTCGGGTTCGTGTACGCCCGCTTGCCATTGAGGACAACAACGATCTCGTCTTCGCTCAAACTATTCATGATGTTTGACTGAACGGGGGCCTTCTGCGAAACGGCCGCATTACGGGTGGGTGGCACCGTCGTCGTGGAAGTGGTGGTGGTTGTTGTCGTGGTTGAGGTGGTCGATGGCACGGAAGACTGCGTTGTTCGGGGCACTGTCGTCGTGGTCATTTGTCGACTTTGTGAAACTTGCGCGGGGATGGTGGTCTGTGGCGCTATCGAAGTGGAGGTTGAACTCGATGGCGCAACAGTCGTTGTGGGCACGGTTGTTGTTGGGGCAACGGTGGTCGTTGTTGGTGCCGCAGTAGTTGCCGTCGTGGTTGTTGGCGCCAGAGTTGTGGTGGTGGTGGTTGTGGTTGTTGTTGTTGTTGTTGTTGTTGTTGTTGTTGTTGTTGTTGATGATGTCGACGATCCAACGGAGGCCGAGTTCGAGTTCGTGACACAGACGGTGGATGTGGACAAGACCTGGCAAGATGCCCAACCGGCAGAGGAGGTCCAACCCGTGGAACCATTGGTGAACTCGGAGTTTGATAACAGTTGAGTGGTTCCAGAAGTTGTTGTTTGATTCAGGGTGACCCAATCAATCAAAGTTCCGTAGTTTCCACCCCAACTCTCTCCGTCATCGCCAGCAACGACAACTTCAACCTTTGCAATTGAAGAACTCCAACCGGCGTCAGACGATGTGAGAGTGGTGCTGTAGGTAACGGTGTCCGAGTGGGGGACCGAAAAATATGTTCCTGCAGTGCTAGGAAATTGGGCAGTACTCAATGTGGCACCAGATGAGTTTTTGAAAATCATCTGGATGTAGAACCTGTCCGATACGTTTCGCCCAGTGTCGTATCTAGCAACGGATGCTGTGGCGGTGAATGCCGTGGTATTCGCGATGTTGGTAACAGGTACTTCTTGAGAAATTGTCGTCGCATTGTAGGAAAAGATCACTGCGTAACTATCGGCACTCACCGCGGCGGGTATCGAAAATGGATCCGTGGCGACTAACAGCATCGCGGCCGCAAGTAGAAGACGAAGTTGTTTAATACTTAAAAAGCGCAAACGCATTTCCCCAGTTTATGCGACCGATTCCTATTGAGGACGCGAAATGCTCGCGACGCATACGGTTCACTCAGTTGATGGGCCGACCTTGGATAATTGCGGCGTTGATGAGGTCCAATCGGCGATCCAAAGTTCTGGAGCGTTCGAAGTGGAGGAGATGGACGACGTCATCACGGATGTAGTGAAGTATGCGGGCTTCTTGCTGAGATGAAGTCCCGCAAGTTCTGGAATCGATGCCACCGCAACACCGTCCACAACAAGAATGCCTTCGCATCGAGGACAGATGGGCGTTGTCGTGGTGACTCTGCCCGAGACACGTGCTGGTGCGTAGGACAAAGGTGCATCGCCGATGTTCGAAAAGGATTCAGAATCTACGTTCGTCCAAGTCACCGAAGTGGTGGCTTGTCTGTTGGTGGTCACTTGGGTTCCGAGGAGAACTCCACTTTGACCAACACGATGAATGTCCTCAGCCGATCCATCTGCATCAATCCAATTGTCGTAATAGCGAACTCTTTTCACAACATCTGCGAAGCCGGTTATTAGGTTCTTTCCTGTGTAGGGCCATTGCACAAGACGCGAGGAGCGCTGAGGGCAGGTATTGCTGATGTCAACGCCATCCAATTCTGCACTGTGTGGAATTTGTGCGACTGAAAGCACCGTCGGAAGAATGTCGATTGATGACACGGGGCAATCGCTGACTTCTGCTGTGTTCTGAAGTGGATATTTGATGAATAGTGGCACTCGATAAATATCTTCCAGAGTGCCCTCGTTGTTGGGGTTCACTTTGTCTCTGTATGACTCGCCTGGTACAAAGGTCAGTCCATGATCTGCAGTGACAATCAACATGGTCCGATTCCAATTTGCTGATTGCTCAAGTTGGTTCAAGAACTCCAGCAGCATCGAATCTGTGGCAATAAATTGTCGAACCATCGCTTGGTACGCGTCTCGCCGTCTGTCGACAACAATGCTGCGACGGGGGTCTGTTTTTAGTTCCCTTGCAAGTCGAATGTCCGTGCTGAACCTCCAAGGACGATGAGGCAAAAGAATGTGTGCAAAATGGACTGTCTCTTCGGTGGCCTGCGAAGTTTTGGAGGCAAAATTTTGCAAGGCTCTGTATTGAAACTCGGCTTGTCGTTCTTCGTCTGGAATCTTGTTCGGGCAGACATCTTTTGGACACAAGTTCGTAATCGATTGATACACGTCCAGTTTCTTGTGGCCGTTTGCAAGGGTGAACAAATTGACGGGGTGGTCTGCAAGGAACGGGTAATTCCGCAATGTCGGCCATTTCCCATCAAGTAGAGCTGGCACGGCTTCTGTCGTGCGCTGCGCAGTGCCAAGCGTGTTGCGGTACCACGTGGATAATGATGCAAGTTTTGCAAACCCTGGGAATCTTTCAGCATTGATCTCTCCATTTGTCTTCAAAAGTGCGTATAAAGGCGCTTCATCGAGTACGAGCCACGCCACCGAGATCCCGGCTTTTGCGTTTCCTCGTATGGTTGTCAGTGGATCGGACTCGTTTGGCGCCAAAGTTTTGGTGTTCGTCATAAACGTCAGCGACAGAATTGCTGCCAGTACAAGAATGAACGCGGCGGAGAAATAGCGAATTTTCATGGATAATTGGCCACAGAGTACAGAAAATTCTTGGGGCCGAGTGAATGTTGGTGACGTCATCGCAGTTTTCTTGCTGTCTAGGGTGGGTTGATGGGTAGACAACGAATTCTTTGGATTGCGATTTTTGTTTTCCTTTGGCCCACCATTTTGCCAACTGTTGTGAAAGCTCAAGCGAGCCCTCGAAACGTCGCTGCATCGTCATGGGTGGGTAAGAAGAGTAAACGTGCGCACGGAGGTTGGTTTCTAACCGCTTCCACAACAGGCGCTAGCGCATCTTTTAGGCTGAAGCGGAAATCATTTGCCATGTGGTACGTGGCGGGTCCTTCGCAAGGCAAACTTGCAGTTCTAGTCAATGGTCGGCGTGTAAAAACGATTGATCAATATTCATCCAAGGTCAGACGCCGTTCAGTCTCTCTGAGTGGTTCCAAATCAGTAAATGTTGTGCAAGTGGTCGCGTTGTCTACTCGAAATGTGAAATCACGTGGTACCAAAGTGAACGTTGATGCATTTTCTCCCTCGTCACGTTCGTGCTCATCGGGTTGTACCAAGAATCCAACGAACGTTGAAGTTAATTCTCCGCAGTTAGCTTCTCTTGGTGACGCCGCTTGGTATCCGACCGACGTTCCGTTAAGAAGTTCAGAAGAGTGGGCCGTTGCAGTCGGAAGTTATGTTCGTGGTCAAGATGTGTTGCCGATAGACACTGCCGTTCCAGTTATACGCGCTGCAGCATGTGATCAGGCTCAGAAGGTCCCACGCGGAATTGTGGTGTTGTCGTTCGGCAAACAAGTTGACGGCGGCACAAACGGATTTGGTCGAACTATTCCGTATAGCACCGTCGTATCAACAGCTGCGGCTTGGGCAGCCGGACTCGCCGAATGTGGGCGTGGCCCATGGGAAGTTTCGTTGGGTACAAGTAATTCCGGATCTGTGACGGGTTACAACGGATTCTTGGGTGGAGCAACATGGGCTCGCATGGTGGAACAAGCGCGGGTGGCGTCTGACGCTCGAGTCGCAATTTCTGCAGCAGTCGATCTTGAACCCGGTTGGGGTCCGCCGGGACAAGCACGTTCCTGGGTGGATGGATTTGTACGAGCATCATCGCTTCGATTGTGGAACTTTGGTTCCGCTGACGGTTGTCCTCAGTCGGTCTCTACTGATCTCACATGTAACAACGGCTGGACTATTGATGACGTGCTGTGGGTGTCATCGCATGCCGGCCCAAACGTTTATGCGATGCCACAAATTCACACACAGAGCGGATCGCAGTCTCGACAGTGGGCGGTGATGGCGGCGCGTGCGGCGGTCATGTCCATGCCGCTTCGAATTGGTGCTATCACCGTGCAAACAGCTGCATGTAGTCAAGTACGAGGTGGTTGTCCCACCACAGGAATTTCTGCGTGGGACGGATGGGCACAACTCCGACGTGCAATCGATGCAATTCCAGGTGCAGTGGGAACACCAGTTGGTGCGCCAATGGATATTCGCTGGGGCTGGGCGAATGGATTTGTTATTCCGCCACCAACGACAACGACAACCACGACATTAACCACCACCACTTCAACTACCTCTACCACCACAACCACTACAACGGTGCCAACGAGTCCACCGACAACATAAAAAAGAGGCCCACCCGCAATGGGTGAGCCTCTTTCGTACGAGTGGTCTTACAGCTGCAAGCTCTTGATTTCCAAGAACTCTTCAAATCCGTATTCACCAAGTTCACGGCCAACGCCTGACTGCTTGTAGCCACCGAATGGTGCGTTTGGATTAAATGCGCCACCGTTGACTGTGACTTGTCCTGTACGGAGGCGACGTGCAATCTCGATTCCAGTTTCCTTGTCCTTTGCAAACACTGCACCCGCGAGTCCATAAACGGTGTCGTTAGCGATTGCAACTGCATCGTCAATGGTGTCGTACGGAATGATGGAAAGAACAGGTCCAAAGATTTCTTCCTGCGCAATTGTCATGTCGTTGCGTACTTCTGAGAACACAGTTGGCTTGACGTAGTAACCAGTGTCAAGTCCTTCTGGTGCACCAGTGCCGCCTGCAATCAACTTTGCACCTTCTTCAATGCCCTTGTTGATGTACATCTGAACGCGATCACGTTGTGCTGCAGATGCGAGAGGCCCAATGTTTGTGCCTTCTGCGAACGGGTCACCCACTTTGATGTTGCTGGCAACGGCGACTGCGAGTTCTTCGGCCTTTGCAAGCTTCGAACGTGGCACAAGCATGCGGCTGAGAAGTGAGCAAGTTTGACCACTGTTGAGGAAGGCCTGGCCAGTGCCACCCATGACTGCCTTTGCGAATGTCTCGTCGTCAAGGTCTTCACAGATGATGTTTGCGCTCTTGCCGCCCAATTCAAGGGCAACTTTCTTAATGGTCTCTGCACCCACTTGCATCACGCGCTTTCCAGCGCGAGTTGAACCGGTGAACGAGATCATGTCAACGTCGGCGCTTGCTGCAATAGCTTCACCGACGACTGGACCGGTTCCGGTGACGAGGTTGAACACGCCTGCAGGGAGACCAACCTCGTGGATAATTTCAGCGAGCATGAATGCGTCAATGGGGGCCACTTCGCTTGGCTTCAACACAACAGTGCATCCAGCAGCCATTGCGAATGCAACTTTTGCAGCAATCTGGTGCAGTGGGTAGTTCCACGGAGTAATACATCCAACGACACCGATTGGTTCACGCACAACGAGTGAGCTACCGATTTCTTTGGAGAAGTTAAACGACTCAGCAAGTGCTGCAGCCTGCTTGAACGAGTTGATGGGGATGCCCACCTGGATGATGTTCGACAATGGCTTGGCCATTCCGGTCTCGCGAGTAATTGCAGACGCAATTTCGTCGAGGCGTCCGCCAAGTGCATCGCCGATGCGATTCATGTATTTTGCGCGCTCTTCTTTTGGAAGGGTGCTCCATGATTCAAATGCGGCCTTTGCAGCGGCGGCAGCCTTCGCCACGTCACCAGCGGTTCCTTCTGGAATGGTGGCCATGACTTGTTCGGTCAATGAATCAAATACGGAGATGGTGGTGGTGCCTTCTGAGGCGACCCATTGTCCATTGATATAGATCTTGTCGTAGGTAGTCATTTGTCTTCCTCTGTCTCAGCCCTCTCGGGAGTAACCCCACGCTAGGCGAACTGGACGACCACGGCTCTAGCGAATGTTGTAGGGAGGGGTGAATATCTGTCAAACTTGACTCGTCGGGCCTTGACGGTCCGCAAGGGGGCAATTGAAACATGAAACTGTCAAAGCTTTTTCCAACCACACTTCTTCTCGTGGCGTCGTTCGCCATGGCTTCGTGCGGGGCGGACCCGTCAAGTCAGCCAGGAGTCGATGTTGATGACAAAGAGGCCAACAAGATTGTGGGTCAAGTCTTTGAGTGGGGAATCGAAGTCAGCGCTGGCAAAGCAAAGGCCGGTGAAGTGATTTTTGCAATTGCCAACTACGGAACAATTGACCATGAGTTCCTCGTGACGAAGACCTCGTTTGAGCCAGGGAAAATTCCCCTTGGCGACAACAATCGTTTTGATGAAGAACTTGATGGCATCGAAGTCATTGATGAAATCAAGGAATGGCCAGTGAATGAGGCGAAGGTTTTGAAACTTGATCTAGAGCCAGGCACCTATGAATTGTTGTGCAACATCGAGGGTCACTACGCAAACGGTATGCATCATTCATTCATCGTTGAATAACGGAAAGTTTGATGCTGCTTCACGAGTGGGGCAGCGCAAGCAGTACAAGACCAGTTGACTCCACTGTCGTCGTTGTGACAGACAAGTGTCGTCCAGTCTTTTGAACCAAGACATTGCTTTGATTTGCGAGCCCAACAACCCCTTTGGCACGGATGATGTTGTGGTCAAGCGATTCGAGATAGCTCACCAACTCTTCTTTCGTGGGTGGTGATGAGAAGTGATGCACTGTCTTGATGAGTTCGTGTATTTGCGAACTCGTTGGCAACGGCGTCACAACATCAAGACTGTTGGCAATTATTTCAATAAGCGATTGTGGAGTGGAAGCAACAAGTGGCGTGTCGGCCGCCAGCTGTTGAAGAAGTTTCTGAGTGTTCTCGCGCTCCTCAGGCGCTGCAATGTCGCTCTTGGTGACGGCTAAAACATCCGCGGATTGGATTTGCCGTACGAATGATTGACGTAGAAGTTGATTCCGAAAAGTGTTTTTCGCTTCGGTGGAGTCGACAAGCACAAGAATGCCGGCATTGGTGAGCCCCTTCATGTGGGTATAGGCGGCAACCGATGTTGGGTCAGAGACGCCACTTGTCTCAATCACGATGAGCTCTGGCAGCTGCGGTCTGTCAAGAATCGAAAACAAGGTGTCTGCGAGTGACTCTCCAATGCTGCAACAGATACAACCGTTCGATAACTCCACTGTGTCTGTTGAATATTGTGAAATCAGTGCCGCGTCAATATTGATGTCGCCGAAATCGTTAACGATGATGGCGGCGTTACGGAGTCCGTTTTGGAGGCAGGCGTTAATTAATGAGGTTTTGCCGGATCCGAGATAGCCACCAATGATGATGACCGGAATCGGCGTGGTTTCACTCATGTTTATTGAGGCCGAGGCTGGGGAACCCCGCCAAGAACTGTTCCCCACACGTTGATGTCCTTGATTGTTTCTGGCACCACTTCATAAGGGTCGTCGTCCAGAACTGTCATATCCGCGAACTTTCCAACTTCGAGAGAACCAATCACATGGTCCATGTGAAGTTGATATGCAGCGTCAATGGTTGCGGCGTGGAATGCTCGGTCAACGCTGATCTTCTCGTTCTCACCGAGAGTTTTCCCTGATGACGTGAGTCGATTAACGGCGCACCACATGGTGTGGAGATGGCCCGGGGGGGTAACTGGTGCATCAGTATGGAATGAGTAGGACAAACCAAGTCGATCTGCGCTCGCACACGGGTTCATTCCGTGAGCGCGGTCTGGGCCAACAGTGATGTCGCGATGTTGATCACCCCAATAAAAAACGTGGTTCACAAAAAAGTTCGCACACATTCCTAAGTTTCGTGCTTTTTTCATCTGTGCTTGTGTAATGAGCTGGGCGTGAGTAGCCGTGTGTCGGTGATTCAGCCATGGGGTTTCTCTAAGAAGAGTCTCAATGGCGTCAATGAATACACCCGATGTTGCACTGCCGTTGCAGTGACAGTGGATACCTATTCCTGCTTCGTGAAATGGGCGTAAGAAATCAACAACTTGTTCCGGCGGCAACAAGAACAAACCGTGGTCGTCGCCTCCGAAATATTGCGGCCATTCAATCACTGCGGTAAAACCTTGAATAGATCCGTCCAACACCATCTTTACAATTGGGAAGTGAAGTTTGTCGTGTGCTTTTGTCTGCGCAGCGAGAACTTTCTGTGCAGATTCAGACATGTCGGTGGCCGAACCCGCCACACGTGATGCAGAAATCACTCTGATGGGGAATGCGTTATCAGCAGTCGCTGTGCTTGTGACATCAAATGCTTTCTCGCTGAGATGAAGCAATGCACCGAGGTCGGTTGCCGAAGTTATTCCGGCGTTTCGCATGGAGTGCGCGAAGTGGGTCAACGTCTCGGGCGATGACACAATTCGACCAATCAATCTGAATTCGTCGGCAGCGAGTGCCATTGCGGCGGGCTCTCGAAGTTCACCATTTGGTTGACCATCGTCATCGAATCCAACGCCTGGAGCCGGATGTCCCGGGCCAATGTCGTACTTATCGAGAATGAAGGAGTTCACCGTTGCAAGATGTCCACTTGCATGAAAGACAAACACGGGGTGTGTGGTTGTGGCCGCATCGAGATGAACTCGCGACAGTCGCTCTGTTGTCATGTAGATGGGGTCAAAACCAGATACCACGATTGCTTCACCTGGCGGGGTAGAGGCCGCAATCGATGCAATACGTTCCGTTAGTTCACGAGTGGACGTCAATCCTTCAATCCATTCACCATTTGGCATCAATCGACCGAAGAACCCCACGTAAGGAATTTGTGCGTACATGCCCGTCATGGCATGCGAGTGGGCTTCCACGAAACCAGCAGTCAATACCTTGTCCGCAAATCGATGATCAACATTGCTGATGCCCCATGACATGCACTCATCAAGAGTTCCCACGCACAGCACTTTCCCGTCGCGAATAGCGATGGCGGTACCAGTAGGGCGAGATGGGTTAGCGGTCCGAATCAGACGCGCTGTGTAGATGACATCAGGCGATGCCGACGTAGTGGTTATAGACACCTTCGTAGTCTTGCCGACTACTCGTGAGTATTAGTAACTGCGTGCAGGCTTCTTGCGGCCACCAGCGGAGTTTCCGCGAGGGCCAGGACGTGAACTCTTGCTTGCGCTGCGAGGTCCACGTGCTGTTCTGTCGTCGCGGCGTGCTGGACGATCATCACGGCTACGTGCTGGTCGATCATCGCGTGAACGTGGTGCACGGTCGTCGCGCTTGTTGTCGCGGTCGAAACGTGGGCGGTCATCACGGCTACGAGGTGCACGGTCATCACGGTCGAAGCGAGGGCGGTCGTCGCGACCACGTGAGCCACGATCGTCACGATCGAAGCGTGGGCGGTCATCTCGTGGTGGGCTATCGTCGGCACGGAATTCGCGATTACGGAATTCGCCACCACCGGCGCGCGCTGGACGACGGTCGTCACGTGAGCGTGAACCGCGGTCGTCGCGGTCAAAACGTGGACGGTCGTCGCGTGAGCCACGATCATCACGTTCGAAACGAGGGCGATCATCGCGACTACGTGAACCACGATCATCACGGTCACGGAATTCGCGACGTGGTCCACCAGAGGAGCGTCCACCACTACGACGTGGGCCACCACGAGAGCCACCACGATTTTGTGGACGACGTTCTTCAATGTCTGGCATTTCACGCTTGGTGCGTTCACCCGGAGCAATCTCGGTGAGGATGTCATCACCAAGAACGACTGTCTTTGTGATGGGGTCGATACCTGCATCACGTGCAAGACGCTTCACATGACGACGCATGTTCTCGGTCACCATGGTGACGACTGTTCCTTCTGCTCCGGCGCGTGCCGTACGGCCCGAGCGGTGAAGGAAAGCCTTGTGCTCTTCTGGTGGATCTGCGTGAATAACAACCGCAATGTCATCAACGTGAATACCGCGTGCTGCAATGTCGGTGGCAACAAGGGTGTCGACTTTTCCGTTGGACAGTGCAGCAAGGTTGCGAGCGCGAACAGCTTGTGACAAGTCGCCATGCAATTCAACGCTTGGTACTCCAGCAGCAACAAGAGCAGCGGTGAGCTTGCGCGCACCATGCTTTGTGCGGGTGAACACAAGTGAACGACCAGGTGCCGCACACAGATCAGCGATGATGTCGAAGCGGTTGCCCTGTGTGACTTGGAAGAAGTAGTGCGTCATCGCGGCTTCGTCGTCTTCGTTTGATTCGACTTCGTGTGTCACTGGATTGCTAAGGAACTTGCGAACCAACTTGTCAATGCCACGGTCGAGTGTTGCTGAGAACAGCAAGCGCTGACCTTCACGAGGGGTCTTTTCAAGAATGCGTGTGACGTGCTCGAGGAATCCAAGCTCTGCCATGTGATCGGCTTCGTCCAAGATGGTGACTTCAACTGCGTCGAGTTCGATTTGTCCTGACTCCATTAAGTCAATGAAACGACCAGGGCATGCAACAACAATGTCGACACCATTGCGCATTGCGTTGATTTGACCGTTGTAGCTCACGCCTCCATACACGGTGGCGGTGCGCATACCGAGTGCATCGGCGAGTGGGTCAAGTACATCGCACACCTGGTTTGCCAATTCACGTGTTGGCACCAAGATGACGGCACGCGGACGGTAACGATCACGATGGTTGCCGCTGTTGTGCAGACGAGTCAGCATTGGTAAGCAGAACGCGAGGGTCTTTCCAGAGCCGGTGCGGCCACGGCCGAGTGTGTCGCGGCCCGACAGTGCGTCGGCAATGGTGGCCTGTTGAATGGGGAAAGGGCTGACAATTCCTTGACGGGACAGCTCATCTACCAGGGGCGTGGGCAGGCCAAGGTCAGCAAAAGTAACTGGACGGGGGTCCATGGGGGTATCTCCCTTGTAAGGGCCATAGATACCGGTTTGTACCCATGGACAAATGAATGAATTTCAACCGTACAACAGAACCTGTGGAAAACCTAGGGATACCTCAGGATTTCTTTTCACATCACCTATTGACACGAAGGGTTAGTTGTGCAGTGTCACCTTGATTGCTGCGTCGCCGGCCGTGGTTCCTTTGCCAAGAATCTTCTTCACGAGTGAAAACACACCCAGAAGCTTTACGCCGATGGAGTACTTCTTCGCAATCAACTTCGACACCTCTTCTACTTGTGTGTCATTAAGAAGAAGCGCGCTTCCAATGTGAGTGGTTGCGCCTTCGACAATCTTGCCGCGTGAATTGCAAACGGTGAGAGTTGCACGCGCATCGTTTTTGATACGACGAACTTTGTACGCGGTCGGGTCTGTTGTGAATGCATATCCGCCGTCATACGGAACAACCCACACTGGAGTTGCGACGGGTGTTCCATCTTTTTTGTAGGTCACAAACGACACGTACTTTGCTGCGTCTACATCAGCTGGCATGTGAAATCTCCAATGCATAGAGTCGAAATGGTCGGGGTGGGGAGACTTGAACTCCCGGCCTCCTGGTCCCAAACCAGGCACGCTACCAACTGCGCCACACCCCGTGGTGTCCGTCTTACGCTATCGGTGGACGGACAAATCTGAGAACTATTTGGCTCGTTTTGCTTCTCGTGCCAAACGCTTCGCCGTGCGGCCAATTGGCTCGAGGTGGCGATGATCGAGGTCACCGATCTCCTGGCCATTTGAAAACAACACGCGATAACGAAGCCAATTGAAGCCATTCGCAAGGATGACTTTGCCCTCTGTTCCCTCGGGAGCACCGTCAATTCCGTCTTTGGCGACCACTTTGTCGCCAACGCGCAAGTTGATTTGGCCCTGATGTGGGTTGGCGAGAGCGTGTGGCTTCCAAAGCGTCATGTCTCCATTATTGCGGGAAACGGAGCATGGAAGGCGAACCGATACACTCCGAACCCTGTGAAAAGCACTCTCGAAGCCCTAGAAGGCAACAAGGTCAAGCTCTCCATCGAGGTTGACGAAGCCGAATTTGACCGCAATATCGACGCCGCGTTCCGCAAGATCGCACGTGAAGTACGTCTTCCTGGGTTCCGCCCGGGCAAGGCGCCACGCAAGATTCTGGAAGCCCGTATCGGTATGGACGCCGCACTTGGACAGGCATTGCAAGATGCCATTCCTGAATACCTCAGCAAGGCAGTGCGCGAACACAACGTCGACCTCATTGCTCAGCCTGAAGTCAATTTGTTGAACAACAACGAGCCCGCAGCTGAAGGTTCGACTGAAGTTCCACCATTTGAATATCCAGTGAAGTTCGAGGCTGTGTGTGAAGTGCGCCCCGAAGTACAAGTTCCTGGATATGCAGGACTACGTGTTGAGTTGGTGAACCCATCACTCACCGACGAAGAGTTAGACGAAGCAATCTCCACCGAGCGCCGCCGTTTCGGATCGCTTGTTGATGTGGATCGTCCTGCAGCAGTGGGGGACAACGTTGTTATCGATCTCGTTGGTACACGCGACGGCGAACCAGTTCCAGGACTCAATGTTGATGAATGGACCTATGAAGTGGGTCGCGGTTGGGTTGCTCCAGGTTTCGACGACCAACTCACCGGTTCGAAGAAGGGCGACACGCTCACATTCTCTGCCGTTCCAAATGGCACCGAAGAATCCGCAGATTTCACCATCACCGTGAATCGCGTACAAGAACTTGAAGTTCCAGAACTTACCGATGCATGGGTGGCTGAAAACATTGCAGACGCAGACTCCATTGAAGAGTGGAAGACGGCCCTTCGTGCTCGTTACGAAGAAATGCGCATGAACCAAATGCGTCGCACTGTTGTTGATCGTCTCACCGACGAGTTGGAAAAACTCGTTGAGATCGAAGCACCAGAAGCAATGGTCAACAATGACTTGCAGGCTCGAGTACAAAACACCTTGCAGCAGTTCCAAGCGCAAGGCATCGCGCTCGACCAGTGGTTGTCGGCCACCGGACAAGACGCTGATTCGTTCATCGCAGGAATGAAGACACAGTCTGAAAAGGCAGTCAAGGTAGACCTCGCATTGCGCGCAGTTGCCGTAGCTGAAAACCTCGCCGTGACAGACGAAGACCTCGAAGCAGAGTTTGAGCAAATCGGTATTCGAGTAGGCGAAAAGACCGCCAAGGTTCGTCGTGCGTACGAGCAGAACGATGCGGTCACCGACTTGGCGGCTCAGATGCAGAAGTCAAAGGCTTTGGAATGGCTCCTCCATAACGTCACATATGTAGACCAAAATGGAAACGAGATGAGCACAGATACGGTGCTGGGTGAGCATGATCACGATCACGACCATGACCACGACTAGTCAAGGATTCGCGCAATGAATTTTCAGAATTACTACGTTCCAAACGTCACGGAAACCACAAGTCGTGGCGAGCGCGTGTACGACTTGTACTCACGTTTGTTGAAAGAGAACATCATCTTTCTGGGAACTCCAATCGATGACACCATCGCCAACTTGATTTGCGCACAGCTCATTCACTTGGAAAGCGAAAATCCAGACCGCGACATCAACATCTACATCAACAGCCCTGGTGGAGACATCAACTCGTTGTTCGCGATTTACGACACCATGCAGTTCATCAAGAACGACATTGCGACAATCTGTCTCGGTCAAGCCGCATCGGCCGCAGCAGTCTTGTTGGCCGCTGGCACCAAGGGCAAGCGCCTTGCTCTTCCGCACAGCCGCGTTCTCTTGCACCAGCCATATGGCCAGGTGGGCTACGGCCAGGTCACAGACCTTGAAATCGCCGCCAAAGAGATCCTTCGTATGCGTGATCTATTGGAGGAAATCCTTGCCAACCATACGGGCCAAAGCATTGAGCGCATCCATACCGACACAGACCGTGACTTCGTATTGGAAGCACAAGAGGCCCTTGAGTATGGCATTATCGATGATGTGATTTCTTCACGTCAGCTTGCGGACCGCTCCGGTCCAATTCGCTGATTCACATCTCGAGGGAGGGCCTTCGTGGCCAAATTTTCAGACACCGGCGAACTCTTAAAGTGTTCGTTCTGTGGCAAGTCGCAGAAGCAGGTCAAGAAGCTCATTGCTGGACCTGGCGTGTATATCTGCGATGAGTGCATCGAGCTGTGCAATGAAATCATTGAAGAAGAAGTCGGCGAACGCTCCGATGTCCGTCTCGACTCACTTCCGACTCCCGTAGAGACCCGCGCATTCCTCGACGAATATGTCGTGGGGCAAGAGCGCGCGAAGAAAGTTCTCTCCGTTGCCGTTTTCCATCACTATCGCCGTCTGCAGTATCTGCAGCAGAACACCGGAATCCGTCGCGATGACGTGGAATTGCAAAAGAGCAACATCCTCATGTTGGGCCCAACCGGTTGTGGCAAGACTCACCTAGCCCAGACATTGGCTCGCATGTTGAATGTTCCGTTTGCTGTGGCCGACGCAACTGCACTGACTGAAGCTGGTTATGTCGGTGAAGACGTTGAAAACATTCTGCTAAAGTTGTTGCAGGCCGCTGACTTTGATGTGAAGCGTGCAGAGCAGGGAATTGTCTACATCGACGAAATCGACAAAGTCGCCCGCAAAGCAGAGAACCCCAGCATCACGCGAGACGTTTCGGGAGAAGGGGTCCAGCAGGCACTCTTGAAGATTCTCGAGGGAACTGTTGCATCGGTTCCGCCTCAGGGTGGACGCAAGCATCCGCATCAAGAGTTCATTCAGATTGATACCACCAACGTGTTGTTCATCTGTGGCGGCGCTTTCTCCGGTCTTGAACAAATCATCGAGCAACGCATTGGGCACAAGGGTGTTGGCTTCCACGCCACCGTTGAGTCAAAGGCCGATAAAGATCCGGGCGAGTTGTTTGCACAAGTGCTTCCAGAAGATCTTCTGAAGTTCGGAATGATTCCAGAGTTCATTGGTCGTTTGCCAATGGTTGGCGCTGTTCATGCGTTGGACAAGTCGGCGTTGATGAGCATTCTCACTGAACCAAAGAACGCACTCGTCAAGCAGTACGTGAAGATTTTCGAATTTGACGATGTTGAACTCGACATCACACCCGATGCGCTTGAAGCGATTGCCGATTTGGCGCTCACTCGTGGTACCGGCGCTCGCGGACTTCGCGCCATCTTGGAAGAAACACTTCTCGATGTCATGTATGAAGTTCCTGGCCGTACCGACATTGCAAAAGTTGTGGTGACTGCCGATTGTGTTACCGACAAAGCAATGCCAGAGTTCGTGCTGAAGGGTGCTACTCGCGCACCACGTCAACGTCGCGCCGCATCCTGAGGTTTCTGTGAATTTCGAAGAAGCGCTTCTCTACATGGACGAGCACGCCTCGTACGAGAAGACAGGGCGCATTACAGACCCATCGATTTCAAATATTGAACAACTGTTGGCCGTCTTGGGTGACCCACAGCGGGACTATCGCGTCATTCATGTGACAGGGACAAACGGCAAAGGGTCCACATCGCAGATCATCACCAAAATTCTCATGGCACATGGTTTGAAGGTTGGCACTTATTGCAGTCCGCACTTGGAAAGTGTGCGGGAGAGAATTTTGGTGAATGGCGAACCAATTCACGAAGAAGATTTCGCAGAGTCCGTGGCGGCGATTGCAAATGCAGAGGGAATCTCTGGAGTTCGTCCTACATATTTTGAAATTGTTACCGCCGCTGCGTTTCGCTGGTTTTCAGATGATGCCGTAGAAGTTGCAGTAGTTGAAGTGGGAATGTTGGGCAGATGGGATGCAACAAATGTTGTGTCGCCAGATGTTTCTGTAGTGACAAACATCGCGTTAGATCACACCGAGTTTGCTGGTCCAACTCTTGAACATATTGCTCGAGAAAAGGCTGGAATCATCAAGGCTGAAAGCGTCGCTATCATTGGAGAGACGCGCGATTCGCTGAGAGAGATCTTCCTCAGCGAACCACATTCGGACATTGCGTTTCGCAGAGAACATTTTGACGTGGTTGAAAATCATCTTGCGCTTGGCGGCCGTTCGCTCCACATTCGTACTAGTCATGCGGATTACGTTGATTTGTTTCTTCCACTGCACGGATGGCATCAAGGCGACAATGCTGCCGTTGCGATTGCGGCTGCTGAAGCGTTCTTCGGTGGCGCACTTGACCGCGACGTTTTGATGGAAGGTCTCGCAACAGTGGTGATGCCCGGACGTTTTGAAGTTGTTGGTCATCAACCACTCGTCATTCTTGATGGAGCTCACAATCCGGCTGGCGCAGATGTCTGTTCAAGTGTGTTCTTTGATGACTTTGATCCGCATGGTCGACGAATCCTCATTGTCGGAGCATTGGGTGGGCGAGACCTCGTTGACACTCTCTCTGCGTTGAAGGCCGATGAGTTCGAGATGGTGATTTGTTGTACTGCTCCGTCGCCGCGTGCTCGGCAGGCGCGCGAGATTGCCACTGTCGCAAATGACATGGGATGTTCGAATGTCCAGGCGGTGGACACGGTGGAAAGAGCCTGTGACGTCGCCCTCGCTGATGCCACCGGTGATGACGCCATTCTCATTGCGGGGTCCCTGTATGTGGTGGGAAGCGCCCGTTCACATTTACGCAAAGTGCTTCCGTAAAGGGTTTCAGCGGAATTCGGGCCCTAACGCCTGCCCAGCCCGTAGCCTGTCAGGATGTCTAATCGCACCCTCGTCCTCCTGAAGCCAGATGCCGTCGAACGCGGTCTTGTTGGCGCCATCATCTCCCGTTTCGAAAACAAGGGCCTTCGCCTTGTGGGTATGGAATTGCGCACTCTCGATGCCGCCATCTTGGAGCGCCACTACGAAGAGCATGTGGGCAAAGGTTTTTATGGCGAGCTCGTGCAGTTCATGGCACGCGGTCCAGTGGTGGCAATGGCCGTTGAAGGTCCTGAAGACACCTGGGAAATTGTCCGCACCATGATGGGCGCCACCAACCCAGCGAAGTCGGCACCGGGAACCATTCGCGGTGATTTTGGAACCTTGTTCACCGAGAACTTGGTGCACGGAAGCGACTCAGCAGAGTCCGCTGCACGCGAGCTTGGAATCTTCTTCCCCGCTCTCTAAGGCGAGGGTCGTTACCATTTCCACAGACGTCATGGTTCGCCATGGGGTCGGGGAGAGTTACTCATGAGTCGCAACAACCCGTTGGCAATTGGTCGAGATATTGCCATCGACCTCGGAACAGCAAACACGCTTGTCTATGTACGTGGACAAGGCGTGGTGCTGAACGAACCATCGGTTGTTGCCATCGACATGCGCGATGGTCGTCCGGTTGCTGTCGGTTGGGAAGCGAAGCGCATGCTTGGTCGCACACCGAAGAACATTGAAGTGATTCGTCCGTTGAAAGACGGCGTCATCGCCGACTTTGACGTGTGCGAGAAAATGCTTCGCTATTTCATTCAGCGAATTACCACCAGCCGTTGGAGTAAGCCACGCATGGTGATTTGTGTTCCATCTGGAATTACCGGAGTAGAACAGCGCGCAGTGCAAGATGCAGCTGAATATGCGGGCGCTCGTCGTCCAGTGCACATCATTGAAGAACCAATGGCTGCAGCAATTGGTTCCGATCTTCCCGTTCATGAACCAAGCGGCAACATGATTGTTGACATTGGTGGCGGCACAACAGAAGTTGCAGTGATTTCGTTGGGCGGAATTGTCGTGGCACAGAGTGTGCGCGTGGCCGGTGACGAATTGGATGAAGCAATCGTGTCGTATGTACGCACAGAATTCAGCCTTGATATTGGCGTCAACACCGCCGAAGAAATCAAGATTCAGATGGCCTCTGCATGGCCGTTGTCGCAGGAATTAACTGCTGATGTTGGTGGTCGAGACACAGTATCTGGACTGCCGCGAACCATTGAGATCACATCAGATCAGGTACGCGACGCCATCGCAGAACCAGTTGCTGCAATGATTGACGCTGTGAAGTCAACACTTGACAGAACGCCACCAGAATTGGCCGCAGACATCATGGACAGAGGTATTTACCTGTCTGGTGGCGGCGCACTTCTCACTGGCCTAACACAGCGCATTCATCATGAAACTGGAATGCCGTGTTATGTGGCGCCAGATCCGTTGTACGCAGTCGCTATTGGTTCAGGTCGCGCGCTTGAAAACATAGAAGCGATGCGCGGAATGATGTCCTCACCAGGACTCGATCAGTCGTAGACGTATCTCCGTGATGGGTTCAACCTTTACACGGCGCAGAGCAATCTTGTTGCTCACGCTGACGTCAGTTCTCCTCATCACGCTTGATCTTCGAGGCAGTTCGGTTGTCAATGGCTCGCGCTCACTGTTTGGAACATTGTTTCGCCCCATTGAAAGCGCCACACGCGTGGTCACTCGGCCAATTCAAAACACATGGCATGGAATTACTCATTACAACGACGTTGTAGAAGAGAACCGTCGCCTGCGAGACCTTGTTGCCTATGGTCAGGGCGCAAATATTGCGGCGATTGCAACAGTGCGCGAAGCACAAGAGCTTCTTGCCCTGAACGGTTTGCCTACCTTGGCTGGTATTTCGTCGTGCACTGCTCAAGTGGTGGGTCAATCACCATCGAATTTTTCTCAGACTGTTGAAATCAACCGCGGAAGCGAATGCGGCATCAAGGTGGGTATGCCGGTTCTCAACGCAGCTGGAATGATTGGCAAGATCACGAACGTGTACAACAAGCGAGCGGTCGTCATGTTGCTCACCGACCCTGCGTATTCATTGTCTGTGAAAGTGGTGAACACGCCACCCACAACGACAACCACAACAGTTCCTGGTGCATCAACAGACTCCACCACCACAACGACCACCACCACCACAACGACAACCACAACGGTGCCGCGAACGACGACATCCACCATCAAGGGTTTCACCCCAGGCTCAACGCTTCCTGTCACCACCACGACGAACGCTGCAGGTGTGACAACACCGCCTGGAACTGCGGGCCCAAATCGGCCAGGGCAAAACACCAATACACAAATCACGGTGCCACCAGGTGCGGACTTGCCATTACGTGAAACCGGTGCGTTGGAGGGTCGCGGTCTCACGAAGAGTCCTGTTGTTCGTTTCATTGAGAATCAACCGCGCTTTGGTGCTGTGACAATTGGATCACCAGTGATTACTGCTGGCGGTGCAACATCTCTCGCTCCGCCAGACATTGTTGTTGGCACCGTCAGCAAAGTGGTGAAGAGAACCGGAACGCTTGGTCCGATTCTTGAAGTGAAGTTGTCGGCAGATCTCAGCAATCTCAACTTTGTGCGTGTGCTGTTGTATCAACCAATTACAGAACGTCCAGCGGAGCCGTAATGGACGCCATTTTGCAATTTGCAGAGAATCGCTACACGCGATTGGTGTTGGTGGGGCTGATGTTTCTTTCGTTGCAGACCACTCTCTTTAACGAGATGCGTCCGTTCAATGTTTGCCTTCAAGTGATGTTGCTGTTAGCAGCGTCGTGCGGATTGGCCAAAGGTTCGTCAACTGGGGCCGTTGCTGGGTTCGTTGTCGGATTGCTGTACGACTTTGTGTTGACGACTCCACTCGGTTTATGTGCTGCGGTGTTTGCACTTGTTGCGTATCTCGCAGGTTTTGCTCACTCGTTTGTGCATGAATCAACGTGGTGGTCGCGCAGTTTGGTGGCAAGTGGCGCAAGCGCGATTGGGATGATTCTTCTTCCCATCGCTTTCACGGTTACTGGAGCCGAGGGAGTGTTGACACTCCACATTTTCGTGGTGGCACTAGTAGTAGCTGCGTTTAATGCAATCTTCAGTGTGCCTGTAGAGATGGTGTGCCGTTGGGCCCTTCGAGATCCCGCACCGGAGAGATAAATGGTTGGCGGCCGTACAGTTTCACGACTCACTGTTTTGGTGATCGTCGCAAGCTCTTTGTTAGGGCTGTTGACGATTCGCTTGTGGTTCCTGCAAGCAATTGATGCGCCGGCCCTTGAAGTGAAGGTGCGAGAGGTTCGTACACGAACCATCAAGATCTCGCCAGAGCGCGGACGAATCTTTGACATCAAGGGAAGAATTGTTGCTGACAATGAGCGCATTCTCACGCTCACCATCGAACGTGCAGTGATCGCAAAGCCACTTGCGCGTCAGCAGATGTGGAATCGATTGTCAGGCGCATTGAACATGTCGGTGACTCAACTTGATGACCGTTTCGCGTCTAAGCGATACGACCAGTTGCAACCGTTGCCGCTGAAAGAAGACATTTCTGAAGATCTTGCGGTGTATATCCGCGAACGAAGCGAGGATTACCCAGGCGTTGATGTTCGTGAGGAATGGAGACGCGAGTATCCGTTCGCGCCAGTTGCTAGTCACGTCGTGGGTTTCCTTGGAGCAATTCCAGCTGGTGAGAAATCAGAGAATTACTACAGAACGCTCGGATACGACCCTGATGCTCGCGTTGGCCAATTCGGGGTAGAGCAAACCTATGAAGCAGTGTTGCGTGGAACTCCTGGCTATGTGAAATACGAAGTCGACTCTCGTGGTCGATTTTTACGACAGCTTGAACGTAAAGATGCAATTCCTGGCAACGACATTCAATTGACCATTGACTTGGAGATGCAACAGTTCACGGAACAAGCGTTGCAGCAAGAATTGTTGATGCGACGTCGAACTGAGGCCCCAACAGTTCTGTCATTTGGTGAACCAGATCCGCGATATCCCGAGGTCACCTATTACAAAGCACCAGCAGGTTCTAGTGTTCTGTTGAATCATGAGACGGGTGAGATTGCCGCAATGGCGAGTTATCCGAATTTCGACAATCGCTGGTTTAACGCGGGAATTAGTTCGGAGAAGTTCAATCAACTATTCCCAAAGACTGATGACCCCGACATGTCCATCTTGGTGAACCGTGCCATCTCTGGTCGATACAACTTGGGTTCAACATTCAAACCGTTTGTTGCATATGCGGCGTTGAACACTGGTCAATTACCAAACGGCACGCAATACACACTCCGTGACCAAGGGACATACAAGTTGTCCAGCATTCCCGATGAACGCTGCCAATTGAACGTGAAGTGCATTTTCAAAAATGTAAACTGCGGCAACGGTGCGCCGTGTAAGTACGGACGCATCAACATCGTGACAGCGCTTGCAGTGTCATCAGACGTCTTCTTTTACAAGATTGGTGAAGAGATCTTTACCGAACGCGGCAATCGACCGATTCTTGAAGAGCAAGTGCGACAATTCGGATTTGGTTCACCAACAGAAATTGATCTTCCATACGAGTACATCGGCACCGTGCCAAGTCGTGCATTGAAGCAACGCTTGGCCGCAAGTGGCGCGATCGCAAAAGAAGAGGGCAAGGGCTATTACGTTGGCGACAATGTGCAGTTTGCAATCGGCCAGGGATTGTTGTCTGCGTCTCCTCTCCAATTGGCAGTTGCGTACGGAACACTTGCGAACGGCGGGAAAGTGGTGCGTCCTCGCGTTGTGCGGGCAATTTGGGCACCGGGCACACCTAATGGTCGATCAAATCGAGTGAATCTCGATGAGGGAACCATTATTCAGGATTTCAGTGCACCACAAATCGTTCGCGACATTGGTGCGCGTCCTGAAGTCTTGGAACCAATTGTGAGAGGTCTCACACGAGTGATCACTGGTCCAGGCGTCACCTCTGACATCTATCACTCAACAACTGGAGAAAAACTCTTCCGTTCATTCCCAAAGCGCGCACTTCCACTAGCTGGGAAAACAGGAACAGCACAAGGAGCGGGAAATCTTCCATGGAATGACTCATCCGCATTCGCCGCATTTAGCAAGAATCCGAAGTACCCATACACCGCGTCTGCGTATTTGGAAAAGAGTGGTTTTGGTTCACGGGCAGCTGCTCCTGTGGTGAAGTGCGTGTTCACCGCACTTATCAAGAAAATTCAAGTTGCGCCAGCAGTTCCATCTGATCCGCTTGATCCGAACAGTTTTGAAGTGGCAGCGCCTCAAGCACTTCCAAATCCGTTGTGTCTTGTAGGCACTGGTTCATCGGTGCGTGACTAATGGCTCGCACGGTTTTTGCGCGTCGTCCTAATTCCGGATTAGGAAATATTCGAAGAGGTTTTGCCGACCCCACGCGAACCATCGACTGGATCTTGATGGGGGCAGTGTCTGCTCTCACCATCATCGGCATGTTCATGATTTATTCGGCGACTCGCCCGCGTTTGTTGAATCGCGGCGCCGACCCGTATTTCTTTGTTGAACGACAAATCATTTTCGTGATGATTGCAATCGTCGTCATGGCAGTTGTCATGTGGATGGACTATGTCCAATTGCGGGGAAGTGCAGAACTGTTTTATGCCGCCACCATTGTGTTGTTGATTTTGTTGTTTGTTGCTGGCTCTGTGACAGGTGGTGCGCGACTGTCATTCGACCTTGGGCCAATTGCAATTCAGCCATCCGAACTTGGAAAAGTCACCACGCTGTTATTGCTGGCTGGATTCTTGGCAGAGGACGACACCGAGACGGTGCGGTACGAGAGATTCATCCAGTCTCTCTTCATCGTTGGTCTCCCAGTTGTTCTCGTTGCCATTCAGCCAGACCTAGGTTCCGCATCAGTCTTTGTGGCGTGTGCGATGGGTGTGTTGTTGGTGGCAGGGGCTGACATCAAATACATCATCCTGATTACGTCGTTGTCTGTGTTCTCCGTTGTGGCAGGCGTGGTGTCTGGAGTTGTGAAGGATTACCAGTTACGACGAATCACCGGATTCTTGAATCAAAACTCTGACTCAGCCGCATTGCAGACCTTGGTGACGCAAGTTCGATTCGCGAAGCGTGCTGTTGCAACAGGTGGGTTTTTTGGAAAGGGCTATCTCAACGGACCCCTCACAAACGGCGCCTTCATTCCGGTTCAGTCGACGGACTTTGTGTTCTCGGCCGTGGGTGAGCAGTTCGGCATGTTGGGTGGGGCCATCGTTCTTGGCTTGTTTGTGGTGGTGCTGTGGCGGATCTATCGAATCGCCCGCATGGCCCAGGATCGACTTGGGTTCCTCATTTGCTCGGGTGTCTTCACCATGATTTTGTGGCAGACCTTCCAGAACATCGGGATGACCATGGGAATCACGCCCGTGTCGGGGGTGCCTTTGCCATTTGTGTCCTACGGCGGGTCGCACATGGTGGCATTTGCCATCATGATTGGCCTCGTCCAGAGCGTTCATATGCGCCGTTTCCGTTAGAACTGGCAGGTAACCTTCCACAAGGCCGAAAAGGTCCCGTGGCGCCCATCGTGGCTGCGCATGGGACTCATGGCGCGCGGTCTGCGCGACGTGAGAGAGGAAAATTTCATGGATACCAACGGTTCTGCCGACGATAGGGCAGCCGATAACTCACAAGTGTCTCGAGATGGCGCATCGCGTCCCGAGGGTTCCACCGGTCCAAAGAAGCGTCGCCGCGGATCTCGCGGAGGGAAGAATCGTCGGAAGCCTGGTGAGACAGCGGGTTCGCCGGAGTCCTCATCTGGGCCAACTCAGTCATCACCGCCTCCTGCAGGTCCGCCGCGCAAGCCTCAAATTGGTGACACCCGCCCAGCGCCCGCGCCCGCACCTGTAGCTAGTGAAGAAAAGTCTGGCGATGCAGCCAAGAAGAAGCGCCGCCGCGGTGGTCGTGGTCGTTCGCGTTCTGGCGGTCAAAGTGGACGCGATGCTGCTCAGATGGATGCCGAGATCATCGAGCGCCGTCGTGGTCGTGAGCGCAATGGTCGTCCTGTCGGTCGTTACCTCATGTGTGTGCAGGTCCGCGATGGCGTGACTCAAGTGGCCGTGATGGAAGGTCGCTCGCTGATTGAGCACTATGTCAGCCGTCCAGCCGACGATGTGGGTCAGATTCACGGAAATATCTACATGGGTCGGGTACAAAACGTGCTCCCAGGCATGGAAGCGGCGTTTGTTGACATCGCCACACCAAAGAACGCAGTGCTGTATCGCGGTGACGTTCAGTTTGATGGCGAAGATGTCGATACAAAAGACACCGCCCGTATCGAACACATCTTGCGCTCGCGCCAAATGATTTTGTGTCAAGTCACGAAGAATCCAATTGGTGCAAAAGGTGCGCGACTCACGCAAGAAGTCTCCATTCCCGGACGTTTCGTTGTGTTGATTCCAAACTCAAAGACCTACGGCATCTCAAAGCGTCTTGATGATTCTGAACGTCGTCGTCTTCGTAACATTCTCGATCGTGTGAAGCCCGCTGAGCACGGCGTCATTGTCCGCACCGCTGCAGAACATGCCACCGAACATGAACTCACCGCTGACATGACTCGTTTGCTTGATGAATGGGCAGCCATTGAAGAAGCTGCAAAGACGGCTACTGGACCTCAATTGCTGTATCGCGAACCAGAACTTGCGGTGCGCGTGATTCGCGAAGAGTTCAATGCTGACTATCGCGGTGTCGTCATTGATGACCGTCGACTGTATGAAGACGTTCGCAGTTACATTCAGGCGTTCAACCCTGAATTGGCAGACCGCGTGGAATATTTCGATCGCGATGCCGAACCGTTGTCATTGTTTGAAACTCAGCACGTGCACGAGCAGTTGCACAAGGCCCTCGACCGCAAGGTGTGGTTGCCATCTGGTGGTTCGCTCATCATTGAACACACCGAAGCTCTCACGGTGATCGACGTGAACACAGGCAAGAACGTGGGTACGTCGAATCTTGAACAAACCGTATTCCAGAACAACCTTGAAGCTGCCCAGGAAGTGGCGCACCAGTTGAGGCTGCGCGACATCGGCGGAATCATCGTCATTGACTTCATCGATATGGAGATCAAAGAGAACCGCAAGAAGGTGGTGGAGTCGTTCCGTCAGGCCCTGTCGCGCGACAAGACCCGCACTCAGGTGTTTGATATTTCAGAGTTGGGCCTCGTGGAGATGACTCGAAAGCGAATCGGCGAGGGTCTCATTACGGCATTTGCCGGGGAATGCCCAGAGTGCTCCGGTCGCGGAATGAAAGTGGATTTCGGTCTGCTCGACTAGTTCCTCTTCACAGATTCAGTCCGAAAATCCGTGAAATCAATGGCCCTGCACGGTGTCAGTGGCCCAGAAAGGCAGATAGGGTAGGAAACCGCTATGTACGCAGTGATCGCATCCGGTGGAAAGCAAGAGAAGGTATCGCAGGGCCAGCAGGTCCAGTTAGAGCTTCTTCATGTCGAAGATGGTGCAGAGGTTTCTCTCACACCAATCCTCGTCGTTGACGGTTCCACAATTTTGTCCACCCCAGACCAGTTGAAGGGCGCATCCGTGAAGGGTCGCGTTCTTGGTACCGCAAAGGGACCAAAGATTGACGGCTTTACCTATAAGCGCCGCACCAACCAGCGTCGTCGCTTCGGTCATCGCCAGAAGTACTCTGTTGTCGAGATCACATCCATCGCGAAAGGCTGATCAAGAATGTCAAAGACAAAGGGCGGCGGCTCAACAAGAAACGGCCGCGACTCAAATGCACAACGCCTTGGCGTAAAAGTTTTCGATGGCACTGTCATCACCGCTGGAACAATCATCATCCGTCAGCGCGGAACCAAGACTCACCCAGGCAAGAACGTGGGAATTGGTAAGGACGACACCTTGTTTGCTTTGGCAGACGGAAGCGTGAAGTTCGGTGAGCGTCGCGGCCGCAAGGTTGTCGACGTGGTTCCTGCTGAATAATCACAGCACTCACAACTTCTTGTAATAGGCGCACCGCAAGGTGCGCCTTTTGCTTTATCTGGTTTTAACCAGCAAGCAGGGTGTCGATGCCTTGCGGAAGTTTGTGGACTGGGTAGTCCAGTAATTCAACGGCTTGTTTGCATGCGAAGCGATCGGTCATGCCACCCACGTAGTTCACGGCCTCTCGTGCTGCGGTGACGGTGTGTGCATCGAATGGATTGTCCTGCCATGACGCCAACAGCATGGGGTGAGCAATGTAATGCTCAACAAGCGGACGCAACATGTCGATGACGCTCTGGGCTTGAATTCGCGACTCTGGTCGGTGGTAGATGGTGTCGTAATTGAAGCGGCGGAACACCGCCAACGCTTCTGCAACATCTGGCACCATTCCAATGCGGCCCGTTTCCGCTGTGGCCTCAATCATTGCGGTGATGAATGCACTGAGTTGTTGGCGACGTGTGACCCCACAACGAGTACGGACAATGTCTGGTAAATCGTCTGGAGTGACAACGCCGGCATAGACGGCGTCTTCAAAGTCGTGACACACATACGCAATGCGGTCGGCCCAGCTGACAATTTCGGCTTCTGGTGTTGACGGCGCAGGACGTGACCAACTGTGGTTGCGAATTCCATCCAATGTTTCACGACACAAGTTGAGTGGTTGAAGAACGACGTCTGCACCCCACACGGCGTGGTCGTAACCATCTTCAATGTAGGGAGATAACGCGTCTTCACTGGCGTGTCCACCAGGACCGTGACCACAATCGTGCCCTAATGCGATGGCCTCTGTGAGTGCAACATTGAGGCGAAGAACTCGGGCAACGGACACTGCGACTTGCGCGACTTCCAATGCGTGTGTAAGTCGAGTGCGCTGATGATCGTCAGGGAAAACAAACACTTGAGTTTTTCCCGCAAGGCGTCGAAACGATGATGCGTGGAGAATGCGGTCTCTATCGCGTTCAAAGCATGTGCGAAATGGATCGTCGTCTTCTGGAATGGCTCGGTGTCCGGGGCCGACAGCTCTGGTGGCAAGTGGCGCCATCGCTGCGTCTTCGCTTGCCTCACGTGTGGCGCGAGTGGCGATGTCGGTGGAGCCAATACCTGCCCAGGAATCAGCATGGGCAAGGGTGATGGCAGACGAGGTGTTGCCATGCATGGTGGAGACCCACGTGTCATTGCGATCTGTGGTGGGGGTGTCGTCCATATGTTCCACGATAGGTGAGTGGTGTGTCGCTTCTGGGGGAAGGAATGCCCGTAGCCTTGGACAGTCCCTATGAGTGTGTTCGTCGATGAAGCCCAACTAAATGTTCGCGGTGGAGATGGCGGAGCAGGCTGCGTCAGTTTCCGTCGAGAGGGCCCCGTTGCCTTCGGTGGACCAAACGGTGGCGACGGTGGCAAGGGCGGAGATGTCTGGCTGATTGCGGATAGAAACGTGGCCTCGTTGTTGGCCTTCCGTGATCACCCACACCGTCGTGCAGCTAACGGAGTTCACGGAAAAGGGAAAGACCTTCACGGTCGCCGTGGCGAAGATTTGTATGTGGCGGTTCCAGAGGGGACCATCGCAAAGGACATGTACACCGGTGAAATCCTCGCCGACTTACAGAATCATGGCGACAAATGGCTCGCGTCTCCAGGTGGTCGCGGTGGTCGCGGTAATCACAAATTCATGAATAACAAACGACGCGCTCCTTCGTTTGCCGAACAAGGCGAAGAGGGAATTGAGCGTTGGTTGTTGTTGGAATTGAAACTCATGGCCGACGTCGCGTTGGTTGGATTTCCAAATGCAGGCAAGAGCACCTTCATCAGCACCGTGTCTGCTGCAAAACCAAAGATTGCGAATTATCCCTTCACCACCTTGGAGCCACATCTTGGTGTTGTTCGTATTGACGACAGCACCGAATTCGTCATGGCGGACATTCCTGGATTAATCGAAGGCGCAAGCGAAGGAAAAGGACTAGGGCATCAATTCCTGCGACACATCGAACGCGCTCGAGTCCTGTGCTATCTCATTGATCTTGCATCAATTGATGGTGTGTCCCCAGATGAACAGTTGAAGATTTTGCAACACGAAGTTGGCAACTACCGGCCCGAACTTCTAGACCGTCCCTCGCTCATTGTTGGAACAAAAATTGACAGTGCTGAGTCGGACGTGGTTGCCGCGTGGCCGCATATGAAGATGTCGTCGATTACAACGGAGAACGTTCGCGCGGTTGTCAATACGCTGGCGCAAACCGTGGGCGAAGCCCGTCAAGCCGAGCCAGTCATGGAATCCACCATCATCATGCGACCCGAGCCCGAGCATTCATGGGTGGAGCAGATTGGCGAGAACGAGTTCCGCGTTCATGGTCGTGCCGCAGAACGCGTGGTGGCGCTGAATGATGTCACCACGCCTGAAGCGTTGAACTACATCGATGAGCGATTGTCGAAGTTGGGTGTACCGAAGATGTTGACTCGTGCCGGTGTGGTGGAGGGCGACGTGGTGTGGATTGCACAATTCAGTTTTGAATTTGTCCCAGAAATGTAATTCTGTACGTATGCGCATCGTTGTCAAGATTGGAACCTCATCTCTCACAGATGACAACGGTCGTATTCGCTTGGATGTCATTTCGTCCGTGGCGACGCAATTGGCCGCTGTAAAGAAAGATGGTCATGACGTCGTTCTTGTGACATCGGGTGCAGTGGCGGCTGGTGTTGCTGGTCTCGGATTGACAGATCGCCCAACAGAGGTGTTGTCATTGCAGGCGGTCTCGGCGGTGGGACAACCACAACTAATGGCTGCCTACAACAGCGCATTGTCTCAACATTCGCTCGTTGGTGCACAGGTTCTTCTGGTACCTCACGATTTCGTCGACCGACAGCAATATCTGCACGCTCGAGACACCATTCACAGACTCTGGGACCTTGGCTGTGTCCCCATTGTGAACGAGAACGATGCAATTGCAAACAACGAAATTCGTTACGGCGACAACGACCACCTTGCTGCGTTGCTGTCTCACCTCGTTGGCGCTGACTTGTTGTTGCTTCTCACTGACATGAACGGCCTGTACACCGCTGACCCACGAACAAATCCTGCGGCCACCATCGTGTCGGAAGTTGCTGCAGACGATCCATTGCTCAGTATCTCCACCGCTGGTGCGGGAACAGAGCGGGGAAGTGGCGGCATGGCATCAAAGTTGGCTGCCGCGCGAATTGCATCATGGTCCGGCGTCACTGCCGTTATTGCCGCAGCCTCACATGAAAACGCAATGTTGTCTGCGACGCGTGGCGACAACATTGGAACTCGCTTTCTCCCACACGATCGACATCTCTCGGCCAGGAAGTTGTGGATTGCATTCGCAGCTGATGTTGAAGGTGTCATCACAATCGATGCTGGTGCGCAACGGGCGCTGACGGAACGAGGGACATCGCTATTGCCAGCAGGAGTGACAGCGGTGTCGGGAGTATTCGACACTGGTGCGGTGGTGAATCTTGTGAATCTTGAAGGTGAGGTAGTGGCGCGAGGAATGACCGCCATGTCATCTCAATTGATTGCAGATGTTGCAGGCAAGCGCACAGCAGAACTGTCCGACACGTCGGTGGTGGAAGTGCTGCACCGAGACGATTTGGTGTTGTTGCAGTCGTAGCTATTACAGGGTGGTGTCAACGTCTGTGTTGCGTCGCGGAAGAAGTGATGACAAGTTCTGCATCTCTGGCACTCGCAGCATCACAAGCGCCATCACATAAATGAGGAAGCCTCCCGTGACACAGAGGAACAGTTCTGCAATCTGTGACATTCCTGATTTTGGATGCAACAGACGCTCGAGTATCCATACTCCTGCACCCATCAGAGTGCTCGCAACGATTGTTCGCCACAGCATGGAAGAAATCTTTCCCCATTGAATTGCGTGGTATTTGGTGTGGAGCAACCACAGCACCAAGACCGATGCCACCATGTAGGCGATTCCAAATGAGAGTCCCAATCCAAGGACGCCGTGACGCTCCACCAAAACAATTGCTAAGACAATGTTCAATGCGTTCTCAAACACATTGATAAAGAACGGAGTGCGGGTGTCTTCGTGTGCGTAGAAGCCCCGTAGGCAGAAGATGTAGAGAGAAAATCCCGCGAGACCAACCGAGAAGCCTGCAAGTGCTCGCGCCGTGTTGTGCGCGGCGTCGGAGTTGAAGTGGCCGTGTTCCAGCAAGGCACTGATGATGGGGTTCGCGAGAACAACCATTGCGATAGACGCAGGAATAGTGAGAATGCTGATCCATCGAACACCAGCAGTGGTCCATGTTGCGAAACCTTCTTTGTCACCAGCACGCACGCGTCTCACGAGTTCAGGGACAAACGTTGTTGCAATGGAAATAGCTAGAAGTCCATGAGGAAGCATGAAGAAGGTAAACGCTTTTGAATATGCGTCCTGGTTGCCGCTTCCTGGTTCAGCCAAGTTCTTAATAACAACGAGTGCGACTTGATTCGTGACGACGTATCCGAATGTCCACGACGACAGTTTCACCATGGTGCGCACTGCGGGGTGGGAGAAGCTTGGTGTGAACTTAAAAGGAATCTCGGCCCGCTTCAGAGCAGGAATCAAAATGAGACCCATTGCCATGATGCCGCCAGTTGCCGACATGGTGAGCAAAATGAAGAAGGTGTTGTTGTTGAGAACATCATCCAGGCCTGGTGTTCCGTCGCGCGTAAACGGAATAACGAGAAGAAGTGTGATGGTGACCACGTTTGACAACACTGGTGCCCATGCGGCGGCGAAGAACTTGCGTCGTGAATTCAGTAGCGCTGAACCAATTGCAGTGAGTCCATAGAAGAAAATTTGAATGAGAAACACTCGAGCCATTGCTGTGCCAGCACGACGGAATTCATTCGCATCAACGAGGGGGCTTGGGTGCAACGAGAAGAGGCGGAAAATAAGTGGCGCTGCAATTACTGCGATGACCGTTGCGATAGCCAAGACAATGAGCGATGTGGAGACCATTGTCTGCGTGGCTTCTTCGTCGTCGTCCTCTGCGAAACGAGTAAAGAGAGGGACGAGGCTGGCTGCCAAGAGTCCGCCAACAAGTAACTCATACATCGAGTTAGGGGAGTTGTTGGCTCCGTCAAAGGCATCGGCAAGAGCGGTCTGACCAATGATGACGCCAAAGACCACTACACGTAGAAGGCCGGTGAGTCGGGACATTGCTGTACCAAGCGCCACCACGAGTGTGTCTTTGAACATGACGGTCAGGTTAGGTGCTGGGGGCGGGCGACAACGAGAGTCTCGCCTCAATACCCCTAATCCTTCTGGCTCCCACTAGGTTGGAGGGTCTTATGGCACCACGCTTTGAATCTGTTCAACAAGTTCGTGACGGTCTGAAATCCGTCAACTATCTCGCCGACGACGGCATTGCGGGTGTTGCATTCCTCGCAGATCGCCTCGGAAAGCCAATCCTGGTGGAAGGTCCTGCTGGTACGGGCAAGACCCAGCTTGCAAAGAGCATTGCTGAGATGACCGGAGCCCGTTTGATTCGTCTTCAGTGCTACGAAGGCCTCGATGAATCCAAGGCGCTGTATGAGTGGAACTACAAGAAGCAGCTCCTCCGTATTCAGGCAGACAAGAGCTCTGACTCATGGAGTGAGATTCATGACGACATTTTCGGTTCCGAATTTCTTCTCACCCGTCCATTGTTGGAGGCCATCACCGCCGAAGATCCCGTGGTGTTGCTGATTGACGAAGTCGATCGCGTTGAAGTGGAAACAGAAGCTCTCTTGTTGGAGATTCTCTCTGAGTACCAAGTGTCCATTCCAGAACTTGGCACCATCACGGCCAAGCAAGTGCCAATGGTGTTCCTCACGTCTAACAACACTCGTGAATTGTCAGAGGCATTGAAGCGTCGTTGCTTGTTCTTGCATGTTGATTATCCGCAGATGGATCGCGAAAAAGAAATCGTTCTCACCAAGGTGGAAGGCATCTCTGAGATGTTGGCAGACCAGGTGGCACGCATTGTTCGTAGCATTCGCCAATTGGATTTGAAGAAGTCACCGTCGGTGAGCGAAACATTGGACTGGGCACGCACGCTCGTCTTGTTGGGCATCGATCACATTGACGCAGAGCAGGCAAAAGAGACATTGCACATTCTGTTGAAGTACCAATCTGACATCGCAAAGGCCGTGAAGGAATTATCCGTCGACTAAATCGTCGGTAGTTGTCATGCTCGATCTTCTCTCAGGTTTCATTGTTGAACTTCGAAACGCGGGACTGCCTGTCAGTCTCACGGAGAATCTCGATGCCATGACAGCCATCTCTCACATTCCTCTTGAGGATCGTGAGGCCTTCAAATACGCATTGGGTGCAACGTTGGTGAAGAACCACGCACATTGGCGTTCTTTCGAAACCGTCTTTGAGGTGTATTTCAGCCTTCGCGGTCCGGAGTACAACATCTCCGATGGCGACGGAGAGGGAAGCATCGACGACTTCTTGCGTCAAATGCAAGACGCCCAGATGAAAGGCGAAGGCAACGGTGGCGCTGGCGGGATGGATCAGTTGACTCCAGAAGAACTGATGCAGATCCTCATGAATGCATTGATGAATGGCGACCAAGCCATGATGCGCGCTCTTGCTCGTCAGGCCGTTCAGCGTTTCGCTGGTATGGAGCCGGGTCGTCCAGTGGGCGGCACCTATTACTTGTACCGCACACTGCGAAACCTCGACCTTGATGGCATGTTGGACAAGTTGATGGACGCAAGTCGTCAGCAAGTCGGTGGAGAGCTCACCAAGTTGGAAGACCGTCTCGAGCGCGACGAATTCAATCATCGCATCGAGCAATTCAAACAAGAAGTGGAAGCTGAAATCAGGCGCCGACTTGTTGCCGATCGCGGTGCAGAGGCAATGGCAAAGACGTTGCGCAAGCCGCTCCCTGAAGACGTGGAATTCATGCACGCAAGTCGTGATGAGATGCAGAACCTCAAGAAGGCTTTGCAGCCGCTCACTCGAAAACTTGCCGCAAAGCTTGCTCGTAAGCGCCGCCACGGTCGCAAGGGGCCACTGGATTTCCGCAACACCGTTCGCCACAGCCTGGCGTATGGCGGTGTTCCAGCAGAACCGAAGTTCAAGTATCCGCGCCCTTCGAAACCAGAATTGATTGTTGTTGCTGACATATCAGGTTCAGTTGCGGCATTCGCACGCTTCACGCTGATGCTTGTGTATGCGTTGTCAAACCAATTCTCTAAGGTGCGCGCCTTCGTGTTTATTGATGGCATTGATGAAGTCACAGATTTCTTCAAGAAGACAGAAGATGTCTCCGAAGCAATTCAACGCATCAACACTGAAGCTGATGTCATCTGGGTGGATGGTCACTCTGACTACGGACACGCATTCGAAGTTTTTTGGGACAAATGGGGCAAGGAAATCAATCCAAAGTCCAGCGTGATTCTGTTGGGCGACGCTCGCAACAACTACCACGCATCGCAGGCCTGGGTTGTGAAAGAGATGAAGCAGAAGGCTCGCAAGGTGTACTGGTTGAATCCTGAGCCTCGTTCATATTGGAACACTGGCGATTCAATCGTTGGGGAATATGGAACTCACACCGACGGTGTCTTTGAGTGTCGTAATTTGCGTCAGCTTGAAGCGTTCGTTGAGAAGTTGGCCTGATCTCACGTGACAATGACGCGACTGGTGCTGGTGCGGCACGGTGAGTCTCGTGCCACTGTCGAACGTTTCCTCGGTGGTCCTCGCACATGTACTGGGCTCACCGAGTTTGGTCGGGTTCAGGCCGCTGCGCTGAGAGATCGTTTAATGAGTGGCCACGATGTGACAGCCACTGCGTTGTATGCAAGCAATTTCTCGCGGGCCATTGAAACGGCAACCATTGTCGCTCCGGCAATCGGATCGTTGTCTATCACCGTGGATTCCGGGTGGGGAGAACATGACCCGGGTCCAGATTGCGATGGTCTTCCGTATTCCGAATTCATCGAACGTTTCGGCACACCCAAGTGGGACGACTTACACGCGAATGTTTTCCCGGGCGGTGAAACTGTTAGTCAATTTCAAGATCGTGTGATGGAAACGCTTCGACGCACGGTTCGCAACAATGAAGGTGGCACTGTTGTTGTGTCGTGTCATGGTGGAGTCATTGACACCGTGCTTCGTCACACCTTGCAAATGCATCCTGTTGGAAAATTTGAATTGTCCACCACCAATACGTCAATCACAGAGCTGCTGCATGTTCAAGGAAGTAAATGGAAATTGCTTCGGTACAACGATGCTGCTCACTTGATTGGCTTGAATCGTCCTGACACTCAAGGTCACTAGGCGTGGCCCTTCCAATCGTCATTGTCGGCGGTGGAACTGCGGGTAGCACTGTCGCTTTACAACTGGCGTCACTAACAACTCGACCCATCATCGTGTGTGAACCCGGCGAGATTTCCTCGCTAGATGAGGTCCCTCATTTTTTTGACGTCTTGCAGAATGATGGTTTCGTTGCAGAAGAAAGTGTCGTGGTTGGGAATCGGGTGATTCCGTATCTACAAGCGCGAGCCATCGGTGGTGGTAGCGCAATTAATGGAATGTTGCTCACGGGGGAAGAACCGCCATATGTCGAAGGTTTGACATCGGTTCCCAGCGAAGATGATTTAGGTGACATCTCTCGGGCCTTGCTGAAGTCGGGTGGCCGAATGAGTCGCCTGTGGTGGAACAACGGCCGATGGAATCCGGGACGTGCATTGGTGCATCTCGTTGAGGAAGGTCGCGTGGAATGGAAGAAGTCGGCTGTTCAGCGAATCCTCACTGATGATGCGTGCGTGACCGGTGTTGAGGTCAACAGTAAAGTGATTACGTCTGATTGTGTGGTGATGACAGCTGGTGCCATTGCTACACCTCGACTTCTACTTCAATCGGGTCTGAGTGCGGTGAATGAATCCATCGGACATGGTTATCAAGATCATCCAGCTGTCTCATTCACTCTTCAGCGCCGTAGTGAACACCGTGGAACATTTGATGCTGCCGTTGTTCGTGACCTTGAGGTGGATTCTGGCGTGCGCGGAATGATGATTGCGTACGAACGCCAACACTCAAGCGATGACGCCAATGCATTGGTGTCTGTCTTGCTGATGAATCCTGATTCGAGAGGGCAGGTGAGTTTGTTGGATGGTGATTGCGTCGTCGACACTGGTGCGTTGTCTAGTGCGAGAGACCATTTTGGTATGCGTCAACTGGTTCGCATTGCTGTTGATGTGCTTCGAGGTGAGGACTTTGCTGATGTGGCGCACTCCATCGTTGGCGGCGTGGCTGGAACACCAATTGGTGTGCTGTTGGAAATGTCAGACCAGGTCTTAGGCCATTGGATTGCAGACGAAGTGACTCTGGTGTCGCATGCGTCATGCTCTATGTCTCGCAGTGTCGATTCTCAAGGGGGCGTGATTGGCGTTCGGGGCCTTTCTGTTGCGGACGCCTCCGCATTGCCCCATGTGCCCCACGAAACACCTGCCGCGGCTGTCACAATGGAAGCACGGCGGATTGCTCGACTCTTGGGGGAAAACTTGGCATGAGTTACACACTTGGTTTACACGAGATTGCAGACGGCACTCATGCGTATCTGCAGCCTGACGGCGGATGGGGTTGGTCAAACGCCGGACTAGTGGTGGGCGATGGCGCCTCTCTGCTTGTTGACACGTTGTTTGATTTGAAGATTACGCAACGCATGTTGGATGCAGTGGCTCCTCATACGCGTGCTGCCGCAATTTCAACCGTGGTGAACACTCATGCAAACGGCGATCATTGCTACGGAAATCAATTAGTGCGCACGGCAGAAATCATTGCGTCTCAAGCGACCGCTCACGAGATGTCTGAAGTGCCACCAGCCATGTTGGCTGCGCTGAACAAAGCACCGGGTGAAGTGGGAGATCTCTTCCGCCACTTCTTCGGCGAATTTGAATTCGATGGCATTGAATCTGTTCTACCCACTCGAACTTTTACGGGACGCTTCGAATGTGAAGTTGGGGGCCGCACCATTGAATTGGTGGAAGTGGGGCCAGCACACACGCAAGGTGACACGTTGGTGTTCGTGCCTGATGCAAAGACTGTATATACCGGCGACATCTTGTTTATTGGCGGAACTCCCGTGGTGTGGGTGGGCCCACTTGAAAATTGGATAGCAGCGTGCGATCTGATTTGTGCATCCGATGTCGATCACATTGTTCCTGGTCACGGACCGCTCACTGATAAGGCGGGTGTTGTCGCGATTCGTGACTACCTGGTGTATGTGCAGAGTGAAGCAACCGAACGTTTCAATGGCGGCATGGATGCGTGGGATGCAGCGCGTGATATCGCATTAAATGGTTTTGCTGAATGGGGCGAATTCGGTCGACTCGCGGTAAACGTTGACACGGTGTATCGCACACTGAACTCAGAGCACAAGAGTCCAGATGTCGTGGAACAGTTCAGGCGGATGTTTGCTCTAGAGCAGGGTCACTAGAGCCCTCGCGCACCTTGCGCGTGATAACAACGGCCCAACCGGCAACGGCAACAAAACTGAAGAAGAACCACTGCATGGCATAAGAGAAATGCGGGCCCTCATCAACGGTGGGGAACGGAACTGGCGATGGCCATTGAGTACTAGGTGAGGGTGATTCTTTGATGAGTTGCACGTAGTACGAAGTGGACATGTCGAGACCGAGTGCAGATTTGATGCGTTCCAAGTCGTATCGCTGAAATTCGGTGGTTCCTTTTGTGGATGAATCAATGGCACCCACGTTTCGTCTTGTCTGCGTCGGTCTCACGAATCCCACAAGGCTGAGTGGTTCTTGCGGAGCAGGTTGTTTGTTCGCTGACAGAGGAATGAATCCACGGTTCACCAGGAAAGAACCATTGTTTTCGGTCTCAAATACCGCTGAAACGTTGTCTCCGGCTACTCCATCTTGAGATCGGTTGATTACTGATATGTCGCTATTGGCAACATAACGCCCGGTTAATTTGACTCGACGCCATTCATCGGTGGTGGCTCTGAGATCTTGCGTTGCGTTGACAATCTCCTGAGTTGTATTCAATTCAATCTCGGCATTTCGAGCGCGACGATCGTCAAGTCGATGTAACTGCCAGATCCCGAGAAACACCATCAGCGTTGCGAGTCCGCCAATCAAGAGATGGACAAGAATCCAGCGAGGGGTAAAGAGGCGACGCATCGGTTCCAAACGCTAGCGGGATGGGGAGTACGGTAAGCGTCGTGGGGAAGCGTGCGTATAACGAAGAGACGATTGACGGTGAGTTCTGGAAAGAGGTGTTTGGCGTCGAAGTACAAGCGGGACCTCCGAAAAGAATCGGCGAAGGTCAAGTGGGCATGAATCTTCGATATTCGTTGTCTAGCGATAGCCCAGACGTCCCATCGTCAGTTGTTGTCAAGATGGCATCTCCTGACCCCACCAGTCGAGCAACAGGAATCAGTTTGCGCAATTACGAACGCGAAGTGAAGTTCTACAACGAATTGGTGGAGACAATTGATGTGCGGTCGCCACAGTGCTGGTTTGCGGATTGGCATCCAGAAGAAGGCGACATTGCGATTGTGTTGGAAGACATGTCGCCATGCGAGCAGGGCGACCAGATTCAAGCGTGCGGTATTGATCATGCACGATTGGCAGTTGATCAGTTGGTGAAGATGCAGGGCCCGAGATGGAATGATCCAACGCTGGCGAGTGTTGATTGGTTGCAGCGCCGCGATGGAAACGATGTGGAGCGTCTGTCGGGTCTGCTGCAGATGGTGAAGCCTGGATTCTTGGCCGTGTATGCAGACATCATTCAAGAAGAGATTGGGCAAGAGGGTCTCGACTTTATTGATGTGATGGCCAACAACATCGAAGGGTACGTCGTTGGGAAAGGCGAAGCCTTCTCGGTGACGCACGGGGATTTTCGATTAGACAACTTGCTCTTCGCAACGGAGGCCGGGGGAGTGCCATGTGCAGTGGTGGACTGGCAGACCCCGGGTCACGGAAATGGAATGGCAGATCTTGCGTACTTCATTGGTGCCGGACTTCTTCCAGATGATCGTCGCCGGTACGAGTGGGAGTTAGTCGACCAGTACATCGCGGGTATCGAGGCGTATGGACACTCCATTGATCATGAGTGGGTGAAGATGCATTATCGACGCGAAGCAATCTCAGGCGTCATCATGGCAGTGATTGCCTCTCAGATTGTTGGTCGCACAGAACGCGGCGACAAGATGTTTGAAGTGATGGCAACGCGACACATTCTTCAGGGCTTGGAGAATGGCGCACTGTCGCTTCTATAAGCCTCGAGTTTCCACCAACTGTTTTACGAGCGCATCAAGTGCTTCAATCTTTCCCGCGCGCAAGCTGTTCATTTCTTCCTCAGTAACGGAGAGCAGCGCGACAGTGGTGTTCCAATCATCTGGACACATGGGAATAAGAATTTGCAGCGCAGTGTGAAGAGATGCAACGGGATTGTTGTCGTACTCGCCGAGGAGAGCCTCAACATCGCGCTTTGAGAGTTTTCTCATGGCGATGAGGCTAGGTGGCTCCAACTCCGCCCGCTGGAACGGGACCCACGGTAGCCAGAGAGACCCGTGATGCCAACCTTGAAGTCTCATGGCGCACCTAGCCCTTGCTACGGTTCAGTTTCGTGCGGGGGCACATCACAAGGGGGCAAAGATGACAACGTGGAACTACGGACTGATGTGGGCGGGAATTGCTCGACGCGATCCGCAGCGTGTTGCCCAGATTTATGGCGATACGTCGTACACGTGGGGCGAGTTTCATCAACGGGCAAACTCTCTTGCCGCGGACATGTTGGCGGCAGGAATGTCTCACCAAGGCAAATTCGCTCAGTATCTCTACAACTGTCCTGAGTATCTCGAATCAATGTTTGCATCGTGGCTAGGTGGTTTTGTTCCCGTCAACACGAATTATCGATACGGTCCGGAAGAAATCTTGTATCTGTTTGACAATTCAGATGCTGAGGCGGTTGTGTTCCACTCGACGTTTGTTGATTTGTTGAATTCTGTTCGCGATCGTTTGCCACAAGTGAAGCGTTGGTACATGGTTCCTGATGAATCAAACAACTCGACGCCTGATTGGGCTGTCAACTACAACGACGTCGTTTCTAAAACTTCTCCTGATGTTGTTCCCGCGCAACCACTGTCGGGTGATGACATGTTGTTCCTCTACACCGGCGGAACAACTGGCATGCCCAAAGGCGTCATGTGGCGTCAAGACGATCTCATCACGGTGCTTGGCCGAGGCGGAAACGCAATTTTGCAAGTGCCAGCTGGCGAAACTCTTGACGAAGTCATCAATCGCGTTCAACCAGGTCAGCCTGGGCAAGTGGCACTCGTTGCTTGTCCTCTCATGCACGGCACGGGTCAATTCTCGGCGTTCATCAACATGGCAATGGGTGGTTGTGTCGTCACCATGCCGAACAGAAACTTTGATCCCGCCAAATTGTGGGATGAAGTGGAAAAGCACAGCGTCAACAGCATCGTTATTGTGGGGCAAGCGTTTGCGGGACCAATGCTTGAATCACTTGACGCAAACCCAGGTCGATGGAATTTGTCCAACGTGATTCAAATGGGTTCCTCTGGTGTGATGTGGAGTCAAGAGAACAAAGACGGACTCTTGAATCACATTCCGCAAATGTTCATTACTGACAGCTTCGGTTCATCTGAAGCAGTCGGAATGGGAATGTCAGTATCGGCAAAAGGCGCAGCTGCCAAAACTGCACAATTTGCGCTCGGAGCAAATTGTGTTGTGTTCACAGAAGATGGCAAGCGAGTTGAACCAGGCGGCGGAGAGCGCGGTCTCGTGGCAGTGGGTGGCGCAATCCCTCTTGGTTATTACAAAGACGAAGCAAAGACAGCACAAACATTCCGCACATTTGAGGGTCGTCGTTGGACAGTTCCAGGCGACTGGGCAGAAGTGAATGCCGATGGAACTCTTCATCTTCTTGGGCGAGGTTCTGTGTGTATCAACACAGGTGGCGAGAAAGTTTTCCCCGAGGAAGTGGAAGAAGTACTTAAGACTCACGCAAGTGTGCGCGATGCGGTCGCTGTTGGTCTTCCCGATCAGCGCTTCGGTGAAACGATTTGCGCGGTGGTGGAAGCGGAGCCTGGTCATACGCCAGTTCTTGAAGAGTTGTCTCAGCATGTGAAGTCGAGAATCGCGGCGTACAAGGCTCCGCGTCAATTGGTGGTGATCTCCACAATCGGCCGTGCCCCCAACGGCAAGGTGGACTACAAGCGCTTGAAGCAACACGCCCTAGACGAACTTGGTCTGAAGTAGTCACCATTTTCTTCGTGATGAAAACCCTGGTGCTCTGGGTTGATTCAGAGTTACACTGACAGAAGCATTACGAGAGACCTTTGTGGTCCGGCAACCGGGGTGACAGCCGCACGGTGCCTCCTCATCGCGAGATGGGGGATGTGGTTCTGCAAATTGCAGAGCAACAGGTCGCTGTCTCTCTGAAGCGCCAGTCATAACAACCGTGCACACAGAGGAGGAAACGAATGGTGTCCCAGTTCAGACACAACTTCAAGCCGTATCCCGCTTCTGGTGCATGGATGCCTGGCGACCCTGCTGGTCATCGCCAGTTTCACGTGTTCGCTCAAGACCGCCCATTTTCACTGGAGGGCGGAGCATCTCTGTCGAATGTCACGGTTGCGTATGAAACGTGGGGAACCCTCAACAGTGATGCGTCGAATGCGATTCTCGTGTGCCATGCATGGACAGGGGATAGTCATGTGACAGGTCCTGCTGGAGATGGTCATCCAACTCCAGGCTGGTGGGAAGGCGTTGTGGGTCGTGGGCACGCCATTGACACGGACAAGTACTTCGTGGTGTGCGCAAATGTTCTCGGCGGATGCCAAGGCTCGACGGGTCCTGCATCGTTGCATCCAGAAGACGGCAAGCCATATGGATTGCGTTTCCCGGTTGTCACCATTCGTGACATGGTGCGCGCACAAGCGTCTCTCGCTGACGCATTAGGCATTCGCACATGGCGCGCAGTTGTTGGTGGTTCGATGGGTGGAATGCAGGCATTGGAGTGGGCCATCATGTTTCCCTCCCGCGTACGTGCGTTAGCTGCAATCGCAACATCGGCTGCTGCATCGGCACAACAAATCGCATGGGGCTCAATCGGACGACGTTCTTTGTTGATGGATCCCAACTACAACAACGGCGATTACTACAACGCAGCTGATGACGAAGGTCCGTGGTACGGGTTGTCCGTTGCGCGAATGGTCGCCCAGGTGACATTCAGAACTGACACCCGATTCAACGATCGTTTCGGTCGAGAACTGAGTGACAGCAATTTGCACGAACATGGCATTGACTTGTTCTCGCGCTTCAGTGTGGAGGGATACCTCGATCACCATGGAGACAAGTTGGTGCGTCGCTTTGATGCCAATAGCTATCTCTACATTGGCAAGGCAATGGACCTGCATGATGTGGGGCGCTCTCGTGGTGGCATCGACCAGGCTCTGGCTCGTATTACAGCGCCCACCTTGACTCTCAGCATCGACTCAGACATCTTGTATCCGCCGTACCAGCAGAAGTACATCCACGCACGTCTGCGAAACCATGACAGCAGGAATGTCCACGCCGAGATTTCGAGCGATGAGGGTCACGACGGGTTCTTGGTGGAAACTGCTGCGGTCAGCATGCAGTTATCCCAATTCCTTGACGCCACGAAGTAGCAAGGTGCGCGCCCGCTCGGCGTGAGAGAATGGACAGCGATGATGAATCTCGTTGTGGCCTCCAGCATGTCGGTGAACGTGCTTGGCATTGGTCTCATCGTGCTTGGGTTTGTGTTGCTGGTGGTCACGTTGGCTTTCTGGCGTTCCGCTGTTGAAGACCCCGAAGTCCTCGCTCCGCTTGAGGTGATGGCGGACCGAAGTTTCGCCAAAGCAGACGAGACAAAGAGACTTGCGCTACTGAATCAAGTGCGGCCTGATGGTGCAGAACCTGTTGTGCATCACGTGGCTCCGGCAGTGTTATCGCGTGATCCAATCAGCGAACCAGTGCGACTGTTTCGTGATCCGTTCGATCACGCGGACGACGCAGTGGATGTCGTTCCGCAAACAACAAGCATCATTGATCCGTTATTGAACCAAACACATGAGGAGCAGTAAATGGCAGCCTTCGACCCCCAAGAAATGATTGCGCGATTCAAAGACCGTGCTGCGGCTGTACGCAAGCGTCCATTGCCACCAGTAGCTGGCGAAGAACGTCAACTCTTTATCGCTCAAGCAGAGAACGATTTTCGTGACTTCGCCATCATCGGAGATGCTGTTGCAACTCTTGAGGACGGAGTTCTCACCTTGAAGATTGATCTCAACCCGCCGCAGAAGTGAATCGTTCGTTAGCGGCTCGACAGTCGCTACGCAATCGCGACGATATTCACGTCATTGCTGCTATCACGGCCGTGGCGGCATGGGGAGTAGGCCCAATCTTCAATAAGGCGATGTCTGTTGATACGCCCGCCATTGTCTTCTATCGAATGCTGATTGGCGCACCTTTGATGGTCCTTGTCGCGATGAGAACTGGTGGTGGACTTTCGCGTGAGTTGATGAAGAAGACTGCATTGCCAGGAATTCTCTTCGCCTTGTCCTTCCTTAGTGGTTTTGCTTCCATCAAGATGACATCAATTGCGAATGCAACGCTCATCACCACCATTCAGCCGATTCTTGTGTTGTTCGTTGCGCCGAAATTATTCGGTGAAAAACTTCGTGCACGTCAACTCGGCTATTCAGCTTGTTCTATGGCGGGAGTCCTGCTGGTGGTTCTCGCGGCGGCGTCAACAAGTGGGGCAAAACTCAGCGGCGACCTGATGGCGTTGCTGAACGTTGTGATCTGGACCATGTACTTCGTGTTGTCAAAGAAACGTCGAGTCGCAGGCGTGCATTCGTGGTCGTACTTGGCTGCGGTGTTTGTGTGGAGTTCGTGTCTCATTCTTCCGTTTGGTGCAATTGCATCGAACGACCTTGGTGCGATGAAGCCAATCGATTGGGTGTACATCGTGGCAATGGCTATTGGGCCCGGGCTAGTGGGGCATGGGTTGATGACATGGGCGCAAAGCCATGTTGACGTCACGTTGGCATCCTTATTGGGCTTGATGAGTCCCGTAATCTCCACCATTGGTGCGTGGTGGGCCTTTGGCGAATCGCTCACTCTGTGGCAAATGGTGGGGGCTGTTGTGGTGCTTGGTTTCCTCGCGCTATTGGTGGGGGAACAGAGATCGTCAGCCGAAGCGGCCACTATCCACGAGAGTTAGAGCCCGGTTGCGACCTCGTCTTGCCTCGCTAGGCTGAGGGGTACATACGCGGATGTGGCTCAGTTGGTAGAGCATCACCTTGCCAAGGTGAGGGTCGCGAGTTCGAATCTCGTCATCCGCTCCATACGAAATCAAAGGCTCCCAGAAATGGGAGCCTTTGTCGTGAAAGGGCTGTGGATAAACTCGCACGGGTGACACGCGACATGAATGAGCCCGTCCTTCTCTTTGCTGGGCCGAAAGGAAGCTCGGATGAGCGCGCTGGCCGCATGTTTGCCACTGCCTTTGACAGCGCAGAAGTGCTGCCCCTTCGTTCGCTAGAGCAGGTGGTGTCCACCGTTGACTCCACCGTCGGTTGTCTTGGTGTGATTCCGTTGGAGGATTCACTCCATGGAGAGTTCACTCAGGCAGTGGGGCGGCTGTTGTTCAGCACGTCGAACACCTGCATCACTCGCACCTTGGTGTTATCGGAACGTATTTGGGTGCAGGCACTCGACCCTTCAAAGCCACCGATGGTGGCGTACTCGCATTCATCCATTCTCGAACGCTTTGCTCCGGTACTTGACGAACTTGGAATTGTGGGTGTGTCGACACCGAACACCACAGAGGCGTGTCGCATTGTGGCGGCACAAGGAAACCCATTACATGTGGCTCTTGCTCCGGATGTTGTGGCGCAAGAACACTCATTGGTGCATCACAGTTTGATGTCGTCGTCTGCGGTGGATGTCAACACGCGGTACGGATTGTTGGGTCGTGGAATTCCCGAATCTCTGGAAGGTGTTGAGACGCTTGCATTGATTTGTCCATTGGAAGACCGTGTGGGAACCCTTGCGCGCATCATGGACATTTTCCGATTGAACGGCGTGAACTTGGTGAGTCTGCGAAGCATAAATGTGGGAGATCAGAACCCACATATGTTCTTGGTGGAATTCGCAGGTCATCCAGTAGACGATGCTGTTGCAGCAGCCGTTGTTGAACTGTTCCAACACGATGTCTATCTCAAAATTGTCGGCGTGTGCACTCCTGCGTCTCTTGCGATTGAAGATCATCCAGTGCGAACAGTTCCGGCAATTTTGTCGAACGTGAATGACTACCAGTCATGGATTGACACGCATTCAGCCGGCAGGCTTCAGTGACA